>Ga0247823_10000013_pt1 | contig 112458 bp, 105 predicted proteins | sample 13C_PalmiticAcid_2_FD_192426 | JGI IMG/M metagenome (GOLD analysis project Ga0247823, IMG submission 192426) | Soil microbial communities from agricultural site in Penn Yan, New York, United States - 13C_PalmiticAcid_Day30 | ecosystem: Environmental > Terrestrial > Soil > Agricultural land... | reverse complement strand
CTACCCCGCCGGCAAGGTGATGGACCACAAAGGCCGGCGCTGGGTCGCCGTGCCATCCATGGTCATCATGGGCACGGCACTGCTGCTGATGCCCTTTACCTCGGGCTTCACCACGCTGCTGCTGGCCTCGCTGGCCATCGGCTTCGGCAACGGCATCGGTTCCGGAATGATCATGACCCTGGGCGCGGACCATTCCCCACGCCATGGCCGCGCGCACTTCCTCGGTGTGTGGCGCCTCATGTCCGACATCGGTGCCTCGTGCGGCCCGGTGCTGCTCTCGTTCCTGGCCGGCAGCCTCTCGCTGGCCACCGGCATCGCCGTCACCGGGCTCATCGCCTTCGCGGCGGCGGGCTCGCTGGCGTACTGGATTCCCCGGACACACGCCGCCGGACGGTGACGGCGCCTCACTCGGCCGTTGCCGCGATCGACTCGGTGTAGATGAAGCTGCTGCACGCCGCCACGAAGGCCCGTGGCGTCTGCCGCGCGCCGAAGCCGTACACACGTACCCCCTCGCGCCGCACACCGAACGCCAGCGGTGTGAGATCGCTGTCCGATGACACCAGGCAGACCGCATCGAACTGCCCCGTGTTCACCAGCGACATCGCCTCCACGCTGAGCATGATGTCCGCCGCGTTCTTGCCCTTGGCATAGGGAAAGAGCTGCACCGCCTCGATCGCGTTGTAGAGCAGCACGTTCTTGAAGCGGCTCATGTGGGGCCGCGTCCAGTCGGCGTACGCGCGCTTGACGATGAGCGCGCCGTAACAGGCGGCGCGCAGCAGGATGGAACGGATCAGTGTGTGAGAGACGTTTTCCGCGTCGATCAACACGGCAATCTTCTGTTGCTTGTGCTGCAGCCTGGGCATGGAGTGCCTGCCTTCCCTGTTCGTTGGAGAACAGCCGCCGCCACACAACACAGAGTGGCGGCGGCCCGAACGGGCTGAGAACCGGGCATCGCAGTGGAAACCGGCAGGACCTTTCGGACCTCCCGTCCGGGCCGCCAAAACATGGGACCAGAACGACAGAGGCTGCAATCCTTGTCGATGTGATGCAGCCTCTTGGACTGCGATGCAACGGGTTCTCAGGCCCGTGCTCACCTTTTTCGTGAGCGGGGAAGACTTTACATCAATACGACGAAAGCATTCATGCAGAACGCAAGAAAAATCTGCCGCGGGCATCGGTCTCGGTGGCCGGTGCGGGTTGGACCTGTGCTGTTAGCCTTGCAGGGTCGGCAAGGCCTCCGCCATGCCGGCCCCGGCGAACGTGCCCCAATTTATAAAAGTGAATTCACCATGACCAGCCCGCTGTACAACGCCTCCGTCCCCGTCCTTCAGCAGATGCTGCGCGCCCTGTCCGATGTGCTCAAGAAAGCCGAAGACCACGCGACGCAAAAGAATATTGATCCCAACGCGCTGCTGCAAGCGCGGCTGTTCCCCGACATGTTTCCGCTGGTTCGTCAGGTCCAGATCGCCGCTGACTTCTCCAAGGGCATTGCGTCCCGCCTGGCGGGTGCCGAGGTGCCGTCCTGGCCCGACACGGAAGCCAGCTTCGCGGACCTGCAAGCCTTGATCGCCAAGGCCTTGGCCCACATCGGCTCCTTCAAGCCCGAGCAATTTGATGCCAGTGAAAGCCGCGAAATCGTGCTGCGCCCCGGCACCCCCAAGGAAAAGAAGCTGATCGGCAGCGCCTATCTTCTGCACTACGGCCTGCCGCAGTTTTTCTTCCATGTGACCACCGCCTATGCCATCTTGCGCCACAACGGTGTTGAGGTCGGCAAGCGCGACTACATGGGTGCCTATTGATGCGAGACGCCTGAGTGCAGCCCAGCGCCAGGCGCGCCTTGCCGCCCTTCATTGACAGTGGCAACAGCCAGTCGGTGAAATCACACTCTTGCCCTCTGTGGACGTTCGGCGGTGTTTTGGAGAGGCGGCTGTGCAGCGATAGCGTGCGTGCAGGTTTGGAGCTTGAACGGCACACCAGTGCCAGATAGGCGACGTTCGGACCATGACTAGGTCTTGCTGCTACCAAAATCGGGGCAGCGCAGCCCAACACCCAAGTAATAAGGTGCAACTGATATCACCGACAGAGGAAGAATCGGATGACAACGACTACAGACGATGCCAGCGCCGCACTTCTTTGCTCAGATTGCTTTGTGGACGAGGGCCTTCGAGTCGACGCTCACAAGCACGGGCTCGACGAGGACGGCGAATGTCCGCAGTGCAAGAGCCTAACTGGGAAAAAGTTGACCAGGGACCACATTCAAAATCTAGCTTGGCGCTTCTTCGTTCGCGGTACGACAGTACGGGGGGACTATGGTGGTGCTCCGGTGATCCAGTTCAACGAGTACCACTACGGCAAGAGCGAGATCTCCCCATCGCCTTGGCTGAAGGAGGACATCAAGCTGATCGAAGAGGCGGCGAAGATTGGATTCTTTCACTATGGACCTCGACTCTGGATGGTCGGTGAAGTCGAACCGCTGAAAGACCTCGGTGATCCGGCGAAGCGCTCGCAAGTCATTGCGCGAGTTCTGAAGGAGTACCCTCATAGGACGCTCGCGAAAGATTCAGCCTTCTATCGCCTACGCATTGCCCCTCGACTACCTGCCGACCCAGGTGAGTACGACAGCCCACCAACTGCAATGACCGGCAAGGGGCGACTTGACTCAGTCGGCTTTCCCGTGTTGTATGGGTCTCAAGACCTCGACATCTGCATTCACGAGTGCCGCACTTCCTCGGAAGATGAGATATTTGTCGCAACACTCAAAACCGAGCGGGATATGAAGCTGCTCGATCTGACGCATGTACTAAAGGAGGGTGTGACGGAGTTTGAGAGCCTGGACATGGCCATCCACATGCTGTTTCTTGCACGCCCTCATTCCTACGAAATATCCCGCGCGATCGCATTGTCTGCAAGGGCTGCAGGTTTCGATGGGATGATCTACCCATCATTCTTCAGCTTGATCCGCACGGGTGGGCATCCCTTTGAAACAGCCTACGGTCTTTCCCTTCGTCGATTTCATCCTCAAGCTGAGGAGTACGGCCAAGCATTCGTCATTCCGAACTTCGCCTTGTTCGGGCGGCCACTGGAAGACAAGTCTGTGCGTGTTCATTGCATCAATCGGTTGGTCCTTACCCAGATCGGCTACCAAGGTCACTTTGGGCCAGTGGAATTCTGAGCCAGATCGCACGGTGCTACTGAATGACGACACCCAGTCTAAAACAGCCTCTTGGCGCACGGTCGTAAGTGTTGATGCACCGAGAGAACAGCGGGCACAAGCTTTAGTGGCCAGAAGACTCCCGCCAGTAGTCACCAGTTCGTCTGAACTTCACTTGAGCGGCCCGGATGTAGCCTGCGCCTGTGCCGTTCGTGAACACAAACCCCTTTGCTCGCCACTGAAGTTGAGTGGGCCACCGCGAGGGTGTTGGCGCGAGTGCTTGGGTGTGAATGATTGCCTCTTGGTGTTCCTCCGCCTCTCTATGGTCAACGACGCGGTAGCGCTTGTGTCCCCCGTTTGTTCCGTCAAGCACCGCATACGTCACGCGATGCCGGCATTCAAGCCTCCGATCTTTAACGGAGAGAAACGAATTCAGCACCCAATCGCTATCGCTCCAATCGCGAAAGTACACATTTGCCCAAGCATTTAGGAAGTGCTGCTCGTTAAACGCGTTGACATCGGACTCTCGACGCACTTCTGTCCATCCGCCTTCGTGTGGCATGCTGTAGATGTCTCCGTCGTACGCCACGCACATGACGCGCGGACTCAGGGGTAAAAATACTGATGTTCCGCATGCCATCAGTCCTGGCGATTTGTGACGAACGCGAGGATCTTCCTTGTGCCAGCGATTTGCGATCACAGCCGGGTCGTCGGAAGTCACAAAGGGACGCAAGGTTCTGTTCCGAACTAAGCAAACTTTCAAGTCCGCGAAAAGGTGCATGTTGCCTGCAAATGCGCGCATCGCAATTTGAACGGCTTCCTTGATCGACGGCTTGAAGTCCGGGAGCGGGGTTCCGATGGTGTGTTCCATACCGGCGAACATCTCAACAGACCGACGGGAGGCCGCTTCCGTTCTCATGTGCTGAAAGAGCATGAACGTGCGCAGCACTGTCTTATCAGCTTCTGTGAGCTGGTGGCCGGGAGCGAGAATACGCGACACGGTGGCAGCGTAGCTGCCTTCAACGAATCGAATAGCAGATTCGAGGCGATCGTCTTGTCCGTAGAAATAGTCTCCCGAGCATTGGTTCTTGACCGGCGCAGCAGGAATTAACCGCTGCCGATCCAAATTCATAAGATTAATTGCGAGGTTCTCACCCTCCTGCGTGAAGGCTTTCAAGTAGCAGCGGGGGACGAAATGTTGGTTCTTGTTCGTGGCCACACGTCGAGCGTACTCCGCCGGGTGGCCTTCGCGCAACATTCATTTTCAGCCGATTGGAGGCAGGCCGTTTTGAAGACAGTTTCGGCGCGATAGACAGGGCCACCTATTTGCTATGCGCGCGATTGCTGCAAGTTCATGCCGGGCATCATCTCAAACGGCGGGTGTATTGCTCTCGCCCCACTTATCTCCTACTCAAGTTTGCACTCGCCTTGGTAACTAGTTCTTAATGCCAAGCAGCCGTTCGGCACAACTCCTATGAGAGTCGGCAGGCAGTCTTTAACAGCCCAAAGCAGCAACCGAACGTCAGCGACCTCGGAAGCCGCCCAACGACCCGTCAAGCCCAGCTGGCCGGCTGTGCCCAAGCCGCGACGGCACTTTCCACTGCCAGCTCCGCGAAGCGGAGCGCGCGCTGCGCAACATCCAGGCGCAGCGCCGCGCCCCATCAAGCCTTCACTTCGACCACCTGTTCGAAGCCGCCGAAGATCATGCGTTTGCCGTCGAAGGGCATGGGCGGGTTGCCGGGTTTGGACGGGTCCATGCGCGGGTCTTCCATCATCTTCTTCATGGCCGCGTCGCGCGTGGCTTTGTCCGGCCATTCGACCCACGAAAAGGCCACCGTCTCCTCGGCCGTCGCCTGGACCGCACGGCGAAAGTCGGTGACTTTGCCGTCGGGGACGTCGTCGCCCCAGCCCTCGATCACACGAAGGGCGCCCAGCTCGATGAATATCGGGTCGAACTGGCGTGCGTGTTCAATGAACTTCTGCTTGTTGGCGGTGGGAACGGCGATCACGAAACCATCGATGTAAGACATATCAGACTCCTGTGGGGTTGACCTGCAAGGGGCCCCCTGTGGGCACCTTGTAGCTACACGACGAACGACAGCAGGACAAATCGACACGACCTTTCAGCGTCAGGTCTCAACAGCCGTCGTGAACGTATCGAAGGACATGGTGAGCAATGCCGGCTCACGAGGCTGTAGGACAGCCGCGCTTTTTTTGTGGGCGGGCCTCGAGCAGGTGCATTGACGGACGCTTGAGCAAAGACGAACGACGCGAGGTGAATCGCAAAGCGGCCATTCCCGGAACCATACACACACCGGGAATACCTCGGCAATTCAAGCACTCACCTCTGAAGGAATTTCAAATGACCACCACCACCGCGATCCGCTCGCCATCTCCCACGACCGGCGCACCCTCCTCCGCTGCCTCGGCAAGTGCCAAGCCCGACTATGCGGCCATCAAACAACGGCAGAACGCCACCTGGGCCAGCGGCGACTACAGCGTCGTGGGCACCACGCTGCAAATCGTTGGCGAATCCCTGGCCGAGGCCGCGGATGTGCGCGCGGACGAGCGCGTGCTCGACGTGGCCGCCGGCAACGGCAATGCCACGCTGGCGGCCGCCCGCCGCCATGCGGACGTGGTGTCCACGGACTACGTGGCCTCGCTGCTCGACAAGGGCCGCGAGCGCGCGGCGGCAGAACAGCTCACCGTCCAGTTCGAGGTCGCGGACGTCGAGGCACTGCCGTACGACGATGCGAGTTTCGACGTGGTGCTGTCGACGTTTGGCGTGATGTTCGCGCCCGACCACGAGACCTCCGCGCGCGAGATGATGCGCGTCGTCCGTCCCGGTGGCCGCATCGCCATGGCCAACTGGACGCCCGAGGGTTTCATTGGACGGCTCTTCAAGATCATCGGCTCGCACGTGGCCCCGCCAGCTGGCGTGCGTTCGCCCGCGCTGTGGGGCTCCGAGCCGCACCTCACCTCGCTGTTCGGTCCCCGCGCGAGTGGTATCCAGGTCGAACGCAAGTTCTTCAAGTTCCGCTACCGTTCGGCGGCGCATTTCGTGCAGGTGTTCCGCGACTACTACGGCCCGACCCACAAGGCCTTCGCGGCGCTGAATGCCGAGGGCCAGGCCGCGCTGCAGAAGGACATCACCGCCCTGCTGAACGAGCTGGACGTGGGCCAGGGTCACGGCCTGGTGGTCCCCAGCGAGTACGCTGAAGTGGTGATCACCGTCAACTGAGGGGTGCACGATGGTGACGCAAAGGAACTGCGGCACCATCCTGCTCGCCGCGCTGGTGAGCGGGATGGTGGCTGGATGCGCTGTGCGGGGCGTCGAGCCATCCGCCAACGAAGTGCCGTTGATGCGGGTCGCGGCCCACGGCGTTCAGATCTACGAATGCCGCGCCGCGCCAGGCGCGGCCGCGGCGGCCTGGGCGTTCGTGGCGCCCGAGGCCGACTTGTTCGACGGCGAAGGGCGTCTCATCGGGCGCCATGGCGCCGGGCCGTTCTGGCGCCACGAAGACGGCAGCGGCTTCGTGGGCACGGTGCTCTCACGCGCCGAGGCACCCCGTGCGCACGCCATTCCATGGCTGCTGCTGTCGGCCCGCACCGAAGGGACTGAGGGCGCCTTCGGCCGGGTGAGCAGCGTGCAACGCCTGAACACGGTGGGTGGCATGGCACCCGGCACCGGCTGCGCGGCGTCCACGCTGGGACAGCGGGTGCGCATGGCCTATCGCGCCGACTACGTGATGTTCGTTCCCCGGCTGGCGGGATCGGCGCGCCTCTGAGGGCAAGGCTCTCGAGGAGAGGGCCTTGCCGGGGCCGTCACGCCGTGGCGAAGCTCGGCTTCTGTGCCTTGCGCCAGGTGGCGGGCGGCATGCCGGTGGCGCGTTTGAAGGCGCGTGAGAACGCTGCCTCGGAATCGTAGCCAACGTCCAGGGCGATGGATGCGACGTTGGCATGGCCTTCGCGCAGCAGCCGGGCGCCGCACTGCATCCGCCAGTTGGTCAGGTACTGCATCGGCGGCACGCCGGCCAGGACGACGAACCGTTCGTGCAGCGCGGAGCGCGAAAGACCGACCCGACGCCCGAGGTCTTCCATGGTCCAGGGGTCCGCCGGACTCTCGTGCATCAGCGTGATCGCCCGGCCTACCTGGCGGTCGCGCAATGCCCCGAGCCAGCCCGTGGCTTCGGCGGGGAGCCTGTCCAGGTAACGCCGGGCGCCGTCGACGAACACCGTTTCACTCACCCGTTGCAAGAGGGCGGAGCTGCCGGCGCGGGTGGACTCGGTTTCGGCCGCGGCATGCTCCAGCATCGGCGCCACCCAGGCGCCCACTTCCTGAGCCGGCAGGTGAAGCATCCTCGGCAAGGCATCGACGAGCGGATTGAAGGGCTTCAGGTCGCACGCGATGAAGCCGCAGACGACAACGGTTTCGGCGTCGTCGCGGGGCAGTCCCACACCCACCTGGCAGGCCCCGCCTCGGTAGGTCATGGGAATCGGTTTGAGGCCGCTGCAGATGCGGTCCATGACGGCCTCATCGTCCTTCTTGATCGGCGCGATGCCGGGCGCGCTCGAGACGACGTGAGCGTCCCCGTGGGGCAGCATCACGATGTCGCCTTCGTTCAGTCGCAGGGGGGGCTCGCCTTCGATCGCGACCCATCCGCCCCCTTTGACGAACATGTGGTACTCGATCACATGCTCCGCACCCGGCATGACGGCGGGCCCGATCGTCTGCGCGCCGGGTGCCAGCGCCGCCCATTCGTCGCGGCAACTCATGAGAAAGAACACCGAGCTGCGCAGCCGCACGCTGCGAAGCACGTCGGAGAGGGGGTCATGCGTGGTCATCGTCCATCTCACTTCCCGGCGTTGGCAGGGGAGCATTGTTCGCGATTTTTCGGGCATTTTCCATACCCTCTGTGCCCACCCTCCGATCGATGAGAACTACCGCACCACCGATGCGGCCCGGCGCGCGAACGACACCATGGCCCAGCGTGCCGCGATGCGGTGGGGGAGGTTCGCCATGGACAGCGCGAGGCTGTGTTCCCGCGGCACATGGACGCACATCTCGCTCTTCTCCAGCCCTTGCACGATCATCCGGGCGTTGTTTCGCGCGACGTGCGATTGGCCTGCCGACAGGATGATGTCGTCCGCGTGGTTGTCGTGGGTGATCCAGATCAGCCCTTGAACACACTGGATGGCGTGGGCCTTGGGTTGGGTCACCGAGAAGAGCGCGCCTTTGTGGAGTGTCGTCCGGCGTGAGGTCGAAGAGGTTTGCATGTTGATTCCAGATAAAGGGGTTCGCCAGTCGAGGCGCTGGCCATGGAAGCCGATGATTCCCCTCTCCAGCAATGGGCGCTCTACCTGGTGTCGCTCGAATTTGCTCCTGTGTCGTCTTCGAAAGGACGCACCCCCTGCCCAAGGGTTCACGCCGTCTGGGCACGCCGCCAGGCGGCCGGTGGCAGGCCCACCAGGCGCTTGAAGGCGCGCGCGAAAGCGGCTTCGGAGTCGTAGCCCACCTCCTGGGCCACGGCCGCCACCTTGGCGTTCCCCTTGCGCAGCAGCCCCGCGCCCAGCTGCATGCGCCAGTCCGTCAGGTACTGCATCGGCGCCTGCCCGGTCAGGTCGACGAAGCGGTCGTGCAAGGCCGATCGCGACAGCCCCACCTCCCGCCCCAGCGCCTCGACGCTCCACGGGTCCGCCGGGCGCTCGTGCATCAGCGCGATGGCCTGCCCGACATGCCGGTCGCGCAGCGCGCCCAGCCACCCCGCTGAGCCGGGCGGCAGCGATTCCAGGTAACGCCGCGCCGCATCGACAAAGACGAATTCGCTCGCGCGCTCCAGGATGGCGGCACTGCCGGCACGGCGTTCGCGCGACTCGGCCACCGCCTGGTCGAGCAGTTGCATGGTCCAGGCGCCCAGCGCGCCGGCGCGCAAGTGCAGCTGGGCGGGCAAGGCGTTGATCAGGGGGTTGAACGGCTTGAGGTCGCAGGCCACGAAACCGCACACCACCACCGAGCGCGCATCGTCGGCCGGGCCCGGCGTGCCGGGCCGCAGCACGCCACGGTGGTAGGCCACGGCGATGGGCTTGGGATCGTTGCGCGTTTCGTAGCGCCAGCTGCTCTGGTCCTCGATCGCATGCATGCCGGGCGCGCTGGAGATCACGTGGCCGTCTCCGCGTGGAAACATGATGATGTCGCCCGTGGCCAGCCGCACCGGCGCCTGGCCTTCCGACGCGGCCCACCCCTCTCCCTTGGCCATCAGGTGGTAGGCGAGCACGTGGTCGGCGCCCGGCATGAGCGCGCCGGCCAGCATGGGCGACGGCGGCGTCTCAGCCGCCCATTCGCCATCGAAGCTCACGTAATAAAAGATCGCGCCGCGCAAGCGCACGCTGCGCAGCACATCGGACAGGGGATCGTGGCTCATCGAACACTCCTGCCGTGAGACGTTTCGATCAAGTCGCCCGGACGCACGGCAGGGACCAGGCGATGCAGGCCGCCAATGGCGGACGCGCGAGCAAATATGCCGAACGGAAGGTGAAGCGTCAATGGGCGCGATTTTTCAGAATCAAGCCACCGACAACCCTGTCTCCATTTGAGGAAACCGCCATGAAACTCCGCCACCTGATAGCCCGTCTCGCCCTGCCGTTCGCAGGTGCCCTGCTCACCACCCTGATCTCGCCGGCCCGGGCGGACGTCATCACCGACTGGAATCAGCGCTCCGCGCAGATCGTCGGCGAGGCCCGCATCGGCACACCGCCGGCCGTGCGCGTGATGGCGCTGGTGCAGACCGCCGCCTACGAGGCGGTGCGGGACGCCACGCGCGCCCCGTCGACGCCGTCGCACGCGGTGGAGGCGGCGGTGGCCGGCGCCCACCGCGCGGCCTTGACGCAATTGATCCCGACGCAACGCACGGCCGTCGAAGCCGCCGTGCAGGGCGCCCTGGCCGGCCTGCCGGACGACGCGGTCCGCGCGGCGAATGTGGCCGTCGGCGAGCGCGCCGCGCAGCGGGTGCTGGCCTCGCGGGCCGGCGAAATGCCCGGCGGGGCCGAGACCTACCGCCCGCACACCACCCCGGGAGCGTATGTGCCCACCACGACGCTGGCGGCCCTTCAATGGCCGCAACGCAAGCCCTGGCTGCTGCACCGTGCCGACCAGTTTCGCCCCGGGCCACCGCCTTCCCTGAGCAGCGCGCGCTGGGCACGCGATTACAACGAGATGAAGTCGGTCGGCGCTCGCGAGAGCAAGCAGCGCACCCCGGAGCAGACCCACACCGGGCGTTTCTGGGACTACTCGCTGCCGGCGATCTACCACGGCGTGGTGCGCTCGGTGGCGCTGCAGCCGGGCCGCGAGGTGTTGGCCAACGCGCGGCTCTTCGCCGTCGTCGCACAGGCCATGGACGACGCACTGATCGCGGTGATGGACGCCAAGTACCACTACAACTTCTGGCGCCCGGTCACCGCGATCCGCAACGGTGACACGGACGGCCACGACGGCACCGAGCGCGACGCCGGCTGGGCGCCGCTGATCGAAACGCCCATGCACCCGGAGTACCCGTGCGCGCACTGCATTCTGGCCAGCACCGTCGCCACCGTGCTGAACGCCGAGGCACGCCAAGGGCCCTTGCCCCTGCTCAGCACCACCAGCGCCACGCTGCCCGGCGCCGCGCGCAGCTGGAACAGCCCCGACGACTTCATGAACGAGGTGGCGCAGGCCCGCATCCATGGCGGCGTCCATTTCCGCACCTCCACCGAGGTGGGCATCGCCATGGGTCAGCGCATCGGCCAATGGGCGTTGGACCGCAGTGCCGCGGCGGAACAGTGATGCCTCCAAGGAGATCAAGATGAGCGAACACACACTGGAAGCCGACTACGTGATCGTCGGCGCGGGCGCCGTGGGCATGGCCATGGCCGACACGCTGGTGGCAGAGACCTCAGCCACGGTCGTCATCGTGGACCGACGCGCCAAGCCCGGCGGCCACTGGAACGATGCCTACCCCTTCGTGCGCCTGCACGGCCCCTCGGTCACCTATGGCGTGAATTCAACGCCACTGGGCAGTGGTCGCATCGACACGGAGGGCCTGAACGCGGGGCTCAACGAGCTGGCCAACGGCGCCGACATCTGCGCCTACTACGACCGCGTGATGCAGGAAGGCCTGTTGCCCAGCGGCCGCGTGACCTGGCTGCCGTTGCACGACGTGGATGAGGGCGGCGAGGCCACTTCGCTGGTGAACGGGCAGCGCCGGCGCCTGGTGGCCCGCCGGCGCTGGGTGGACGCGACACAGGCCGACACGCAGGTGCCTGCCACCCACGGCCCGCGCTTCGCCGTGGCCCCGGGGGTGACGTGCCTGACGCCCACCGAACTCACGCAGCGGCAGCATCCCGCCGCTGGCCACGTGATCGTGGGCGGCGGCAAGACGGCCATGGACACGGCCCTGTGGCTGTTGGCGCAGGGCGTGGACCCCGATGCCATCACCTGGATCCGTCCGCGCGAGGCCTGGCTGCTCAACCGCGCCAACGTGCAACCCACCGAGACCTTCGCCCATCAGACGCTCGCCGCCATGGTGGCCGAATTCGAGGCCGCTTGCGACGCCACCTCGCTGCCCGATCTGTTCGCACGCCTGGAAGCCGCGCGCTTGCTGCAGCGCATCGACCCGACGGTGCAGCCCACGATGTACCGCTGCGCCATCGTCAGCGAGGCCGAGCTTGCGCAACTGCGCCGGATCACCCGGGTGGTGCGCCTGGGCCATGTGCAGGCCATCGAAATCGATCGCATCGTGCTGGACCATGGCGAGATCGCGACGTCCGCTCGGCACGTGCATGTGCATTGCAGCGCGGGCGGTTTGCCGCGCGGCCCGCTGCAACCGGTGTTCCAGGGGCAGCGGCTGGTGCCTCAGTACGTGCGGCGCTGCTCGCCGAGCTTCAGCGCCGCGTTCATCGCGCACCTGGATGCGACGCTGGACGACGAGCACGAGAAGAACGCCCTGTGTGAACCCGTGCTCGTTCCGCGGGTGCCGATCGACTGGCTGCGCATGCACCTGCAGACCGCGAAGAACCAGTTGCGCTGGTCGCAGCGCGCGGATCTGCAGGACTGGTTGCGGCGCTCCCGGCTGGAGGCCTACACGGGCCTGTTTGCCCGGGCGCAGCGCGGCGCCGACCCGGCCTGGGTGGCGTTGCAGGCCAGGCTGAAGCAAGTGCGCGGCCCGGGATACGAACGCATGGCCGAGCTGTTGCGCGCCGCGCCCGCCGGCGAGAAGCGCCCCACCAGGGCCCCGGGCATGCCGTCTGCCGCCTAGCGTGCAAGAATCGCGTCCACCCTCAAGGGAAGATCAGAACCCATGGACAGCGATGTGACACAAGCCCTCGCCTGGGCCGAATGGCTAGGCCGCCACGCGATCCCCGTGCTCGCCGCCGCCCTCGTGCTGGTGCTCATCGCCGTCGCCGCCTTCGTCATCGGCTTCAGGCGCTACGGCAGCTACGCCGCGTGGGACCGCTGGCCGCGCCCGCTGCTACTGGGCGTGTGCCTCGCGCTCGGCGCGGGTGTGCTGGTGGCCACGGCTTCCCTGTTCGCCGAGATGCTGGAGGTGTTCGACGCGGACGAGGAGATCGGCCAGTTCGATGTGCGGCTCACCGAGACCCTGGCGCGCGAGCTGCCGCCTTCTGCCCTGCGCTTCTTCGGCAACCTGACGCACCTGGGCGACCCTCTGCCGCTGACGCTGCTGGTGATCGGTGTGGGCGTGCTGTTGCTCGTTCGCCGGCGCACCTCGCTGGCCTTGGGCTGGGTGGTGGCGTGCGCGGGCGCGGGTTTGCTCAACCGGGTGCTCAAGCACATCTTCGAGCGGGTCCGCCCCTTGCACGAGCACGGTTTCGCGCAGGCCGATGGCTACAGCTTTCCCAGCGGGCACACCTCGGGTTCGCTGGTGGTGTACGGCATGCTGGCCTACTTGTGCCTGCGCTTGCTGCCGCCGCGCTGGCATCTGCCCAGCGTGCTGCTGGCCTCGGCCTTGGCTTTCAGCATCGGTTGGAGCCGCGTGATCCTGCAGGTGCACTGGGCGAGCGATGTGGTGGCCGGGTTCGCTTTTGGTGTGGCGTGGTTGACGGTGTGCATCGCCGCGATCGAGATCACCCGGCGCCGCGCCCGCGCGTAGCCGGCCGGTTCGGAAGGAGACATCATGGGTCGCAAGGAGTTTGAAGTCTCGCTGGCGGGCGGCGTGCACGCCCAGCTGGCGCGCATGGCCGGGCAGTGGCAGGGGCGCTTTCGCCTCTGGTTCGAGCCGGGCGAGCCCGCCGAAGACTCGGTGCAGCGCGGCAGCATCCGCATGCTGCTGGGTGGCCGCGTGCTCTTGCACGAGTACAGCGGCCACTGCGGCGGTGAGCCCATGGAAGGTGTGGCGCTGATCGCGCACCACCTCGACGAACACCGCTACGAGTCGGCGTGGGCCGAGAGTTTCGGCACGGGCACGTCCCTCATGTTCAGTACCAGCACGCCAGGCGACCCGCGCCTGTCGATGCTGGGCAGCTACGCGGACGGCCAGGGCGGCCCGCGCTGGGGTTGGCGCACCGCGATCGATCAGCCGGACGACGACACGCTGGACCTGCGCATGTACAACATCTCGCCCACCGGCGAAGAGGCCTTGGCCGTCGAGGTGAATTACCGCCGCGTGCCGCCTGCGGCGGGCGAGGTGGCACGGAGCACGGCCCGCGCCTAGTTCAGCGCTGTTCTGGCGTGCCGGCGCCCGGCCAGAACCGGGTGAAGTCGAACGACAGTTGCCGGTGATGTCGGATGGAGAGCAGGTACACCGTCGCCCGGCTTTGTGCGGACGCATCCACCACCGAGTACAGCAGCAGGTAGTCGCCGTGCAGGTACTCGCGCAGCGCATCCGGCGCGCCGGCCGGCAACGCCGCCAGTTGTGCCAAGGCCTCGGCGGACTGGGGTGGGTTGGCCAGGTAACGCCGACCCATGCGCGGGAAGCGCCGCAGGTTCGGTATGGCCGTGGCTCGGAGCCCTGCCAACAGATCGTCGAAAGCGAAACCAGCGCCTGCCTCCAGAAGAAACGCTTCGATGGACTCCAGGCGCTCCTGGAAACTCGCGGTCAGTTCGACTTGGTACGGCGCCTCAGCCACGTTTCTTGGCCGCTGCCTTTCGGCGCTGCTGCAACTGCGCAAGGGCACCGTCTGCCTCAACGGTGCGGCCGGCAGCGATGTCGGCCAAGCCGCGCTTGGCATCGTCGATCAACAGCAAGTGGATGTGCTCGCGCTCCAGCCGGTGGTAGTAATCGAGCCGGTCGGCATCGATCAACGCGACATAACTCTCGCCGTTCTTGGTGATGATCTTCTCTGCGCCGGCCTTGGCTTGGTCCGCCAGTTCGGACAGGTTGGAACGCGCCTGGGTGAAGGGGACCACGTCGCCTATCGAAATGCTCATGGTGAATTCCTCAAACCAAAGATGACAGAATTCTGTGCATTTTACCGAAAGCATGCTCTTCGCATACACAGATGGGGTACGTGCCATGCCGAAATGGCCGCAAGCGGTTGATGCCAACCGCAATCTTGCCCAGAATCCACCGGCGTCATCTTGCCCACTCGTCACATACAAACAAAAGAAAGAGGAACGCCTCTTGGCCAAGTCTCTCATCCGCGTGATGCTCTCCAGCCGTTGCCTGGACCCCTTCCCCGCCGACAGCAAGACCACCTTGACGGACCTGCGCCAGGCGCTGAAAGCCGAGATCGAGTCCGCGCAGGTGCTGGGGCGAAAGCTGTTCGAGGTCTGGATCAACGAAGACGCGCCGCCCGCCGAAGGCACGCAGGACAGCTGGGATGCCTGCCTGCAGGCCGTGCGCGACTGCGATGTGCTTATCGTGCTGAGCAACGGCAACGCGGGCTGGGCCGCGGGCGAGCAGGACATCGGCATCTGCCACGCGGAGTACATGGAGGGCCTTCGCTCGGCGCAGGCCAAGGTGCGCCTGGTGGCGCTGCCGACCGGGGCCGAGGCCAAAGGCGCGGCGGGTGAGCGCAACCGGCGCTTCCAGGACTACCTCTCGCGGCAGACGGCCTTCCGGGGCGGCGAGGTGAAGACGGTGGCCGACGCGAAGAAGCGCGTGTTCGAAGCGCTCTCGGATGCCGTGATCTCGCTGGCGCAACGCGGCGTGCAGGCGGGTGCCTCGACGCGCTTCGATGTCGGCGCGGCCCTGGACTGGACCCGGCTCGATTTCCGCCAGCGGAAGGCGGCGATGGAGTCGACGCTCAGGACGGCGCTGGGCGGGCTGCAGGGCGCCAAGGTGGTGGACGGCGGTGTGGTGGTCAAGCTGGACGGCAAGGACGTGGCGGTGGTGGTTCACGCGATTCCGGCCTCGTTCAGCGTGGCCGCCGCGCGCGAGCTGGTGGGGCGTCCCTTTCTGGAAGACCACCAGCGCATCGACTTGCTGGCTTCGGCGCATGGGCCGCTGCACCTGATCGCCTGCCACCGGGGCGCGACGGAGACCCAGGCCACCTCGCTGCTGGGTTTTCCGGGCGCGACGGTGGTGAGCGGCCCCTTCGGGGTGTTCGTGGCCGACGACGTGCAGAAGGTGCAGTTCGCCTTCCTGGCCAACTGCCGCGACGACTCGCAGACGCGCCACGCGAGCCAGCGGTTTTTCGAATGGCTGCAGCAGACGGGCGAGGCGGCGCTGGTGGCGCGCAGGGCGGTGTCTCGCGCCCGCATCGTCAAGGTGGTGGCCAAAGAAATGAATGTTTGAAAGGGGAGACGACCATGGATGAAAAAGATCTTCTGCTGGGGCCGGTGTTGTCGTTCCGCGGCATCGGCAAGGGTGATGTCTGGAAGGTGAGCGCGCTGGTGGGCCTCAAGGCGGGCGCGGCCGTGCCTGCGCTGGAGGTGGACGGCAAGGCCTGCCCCGCACCGAAGGAGCTGCTGGCCATCCCCGGGGAACGCTATCTGCGCTACGACGTTTCCTGCAAGGTCCTGAAGAGCGAGCGCACGGTGAGCTACGGCGTGCCGGGTGGACCGACGTGGCGCATGACGGTGCCCGGCAAGGACTTCTCGCCGCGCATGGCCTATGTGTCGTGCAACGGGTTTTCCGACCCGGCGGTGATGCGCAAGCTCATCCGCACGTCCGATGCGGTATGGGAAGACGTGCTCTACAGCCACGACCGCGCGCTGCGCAGGAAGAAGGGTGCGGGTGAAGTCAAGCTGCTGGACAAGGAACAGCTGTGGCACGAGACGCGAATCCACGACAAGGGCCTGCAGCGCTTTCACCTGATGCTCATGGGGGGCGACCAGATCTACTTCGACTCGATCTGGGAGGACATCAAGTCCCTGCGGCAGTGGGTGGCCTTGCCCCGGCAGGCGCAGCTGGACTTCAAGGTGACGAAGGCGCTGGAGCGCGAGATCGAGGCCTACTACTTCGGTCTGTACAAGCAGCGCTGGCTGCCCAGCGAGCGCAAGCCCTGGTCATCGCCCTCGCCCACGCTGGATGCGAGCGCGGCGATGGCGTCCATGCCCACCATCATGATGTGGGACGACCACGACATCTTCGATGGCTGGGGTTCGTACAGCTGCGAGATGCAGAACAGCCCGCTTTTCCAGACGCTGTTCCGCCACGCCCGGCGCTCCTTCTGGGTGTTCCAGATGCAGCATGCACTGGAAGATTTGCCCGAACTCGAAGACACGACGCCGGCGGGGTTTTCCCGGCAGGACCCGCTGCTCAAACCCATCGCCTGGAGCCAGGTGCTTGCCAGGGATGGGCTGGCGCTGCCCCTGCTCGACGGCCAGCCGGGGTTCACCTCGGCCTACGCGGTCGGGCCGGTGGCCATCGTGGCGGCCGACCTGCGCACCGAGCGCTCGCGGGCGCAGGTGATGGGCTCGCACACCTGGGGCCAGATCAAGACATGGACGGGCAGCCTGGCATCCGGCAACGCGGGCGCACAACCCAAGAGCGCGTGCCAGCACCTGCTGTTCATGTCCTCGGTGCCCGTGGTACACCCGAAGCTGCCCCTGGCCGAGCTGCTGATGGACAAGTTCGGGCAAGAGCACGTCACCGACAGCAATGCCGACGACCTGAAGGACCATTGGTCCCACGACGACCACGAGGGCGAACGAAAGCGCCTGCTGGAGGTGCTGTCCAACCTCGCGCGCGACAAGAAGATCCGCGTGTCCCTGGTGTCGGGCGACGTGCACGTGGCGGCCTGGGGCACGGCCTACCGCAAGGACCTGCCGGCCACGGAGACCTGGTCCCAGATCCACCAGTTCACCTCGTCGGCGGTGGTCCACCCTTCGCTCATGGGGGTGATGGAGCGGCTGTTCCTCTCGTGGTTGAACAGCAATGCCAAGCAGCCGCAGAACATCGACGTGCAGTACGTCGCGGAGGTGATGCCCTTCCCGGGGCATGACAAGCACGTGATGGCGGCGCGCAACTGGCTGGCCCTGGAGCTGGACATGGGGTCGGCCGAAGGGTGCAAGCTGTGGGCCACCTGGCGCTGCGAAACCGAGACCAGCTTCTCCAACCACCTGCTGGCCGTGGCGCCCATCGCGCCCTGAGTCAGTCCCCCGCCGACGCCGTGTGCGGATCGGTCATGGCGGTGCGCCGCGCCACCTCGCGCTTGGCATACGCCGTGGGCGACAGGCCTGACCAGCGCCGGAACGCGCGCGCGAACACCTTGTCGGACTCATAGCCCGCGTCCTGCGCCACCTGGGCCAGCGGCAGGTGGCCGGCTTCCAGCTGCTCGGCCGCGAGCGCCATGCGGTGCCCGCCCAGGTAACCCATGGGCGTGTCGCCCACCAGGGCCTTGAAGCGGTCGCTGAAGCGCGAGCGCGACATGGCGGCTTCGCGCGCCAGGGTCTCCACCGTCCAGCTGCGCGCGGGCTCGCGGTGCATGGCGGCGATGGCGCGCGCGATCGCGGGGTCGGACAGACCGCGCCACCAGTTGGCCTCCACCGGGCCGGCGCCGCGCAGCAGGTGGCCGCGCAGGATGTTGATGAGCAGCAGCTCGCCCATGCGGCTGGCCGAGAGGCGCCAGCCCGGGCGCTGGTCCAGCGTTTCGGTGACGAGCGTTTCCATGGACGCGGCCAGGATCACGGCCGTGGGCAGTTCGCTCGCGCGCACGTGGATGAGCGGCGGCAGCACGCTGAGCACGGAGTGCCGGCAGTAGGCCGAGAACCAGAGCAGCGCGCTGAACATCTCGCAGCCTTCGCCGCCGCCGCCGTGGCGCAGGTCCAGCGGCGCTTCGTCGCGCGCGCCGGGCGTGCGCTGGGTGAGCAGCTGGGCGAAGGGCACGGTGGGCGCGTCGGGCGCGGAGCCCATGCGGTGGGCCGCGCCCAGCGGCATCATCACCAGATCGCCGGGCTCCACGCGCAGCGGCCCGCCGCCGCCGGCCGCTTCCACCCACCAGGGCGCGCCGCGCGCCATGCGGATCATGGCGGCGCCAGACACCCCATTGGAATGCAAGCCCCAGGGCGCAGACAGGTGGAACCGGGCCGTGACCGCGCGTTCGGCGCGGCAGATGGCGAGCACTTCGCTGAGGACATCCATGGACGAATCGTACCCATTTCAGGCGCCCAAGCGGTTGAGTGCGCGGGGCCCGCGCTGAACAATGCACGCTTCGACATTGCAGGAGCAGCCCCATGAGCAGTTTGAAAATCGGTATCGCCGGCGGCGGTGTGGGCGGTCTGGCCGCCGCGATCGCCTTGCGCCAGCAGGGCCACGAGGTGACCGTGTTCGAGCAGGCCAAGGGCTTCTCGCGCGTGGGCGCGGACATCAACCTCACGCCCAACGTGGTGCGCGCCATCGACGGCCTGGGCGCGGGCGCCTTCATCCGCCGCACCGGCGCCCAGCCCACCTTCCGCATCAGCCGCGACTGGGACACGGGCAAGGAAACCTCGCGCCTGGGCATGGGCAACGTCGCCGAAGAGCAGTACGGCGCGCCGCAGGTCACGATCCACCGCGCCGACATCCTGGCCGCGCTGGCCGAGCAGTTCCCCATCGAGCAGATCGCGTTCGACAAGCGCCTGAAGACGCTGAGCCAGAGCGACGCGGGCGTGACCCTGCAGTTCGACGACGGCAGCGAAGCCAGCTTCGACGTGGTGGTGGGCGCCGACGGCATCCACTCGCGCGTGCGCACCGCCCTGTTCGGCGAAGAGAGCCCGCGCTTCACCGGCGTGGTGTCGTTCCGCTCGGTGGTGCCCACCGAGCGCGTGAAGCACGTGCCCGAGATCGAGGCCTTCACCAAGTGGTGGGGCCCCAACCCGCAGAGCCAGATCGTCACCTTCCCGCTCAACCAGGGCAAGGAGACCTTCGTCTTCGCCACCACCGGCCAGGAGAGCTGGACCGAAGAGTCCTGGACCAGCCCGGGCGACGTGCACGAGCTGCGCGGCTTCTACAAGGACTTCCACGCCGACGCCCGCGCCCTGCTCGAGGCCTGCGACACCACACTCAAGAGCGCGCTGTACGAGCGCGAGCCGCTGCCGCAGTGGTCGCAGGGCACGGTGACCCTGCTGGGCGATGCCTGCCACCCCATGCTGCCCTTCATGGCGCAAGGCGCGGGCATGGCGATCGAAGACGCGGTGGTGCTGGGCCGCGCGCTGGCCGGTGTGGGCACCCGTGCGCAGGCCGCCGAGGCGCTGCGCCGCTACGAGAAGACGCGCCAGGAGCGCACGGCCAAGATCCAGATCGGTTCGCGCGGCAACCAGTGGATGAAGGGCCAGGGCAACGCCGACTGGGTCTACGGCTACGACGCCTGGAACGTGCCGCTCGCCCAGGCCTGAGATTTCCCCACCTTTCCCTAGGAGACACACCATGAAAAACCAGAAACGCCACTTCACCCTGGGCCTGATCGGCCTCGCGCTCGCCTCGGCCCTGCCCTTCGCGGCGGCGCAGACCTTCCCGAGCAAGCCCATCACCATCGTGGTGCCCTTCCCGCCCGGCGGCGGCCCCGACCTGGCCGCGCGCGTGCTGGCCGAGAAGATGGCGCCCAAGCTGGGCCAGCCGGTGGTGGTGGACAACCGCCCCGGCGCCGGCGCGCTGCTGGGTGCCGGCGCGGTGGCGCGCTCGACCGCCGACGGCCACACCGTGCTGCTCACGCCCAACACCATGGTGATCTCGCCCCACGTGCTGCCGGCCGGCGCGGGCGGTGGCGTGGACGTGCACAAGGACCTGGTGCCTGTGATCTCGCCCGCCACCACGCCCATGGTGCTGGTGGCCAACCCCTCGCTGGGCGTGACCAACCTCAAGGCCGCGCTGGATGCCGCGCGCAAGTCGCCCGGCCTTCCCTACGGCAGCCCCGGCAACGGCTCGCCCATGCACTTCGCGGGCGAGATGCTCAAGAGCGCGGCCAAGGTCGATCTGATGCACGTGCCCTACCGTGGCGTGGGCCCCTCCATCACCGCCGCGCTCAGCGGCGAGGTCAAGCTGCTGTTCACCGGCCTGGGTGGCGCGGTGCCGCACATCAAGGGCGGCAAGCTGGTGCCGCTGGCGCTGACCGAAAAGAAGCGCTCGCCGCTGCTGCCGGATGTGCTGACCGCGACGGAACAAGGCGTGAGCGGCGTCGAGGTGAACGCCTGGTACGGTGTGTTCGTGCCGACCGGCACGCCCGCGCCGGTGATCGCGCGCCTGAACCAGGCCTTCAACGAAGCGCTGCAGCTGCCCGACGTGCGCGAGAAGCTCGCCGGCGCCGGCCTGGACGTGCTGGGCGGCACGCCGCAGGTGCTGGCCGACTTCATGAAGGCCGACAACGAGCGCTACGGCAAGCTGGCCAAGGAACTCAACATCAAGGCCGATTGAGGCGCACAGCGGCATGGCACGGCGACCGAACTTCCTGCTGTTCATCACCGACCAGCACCGCGCCGACCACCTCGGCTGCTACGGCAACACCGAGGTGCGCACGCCGCACATCGACGCGCTGGCGGCGCAGGGCTGCCGCTTCGACGACTTCCACGTCGCCACGCCCATCTGCCAGCCCAACCGCGCCTCGCTCATGACCGGGCGCCTGCCCAGCGTGCACGGGCTGCAGATGAACGGGCGCGAGCTCTCGCTGGGTGAGCGCACCTTCGTGGAGACCTTGCGCGAGGCGGGCTACCAGACCGCGCTGGTGGGCAAGTCGCACCTGCAGAACATCACCACCCTGCCCACGGCCTGGCCCGGCAAGGGCCCGCGCCGCCCGCACGAGGCCTTGCGCCCCTACCCGGGGCGCTACGGCCAGGAGGTGTGGCAACGCTGGGAAGAAGACCCGGCTTATGAGCTCGAACTGCCCTACTACGGCTTCGAGCAGGTCTCGCTCACCATCGGCCACGCCGACGAACAGCACGGCCACTGGCGGCGCTGGCTGCGGCAGCAGACGCCCGACGCGGACCGCCTGATCGGCCCCGCCAACGCGATCCTCACGCCCGACCTGCACCTGGCCCGCATCGGCCACGCCTGGCGCACCCGCGTGCCCGAAGCGCTGTACCCCACGGCCTACATCGCCGAGCAGACCTGCCACGCGCTGGACCGCATGGCGAGCGCGGAGCAGCCGTTCTTCATCCAGTGCTCGTTCCCCGACCCGCACCACCCCTTCACGCCGCCCGGCCGCTACTGGGACCTGTTCCGGCCCGACGACGTGTCGCTGCCCGCGTCGTTCCACGCCGAGCTGACCGACCCGCCACCGCCGGTGCAATGGCTGCGCGAGCAGCGCCGCGACAACCCCGCGTTCCGCCCCGGCTACGGCAGCTTTGCCTGCTCCGAACAGGAAGCGCGCGAGGCCATCGCGCTGAACCACGGCAGCCTGGCCAACATCGACGACCACATCGGCCTGGTGATGGCGCGGCTGCGCGCGCTCGGCCTGGACGAACACACGGTGGTGATGTTCACCAGCGACCACGGCGACCTGCTGGGCGAGCGCGGCCTGATGTTCAAGGGCGGCCTGCACTACCCCGCCCTCACCCGCGTGCCCTTCATCTGGCGCGATGGCGCGCAGGCACCGGCCACGGCGGCCACGGCCGCGCTGACGCAGACCATCGACATCGCGGCCACCGTGCTGGAGCGCGCCGGCCTGGAGCCCACCAACGGCATGCAGGGCGCTTCCCTGCTGCCGGTGGTCACAGGCCAGGCGAGCGGGGTGCGCCAGCAACTGCTGATCGAGGAAGAAAGCCAGCGCAGCGATTTCGGCATGGACCGCCGCGTGCGCATGCGCACCCTGCGCAACCACGACCACCGCCTCACGGTGTACGACGGCCAGCCCTGGGGCGAGCTCTACGACCTGCGGCAGGACCCGCTGGAGCTGCGCAACCTGTGGGGCGACGCGGCCTCGCTGCCGCTGCGGCAGTCGCTCATGGAGCAGCTCGCGCGCGCCATGCTCACGGCGGCGGACACCAGCCCCTACCCGGGCGCCGCCGCATAAAAAAGGCCCGCTCGAGCGGGCCTTTTCTTTTGAAGATGCGGTGGGTCAGACCAGCGTGCGCAGCCAGGCCGCGCAGTCCTGCGAGGCCTGCACCGGCCAGTGCACGGTGATGGTGGTGTCGCCGCGCCGCACTTCCACGCGGATGTCCTGACCCGAGCCGCCCCACAGGCGCGCCCAGAAGCCGGGGCGTTGCGCGCTCGCCGCCGGCGGCGGCGTGGGTTCGGGGCGTGCCGGGGGCGGTGGCGCCGGCTCCACGGGCGCGGCCGCTTCGACGACCACCGGGGGCACCGGCACGTCCACCGCCGCCCTGGTGCCGCCGGCCAGGCGCGCCGCCGCGTTGACGCCGAACTCATCCCACATGCGGTCGGCCTTGGTCTTCATCACGCCCAGGCCGAAGGTGCCCATGCGGCCCAGCACGTCCACCTTGACCTTCATGCGCAGCTCGGTGCCGCCGCCTTCGCGTTCCTGCAGCCACATCTCGCTGTTCTGCTTGAGCGAGCTGGCCACCGAGGCGTCCTCGCCCGTGCCTTCGGCGCGCAGGTAGCGCGGTTCGTCGCGTTCGACGATGCGGGTCTTGAGCTTAAAGCGCGCGCTGATGAAGGCGATCTTCACCTTCATCACGGCCACGTACTCGTCGTCGCTCACGACCTCGATGGACTCCATGCCGGGCACGCAGGCGCCCATGGCATTCGGGTCCAGCAGCAGGGCCCAGACACGCGCCGGTGGCGCGTCCAGCAACAGGGTTTTTTCAATTTCCACGCATCTTCTCCGCAGCGGTCAGGATGGATTCGACGATCTGGGTGTAGCCGGTGCAGCGGCAGAGGTTGCCGTTGAGGCCATGGCGCACCTCGTCTTCGCTCGGCGAGGGGTTGGCCGCCAGCATCGCGCACGAGGTCATGAGGAAGCCCGGCGTGCAGTAGCCGCATTGCAGGCCGCCGCATTGCATGAAGCTCTCCTGCAAGGGGTGCAGGGTCTCGCCCTGCGACAGGCCTTCCACGGTGGTGATGGCGCGGCCGCTGTGTTGCACGGCCAGGCTCAGGCAGGACTTGACGACCTGCCCGTCGACCAGCACCGAGCAGGCGCCGCAGATGCCGGTTTCGCAACCGCGCTTGGTGCCGGTGAGGTGCAGGTCGTCGCGCAGAAAGTCGGACAGCAGGCGCCGCGCGGGCACGGTGCTTTGCACGGCCTCGCCGTTGACGGTCAGGGTGATGGGGTGTTGGCTCATGGCTTACTCCTGGGGCAGGCCAAAGAGGCCCGCGATGTTGCGCCGCGCGACCACGCGCACCATGTCGCGCCGGAAGTCGGCGTCGCCCCGGGCGTCGGACACGGGTTCGATGTCGGCGGCGACGAGGTCGGCGGCCTCGGCCGCCACGTCGGCGGTGACGGTCTTGCCGGCCAGGTACGCCTCGGCGCGCGGCAGGCGCACGGGAATGGGGGTGGACGCACCGACGGCGATGCGCGCCTCGGTGCAGACCGCGCCCTGGCGCCGCGCGACGAAGGCCACGCTGACCAGCGGCCGGTGCTCGGCCGCCGTGCGCAGGAAGCGCGCGTACTGGCCGCTCGCGTCGGCAGGCAGCGCGGGCACGCGGATCTCGCTGAGCAGCTCGTCGGGTTCGAGCGCGGTGGTGTAGTAGTCCACCAGGAAGTCGCTCAGGGCCAGCACGCGCTCGCCGCGCGCGCTGGCGAGCACCACCTGCGCGTTCAGCGCCAGCAGGCAGCCCGGTGGGTCGGTGGACGGGTCGGCGTAGCAGAGGTTGCCGCCGATCGTGCCCTGGTTGCGCACCTGCGGGTTGGCCACGCGCGCGGCCATGCTGGCGAGCATGGGAAAGCGCTCGCGCACCAGGGGTGAGGCGGCCACCTCGGCGTGCAGCGTGAGCGCGCCGATGCGCAGGCCGCCGCGCTCGTCCAGCGCGATGCCGCGCAGCGCGCCGAGCCGGCCCAGCGACACCAGGTGCGAGGGCGTGAGCATGCGCTGGCGCATGCCGAGCATGAGCGCGGTGCCGCCCGCGATCACGCGGCACTCGTCGCCCAGGTCGGCCAGCATGCGGCTGGCCTCGGCCACGCTGGCGGGTTCGAGGAAGTCGAAGTCAAGCATGGGCCGTCTCCTTCAGGGCGCGCAGCGCGGCCAGCACCTTCTGCGGGGTGATGGGCAGGTCGGTGATGCGCACGCCCACCGCGTGGTACACCGCGTTGGCGATCGCCGGCGCGCCGGGCAGGATGGCGGTCTCGCTCGCGCCCTTGGCGCCGTGCGGGCCGTTGGGTTCGTGGGATTCCACCAGCCCGCCGCGCAGCAGGGGCACGGCGTCGGCGGTGGGCATGTTGTAGTCGGCGAAGTTGCCGTTCATGAGGCGGCCGCCTTCGAGCTGCAGCTGCTCGTAGAGCGTCCAGCCCATGGCCTGCACGGTGGCGCCGTTGGTCTGTCCGTGGATCGCCAGCGGGTTGAGGGCCTTGCCGCAGTCGTCGCTGACGTAGCTGTCGATCACCGTGACCTGCCCGGTCTGCGTGTCCACCTCGACCTCGACCGCCTGCGCCGCGAACGAGTAGGCGGGCGCGATGTTGCCGTGGACCTGGTCGTCGTGCATCTGGGTCTTGGCGTCCCAGCTGCCCATGACCTGGATGCCTTCGCCGCCGTGGCGCCAGATGTGCTGGCGCGCCACCTCGGCCAGCGTGCGCCGCTGCCCGGGTTGCTCGCGCACGCGGATGTGGCCTTCGGCGATCTCCAGCTGGTCGGCTGGCGCACCGAGCATCTGCGCGGCCAGGGCGAAGAGCTTGTCGCGCGCGGCCTGCGCGGCGGCAATGGCGGCGTTGCCGGCCGCCATGGTCACGCGCGAGGCCAGCGTGCCGATGCAGAACGGCGCGCTGTCGGTGTCGGGCGCGACCACGAGCACATGGGCCAATGGCACGTTGAGCTCGTGGGCCACGATCTGGCTCAGCATGGTCATGGCGCCCTGCCCCATGTCGCCTTCGCTGCAATGCACCACCAGGCGGCCGTCTTCGTTGACCTTGATCATCACGGTGGAGCCGTCCCAGTTGCCGATGGTGCGGTTGCCGCTCACGTGCATCGCCGCGGCCATGCCCACGCCGCGCCGGCGGCTGCCCGTGCCCGGTGAGCGCGCGCGCTTCTCGCCCCAGCCGATGGCTTCGGTGCACTGGGCAATGCATTCGAGCAGGCCGGTGCTGCCGATCTGCCAGCCGTGGATGGAGGTCTCGCCACGGCCGATGGCATTGCGCCGGTGGATCTCCACCGGGTCGATCCCGAGCCGCTCGGCCATGGTGTGGATGTGGCTGTTGAGCGCGAACAGCATCTGCGTGCCGCCAAAGCCACGAAACGCGCCGTGCGGTGGCGTGTGCGTGTAGGCCATGGTGGCGTGCGAGCGCACGTGCTGCAGCCGGTGCATGTTGTCGCTGCGCATGGCGCTCACGTGCATGACCTCGGGCGAGAGGCCGCAGTAGGCGCCGCAGTCGGCCACGATGTGCACGTCCTTGGCGACGATCAGGCCCTCGCGCGTCATGCCCAACTTGAGCGTGATGCGCTCGGGCACGCTGGAGCACGCGGCCTGGAAGTCCTCCAGCCGGTTGTTGACCAAGCGCACCGCGCGCCCGGTTCTGAGGGCCAGCAGGCCCGCCACCAGTTGGTTGTCGTCCTCGACGATCTTGCCGCCGAAGCCCCCGCCCACGGTGGCCGCCTGCACCCGCACGCGCGAGACCGGCAGCTCCAGCGCGGCGGCCAGGCGCGCGCGCGCCAGGAACACCGACTGCGTCGAGGTCCAGACCTGCAGGCGGCCGTCCGCGTCGATCGTCGCCACGCTGGCCATGGGCTCGAGGTAGCCCGGGTACTGCGCGTGCGTGGTGTAGGTCGCCTCATGGATCAGGTCCGCCTGCGCGAACCCGGCGTCCACGCTGCCGCGCTCGAAGCGGATTTCGTGCGCCACGTTGCCGCGCCCGGGGTGCACGCCGGGCGCGCCCTCGGCCAGCGCTTCCTCGGGGGTCAGCAGCGGCGGCAGTTCCTCGTACTCGATGTGGATCAGGTCCAGCGCGTCGCGCGCGATCTCTTCGGTGGTGGCGGCCACGGCCGCCACCTCTTCGCCCGCGAAGCGCACCACGCCGTCGGCCAGGATGCGGCGCTCCTTCTGGTGCACGCCCCACATCGTGCGCGGCGCATCGGCCCCGGTGAGCACCGCCTTGACGCCGGGCAGGGCCCGCGCCGCCGAGGTGTCCACGCGGACGATGCGCGCATGGGGGTAAGGGCTGCGCAGGATCTTGCCGTGCAGCATGCCGGCGACCTTGATGTCGCCGGCGTACACCGCGCGGCCCAGCACCTTGGCGCGTGCGTTGACCTGCGGCGTGTCGCGGCCCAGGGTGGATTCGCTCATGGGAGTTCCTCGCCTGGGCTCAGTCGGCCTGGATGTTCAGGTCTTTGATGAGCTTGGAGAGGCGCGCGTAATCGTCGGCGTTGATCTTCGCCAGCGCCTCGGGCTTGCCGCCCACCGGGCGCGAGCCGAAGGTCGCCATCTTCTCGACCACGTCGGGCATGCGCAGGATCTCGTTCATGTGCTCGTTGAGCTGCTTGACCACGGCCGGGGGCGTGCCCTTGGGCGCGAAGATGCCGTTCCAGGCGCCGAGCTTGACGTCCTTGTAGCCCTGCTCGGCCACGGTGGACAGGTTGGGCAGCAGCGGTGTGCGCTCGCCGTCGGTGAGCGCCACCGCCACCAGCTTGCCCGATTTGAGGTGCTGCTCCACCGCGCCCAGGGTGACGTAGCCCATGCTGACCCGCCCGGCCAGCATGTCGGGAATCATCGGGCCGACGCCGCGGAACGGGATGTGCTGCACCTGGATGCCGGCAGCGCGGTTCAGCCACTCGGCCACGATGTGCATCGGCGAGCCCGCGCCCGGGCTGGCGTAGGTGAGCTGCTTGCCGGCCTTGGCCTGGGCCACGAGGTCGGCCACGCTCTTGATGCCGCTCTCGGGGTGCGTCACCAGCAGCACCGACTGCATGGCGCTCAGCACGACCGGGTCGAAGCCGTTGAGCGCGTCGTAGCTGGCGTTGGGCGCGAGCTTGAGCACCATGGGCGCGGTGGTGAAGGGGTTGGGTGTGAACAGCAGCGTGTAGCCATCGGGTTTGGCGCGCGAGACGTAGGTGTTGCCCACCGTGCCGCCCGCGCCGGGTCGGTTGTCCACGATCACGGGTTGCTTGAGCCGCTGCGACAGCTTCTCGGCGAACAGCCGCGCGGTGGCGTCCGAGTCGCCACCGGGCGGATAGGCCACGACCAGGCTGATGGTTTTCTCGGGGTAGGCCTGGGCGGCCGCGCCACCCGCAAACAAGGCCGTGGCCGCCAGGGCCAAGGCCATCCACTGTCGACGATCCGTTTTCATCAATGCACTCCTGTGAAGGCGATTCATGCCGTTGGGTGGGGTCCAGGCCGGTGTCCGTCCGTGCCATTTAGACGTTTCATATTGGAAACATGGGTTCACAACAGAAACGCCTTCATCGTATGCCTTCGTCGTTGACTGATCAACGATGAAATCCCGATTTCTGACAATTTGTTGCAATTTAATTGACTGATCAACGACGAGATCGCGGCGCGAGGCCGATCGGGCGCGCCGCTTCCCTGAGAATCCCCGCATGTCCCAAGACGAGCCCCTGCCGAACCCCTCTGCCCTGCCGCCCGAAGGGGTCGACGACGGCGCCAGCAACCCCTGGGCCGATCTGGCGCCCGATGGCGCGGGTCTGGCGGTGCACGACTTTTTGACCACCATGTTCAGCCACACCAGCAATGGGCTGCGGCGCGCGATCACCCTGCCCTATGCCAACCGCTTCGAGCTCACGGTGTCGGAGTGGCGCATCCTCTCGGTGCTGGCGCACGCGGGCTCACTGCCGTTCGCGGAACTGGTGGAACTGGCGGCCGCCGACAAGGCGCAGGTCAGCCGCGCGCTGCGCCTGCTGGGTGACCGGGGCCTGGTGGAGATGCAGACGCCGGGTCCCCGGGGTCGCAAGGGCCTCATCTGCTTGATGACCGAAGCTGGTCAGGCGCTGTACCAGGAAATCATGCCGCTGGCGCGGCGCAGCCAGGCGCAGATGATCCTCACGCTCAGCCGGGACGAGCGCCGCATGCTGTACACGGTGCTCGGCAAGCTGCGGCGGCAGTGCGGAGCTGCCGCCGCCGACGGATCGATCGACGCTTAGATGTCCAACACCAGCCGGTCGCTCTTGCAACCGGAGACGCAGACCATCATGGCCTTGTTGGCCGCGCGCTCGGCGTCGGTCAGCACCATGTCGCGGTGGTCGGGGATGCCTTCGAGCACCTTGGTTTCGCACGAACCGCAGATGCCCTCTTCGCAGCTGAAGGGCACGTCGGCGTTGATCTCGATCAGGCGCTTGTGCAGCGTGGTGTCGGGCGTGACCTCGAACATCTGGCCGCTGCGGCGCAGCTCGACGGTGAAGCGGGTCTTCGCGTCGTCCGCGGCCGCCACCTCGACCGCCGTGAAGCGCTCGATGTGGGCGTTGCTGTGGCCCAGCGCGGCGCAGGTCTTCTCGAAGTTGTCGAGCATCACGGCCGGGCCGCAGGCGTAGAAGTGCTCGCTGGCCGAGGGCGCGCGCCGGCCCAGCAGGGCCGTGAGGTCGGGCGGGCCGCCCTTCTCGTCGTCGAAGTGCCAGGTCACGGGCACGCCCAGGGCCTCGATCTCGGCGATGAAGGCCGCGCTCTTGCGCGAACGCGCGAAGTACAGGAATTCGAAGCTGCGGCCCAGGTCTTTGAGGCGGCGCGCCATGCACAGCACGGGCGTGACGCCGATGCCGCCGGCCACCAGCACGGTGTGCGAAGCCTCTTCGTGCAGGCCGAAGTGGTTGCGCGGCGCGCTGATGGTGATGCGCATGCCCACGCGCAGCTGCTCGTGCACGCAGCGCGAACCGCCGCGGCTGGTGCGGTCCTTGAGCACGCCCACCACGTAGCGGTGGCGCTCCTGGCTGTTGTTGCACAGCGAGTAGCTGCGCACCATGCCGTTGGGCAGGTGCAGGTCGATGTGCGAGCCGGCCTCGAACGGCGGGAACACGACATCGGGGGCGGGACGCAGGTCCACGCTGATCACGTCATCGGCTTCGTGGCGCAGCGTGTGGACCCAGGCTTGCAGGGTGGTGGCGTTGTTGCTCATCCCGCGATTCTCACATGGGCTTGTCGAGCTGGGCCTTGGCCAGGTTTCTGAGGTGGCGGCGCAGGCGCACGATGCCCATGTCGTGCGCGTACAGGTGCTCGCGCTTGTTGGCGTCGGGCTCCATGTTCTCCACCGCCACGCGGTCCTGCTCCAGCACGTTCCAGTGGCGCTCTTCCAGGCGGTTCTTGTAGAGGAAGCGCCAGGTGTCGCGCTGCCAGCCGGTCACGCGGCGGCAGCGCCAGTGGAACACGCCCGAGGTGCGGTTGCTGATGGGCGTGTAGCTGCCGATGATGGTGAAGTTGCCGCCGGGGCCGCCGGTCTTGGGGTACGGGATCTCCAGGCGCATCACGTGGATGCCCAGGTCCATCCACTCGGTCCAGTCGAAGTTGACGCCGCGCTGGCCCTTCTTCTCAAAGCAGAAGCCGTTGGGGATGTCGCGGATCTGGAACTCGGCCTGGCTGTCGCCCTCGCTCATGGTGTGCGACTGCTTGTGCAGGTACACGCCGTGCATCGGGTCCATGACGTTGTCGACCACGTAGCGGTAGTCGCCACCCCACTCGGTGTAGCAGAGGAAGTTCGACCACTCGGGCGAGGTCAGTTCCTCGGGCAGCTGCAGCGGCGGCGCGTCGTCCAGGATGGGGTTGCTCGCGTTGTAGAGAAAGATCGCGCCGGCCGCTTCGGCGGCGTGGAACATGCGCGCGGGGCGCGAGCCTTCGAGCTTGCAGCCGGGGCTGCCGGGCACGCGGGTGACGGTGCCGTCGCAGCGCACTTCGACGCCGTGGTACGGGCAGGCCAGGCGGTCGCCCAGGTTCACGCCCAGCGAGAGCGGCGCGCCGCGGTGCGGGCAGTGGTCTTCCAGCGCGTGGACCTGGCCGGCCTGGTCGCGCCAGAGCGCGATCTTGTAGCCCAGGCGGCGGATCGAGATCGGGTCGTTCTTCACGAAGCTGGACGGGCAGACCGGGAACCACAGGTCTTTGAGGCCGACTTCGAGGACGGCGTCGACCGGGTCGAGCTGAACGTTGATGACAGAGGTATCCATGGACGTGTCTCCTGGCGGTGGGGCTGGGGTCGGGCGGCGGGGTTCAGGCGCCGAGGCGGGCCATTTCCTGCTGGAAGGACTGCTCGGTCCAGCGCTGGCCATTGGGGCCCGAGGGCCCCGCGTCGTTGAGGTACTTCACCAGGCCTTCGAGGTCGTGGATGCCCTGAGCGTAGGCGCGTTCGATCGAATCGCCCAGCAAACCCTCATACGAGGTCGGGGGAGCGGTGCGCGTCTGGTGGGTTTCGTTGTAGAGGTCGGGGGTTCGCATGCGGTGTCTCCTTCGGTGTCGTCATTCCGTGGGCGGCTTGGGCTTGTCGGTCATGAATTTGCCGCTGGGCGCACCGGCGTTCACCTGGCGGCGCGTATGGCCGTCGATGCCGCCCTTGATGGCCCATTCGGCGAACACCGTCGGACCGGGCGTGAATTCACGCGGCTCCCAGTCGGCGGTGAGTTCGTCCTCGTCGGTGTAGTACTCCACCAGCGCGCCGGCCGGGCTCTCGAAGTACCAGAACATCGCCGAGGAGATCGGGTGTCGGCCCGGGCCGAGCTCGGTGCTCCAGCCGCTGCGCGACATGTGCATGCCGCCGCCGACCACTTCGTGCAGGTCGCGCACGGAGAAGGCCACGTGGTTCAGGCCCTTGCGCGGCTCGGGCGGCTGCAGCAGGAACAGGTCGTGGTGGCCGCCCTCGGCCGCGCAGCGCAGGAACAGGCCGCGCTCGGGGTACAGGTCGGAGACCACGAAGTCCAGGTTGTCGATGTAGAAGGCGCCGGTGGCCTTGAGATCGGTCACGAAGAACACCACGTGGCCCACCTCGACCGGCGTGGCGCGGTCGTAGGCCGGGCTGCGCTGGTTGCGGCGCGGGCGGTCGCTCCAGGTGTTGACGAGCGCGCTCTCGATCTGCACCTCGCGCTTTTTCGTGAGCTGCAGGCGCACCGCCAGGCCATTGGGGTCGGTGCAGCCGAAGCGGCCATCGGCCTCCACGAAGCCGGGCTGGCCCTGCAGGCGGCTGCGGTAGAGCGCCAGGCTCTCGGCCGTGTCCACGCCCCAGACCACCTCGCGCAGCGTCGGGTCGGGCTCCACGCCGGCCGGCAGGCCGGGCTTGTCGGAGTGCGCCACGACCACGCGGCAGCCGTTGAGCGATTCGAACACCAGTTCCTGGAGAGATTCCTGCACCAGCGACAGGCCCCAGTCCAGGAAGAACTGGCGGCAGCGCGGCAGGTCGGCGGCGCCGTAGGTGATTTGATCGATGCCCAGTACGCTCATCTGCAATCCTTGAAGTGCCTGGCCGCCTCCGGGCGCCAAACGTTTCTTTAGTAAACCCGTGTTTCTTACTTGAAACGAACTGAATTCTACCGGCAAACGTTCGGCGTGGGAAGTGGCATGCAGACTAATTTGGTCGGCTATGCCCTGTCGGGCGTCGGGCAAGGCCCGTCGGCCAGCACCTTCTGCGTGACGTGGAACAGGCGGCCCTGGAACCAGGGCCGGATCTGCGCGAGCTGGGCTTTCAGCACCTGGCGAACGGGATCGGCAAAGGCGCGCTCCATGGCGTCCACCGAGTCGTAGGAGGATTCGAAGGTCATGTGCAGGCGCGGGCCGCCGTCCTCGATGGACAGGGCGCGCAGCACCCGCACGGCGCGCACGCCGGGAAAGCGCTTCATCAGCGGTACCACCTGCTCGATCACGAAGGCATCCAGGCGGTCCACGTCCTCCGGCTTCACGGTGCCTTCGAGACACGCGGTTCGAACGATCATCGCGGCCTCCTCACAGGCCCAAGCCGCCCAGCGACTTGCCACCATCCACGAAGAGGGTCTGGCCCGTGATGAAGCGGGTGCGCGGCGACGCGAGGAAGGCAATGGCATGGGCGATCTCGCCCGGATCGGCGGGCCGCCCGCTCGGTTCGAGCGCGCTGGCCGCCGCGTGCTGCTCGGGCGTCATGGCGCGCGTCATGCCGGTGTCGGTGAAGCCCGGCGCGATCGAGTTGACCGCGATCTGCCGCTGGCGAAGGTCCATCGCCATGGCCCGGGTCAGGCCCACCACCGCGGCTTTCGAGGCCACGTAGTGCGCAAAACCGGTGCCGCCCAGCGCCGCGCGCGAGGACACCGTCACGACCCGGCCGCCCGGCTTCATGCGCCGCGTGGCTTCCTGCGCGGCGATGAAGACGCCCAGCACATTCACGTCCAGCACGGCGCGGAAGTCCTCGTCACGGATGTCGTCGAAGGACCGGGCGGGGCCGATCCCCGCCGCGCACACCATGACGTCGACCCGCGCCTCGGCGGCGATCAGCGCCGCGATGGCCGGGCGGTCGCACACGTCGACCGCGTGGCCGGCCGCGTCGCACCCGGCCTGGGTGAGTTCCGCGAGCAGCGTGTCGACCTGCGCCGCGTTGCGGTCGATCACCACGACGCGGAAACCGTCCTCGGCCAGGCGCAGCGCCGTGGCGCGGCCGATACCGGAGGCGCCTCCGGTGATGAAAGCGGTTTCCCTCTCGGCGGGGGTGGGGGTGGTCTGCATTCTTTTTCCACTCAAACAGCGGATGGATCCAGGCGCCGGTGGGCGTGCAGCAGGCCGGACAGGCGCTGGTACCACGCCGCCTTCGGGTCGCGCAGGCAGGTGTGGGTCGCAAAATGGTCCAGGCCGGGCTCCTCGTGCAGCTGGGACGGCCCCGGCTGCCTGGCCAGCAAGGCCGCCATGCGGCGGTTCGAATGAACCACCCGGGCACTGTCGGACTCGCCATGGCTGAGGTACATGGGGATGGTGTTGCCCACCGTCCAGCACAGCGGGCTCATCACGGCGTCGTGCGCCGCGTCGCTCAGCACCATGCTGTAGATGCGCTCTTCCAGGCTGGCCGCGGGAGGATCGGGGTGGTGCAGATCCATGATGCCGCTCACGGGCAGGCAGGCCCGGATCGCGCCCGGGGGAATGCCGGCGCCGCCCGCTTCATCGCGCCGCAAGGCCACCAGCGCCGCCAGATGCGCGCCGGCGGAATGCCCCGCCAGGTAGATCTGGTCGCCGCGACCGCCGAAGTCGGCCGCATGGGCGATCACATGGCGGGTGAGCGCCAGGCCGTCTTCGAACGCCGCCGGCAGCCGGTGCCCCGGCGCCAGCCGGTAGCCCGGCGCCACCAGCACCATGCCCAGGCCGACCACGGCTGGCGCCATGAAGGCAACGTACTCCTTGTAGCCGTTGGTCCAGCCGCCGCCGTGCCAGAAGATCAGGATGGGCGCGCCGTCCCGCGCATCGGTCGACCGGTACACGTCGCAGCGGTGCTGCGGATCGGGGCCATAGGCGCGGTCGCGCGCGACGGCGATGCCGGCCGGCAGCGGCGCGTCGGCGGCCCAGCCCAGCACGGTCTCTTCGTAGGCCTGCGCGGCTTCGAAGGGAAGCGGCGGCTGCGGTGAAAGACGGGACAAAAGGTTCTGTGGATGGTGGGTCACGGTGCTTGCGGCGCTCAGTCCGCCTTGATACCAAATTCGGCCACGACCTTGCCATAGCGGACATAGTCGGCGGCCACCAGCTTCGCGAGCTTGCCAGGGTCTCCACCCGCTGGCGCGAGCGCGATGGTCTCCATCCGCGCGATCACATCGGGCATCTTGAGGATCTCGTTGACATGCTGGTTGATCAGCTGGACCAGGTCGGCGGGCATGCCCTTGGGCCCCATCAGCGCCTGCCAGGCCCCGACCTCGGCCCCCATGATGCCCTGCTCGGCGAGCGTGGGCACATCGGGCAGAAAGGGCGAGCGCTTCAGGTCGGCCACCGCCAGCGGCACGAGGCGGCCCGACTTGATGTGCGGCGCGGCGGGACCCAGCGTGGTGTACATCAGCGGGATCGCCCCCCCGACCACGTCGGCGATGGCGGGCATGCTGCCCCGGTACGGAATCTGCGTGATCTTCGTGCCGGTGGACTTGTTGAAGAGTTCGCCGAGGATGTGCATGGGCGAACCGTTGCCAGGGCTGGCGTAGCTCACGATGCCGCCGGCCTTGGCCTTGGCCACCAGCTCCTTCACGGAAGAAACGCCGGTCGAGGTCGCCGCGACGACGAACAGCGATTGGCTGCCCAGCTGGACGATGGAGGTCAGTTCCGTGCTCGGGTCGATCGCGCTGCCGGCGGCCGTCATCACGTGGGGCGTGATGGCCGCGGTGTTGGGGGCCAGCAGCAGGATGTGGCCATCCGGGCGTGCCTTGGAGACGTAGTTGGTCGCGATGGTGCCGGCGGCGCCGGTGCGGTTGTCGACCACCACGGGCTGTCCCAGGCGGGGCGCGAGCTTCTCGGCGATCAACCGCGCCAGCACGTCGGTGTCGCCGCCAGCGGGGTAGCCCACCACGATGGTGACCAGCTTGTTGGGGTAGTTCGGCGCCTGGGCCTGCGCCTTCGGCGCGAGCAGCGCCGCGGCGGCGAAGGTGGCGAGCAGCAGCCGCAGCGAGGAGCGGCGATGGAAGGAGGTGTTCATGGTGTCTGAAGGCAATGGAGGGAAGGACGCTTCTGGCGCGCGGCAGGCGTCAGAAAGCATGGCGGATGCCGACGTTGTAGGCCCGGTTGCCCAGGCCTTGTTCGGTGGCGTTGCCCACCCGGTAGAAGCCGGTGGGGGAGCCCGCGGGCACGCTGTTGTCGATGCGCGCGATCGAGGCGTAGACACCCGTGCGCCTGGACAGGGCGTGCGTGTAGCCCAGCGCCCACTGGCTCGCATCGTGGTGGGCGGCGGTCCGGTCGTTCTTGCGGATGTACGAGGCCATGAACCGCCCTGCCCCATAAGGCACCGACACCCCCAGCAGCACGTCGCGCGAATCCGCGTTGACCAGGCCGAACACCGCCGAGCCCTTGTTCACCACGTAGTTGAAATGCGCCGTCGCCACGCCAAAGTCGTATTTCGCCCCGAGGAAGCTCATCTTCGCCGGCACCGATGCGGCGCTGTTGACGTTGTGGTGGCCCAGCTTGACGTACACCGGACCCGACACATAGCCGATCGCGCCACCGTACTGGCGCCGCGCGCTGCTGTCGCCGGGCGTTTCGCCCAGGCCGTAGACCACATCGGCGGTCCAGCCGGCCTTGGCCGTGTAGGTGTAGCGCACGGTGTTGTCCATGCGGTTGTTGCCGCCCGCGCCGCCGGCGCTGATCAGGTTGGCGGACGTCCCGGCCAGGCCCGTGATGAAGGGATCCGTCTCGGTCTGGACGAAGGCGACGGGGGTGTACTGGCGGCCGAGCGAGAGGCTGCCGAAACCGCCCTGCAGGCCCACGAGCGACTGCCGCCCGAACGCGAGACCGCCCTGCCCCAGCGTGCCGTTGTCCGCGTTGAGCCCCATTTCCAGGACATAGAACGCCGAGAGCCCCGCACCGAGGTCTTCGGTGCCGCGAAAGCCCAGCCGCGAGCCGCCGGCGACGCCGCTGGTGAGCTTGGAGGCGCTGGCGCCGTTGGGCCCGCCGCTTTCGCGCACGAAGGCCAGGTCGACGAGGCCGTAGACCGTGCTGGTGCTCTGGGACCACGCGGCGCCGCTGACCAGGACCAGCGCGGGGAGAAGGGTGCATCGTTTCAGTTTCATGGGTACTTTCGGGACAGGGGGGTGAAAACGCCTCTTTCGCGGCGAGGAGAAGGCGGCTCACCGGCCCACGGAGGGCGGTCGGTGCGATAATTTCTCCGTTTGCGAAAGTCGCTAGATTTCATGAAATATACGTTTTTCATGAAATATTGTGTTTCGTATAAACTCCTATTTACTTCATGAATCAGTTCGTTGTAGAAGACCCCGCCCTCGATTCGGGCTCGCGCACCGAGCGCGCGTACCACCGCCTGCGGCAGGAAATCCTGTTGGGCGACCTGGGGGCGAACGACCGCTTGCGGGTCGCGGAGCTGGAAGAGCGCTTCGGCCTGGGGCTCACGCCCATCCGCGAGGCGCTGGCCCGCCTGGCCAGCGAAGGGCTGGTGTCCATGGAGGCGCGGCGGGGCGCGCGCGTCCTGGAGATCTCACTCGCCGAGCTGGCCGATCTGATGAAGACGCGCCGTGAGATCGAACGCCTTTGCCTGACCGAATCCATCCAGCACGGCGACGCCCGCTGGGAAGCGGAGGTGGTTGCCGCCCTGCACGTGCTGGGGCGCACCCCCCTGCCCGGGAGCGAAGGCAGCACCACGGATCTCGAGTGGGAGAAGCAGCACCGCCACTTTCATGCGGCGCTGGTGAGCGCCTGTGGTTCGGAGTGGCTGCTGCGGTTCTGGAACCAGTTGATGGACCATTCGCAGCGCTACCGCAAGGCTCGCCACAAGGGCCCGCTGGTGGCCCGGGACGTGCAGGCGGAACACCAGGCGATCCTCGACGCGGTCCTGCGCAGGGATGCGGCGGCCGCGGTCGCCCTCATGGAGCAGCACCTGCTCGCCACGGAGAAAGCGGCCCGCGCCGCGCTTGAGCAGCGTTAGCCGCCCGCCTGCCAGCCGCCGTCGGTTGACAAGGCCTCGGGCCGGTGCACCGGCATCAGCCAGCCGTGCTGCGGGCTGGTCTGGGCCGAGATGTCGATGCGCGGCGCGTGCGTGACCACCCCGCCGAAGATGGTGGCGAACGAGGCGTCGGCCGCGTCGCGCCCGGTGCCGATGCGCAGGAAGCCCATGGGGATCGCGGTGCCCGAAGGATCGAAGATGTACCAGCGGTGGCCCACATAGGCTTCCACGTAGGCGTGGAAGTCGGTCGGGCCCAGGGCGGGGTCGGCGCCGAAGTCGACCGCGGTGGTGAAGCGCGCGGGAATGTTGAGCGCGCGGCACATCGTGATCATGAGGTGCGCGAAATCGCGGCACACCCCCTTGCGGTCGTTGAGCGTGTCCAGCGCCGAGGTCATGGAATTGCTGGTGTTCGACTCGAACGTCACCTGGCTCTGCACCCATTGCTGGATCGCCTGCACACGGCGGTAGCCCTGCGGCATCTGGCCGAACAGCTCGTTGGCCATGGCGGTGACGCAGTCGGACTGGCAGTAGCGGCTGGGGTAGATGTAGGCCAGCGCCTCGGGCGGCAGCTGGGCCACCGGCGTCTCGAACACGCTGTCGGGCTGCGCCACGTGGTGCTCGATGTCCACCGTGGCGCGGTAGCGCACCGACAGCGCGCCCGGCCCGGCGCTCAGGCGCAGCGTGCGCGTGCGCGTGGCCGCGTCGGTGTGCATCAGCAGAGGCACGGGCTGGCTGACCTGCAGCTGCTCCCAGCTCACGGTCTGCTGGGGCGAATGCGCGGCCTGCACGTTGAAGATGAAATCGGCACCGGGTGGGTGGATCTCGTACTGCAGATCGATGGCGAGGTGGATGCGAACCATGGGGGTCACCGTGTGGGGAGAAGTGGACCCGCCTTGCGGCGGGCGGCAGCGCGTGAAGGCGCTGTGTGATCGGTGAACGCCAGACAACCGTTGGACCATCTTAGGCCTTTGCCGCGGCTTCGTCGGTGCGCTGCCTCACCAAGCGCGAGGGCTTAAGCTCCACGCCATGCGCGCGCTGCTCTCGACCTTCTCCTTGCAAGAGTTGCGCCACCACCCCTGGCGCAACGCCTCGGCGGTGGTGGCGGTCATGCTGGGCGTGGCGCTGGCCTTCGCGGTGCACCTGATCAACGCCTCGGCGCTGGCCGAGTTCTCCAGCGCGGTGAGCTCGGTCAACGGCCAGCCCGACGTGGAGCTGCGCGCACGCCAGGGCTCGCTGGACGACGCCCTGCTCGCCCGCGTGGCCGCGCACCCCGGCGTGGCGCTCGCCAGCCCGGTGCTGGAAGGCCCCGTGCAGGCCCTCGCGCGCGACGGCGAGCGCCTGGGCGCGAAGCTGGTGGGTGTGGACGCGCTGGTGGTGGCCGGCCTCTCGCCCGCCCTGATGCCGGTGACCGACGGCGAAAACACCACGCGGCGCTTCGACCTCTTCGCGCCCGACACCGTGTTCCTCAACGCGGCGGCGCAACAGGCCTTCGCGGGGCAGACCACCGTGCGGCTGCAGAACGGCGCGGTGCTGCGCGTGGCCGGCCGCGTGAACGCCCCCGGCGCGCCGCTGCTGGTGATGGACGTGGCCGCCGCGCAAGCGCTGATGGACCGCGTGGGCCAGCTCAGCCGCATCGACCTGCGCCTGGCCAGCGGCGCGCGCGCCAGCGAGGTGCTGGCCGCGCTGGACCTGCCGCCGAACATGATCGCGCAGCGGCCCGAGCAGTCGGGCGAGCGCGTGAGCAACCTCTCGCGCGCCTACCGCGTCAACCTCACGGTGCTCGCGCTGGTGGCCCTGTTCACCGGCGCCTTCCTGGTGTTCTCGGTGCTCTCGCTGTCGGTGGCGCGGCGCCAGCCGCAGTTCGCGCTGCTGGGCGTGCTGGGCCTGTCCAGCCGCGAACGGCTGCGCCTGGTGCTGGCCGAGTCGGCCCTGCTCGGCCTGCTGGGCAGCGCGCTGGGCATCGCGCTGGGCACGGCCCTGGCCGCGCTCGCGCTGCGCCTGCTCGGCGGCGACCTGGGCGGGGGTTATTTCTCGGGCGTGGCGCCGCCGCTGCTGTGGAGCCCGCTGGCGGCCACGGTCTACCTGCTGCTGGGCGTGGTGGCGGCGCTGGTGGGCGGCTGGTGGCCCGCGCAGGCCACCGCGCGCCTGGCGCCCGCGCTCGCGCTCAAGGGCCTGGGCGCGCCGCCGCGGCCCGGCGCGCGCCGCCACACGCTGGCATTGGCCCTGGTGCTGCTGGCCGCCGCCATGGCCTGGGCACCACCGGTGGCGGGCATTCCCCTGGCGGCCTATGTGTCGGTGGGCCTGCTGCTGGTGGGTGGCATCGCGGCGCTGCCGCTGGGCGTGGGCTGGCTGCTGGACCGCATCGCGCCGCGCATCGCGCGCCACGCCCTGCCGGTGCTCGCGGTGGAGCGCGCGCGCCGTTTGCGCGAGACCGCCGCCGTGGCCACCAGCGGCGTGGTCGCGAGCCTGGCGCTGTCGGTCGCGCTCACGGTGATGGTGGCAAGCTTTCGCGACTCGGTCACGCACTGGCTCGACGCCGTGCTGCCCGCCCAGCTCTACGTGCGCAGCCTGGGCAGCGGCGCGGGCGACGGCAGCCACCTGCCCACCGGGTTCGTGACCGCCGTGGCCGGTGTCCCGGGCGTGGCCCGCGTGGACACGCTGCGCGCCACGCCGGTGCAGCTCGCGCCCGAGCGCCCCGCCATCGCGCTGCTCACGCGCCCGCTGGAGAGAACCACCGGCGGCACGCTCAGCCTGCCCCTGGTGGGCAACCCCCTGGCCGCCCCCGCCGTGCCCGATGGCGAACAGCGCGTGGTCACCGTCTATGTGAGCGAGGCCATGGTGGACCTCTACGGTGCCCGGCCCGGCAGCTGGCTGCCCGCGCTCGCGCAGGCCTTCGCCGAACCGCAGGTGCGCGGCACGCGCTTCTTCGTGGCCGGCGTGTGGCGCGACTACGCGCGCCAGCACGGCAGCGTGGTGATGGACCGCGCCGACTTCGTGCGCCTCACCGGCGACGCGCGCGTGAACGACCTCGCGCTGCACCTGGCCGAAGGGGCCGACGAAAACGCGGTGCGCGAACGCATCCGCGCGCTGGCCGAGGCACAGGGTGCGGCGAATGCCATCGAGTTCGCCTCGGTCGGCCAGATTCGCGCCAACTCGCTGCGCATCTTCGACCGCAGCTTCGCCGTCACCGTGTGGCTGCAAGCGGTGGCGATCGGCATCGGCCTGTTCGGCGTGGCCGCGAGCTTCAGCGCGCAGGTGCTGGCGCGCCGGCGCGAGTTCGGCCTGCTCGCGCACCTGGGCCTCACGCGGTCGCAGATCCTGGGCGTGGTGGCGCTCGAAGGCCTGGCCTGGACGGTGCTCGGCGCCCTCGCCGGCCTCGCGCTCGGCCTGGCCGTGAGCCTGGTGCTGGTGCACGTGGTCAACCCGCAGAGCTTCCACTGGACCATGGACCTCGTGCTGCCCTGGGCCCGCCTGCTCGCGCTGTGCGCCGCCGTGGTGGTGGCCGGCACGCTCACCGCCTGGCTGGCCGGCCAGGCCGCCGCCAGCCGCGATGCGGTGCGCGCGGTGAAGGAAGACTGGTAATACACAATGCCTGCCTCCCCCCCGCCTTCACCGAAGATCGACATGACTCCCTCCACCGCCTGGGTGCACCAGGCCATCGCGCGCATCGAGGCCGACTTCTGCCGCAGCGCCGACACCCACCTCATCGCCCTGCCCCTGCCCGGCTGGGCGGCGCACGGCATCGACTTCTACCTCAAGGACGAGTCCACCCACCCCACCGGCAGCCTGAAGCACCGGCTGGCGCGCTCGCTGTTTCTCTACGCGCTGTGCAACGGCTGGGTGCACGAAGGCACCACCATCGTGGAAGCGTCCAGCGGCTCCACCGCCGTGAGCGAGGCCTACTTCGCCCGCCTGCTCGGCCTGCCCTTCATCGCCGTGATGCCGCGCAGCACCTCGCAGGAAAAGCTGGACCAGATCGCCCTCTACGGTGGGCGCTGCCACTTCGTGGAGACCACCGGCGAGGTGTACGCCGCCGCCCACGCGCTCGCGAAGGACACCGGTGGCCACTACATGGACCAGTTCACGAACGCCGAGCGCGCGACCGACTGGCGCGGCAACAACAACATCGCGCAGAGCATGTTCGAGCAGATGGCGCACGAACGCCACCCGGTGCCGCGCTGGATCGTGGTCGGCGCGGGCACGGGCGGCACCAGCGCCACCATCGGCCGCTTCCTGCGCTACCGGCGCCACGCCAGCCAGCTGTGCGTGGCCGACCCGGCGGGCTCGGTGTTCTGCGCCTACCACCGGCTGCGCGACGGCACGCTCACCGCGCCGGGCTCGCGCATCGAGGGCATCGGGCGCCCGCGCGTGGAACCCAGCTTCATCCCCAGCCTGATCGACCGCATGCTGGAGGTGTCCGATGCCGATTCGCTGGCCGCGATGCACGCCCTGTCCGATCTGCTGGGCCGTCGCGTGGGCCCGTCCACCGGCACCAACCTGGTGGCCATGCTGGACCTGGCGCAGGGCATGAAGGCGTGGGGTGAGAGCGGTGCCCTTCTTTCGCTGCTCTGCGACAGCGGCGAGCGCTACCGCCAGACCTACTTCGACCCTGGCTGGGCGCAGGAGCGCTTCGGCGATGTCGCGCCCTCGCTCGCGCGCGTGCGGGCGCAGCTACAAGGTTGATGGCGCCATGAATCGGCCCGGGCTTCCCACGCGGCGGCACCTGCTGCTGGGTGCGGCGGGGCTGGCCTGGCCCCTGGTTCATGCGCAACCGGCGCACCGCCCGGGCGACGCGCTGCGGCCGCGCCCACTCGTGTTCCCGCGCGACCACGGCACGCACAACGAGACGCGCACCGAGTGGTGGTACCTCACCGGCCAGGCGAAGGACGCGGCGGGGCGCGACTTCGGTTTCCAGGTGACGTTCTTCCGCAGCCGCGTGGACGGCACGCAGGCCCTGCGCGGCCCGCTGGCCGCGAAGCAGCTGCTGTTCGCGCACGCGGCCATCACCGACGTGCAGGGCGGCCGCTTGCTGCACGACCAGCGCATCGCGCGCTGGGACGGCGAGCCGCCCGCGCCAGTCGCCGAGCGCGGCGTGTTCGCCAGCGCCGAGGACACTCAGGTGGTGCTGCGCGACTGGTCGCTGCGGCGCCGGCCCGACACCGGCCACTACACCGCGCGCGTGGTGGGCGACGAACTCGGCATCGATCTGCAGGCGGTGCCGCAGCAGGCCTGGCTGCTGCAGGGCGACCAGGGGTTTTCGCGCAAGGGGCCGGACGCGTCGCAGGCCAGCTTCTACGTGAGCCAGCCGCACCTGGCCGTGCAAGGCACGCTGGCGCTCAAAGGCCAGCGCTTCGAGGTGCGCGGCACCGCCTGGCTGGACCACGAGTGGAGCGAGGCCCTGCTGCACCCCGAGGCGGTGGGCTGGGACTGGATCGGCATGAACCTCTTCGACGGCCACAGCCTCACGGCCTTCCAGCTGCGCCGCAAGGACGGCAGCAAGCTCTGGGCGGGCGGCTCGTTCCGCGCGGCGGGCAGCGCGCAAAGCGCCACCGACCTCTACCGCTTCAGCCCGGGCGAGGTGGACTTCCAGCCCCGGCGCTGGTGGACCAGCCCGCTCACGCGCGCGCGCTACCCGGTGGAATGGGTGGTGCGCACGCCGGGCGATTTCTACACGGTGAAGGCCGTCATCGACCCGCAGGAACTCGACAGCCGTTCGAGCACGGGCACGGTGTATTGGGAAGGGCTGTCCGACCTGATCGACAGCAACGGCAAGGCCGTGGGGCGGGGCTACCTGGAGATGACGGGTTACGTGCAGCGGCTGGTGCTGTGAGCGCGGTGCGTCAGCGTTCGGTGAACGCGAGTTGCGCGCCCAGGCCGGCGAAGGCGGCGGAGAAGCCGCGGCGCAACCAGTCCTGCACGCGCGGCGAGTCGATGACCGCGCGGCGGAAGGCGTGCGCGAGCAGGCCGTAGAGCACGAAGACGCCGAAGGTCATGGCCATGAAGACGCCGCTGAGCAGGAGCAGTTGGCCCAGGGGCGAGGTGGCGGCGGGGTCGACGAACTGGGGCAGGAAGGCGAGGAAGAAGATGGTGAGTTTGGGGTTGAGGATGTTGAGGAGGAAGGCTTTGACGGTGAGGCTGAGGGCGCTGCGCCGTGCGCCGCCTTCCTGCACCACGAAGGCCGAGCGGTCGCGCCAGGTGGCGATGGCGAGGTAGAGGAGGTAGGCGACGCCGGCGTATTTGAGCAGCTGGAAGGCGAGCGCGCTGGTGTGCATGACGGCGGCGAGGCCGAGCACGGTGGCCAGCAGGTGGGGCACGATGCCCAGGGTGCAGCCGAGTGAGGCGAACAGGCTGGCCCGCTTTCCCTGCACCAGCCCGGCGGACACGGTGAACACCACGCCTGTGCCGGGGATGAGGACGACGATGAGGGAGGTGATCAGGAATTCCAGGGTGATCATGTGGTGGCTCCTTTTAGGGTGGTCATGTTGCCACAGGGCGTGGTTTTGGTTCGCGTGGCTTGGCTGGGGTGGCTTGGCTGGGTGGCTTGGTCTCGGGGCCGCTGGTGCGGGTGGCCGTTCTCCGGCGCTGCTCGCGGACGGCTGCCCGGGCACGCCCACACCGCTTCGTCAATACCACCCGCTCACTCACCCTCTGTGGCAACCGCGAATGGGCGCCTGCGCCCGGCCACCCGCACCATCGACCCAGTGGCATGGTTGGCATTCAAGTGGTTGAATTCAAGTTTCACTTGAATGGCGTTCCATTCCCTCCCTCTCGACGGATGGTGGGGTTCGCGGGCGCAGGCGCCCATTCGCGGTTGCCACAGAGGCTGTGTGAAGCAGCGGTGTTGATGGGGTAACGCATGAGCGCCCGGGCAGCCGCCCGCGAGCAGCGCCGGAGAACGCGGACCACGCCAGCCGTCAGCGCGAGGTGCAAGGTCAGAAACTAGCGCGAGTCCTCAGGCCGCCACTCCCGAAAAAACCGAATGCGTTCCAAGTGATCCGGATGGCTGCCAATCGCGATGGGCAACGACACACGGTCCTCCTCATCCTGCGGAGAAGAGTCCTTGTCGGCCTCAACAAGCATGCGCTCAAAAAACACCGCCATGGCCGCCGGCGGCACCCCCCCCGCGTGCATCAACCGAGCCGCATGCGCATCCGCGCGCCGCTCGGTGTCACGAGAGTAAGCCTGGGTCGCCAGCGTCGCCGGCACCGTGGCCAGAAAACCGCTCGCATCCCCCAACACCACACCCACCAACGCACTGATCAGACTCGCGCGCACCACCATGTCCAGCCCATCGCGGTGCTCCACATGGCCCAACTCGTGCGCCAACACGCCCACCAACGCATCCGGCTGGTCGTGCAACAACTCCACCAACTCATCCGTCATCACCATGTAACCACCCGGCAACGCAAACGCATTCGCGCCCAACACCGGCGAGGCATGGAACGCCAGCTCCCAGTGCGGCGCATCCCCCTGCGGATACGCGCGATCCACCAGCGACTTGAAACGCTGGCGCAACTCGTCCTGCCGCTTCTGCGGCAAGGCGCTGGGCCGCAAAAACAGACGGTCCAGCTGCTGCAAGCTCTGCTGCCCCACATGCCGATCCAGCGAATCCGGCACCTGGTGCGCCAGCGTCTGGCTCAACCACGGCACGCCCCACAACCAGGCGGCCCCCAGGAACACCACCGAACCCGCGAGCGCCACCAGCGCGGCGCGCCAGCTCTGCATCCAGCCCACCACCGCGCTGTCCTGCAATCCGCTGGCCTGCGCCCAGGCGTCCCACGCCGCCGCATCGGCGTGCTGGATGAGACCGCCGTCGGGCAACTCGGCCTGGCGCTGGCCGTGCGTGCGCCGCTCCGGCCAGCGCACGCGCGCCAGCGGGTAGCGCCGCGTGTCCTCACCCGCTTGCATGAGCAGCTCGCCCGCCTCCACGCGCAGCGTCACCGCGCGCGGCCTGGGCGACTGGCCGTCGAACCACTGGCTGTGCAGCGAGGCCGGCGCAGCGCCCATCAGAGCCCCATGTCCATGCCGAAGAAGTCGCCGGCCGCGTCGCCCAGCACCCCCTTGCCGGCCTGCTGCGCGCTCGCCAGCCAGTCATCCACCGGCCCATCGACCGCCAAGGACATGGCCTCGAGCTTCAGGCGCGCGGTGCGCACCTTGGCGAAGGGCCAGTACAGGCCCAGCGTCACCACGATCAGCAGCCAGTTGACCAGCGTGACACGGAACAGGCTGCGAAAGCGCAGCGCGCTGCCGAAGCGGACCTTATCGCTGCGCGTGCCGTTCCACAGCAGGTCCTGGAAACGCGCGCCGAAGTATGGGGCGCTGACCAGTGGGATCAGCAGGTAGATCACCCCCAGCGCCACCGGCACCACCAGCGCCACCAGGGCCCGCCGCTGGCCGGCCGCCAGGTCGCCGAACATGCCACGCGCCAGCACGAACAGCACCAGGGCGACCAGCGCGGCGCCCACCAGGCCCACCAGCAGGCTCACGCCACCCGTTTTCAGGAACAGCCCGTAGAAGCGGCCGGTGCCGGTGTCCAGCTGCGTGCGCTGCTGCGCGAACACGTAACCCCCATGCTGGTAGCGCTTGATGCGCGCCAGGAGCCAGGGCATGAGGGCCGTGAAGAGCAGCACCACCGAGCCGATCACGATGCCGCTGCGCCGGGCCACCTCGGGCGCCATCTCTTCGCCTTCGGTCACGGCGGGCAGGAACAGCACAAAGGCCAGCGCGGGCAGGAAGAAGGGCAGCATGCTGAGGTAGGCGCCCTTCAGATCCCCCGCGAAGCTCAGGCGCACGCCGCGCCAGCTGGTGTTGCGCAGCCGGAACTGCAGCGAGGCGCGCCACAGTGCGGGCCAGAGCACCATGAAAACCAGCAGCGCGATCCACGCCAGGTGGGGCAGGAAGTTCGACACCGCCCAGTAACCCACGCCCAGCAGCAGCACCAGCAGGTAGCCGCGGAACATCTTCCAGGGATCGGCGTGGAAGCCCAGCGGGTCGCCGCCGACCAGGGTGTTGTTCTGGAAGTAGGCGATGCGCCGGGCGCGCGCGAAGGGCGCATACAGGGTGAGGGTGACCAGCGTGAGCAGCAGGTTCACGATCCAGATGCGGAAGTACTCGCTGCCCGAGCCGGTGAACCGGATGTCCAGTGCCTGCGCCGCCGCCGCGGCGCGCTCATCCGCCAGCGCCACGGTGGGCGCGAAATCGTCCTGTTGTGCCATCCCCGTCCCTTGAAATTGAAAAATTGGGAGGCATCCTAGCACCGAGCTCCCATTCACGCCCGGCCCCCAAAACCGGCACACTCTGCACCATGCCCACACCCTCCTCCGACCGCCCCAAAGCCGAATCGCCCACCTCGCTCGGCGGCCTGCTGCCCTTCATGCGGCCCTACCGCACCCAGATCGTGCTGGCGATGCTGTTCCTGGTGCTGGCGGCCGTTGCCACGCTGCTGTTTCCGGTGGCCCTGCGCGGCCTGATCGACGGCGGCCTGGTGGCGGGCGATCGCAGCGCGCAGGCCATGGGGCTGCGTGGCCACTTCCTCGAACTCTTCGCGGTGGCGGTGGCCCTGGGTCTGTTCTCCGCCGCGCGCTTCTACCTGGTGAGCTGGCTGGGCGAACGCATCACGGCCGACCTGCGCCACGCGGTCTACAGCCACGTGCTGCGGCAGAGCCCGCAGTTCTTCGAGACCACGCAAACCGGCGAGGTGCTCTCGCGCCTGACCACCGACACCACGCTGGTGCAGACCGTGGTGGGCTCCTCGCTCTCCATGGGCCTGCGCAATGGCGTGATGGGCATCGGCGCGCTGATCATGCTGGTGTGGACCAACCCGTATGTGATGCTGCAGGTGCTGCTGATCATCCTGCTGGTGGTGCTGCCCAGCATGTGGTTCGGCCGGCGCGTGCGCAAGCTCTCGCGCGCCAGCCAGGACCGCGTGGCCGACTCCAGCGCGATCGCGGCCGAGGTGCTCAACGCGATCCCCATCGTGCAGAGCTACACCGCCGAAGACCGCGAGGCGGGGCGCTTCAAGGACTCGACGGAGAGCGCCTTCGTCACCGCCATCCGCCGCACCAAGGCCCGCGCCGGCATGGTGGCCTTCATCATCATCAGCACGGCCGCGCTGCTGCTCTGGGGCCTGTACCAGGGCACACAGGCGGTGCTGGCCGGCACCATCACGCCCGGCCACCTGGGCCAGACCGTGGTCTACATCATCATCCTGGCCGGCGCGGTGGGGGTGCTGGGCGAGGTGTATGGCGACCTGCTGCGCGCCGCGGGCGCGAGCGAACGGCTGATGGAGCTGCTGGCCAGTGAATCGCCGGTGCAGTCGCCCCCGCGGCCCCTGCAGGCGCCGGCGCCGCAAGGCGGCAGCGCGCTGGCCTTCGACGACGTCACCTTCCACTACCCCTCACGCCCGGCGCAGGCGGCGCTCAGCGGTTTCACGCTGGCCGTCCAACCGGGGCAGACGGTCGCGCTGGTCGGGCCCAGCGGCGCGGGCAAGACGACCGTGTTCGGCCTGCTGCTGCGCTACTACGACCCGGCGCTGGGCAGCATCCGGCTCGACGGCGTGCCGATCGACCAGCTGGACCTGCACGCGCTGCGCCAGCGCATCGGCATCGTGCCGCAGGACCCGGTGATCTTCTCCAGCAGTGCGATGGAGAACATCCGCTACGGCAAGCCCGGCGCGAGCGACGCCGAGGTGCGCGCGGCGGCGGCCGCCGCCTTCGCCGACGAGTTCATCGAGAAACTGCCCGAGGGTTACGACACCTTCCTGGGCGAGCGCGGCGTGCGGCTCTCGGGCGGGCAGCGCCAGCGCATCGCGATCGCGCGCGCCATGCTCAAGAACCCGCCCCTGCTGCTGCTCGACGAGGCCACCAGCGCGCTGGACGCGCAGAGCGAGCGCATGGTGCAGGCGGCGCTGGAGTCCGCCATGAAGGACCGCACCACGCTCGTGATCGCCCACCGCCTGGCCACGGTGCAGCAGGCCGACCGCATCGTGGTGCTCGACCACGGCCGGCTGGTGGAACAGGGCACGCACGCCGAGCTGGTGGCGCAGGGCGGCGTGTACGCGGGGCTGGCGGCGCTGCAGTTCAACGTGTAGTCCATCTGTAGAAGAAAGTTCAACTATGCAATCGATGCATAACACGATGGCATCATGGCCTTGGACATGAGGAAGGCATCTCCGTAAGCTTCCGCTTGTTGGCTCAGCACAGGGCCACACACCACAAGGAATCTTCCATGTCACAAACACCGCCCCTTCCGGCCGGCAGCGCCACCAGCGCCCCGGCCGTTTTCACGCAAGCCCTTCCCTCCTACCTCGACCCCAAGCACCTCGGCCCTTGGGGCGTCTACCTGCAACAGGTGGACCGTGTCGCGCCCTACCTGGGCCCGCTGGCGCGCTGGGTCGACACCCTCAAGCGGCCCAAGCGCACGCTGATCGTGGACGTGCCGATCCACCTGGACAACGGCACCGTGGCCCACTTCGAGGGGTACCGCGTGCAGCACAACACCTCGCGCGGCCCGGGCAAGGGTGGTGTTCGTTTCCACCAGGACGTGACGCTGTCCGAGGTGATGGCCCTGTCGGCCTGGATGTCGATCAAGAACGCGGCGGTGAACGTGCCCTACGGCGGTGCCAAGGGCGGCATCCGCGTGGACCCGCGCCAGCTCACGATCGGTGAGCTCGAGCGCGTGACGCGCCGCTACACCAGCGAGATCGGCATCATCATCGGCCCGACCAAGGACATCCCGGCGCCGGACGTGAACACGAACGAGCAGATCATGGCCTGGATGATGGACACCTACTCGATGAACGAGGGTGCCACCGCCACCGGCGTGGTCACCGGCAAGCCGGTGGACCTGGGCGGCTCGCTGGGCCGGCGCGAGGCCACGGGCCGCGGCGTGTTCACCGTGGGCGTGGAAGCGGCGCGCCGCATCGGCCTGGACGTGGCCACCGCGCGCGTGGCCGTGCAGGGCTTCGGCAACGTGGGCGGCGTGGCCGGCAAGCTGTTCGCCGAGGCCGGCGCCAAGGTGGTCGCGGTGCAGGACCACGGCGGCACCATCTACCGCGAGGCCGGCCTCGACGTGCCCGCGCTGCTGGACCATGTGAAGCGCGCCGGCACGGTGGCAGGTTTTGCCGGTGCCGAAGTGATGGCCAACGACGCCTTCTGGGACGTGCCCTGCGACATCCTCATCCCCGCCGCGCTCGAATCGCAGATCACCGAGGCCAATGCTGGGCGCATCCAGGCGCGCATGGTGATCGAGGGCGCCAACGGCCCGACCACGCCGCAGGCCGACGACATCCTGCACGAGCGCAACGTGCTGGTGCTGCCCGACGTGATCGCCAACGCCGGCGGCGTGACGGTGAGCTACTTCGAGTGGGTGCAGGACTTCTCCAGCTTCTTCTGGAGCGAGGACGAGATCAACGCCCGCCTGGTCAAGATCATGAAGGACGCCTTCGCCGCCGTGTGGCAGGTGGCCGACGAGAACAAGGTGAGCCTGCGCACGGCGACCTTCATCGTGGCCTGCAAGCGCATCCTGCACGCGCGCGACCTGCGAGGCCTGTATCCGTAACTCCCCCCTGCGCCGCTGCGCGGCTTCCCCCTCTCTGGCGCGCCTTCGGCGCTTGGAGGGGGGACGATGCCTGTGGCCCGGCCAAGCCGGTTCCACGGCATCTCTGGGGTGAGGCACGCGCCTCGGAGAGGCTACTGCAGCGTTTCTTTGATGCCGGGCACGGAGGGCAAGGCGATCACCTCGATGCCCTCCTCCATGAGTTCGAGGGCTTCCTGCGGGCTCGCCTGGCCCCGGATCTGCCGGTGCTCGACCTCGCCATGGTGCATGGCCCGGGCTTCGTCGGCGAAACGTTCACCCACGTCTTCGGTGTTCGCCATCACCTCGCGCAGCGCCTGCATGATGCGCGCCTGCATGGCCACGAGGTCGGGCTGGCCACCGTGGTTGCTCATGGCCACCGCGGTGCCGGCGGCCGGTTCGGTCGGCGCCTGCGCCTCCTGGCGGCCGGCGCGCAGGTTCAGCCTCGGTGCCGAGAGCTTCTTCTGGATGTGCACATCGCCACACATCGGGCACGACACCAGGCCGCGCTCGAGCTGGCTCGTGTAGTCGTCTTCGGAGCCGAACCAGCCTTCGAATTCGTGCTGGTGCGCGCACTGCAGGTTGAGGACCTTCATGCCCCGGATTGTCCCGCATCCGCCCCGTTCGGGTGGGTGGCCCATTCCAGAACCCATTCGCCGCGCTGCACGTTCTGCAGCCACATGGAGCCGATCAGGGTCTTGCAGTCGATCACCTCGCCGCTGAAACACCAGGCCTGCAGCTCGGCGGGGGTGGCGGCGAACACGTCCAGGAATTCGCCTTCGTCGAGCTGGCGCTCACCGAGCGTGAGGCCGCGCGCGAACCAGATGTCGATGACTTCGTCGGAATAGGCGATGGTGGGCGCGAGCCGGCCGGCGAAGGCCCATTCGCGGGCGCTGTAGCCGGTTTCCTCGAGCAGCTCGCGCTGCGCGCAGGCCAGGCTGCCCTCGCCCGCGTCGAGCTTGCCGGCGGGGAATTCGATCATCACCGCCTGCATGGGGTGGCGGAACTGCCGCTCCATCACCACACGGCCGTCGTCCAGCAGGCCGATCACCATCACGGCGCCCGGGTGCAGCACGAACTCGCGCGTGGCGTGGGCGCCATCGGGCATGCGCACGGTGTCGCGCACCACGTGCAGGAAATGCCCGCGCAGCAACTCGGTGCGCGACAGCGGGGTTTCTCGGAGGTGGCTGTCGTCGGCCATGGGCAGCTCGGCCATCAGCCGCGGCGGCGAAACAGGTAGCGGTAGACGAAGCCGGGGAAGGCCAGGGTCAGGAACAGCGAGCCCGTGGTGGCGTAGAACTCCCAGCCCTGGGGGGCGATCTGGCCGGCGTCGCGTTCGAGCGCCAGGCCCAACGCACCGACCAAGAAGTACAGCAGCACCAGTTCACCCACGCGCATCCACAGCGTCTTGGGCGCGCGGCGCGGCAGCACGGCCAGCCAGCGGTTGTTGAGGAAAGGCAGGTTGGCCGCGACGAAGGCGGTGATCAGCACCAGCCAGACAGAGAGTGTGTGGGTCATGGAACGGTGTGAGCCGGCGGCCACCGGCAAGTTCACCGGTGCGCCGCCAACGCGATCAGGCCAGCAGTTGCGCCACGGCCTGGGCGCACAGGGTCATGAGGCCGCCAGGCACGATGCCGAGCACCAGCACCAGCAGGCCGTTGACCGAGAGCACCGCGCGCGCGTCCAGCCCGGCCTCGATCTCGGCGGTCTGCGTGGGCGCATCGAAGTACATGATCTTGACCACGCGCAGGTAGTAGAACGCGCCGATCAGCGACATGATCACCGCGAACACGGCCAGGCCCACATAGAACGCGGCGCTCGAAGCCAGCAGCGCCTGCAGCACGGCGAGCTTGGCGTAGAAACCCACCAGCGGCGGCACACCGGCCAGCGAGAACATGCAGACCGCCATGACGCCGGCGTACAGCGGGCTGCGCTGGTTCAGGCCGGCGAGGTCGCTGATGTTCTCCGACTCGAAGCCGCTGCGCGAGAGCAGCAGGATCACACCGAAGGTGCCCAGCGTGGTCAGCACGTAGGTGACGACGTAGAACATGGACGAGCCGTAGGCGTTGGCCATGTTGCTGCTGTCCAGGCCGTCGGCGCCCTGCACGACGCCCGCAAGCAGGCCCAGCATCAGGAAGCCCATCTGCGCGATGGTCGAGAAGGCCAGCATGCGCTTGAGGTTGTTCTGCGCGATGGCGGCGAGGTTGCCCACCAGCAGCGACATGACGGCGAGCACCGCGAGCATCTGCTGCCAGTCCACGGCCAGCGGCTGCAGGCCTTCGACCAGCAGGCGGATCACGATGGCGAAGGCGGCCAGCTTGGGTGCGCCACCGATCATCAGGGTAATGGCGGTCGGCGCACCGTGGTACACGTCGGGCACCCACATGTGGAAGGGCACCACGCCGAGCTTGAAGGCCAGGCCGGCCACCACGAACACCAGGCCAAGGGTGAGCACCTGCGGCGAGCCCACGAGCGTGTCGTCGCCGCCCGCGATGGTCAGCATCACCTCGGTGAGGTTCAGCGAACCGGTGGCGCCATAGACCATGGACAGGCCGTAGAGCAGGAAACCGCTGGCCAGCGCGCCCAGCACGAAGTACTTCATGGCCGCTTCCGTGGCCTTCACGTCGTCGCGGCGCAGCGCCACCAGGGCGTAGCTGGAGAGCGTGAGCAGCTCCAGACCGAGGTAGATCACCAGGAAGTGGTGGCTGGAGATCATGACGAACATGCCCAGCAGCGCGAACATGCCCAGGCTGAACAGCTCGCCGCCGCGCAGCATGTCGCGCTGGCCCGAGTAGGCTCGGCCGTACACGAAGGTGACCATCATGGCGATGGAGGCGAAGCACTTGAGCCAGTTGCCCATGGGGTCGCTGACGATCATGCCGCCGAAGCCGTAGACGGTGTTGCCCGAGCTCGCGGCCAGGCCCTGCAGCACCGCGATGACGCCCAGCGTCAGCAGCGTCAGGCCGTAGGTGACGCCGCGCAGCGGCGTCTTCACCGCCAGATCGACCAGCGCGATCACGCAGGCCATCGTCATCAGGAGGATTTCTGGGTAGGCCGCGACCCAGCTGAGCTTGTCAATCATGTGAGCGTTCTCTCGTGTAGCGTGAGCTCAGTTCAGTTTGGAGATGGCGACGTGGCGCAGCAGTTCGGCCACGGACGCATCCATCACGTCGGTGAAGGGCTTGGGATAGACACCCATGTAGAGCACGGCCAGCGCCAGCACGCCCAGCACCAGGAATTCGCGCGCGTTGATGTCGACCAGGGCCTTGACGTTGTCGTTGCCCACGCTGCCGAGGTAGACCCGCTTGTACATCCACAGCGAGTACGCGGCGCCGAAGATCAGGGCCGATGCGGCCAGCAGGCCGATCCAGAAGTTGGCCTTGACGGCGGCGATGATGACCATCCACTCGCCCACGAAACCGGCGGTGCCCGGCAGGCCGCAGTTGGCCATGGTGAAAAGCAGCGCGAAAGCTGCGAACTTGGGCATGGTGTTGACCACGCCGCCGTAGTCGGCGATTTCACGCGAGTGCACGCGGTCGTACAGCACGCCGATGCCCAGGAACATCGCGGCCGAGACGAAGCCGTGAGCGATCATCTGCACGATCGCGCCGGACACGCCGAGGTCGCTGAAGACGAAGAAGCCCAGGGTGACGAAGCCCATGTGGGCGACCGACGAATAGGCCACGAGTTTTTTCATGTCCTGCTGCACCATGGCGACCAGGCCCACGTAGATCACGGCGATGAGCGAGAGCGCGATCATCAGCCAGGCCCATTCGTGCGCGGCATCGGGCAGGATGGGCAGCGAGAAGCGCAGGAAACCGTAGGCACCCAGCTTGAGCATGATGGCCGCCAGCACGGCGGAACCGCCGGTGGGGGCTTCCACGTGCACGTCGGGCAGCCAGGTGTGCACCGGCCACATCGGCACCTTCACCGCGAAGGCGGCGAAGAAGGCGAAGAACAGCAGGGTCTGCGCGGTGCCGCCCAGGGGCAGCTTGTACCAGTCGGCCAGCGCGAAGCTGCCGCCGGACTGCGTGTACAGGTAGATCAGGGCCACCAGCATGAGCAGCGAGCCCAGCAGGGTGTACAGGAAGAACTTGAAGGCCGCGTAGATCTTGTTCGGGCCACCCCAGATGCCGATGATCAGGTACATCGGGATCAGCGTGGCTTCGAAGAACACGTAGAACAGCATCGCGTCCTGCGCGCTGAAGACACCGATCATCAGGCCCGAGAGGATCAGGAAGGCGCCCATGTACTGGTTGACGCGCGAGGTGATCGACTCCCAGCTCGCCACCACCACCACCACGTTGATGAAGGCGGTCAGCAAGATCAGCCAGAGCGAGATGCCGTCCACGCCCAGGTGGTAGTTGACGTTGAAGTTCTCGATCCAGGCGCGCTTCTCGACGAACTGCATGGCGGCGGTGCCCAGCTCGAAGCCGGTGTACAGCGGCACGGTGACGGCCAGGCCGGCAATGGCGCCCACCAGCGCGACCCAGCGCACCACGTGCGCCTGATCGTCGCGGCCCAGGGCCAGCAGCACGACGCCGAAGAAGATCGGCGTCCAGATTGCAAGGCTCAGCAAACCCATCTTGTTATCCCTCTTCTTATTTGGCGAGCCAGACGAAATACGTCATGAACAGCAGCACGCCCACGATCATCATGAGCGCGTAGTGGTAGAGGTAACCGGTCTGCGCGCGGCGCACGACCGAGGACACCACGCCCACCAGCTTCCAGCTGGCGTTGACCACGCCGCCTTCGATCACGCCCCGGTCGCCGCCCTTCCAGAGGCCGACACCCAGCGCGCGCGCGCCACGGGCCAGCACGTTCTCGTTGAACCAGTCCAGGTAGTACTTGTTCTCCAGCACCACGATCAGCGGGCGCAGCGCGCGCGCGATGGCGGCCGGCACGGCCGGGTTGATCAGGTACATGTACCAGGCGCACACCGCGCCGGCCAGCGCCAGGTACAGCGGCGCGGTCGACAGCGCGTGGGTCGCCATGGCCAGGGGGCCGTGGAACATCTCGCCGAACTTCACCATGGCCGGGTGGGCCGCGGTGTTGATGGTGATGGCGTCCTTGAAGAAGTCACCGAACAGCATGGGCTGGATGGTGATGAAACCGATCACCACCGAAGGAATGGCCAGCAGCAGCAGCGGCACCGTCACCACCCAGGGCGACTCGTGCGGCTTGCCATCGCCGTGGCCGTGCCCATGGTCGTCGTGGTGGTCGCCATGGTCATCGTGGTGACCGTGGTGGGCGTCCGGGTTCTGGTCGTAGCGCTCCTTGCCGTGGAACACCAGGAAATAGAGCCGGAACGAGTAGAACGAGGTGACGAACACGCCCGCGAGCACCGCGAAGTGCGCGAAGCCGGCGGCGGGCAGGTTGCTGAAGTGCACCGCCTCGATGATGCTGTCCTTGGAATAGAAACCGGAGAACAGCGGCGTGCCGATCAGGGCCAGCGTGCCCAGCAGCGAGGTGATCCAGGTGATGGGCATGTACTTGCGCACGCCACCCATCCAGCGGATGTCCTGGTTGTGGTGCAGACCCATGATGACCGAGCCGGCGGCCAGGAACAGCAGCGCCTTGAAGAAGGCGTGGGTCATCAGGTGGAACACGGCCACCGAGTAGGCGGAGGCGCCCAGCGCCACCGTCATGTAGCCCAGCTGCGAGAGCGTGGAGTACGCCACCACGCGCTTGATGTCGTTCTGGATGATGCCCAGGAAACCCATGAACAGCGCGGTGATCGCGCCGATGACCAGGATGAAGTTGAGCGCGGTGTCCGACAGCTCGAACAGCGGCGACATGCGCGCGACCATGAAGATGCCGGCGGTCACCATGGTGGCGGCGTGGATCAGCGCCGAGATGGGCGTGGGGCCTTCCATGGAGTCGGGCAGCCAGACGTGCAGCGGGAACTGCGCGCTCTTGCCCATGGCGCCGATGAACAGGCAGATGCAGATCACGGTGATCAGCATCCAGTCGGTGCCGGGGAAGCCCAGCGTGCCGAGTTCGGGCGCCTTGGCGAACACCTCGGTGTAGTTCATGGTGCCGGCGTAGGCCACGATCAGGCCGATGCCGAGGATGAAGCCGAAGTCGCCCACGCGGTTGACCAGGAAGGCCTTCATGTTGGCGAAGATGGCCGTGGGCTTGTTGAACCAGAACCCGATCAGCAGGTAGGACACCAGGCCCACCGCTTCCCAGCCGAAGAACAGCTGCAGCAGGTTGTTGCTCATGACCAGCATGAGCATGGAGAAGGTGAACAGCGAGATGTAGGCGAAGAAGCGGTTGTAGCCGTCGTCCTCTTCCATGTAGCCGATGGTGTAGAGGTGCACCATGAGCGAGACGAAGGTGACGACCACCATCATCATCGCGGTGAGGCCATCGACCAGGAAGCCGATCTCCATCTTCAGGCCGCCCACCACCATCCAGGTGTAGATGGTCTCGTTGAAGCGCGCGCCGTCCACGGCCACGCTCTTGAGCGTCATGGCCGAGAGGATGAAGGCCACCAGCACGCCCAGGATGGTGAAGGTGTGCGAGGCGCGGCGGCCGATCACGTTGCCGCCGAAGGTGGTGCCCAGGATGCCGGCGATCGCCGAACCCAGCAATGGGGCCAGCGGAACGGCGAGCAAGGTGCTTGCAGAGAGGGTGGTGCTCATGGGGTTCTTGCCTGAGTTCTCGTGTGGGGTGGCCCTGGCCTCAACCCTTGAGGGTGTTGAGTTCTTCGACGCTGATCGACGACTTGTTGCGGAACAGCAGCACCAGAATGGCCAGACCGATCGCCGATTCGGCGGCGGCCACGGTCAGGATGAAAAACACGAAGACCTGGCCGTGCATGTCGCCCAGGAAATGCGAGAAGGCCACGAAGTTCATGTTCACGGCCAGCAGCATCAGTTCGATGGCCATGAGCAGAACGATGAGGTTCTTGCGGTTCAGGAAGATGCCCACGACCGAGATCGCGAACAGGATCGCGCCGACGGCGAGGAAATGGCCCAGCGAGACGGTCATGGTTTCTGGCCCTCCTGGGCGGCTGCCGCTTCGGCGGCGGGGGCGGCTTTCTGCGTGGCGTTCATGGGCAGCACCACCAGGCGGTCGCTGGCGCGCACGTGCACCTGCAGATTGGGGTTGATGGCCTTGCTGTCCTTGCGCTGGCGCAGGGTCAGCGCGATGGCGGCGATCATGGCCACCAGCAGGATCACGGCGGCCACTTCGATCGGGTACAGGTACTCGGTGTACAGCAGCACGCCCAGTTCACGGGTGTTGGAGTAGCCCGGGTCGGCGGCCACCGCGCCCGGATTGCCCGTGACCGTGGGGAAACCGGCCCACAGCACGGCGATGAGTTCGGCCGCCACGAAGGCGCCGAGCAAGGCCGCCACCGGGAAGTGCTTCCAGAAGCCCTGGCGCACCGTGTCCAGGTTGATGTCCAGCATCATCACGACGAAGAGGAACAGCACCATCACCGCGCCCAGGTACACCAGCACCAGCGTGATGCCCAGGAACTCGGCGCGCAGCAACAGCCACAGCGCCGCCGCCTGCGAGAACGCGAGCATGAGGTGCAGCACGGCATGCACCGGGTTGCGCGCGGTGATCACGCGGTAACCTGCGTACAGCAGCACCGCGGCGAACAGGTAGAAAAAGCCGGTCTGGTAATCCATGGCGTCGTGGTTCTTGTGTCGTCTGGTCCGGCCGAATCGGTTCGGCGCCGATCAGCGGTAGGGGGCGTCGGAGGCCCGGGCGGCGGCGATCTCGGATTCGTAGCGGTCGCCCACGGCCAGCAGCATCTCCTTGGTGAAATACAGGTCGCCGCGCTTCTCGCCGTGGTATTCGAGGACGTGCGTCTCGACGATGGAATCGACCGGGCAGCTTTCTTCGCAGAAGCCGCAGAAGATGCACTTGGTCAGGTCGATGTCGTAGCGCGTGGTGCGGCGCGAACCATCGGCGCGCACATCGGATTCGATGGTGATCGCCATCGCCGGGCAGACGGCTTCGCAGAGCTTGCAGGCGATGCAGCGCTCTTCACCGTTCTCATAGCGGCGCAGGGCGTGCAGGCCACGGAAGCGCGGCGACAGCGGCGTCTTCTCCTCGGGGAACTGCACCGTGACCTTGCGCTTGAAGGCGTAGCGGCCCGTCAGGGCCATGCCCTTGAACAGCTCCACCAGCAGGAAACTGTTGAAGAAATCGCGGAAAGAGAACGGCGCGGCGTGCGCGGACGGCGCGGTGGAATTGGCGGTGGTGGTGGACATGGTCGTTCGCCCGGCTTATTTCCAGAGGTTCCACGGGGTCTGCATGAGCGCGCCCACGAGGAGCAGCCAGATCAGCGTGACAGGGATGAAGATCTTCCAGCCCAGACGCATGATCTGGTCGTAGCGGAAGCGGGGGAAGGTGGCGCGGATCCAGATGAACATGGACACCACGACGCAGGTCTTGATGCCGAGCCAGATCCAGCCGGGGATGAAGTCGAGCGCGGCGATCGGCGACAGCCAGCCGCCCAGGAACATCAGCACGGCCAGCACGGACACCAGCCACATGCTGGCGTACTCGGCCAGGAAGAAGATGGCGAAGCCCATGCCTGAGTACTCGACCATGTGGCCGGCCACGATCTCGGCCTCGCCTTCGACCACGTCAAAGGGGTGGCGGTTGGTTTCGGCCACGCCGGAGATCAGGTAGACGAAGAAGATCGGCAGCAGGGGCAACCAGTTCCAGGACAGGAAGCCCAGGCCCATGTTGGCGCCCATGCCGCGCGCCTGAGAGGCCACGATCTCGCCCAGGTGCAGGCTGCCGGCGGTCATGACCACCACCAGGAAGCAGAAGCCGATGGCGATTTCGTAGCTCACCATCTGTGCCGAGGCGCGCAGCGCGCCCAGGAAGGCGTACTTGGAGTTGGACGCCCAGCCGGCGATGATCACGCCGTAGACCTCGATCGAGGTGATGGCCAGGATCACCAGCAGGCCGGCGTTCACGTTGGCGATGATCGCCTCCGGGCCGAAAGGAATCGCGACCCACGCGGCCAACGCCGGCATGATGGCCATGACGGGGCCGAGGCGGAACAGGCCGTTGCTGGCCGCGCTGGGGCGGATCAGCTCCTTGGTCAGCAGCTTGAGCGCGTCGGCGATCGGTTGCAGCAGGCCGAAGGGGCCCACGCGGTTGGGACCGTGGCGCACCTGGATCCAGCCGAGCAGCTTGCGCTCCCACAGCGTGAGGTAGGCCACCGCGCCCATCAGGGGAGCGAGCAGGACCACGATCTTGATCAGGTTCCAGATGACGGGCCAGGCACCGGTGGCCCACCAGTCGGCGGCGATCAGGCCCAGGCCGCCGTTGTACATCGCATCGATCACGCTGCGGCTCCTTCCAGGGCTTGAGCGGTCCGCGCATCGGCGGTGAGTTGCAGGGCGGTCGAGCGGCGCACCAGGCCGTCGAGCTGGTAGATGGAGGCCACGCAGGGCGCCACTTCGGCGGGCGACGTGTCGATCGCCGCGCTGCTCGCGTTGGACAGGCGGGCGGCATCGACCACGCTGCCGTTGCTCACGCCCGGCAGCGCCGCGGCGAGCACGGCCTGCGACGAATCGGCGTCGAAGCCCGGCAGGTCCAGCAGGTTGCCGAGCACGCGCAGCACCTTCCAGGCCGGGCGCGTGTCGCCCAGCGGGCGCACGACGGCGTGGAAGCCTTGCAGGCGGCCTTCGGCGTTCACGAAGGAGCCCGAGGTTTCGGTGAACGGCGCGATGGGCAGCAGCACGTCGCTCACGTCGAGGTTGGTCTTGAAGGGGCTGAGGGTGACGACCATGCCGGCCGCCGCCAGACCCGTGGCGCCGACGGCGGTGTCCTGGGCGGGTTCGGTGTTGAGCAGGAGGGCGGCCTTGAGCTGGCCTACCAGCATCTGGCCGGCGTTCAGACCGCCCTGCCCCGGCACCGCGTTCACCAGCTGCGCGCCCACGGTGTTGGCCGCTTCGCTGAGGTAACCCACCGTGGCGCCAGTCTGCTGCGCGATCCAGTTCGCGAGCGCGAGCAGGCTCGACGCCTTGGCGTGGTGCGCTGCCGCGTTGCCCAGCAGAATGGCTTTCTGTTCGCCACCCAGCAGGGACTTGGCCACCGCGCGGTGCGCGTCCGTGGCCTCGCCACTCACGGGCGCCGCGGCACCCGTTTCGGCGCCAATGGCGGCCGCGATGCCGGCCAGCGCCGACACCCACAGGCCGCTGTCGGCCAGCACGGTGTTCTTCACCGGCATGGCCCAATCCTGCGCCACGGCGTTGAGCACGTTGACCTGCGCGCCCTTGCGCTGCGCCTGGCGGATGCGCTGCGCGAACAGCGGGTGGTCCTTGCGCAGGTTGGAACCGATCACGAGCACGCGCTGCAGCGTGGAGAGCGATGCGATCGGCAGGCCCAGCCAGCGGGCAGCACCGGTGGGTGCCGTGTTCGAGAAATCGGCGTGGCGCAGGCGCGCGTCGATGTTCTGGCTGCCCAGACCCCGCACCAGGGCACCGGCCAGGGCCAGCTCTTCGAGCGTGCTGTGCGGGCTGGCCAGCAGGCCGATGGCCGCTGCGCCGTGTTCGGCCTTGACCTGCTTCAGGCCATTGGCCACGTACTCGAGCGCGGTCTGCCAGTCGACCGTCTTCCATTCACCGCCCTGCTTGAGCATGGGTGAGGTCAGGCGTTCTTCGCTGTTGACGGCTTCGTACGAGAAGCGGTCGCGGTCGGCGATCCAGCATTCGTTGACGGCTTCGTTCTCCAGCGGCACCACGCGCATGACCTTGTGGTTCTTCACCTGGACGATCAGGTTGGCCCCGGTGGAGTCGTGCGGGCTCACGCTCTTGCGGCGCGAGAGTTCCCAGGTACGGGCGCTGTAGCGGAAGGGCTTGCTGGTGAGCGCGCCGACCGGGCAGATGTCGATCATGTTGCCCGAGAGTTCGGAGTCCACCGTGTCGCCCAGGAAGGTCTCGATCTCGGCGTGTTCGCCGCGGTGCGACATGCCCAGCTCCATCACGCCGGCCACTTCCTGGCCGAAGCGCACGCAGCGGGTGCAGTGGATGCAGCGGCTCATCTCTTCCATGGAGATCAGCGGGCCCACGTCCTTGTGGAACACCACGCGCTTTTCTTCTTCGTAGCGCGAACCGGAGCCGCCATAGCCCACGGCCAGATCCTGCAACTGGCATTCGCCGCCCTGGTCGCAGATGGGGCAGTCCAGCGGGTGGTTGATGAGCAGGAACTCCATCACCGACTGCTGGGCCTTGATCGCCTTGTCGCTCTTGGTGCGCACGATCATGCCCTGCGTGACCGGCGTGGCGCAGGCCGGCATGGGCTTGGGCGCCTTCTCCACGTCGACCAGGCACATGCGGCAGTTGGCCGCGATGGAAAGCTTCTTGTGGTAACAGAAGTGGGGGATGTAGGTGCCCGCCTTCTCGGCCGCATGCATGACCATGCTGCCCGGGGGCACTTCCACCTTCTTGCCGTCGAGTTCGATTTCAACCATGGGAATGTCTTCTCTTAAGCGGCCTTGGCGGGCGTCTGAGCAGCCGTGATCTTGGCCTCGAACTCATGCCGGAAGTGTTTGATCATGGCGCGCACCGGCATGGCCGCCGCATCGCCCAGGGCGCAGATGGTGCGGCCCATGATGTTCTCGGCCACGTTGTCGAGCAGCGCCATGTCGGCGGGCTTGCCCAGGCCGCGATCGATGCGGTCCACCATGCGCCAGAGCCAGCCCGTGCCTTCGCGGCAGGGTGTGCACTGACCGCAGGATTCGTGCATGTAGAAGTAGGACAGGCGCTTGAGCGACTCGACCATGCAGCGCGAGTCGTCCATCACGATGACGGCACCCGAGCCCAGCATGGAGCCGGCCTTGGCGATGGAGTCGTAGTCCATCGTGCACTCCATCATGATGTGCGCAGGCAGCACGGGAGCCGACGAGCCACCGGGGATCACGGCCTTGAGCGTGCGGCCCTTGCGCACGCCACCGGCGAGCTCCAGCAGCTTGCTGAACGGCGTGCCCAATGGCACCTCGTAGTTGCCCGGCATCTCCACGTCGCCCGAGACCGAATAGATCTTGGTGCCACCGTTGTTCGGCTTGCCGCAGGCCAGGTAGGCCGCGCCGCCGTTGCGGATGATCCAGGGCACCGCCGCGAAGGTCTCGGTGTTGTTGATGGTGGTGGGCTTGCCGTACAGGCCGAAGCTGGCCGGGAACGGCGGCTTGAAGCGAGGCTGGCCCTTCTTGCCTTCGAGCGATTCGAGCAGCGCGGTTTCTTCACCGCAAATGTAGGCGCCGAAGCCGTGCGCGGCGTGCAGCTGGAAGTTGAAGCCGCTGCCCATGATGCCGTCGCCCAGGAAGCCGGCGGCGCGCGCCTCTTCCAGTGCCGCCTCGAAGCGCTCATAGGCTTCGAAGATCTCGCCGTGGATGTAGTTGTAGCCCACGCTGATGCCCATCGCATACGCCGCGATGGCCATGCCTTCGATGACGATGTGCGGGTTGTACAGCAGAATGTCGCGGTCCTTGCAGGTGCCGGGCTCGCCTTCGTCCGAGTTGCACACCAGGTACTTCTGGCCCGGGAACTGGCGCGGCATGAAGCTCCACTTCAGGCCGGTGGGGAAGCCCGCACCGCCCCGGCCGCGCAGCGCCGATTCCTTCAGCATGGCGATCACCTGGTCCTGCGTCATGCCCACGACGGGCGGATCACCGGCCGGCGGCGAGCCGTCCTGGCCTAGCACCTTGCGCAGGGCTTGGTAACCACCGCGGGCCACGTAGTCCTTGAGCGACCAGTTGCTGCCATCGAGCCCGGCGTAGATCTGCGGTTCGATGTGGCGGCCGTGGAAGCAGGTCTGCACGCCGGTGGCGCGGAACTGCGAGAGGATCTGCTCGGCGTTCATGCTTGTCCTTCCGAGGCCTGCACGGACGATTTGAGGCCGTCGACCAGCTGGTCCAGCTTCTCATTGCTCATGAAGCTGCACATGTGGCGGTCGTTGACCAGCATCACGGGGGAGTCGGCGCAGGCACCCAGGCATTCGCTCTGCTGCAGCGTGAACAGGCCGTCGGCCGTGGTCTCGCCCATGGTGATGCCCAGCTTCTGCTCCAGGTGGTGCAGGGCCTTGTTGCCGTCGCGCAGCTGGCACGGCAGGTTGGTGCAGACGTTGAGCTTGAACTTGCCCACCGGCCGCTGGTTGTACATGTTGTAGAAGGTCGTGACCTCGTGCACCGCGATCGGTTCGACACGCAGGTAGGCGGCCAGCGCCACCTCGGCTTCAGGGCTCACGTGGCCCTCTTCCTGCTGGATGATGGACAGGCAGGCCATCACCGCGGAAATGCGCTGCTCGTCGGGGTACTTCGCGACCTCGCGGTCGAAGCGCCGGATCGTGGCCTCCTGGAAGGACTCGGGCGTGACGGTGCTCATCGGTCGATCTCTCCGAAAACGATGTCCATGGTGCCGATGATGGCCACCGCGTCGGCCAGCATGTGGCCGCGCGCCATCTCGTCCATGGTGGCGAGGTGCGCGAAACCGGGCGCGCGGATCTTCAGGCGGTAGGGCTTGTTGGCGCCATCGCTCACGAGGTAGATGCCGAACTCGCCCTTGGGGTGTTCGACCGCCGCGTAGGCCTCGCCTTCGGGCACGTGGAAACCTTCGGTGAAGAGCTTGAAGTGGTGGATCAGCTCTTCCATGTTGGCCTTCATGGCCTCACGGGCGGGCGCGGCCACCTTGTGGTTGTCGGTGATCACCGGGCCGGGATTGGCGCGCAGCCATTTCGAGCATTGTTCGATGATGCGGTTGGACTGCTTCATCTCTTCCATGCGGACGAGGTAGCGGTCGTAGCAGTCGCCGGTCTTGCCGACCGGGATGTCGAAGTCCATCTGGCCGTACACGTCGTAGGGCTGCTTCTTGCGCAGGTCCCAGGCGATGCCGGAGCCGCGCAGCATGGGGCCGGTCATGCCCAGGTTGAGCGCGCGCTCGGGCGTGACCACACCGATGCCGACGGTGCGCTGTTTCCAGATGCGGTTGTCGGTCAGCAGCGTGTGGTATTCGGCCAGGTAGGTCGGGAAGCGCCGGGTGAAGTCGTCGATGAAGTCCAGCAGCGAACCCTGGCGGTTCGTGTTCATCTGCTCCATGGCGCGCGCGTTGCGGATCTTGCTGTGCTTGTACTGCGGCATGCTGTCCGGCAGATCGCGGTACACACCGCCCGGACGGAAGTAGGCCGCGTGCATGCGCGCGCCCGAGACGGCTTCGTACATGTCGAACAGGTCTTCACGCTCGCGGAACGCGTAGATCAGGATGGTCGAGCTGCCGCAATCGTTGCCGTGCGAACCGAGCCACATCAGGTGGTTGAGCAGGCGCGTGATCTCGCTGAACATCACGCGGATGTACTGCGCACGGATCGGCACCTCGATGCCCAGCAGCTTCTCGATGGCCAGGCAGTAGGCGTGCTCGTTGCACATCATGGACACGTAGTCCAGCCGGTCCATGTAGGGCAGCGACTGGATGTAGGTCTTGTGCTCGGCCAGCTTTTCGGTGGCGCGGTGCAGCAGGCCGATGTGCGGGTCGGCGCGTTGCACGACCTCGCCGTCCAGCTCCAGCACGAGGCGCAGCACGCCGTGCGCGGCCGGGTGCTGCGGGCCGAAGTTCAGGGTGTAGTTCTTGATCTCTGCCATGTCAGGGCTCCCGCCGGGCCGTCCCAAGGGAAGCCCGCGCCCCCTCGGGGGGCAGCGAATACACGAAGTGATGAGCGTGGGGGTGCATCAGTGAAGCCCGCCGTAGTTGTCTTCGCGGATGATGCGCGGCGTGATCTCGCGCGGCTCGATGGTCACCGGCTCGTAGATCACGCGCTGGCGCTCGGCGTCGTAGCGCATTTCGACGTGGCCCGACAGCGGGAAGTCCTTGCGGAACGGGTGGCCGATGAAGCCGTAGTCGGTCAGGATGCGGCGCAGGTCGTCGTGGCCTTCGAAGACGATGCCGAACAAGTCAAAGGCCTCGCGCTCGTACCAGTTGGCCGCGGCCCACAGCGGGGTCACCGACGCCAGCACCGGGAAATCGTCTTCGGGGCAGAACACGCGCACGCGAACGCGGTGGTTGTGGGTGACGGACAGCAGGTGCACCACCGCCGCGAAGCGCTGGCCTTCCCAGCGGCCATCGCCGTAGGCCTGGTAGTCCATGCCGCAGAGGTCGATGAGCTGTTCGAAGCGGGCCTCGGGCGCATCGCGCAGGGTCTGCATGACGGCCAGGTAGTCGGCCGCCTTCACCGTGAGCGTGAGCTCTTCGCGGACCACCTGGAGGGATTGGGCCTTGTCGCCCAGCAGACCCGCCAGCGAGTTCTTCAGCGCCTCGGGCTCGACGGCAGGGGGAGTCATGGCGGTGTCGGTCATGAACAGGGTTCTTTCAGGGCCAGTGACGTGCTAGCGATGTCAGGGGCGCCGCGCTCAGGCACGCGCAATGGTGTGGGTGCGGCGAATCTTCTGCTGCAGCTGGATGATTCCGTACAGCAGCGCCTCGGCCGTGGGCGGGCAGCCGGGCACGTACACGTCCACCGGCACGATGCGATCGCAGCCCCGCACCACCGAATAGCTGTAGTGGTAGTAGCCGCCGCCGTTGGCGCACGAGCCCATGGACAGCACCCAGCGCGGTTCGGCCATCTGGTCGTAGACCTTGCGCAGGGCCGGCGCCATCTTGTTGCACAGCGTGCCGGCCACGATCATCAGATCGGACTGGCGCGGGCTGGCGCGGAACACCTCGGAGCCGAAGCGGCCGATGTCGTAGCGCGCGGCGGCCGCGTGCATCATCTCGACCGCGCAGCAGGCCAGACCAAAGGTCATGGGCCAGAGCGAGCCGGTCTTGGCCCAGTTCACCACCGAGTCGTAGCTGGTGGTGACGAAACCTTCCTTGAATACACCTTCAATCATGAACCGCTCCGGTGCGCGCGCACGCGTCTGTCGAACTCATTCCCAATCCAGCGCGCCTTTTTTCCATTCGTAGGCGAAGCCCACGGTCAGGATGGCCAGGAACACCACGCCAGCGAAGAAGCCCGTGGCCCCGATGTCGGAGAACGCCACGGCCCAGGGAATGAGGAATGCAATTTCGAGGTCGAACAGGATGAAGAGGATGGCCACCAGGTAGTAGCGCACATCGAACTTCATGCGGGCGTCTTCGAAAGCCTCGAAGCCGCATTCGTAAGGGGAGTTTTTCTCGGCGTCAGGGAGGTTGGGGCCAAGAATGTAGCCCAGAACCTGCGGGATGATCCCTACGGCAATACCCACCAAGATAAACAGGAGCACAGGAAGGTATTGTTCGAGACTCATCTTGGGTAGATTCCGCTGACACGGCGTGGGACCGTGTTGTCCAATGATTGGTGCCGACGGCGAGACTCGAACTCGCACAGCTTTCGCCACTACCCCCTCAAGATAGCGTGTCTACCAATTTCACCACGTCGGCTGGGTCTGCATTGATGGGCTCGCGAGGAATGGTGCGAGCCTTGCTGACAACCCATAGAGTTTACCCTGAAACGCCCCCTGTTTCCGGGGGCTGCTCCGGTTTTTCCGAAGGAATCGGTCGGGTTGTCGCAGCGCAGGAAAAGTCCGCCCGGCGTGGTGTCCGGGCGGATGGAGGATTCGCTTACTTGGCGGGAATCTGGGCCGCGCCGGTGGCCGGTGCGGCATCGCCTGCGGCGGCCGGCGCGGGCGCCGTGCCGGTGCCCGGGATCTGCTGGGCGGCTCCGGCCGGTTGCGCGGGCAAGGCAGCGCCTTCCAGCACGCTGCCGGTGCTCGGTGCGGTGGTGCGCAGGTTGCCGAAATACGCCAGGCCCAGCGTGCTGGCCAGGAAGATAGCGGCCAGCACTGCCGTGGTGCGCGACAGGAAGTTCGCGCCACCCGAGGCGCCGAACAGGCTGGCCGAACCGGCGCCACCACCGAAGGCCGCGCCCGCATCGGCGCCCTTGCCGTGCTGCATGAGGATCAGGCCGATCATGCCCAGCGCGGCCAGGATCTGAACCGCCAGCAGGATGGTCAACAAAACGTTCATCTTTTTTCTCCGGAGATATCGGTTGTCGCCGCGCCACCCAGGGCGCGAGCGGGGATTAAGGGGCCGAAGCCACGATCTGAAGGAAGTCGGGCGCCTTGAGCGACGCACCGCCAATGAGGCCGCCGTCGATGTCGGGCTGGGCCAGCAGGCTCGCGGCGTTGGCGGCGTTCATGCTGCCGCCATACAGGATGTGAACCCGACCGGCATTCTGCGTCGCCGCCGAAATCTGGGCGCGCAACACGGCGTGCACCTGCTGCGCCTCTTCGGGCGTGGCGGTCTTGCCGGTGCCGATGGCCCAGACCGGCTCGTAGGCCACGACGATTTCGGTGATGCAGTGGCCGCAGAGATGGATGACGGCCGCCAGCTGGCGTTTGACCACCTCCTCGGTGTGACCGGCCTCGCGCTCGGCCAGCGTTTCGCCGACGCAGACGATGGGCGTGATGCCCTTGGCCAGCGCGGCTTTCGCCTTCTCGGCCACCAAGGCGTCGGTTTCGCCGTGGTACTGGCGGCGCTCGGAATGGCCCACGATGGCGTAGCGGCAGGCGAAGTCGCGCAGCATGGCCGCCGACACCTCACCGGTGTAGGCGCCCTGCTCCTGGTTCGACACATCCTGCGCACCCCAGGCGATCGGGCTGCCTTGCAGCAGCGCGCCCACCTGCGCCAGGTAGGGCGCGGGCACGCACAGGGCCATGTCGGCCTTGGGCGACTGGCCGCCGAGGCCATCGAGCATGGCCTTGACCAGCGCTTCGTTGGCGGCCAGCGAGCCGTTCATCTTCCAGTTGCCTGCAATCAGTTTTCTCATGACGGGTTCTTCTCTGACCGGGTCAGGCCCAGCTCAACACGAGCTTGCCGACGTGCTGGTTGGACTCCATCAGCGTGTGCGCAGCCGCGGCCTGCGCGGCGGGGAACACGTGGTGAATCACCGGCTGGATGCGGCCTTCGGCCAGCAAGGGCCACACGCGCGCGCGCAGCGAGGCCGCGATCGCCGCCTTGAAAGCCACCGGCCGGGGCCGCAGGGTGGACCCCGTGATGGTCAGGCGGCGGCGCAGCACCAGGCCGGCGTTGAACTCGGCCTTGACGCCGCCCTGCACCGCGATGATCACCAGCCGGCCGTCTTCGGCCAGGCATTCGATCTCGCGGCTCACGTAGCTGCCGGCGACCATGTCGAGGATGACGTTGACGCCTTGCTTGCCCGTGAGCTCGGCCACGGCGGCCACGAAGTCCTGGGTCTTGTAGTTGATGGCGTGGTCGGCGCCGAGCTTGAGGCAGGCGGCGCACTTGTCGTCGCTGCCGGCGGTGGCGATCACGCGAGCGCCCAGGGCCTTGGCCATCTGGATCGCGGTCACGCCGATGCCGCTGGTGCCGCCCTGCACCAGCAGGGTTTCACCGGCCTGCAGGCGACCGCGGTCGAACACGTTGCTCCAGACGGTGAAGAAGGTCTCGGGCAGGGAAGCGGCGGCGATGTCGTCCAGACCTTCGGGCACCGGCAGGCATTGCCCCACGGGCGCCACGCACCACTGCGCATAGCCACCCCCGGCGACCAGCGCGCACACGCGGTCGCCGGCCTTCAGGCCGGCTTCCGCCATCGCGGCGGCATCGCCCGATTCGATCACGCCCGCCACCTCGAGGCCGGGAATGTCGGACGCGCCAGGTGGCACCGGGTAGTTGCCGGTGCGCTGCAGGACGTCAGGGCGGTTCACGCCCGACGCGCTCACACGGATCAGCACCTCGCCCGCGCCCGCGACCGGTACCGGGCGTTCGCCCAGGCGCAGGACTTCGGGTGCGCCATAGGCGCTGATTTCAACGGCTTGCATGACCGGCACCACCGGTGACATCACGACTGAGGCTGCTGAGGTGCCTGCTCGCCGGTGTTGCGTTCGGCCAGGGCCTTCATGGACAGCTTGACGCGGCCCTTTTCATCCGTCTCCAGCACCTTCACGCGCACGATCTGGCCTTCGGTCAGGTAGTCGGTGACCTTCTCGACGCGCTCGTGAGCGATCTGGCTGATGTGCAGCAGGCCGTCCTTGCCGGGCAGCAGGTTGATCAGAGCACCGAAGTCCAGGATCTTGGTGACCGGGCCTTCGTAGACCTTGCCCACTTCCACTTCGGCCGTGATCTGCTCGATGCGGCGCTTGGCTTCGTCGGCCTTGGCCGAGTCGGTCGAGGCGATGGTGATGGTGCCGTCTTCGTCGATGTTGATCTGCGTGCCGGTTTCTTCGGTCAGCGCGCGGATGACGGAGCCGCCCTTGCCGATCACGTCACGGATCTTCTCGGGGTTGATCTTCATGGTGAAGAGCTTGGGCGCGAAGTTGGACACTTCGGTCTTGGCTTCGCCCATGGCTTCCTGCATCTTGCCCAGGATGTGCATGCGGGCTTCCTTGGCCTGGGCCAGCGCGACCTGCATGATTTCCTTGGTGATGCCCTGGATCTTGATGTCCATCTGCAGCGCCGAGATGCCGTTGGTGGTACCGGCCACCTTGAAGTCCATGTCGCCCAGGTGATCTTCGTCACCCAGGATGTCGGTCAGCACGGCGAAGCGGTTGCCGTCCTTGATCAGGCCCATGGCGATACCGGCCACGTGCGCCTTCATGGGCACGCCGGCGTCCATCAGCGCCAGGCAGCCGCCGCAGACCGAAGCCATCGACGAGGAGCCGTTGGACTCGGTGATCTCGGACACCACGCGCATGGTGTAGGGGAAGTCTTCCTTGCTCGGCAGCGCGGCGATCAGCGCGCGCTTGGCCAGGCGGCCGTGACCGATCTCGCGGCGCTTGGGGGTGCCGAAGCGGCCGGCTTCGCCGGTGGCGAAGGGAGGCATGTTGTAGTGCAGCATGAAGCGGTCTTCGAACTCGCCGGCCAGCGCGTCGATGCGCTGCGCGTCGCGGTCGGTGCCGAGCGTGGCCACGACCAGCGCTTGCGTTTCACCGCGGGTGAACAGGGCCGAGCCGTGGGTGCGGGGCAGCACGCTGTTGCGAATTTCGATGGCGCGCACGGTGCGGGTGTCGCGGCCGTCGATGCGGGGCTCGCCGGCCAGGATCTGGCCACGCACGATCTTGGCTTCGATCTCGAACAGCAGGGCTTCGACGGCCACGCTGTCGAATTCCACGCCTTCGGCCTTCAGGGCGGCGAACACGTCGGCATAGGCCGTGCGGCAGGCCTGGGTGCGGGCCTGCTTGTTGCGGATCTGGTAGGCGGCTTCGAGCTTGGCCTTGGCCAGTGCGTCGACCTTGGCGATCAGCGGCTCGTCCTTGGCCGGCGGCTGCCAGTCCCAGGCCGGCTTGCCGGCGTCGCGCACGAGTTCGTTGATGGCGGCGATGGCGATCTTGCCCATGTCGTGGCCGTAGACCACGGCGCCCAGCATGACTTCTTCCGACAACTGGTCGGCTTCGGATTCCACCATCAGCACGGCGGCTTCGGTGCCGGCGACCACGAGGTCGAGCTGGCTGTCCTTGAGCTGGGTCTGGCCCGGGTTGAGCACGTACTCGCCGTTGACATAACCCACGCGGGCCGCGCCGATGGGGCCGTTGAACGGAATGCCGCTGACGGCCAGCGCGGCGGAGGTGGCGATCATCGCGGCGATGTCGGCCTGCACTTCGGGGTTCAGGCTCACCACGTGCACGATCACCTGCACTTCGTTGTAGAAGCCTTCAGGGAACAGCGGGCGGATCGGGCGGTCGATCAGGCGGCAGGTCAGCGTCTCGAGTTCGCTCGGGCGGCCTTCGCGCTTGAAGAAGCTGCCGGGGATCTTGCCGGCGGCGTACGACTTTTCGGTGTAGTCCACCGTCAGGGGGAAGAAGTCCTGGCCGGCCTTGGCTTCGGTCTTGGCGACCACGGTGGCCAGGACCACGGTGTCGTCGATGTTGACCAGCACGGCGCCGGTGGACTGGCGCGCGATTTCGCCGGTTTCCATCGTGACGTGGTGGGGGCCCCACTGGAAGCTCTTGGTGACCTTGTTGAACATGCTCATGGTGTCTCTCCGTTAAATGCGTGCAGCTTCGCTGCACAAAACCCGGAGACACAACCCAGAACACGATGCCATTCCAGAAGGGCTGTGGGCGCCACACCTGGCGCACAACCCGTTTGGAATGACACAGCTTCGCTCTGTTGTCGGGGCTCCGGAATCAAAAAAGGCGCGTGACAAGCAAAAAACGCCCGAGCCAGCGAACCAACTCAGGCGTTTCGTGTGTCACAGCCGTGCCAATTACTTGCGCAGGCCCAGTTTCTGGATCAGGGCGATGTAACGCTCGGCGTCCTTGGACTTCAGGTAGTCGAGCAGCTTGCGGCGGCGGCTCACCATGCGCAGCAGACCGCGGCGGCCATGGTGGTCCTTGGCGTGGGTCTTGAAGTGAGGGGTGAGCTCGTTGATGCGGGCGGTCAGCAGTGCGACTTGCACTTCGGGGCTGCCGGTGTCGTTGGCGGCGCGGGCGTTGGCCGCGACCACTTCGGCTTTGATGGATTGGGCGATCATTGAAAGTTCCTTGGCCAGTTGCCTGGCGTTACGTGCGTCCCGCCGCAGCCGATGTGGGCCGCCGCGGGCGTGAAATTGCCGCCCGTGAAGACAGCAACCGCGAATTATAGTCCAGAAGGACTCAGGAGGCAGCCGGCGGCTGGGCGGCCAGCCAGTGGCGCAGGCGCTCCACGCCCTGCTCCAGTCGGGTGGTGTCGCGGCTGGCGAAGCACCAGCGCAGCCAGCCCGTGGCCTCGGGGCTGAAGGCGCTGCCGGGCGCCAGGCCCAGGCCGGCTTCGCGCACCAGGCGCTTGGCCACCGCCAGGCAATCGTCCTGCCCCGCCAGCCGGAAGAAGGCGTACATGCCGCCCAGCGGCTCGGCCAGGGTCACCCCGGGCAGCGCGCGCAGCAGCGGCACCAGGGTGTCTCGGCAGTGCCGCAGGTGCACCACCAGGGCCGGGGTGACCTCGTCGCCGCGCTGCAGCGCCACGGTGGCCGCGCGCTGCACGAACACCGGCGCGCAGGAGGTGTTGTATTCAATGAGCTTGCCGATGGCGGCGGTGAGCGCTGGCGGCAGCACCAGCCAACCCAGGCGCCAGCCGGTCATGAGGAAGCTCTTGGAGAAGCTGTGGGCGACGATGACGCGGTCGTGCGGTTCGGCCACGTCCAGGAAGCTGGGCGCGGCGCCGTTGGGCGTGTCGTCCGCGAAATAAAGCCGCTCGTAGACCTCGTCGGCCAGGATCCAGGTGCCGGTGCGGCGGCAGTGCGCGAGGATGGTGCGCTGCTCGGAGGCGCTGAGCGTCCAGCCCGTGGGGTTGTTGGGGGCGTTGACCACCAGCAGGCGGGTCGAGGGCGTGATGGCGGCGAGCAAGGCGTCCATGTCCAGCACCCAGGCCCCCGCCCGGGGGCCATCGGCCTGCACGCGCAGCGGCACGGTCTTGACCTTCGCACCCAGGATGAGCGGCTGCGCCACCAGGTTGGGCCAGGCCGGCGAGACCACGATCACCTCGTCGCCCGCCTCCACCAGGGCCTGCGAGGCCAGCATGAGCCCGTTGACGCCGCCCGAGCTGACGGCCAGGCGATCGAACCAGTGGCCCGCGCCGCGCCCGGGGTGCAGCTTGTCGGTGTACGCCGCCAGCGCCTCGCGCAGCTCCTGCAGGCCCAGGTTGTGGGCGTAGAAGGTCTCGCCGGCCTGCAGCGAGGCCACGGCCGCGTCGCGGATGAAGCCGGGCGTGACCTCGTCGCTCTCGCCGAACCAGAACTTGAGCACATCGGCCCGGCCCAGGCCCTCGTTGGCCACTTCCCGGATGCGCGAGGCCTCCAGCTGCTCCACCACCTGTCTCATCGGCACACGCTCCCGCAAAGCTATATCAAGGTCGCTGCATGGTACAGGTGTGCGGCAGCTCGGCCTGCTGCGGGCTGAGGTTGCGGATCACGCGAAAGCCGTAGCCCGAACCTTCGACGTCGAACTTGACGCCGGGCGCGCCCTGCCGGTCCATCACGGCCACGGCCAGCGATTGCTGGAACTGGTGGTCGGCGCCGCGCATGCGGGCGCGCTGGCCAGCGAGGGTGACGTCGGCCTTTTCCAGCTGGGCGGCGATGGTGGCGGCGTTGACCGGGCCGGCCGCGCCCGCGCGCTCGATGGCCTGCGCCAGTGCCTCGACCAGCAGCTGCATGCGCATGTGCACGTAGTCGTCGGCCGGGCTGGGGAAGCGCTCGCGGAACGATTTGTAGAAGGCCTCGGACTCGGGCGTGGGCACGTTGGGGAACCAGTCGGCCACGGCGATCACCTTGCCGATGCCGGCATCGCCCATGGCGGCGGGCGCGCCCAGCGCGTTGCCGTAGAAGGTGTAGAAGCTGCCCTCGAAGCCGCTTTCGCGCGCGGCCTTCACCAGCAGCGTGAGGTCGTTGCCCCAGTTGCCGGTGAGCACGGCCTGCGCGCCGCTGGCCTTGATCTTGGCGGCGTAGGGCAGGAAGTCCTTCACGCGCGCCATGGGGTGCAGCTCGTCGCCAACGATGGTCACATCGGGCCGCTGGGCCGCGAGCTGGCTGCGCGCCTCGCGCAGCACGGCCTGGCCGAAGCTGTAGTCCTGCCCGATCAGGTAGATGTTCTTGAGCTGCCTGTCCTCGCGCAGCACGCTCATGAGAGCCTTCATGCGCATGTCGGCATGGGCGTCGAAGCGGAAATGCCAGAAGCTGCATTTCTCGTTGGTCAGCACCGGGTCCACCGCCGAGTAGTTGAGGAACAGCACCTGGCGTGCCGTGTCGCGCTCGTTGTGCTTGTTGATGGCGTCGATCAGCGCGCTCGCCGCCGCCGAGGAGTTGCCCTGGGCCACGATGGTGACGCCCTTGTCGATCGCCGAGCGCAGCGCCGAGAGGGCCTCGTCGGTCTGGCCCTTGCTGTCGAAACGCTCGATCACCAGCGGGCGGTTGCCGCCGGGCAGCTTCACGCCGCCGCGGGCATTGACCCGCTCGGTGGCCCAGACCAGGTTGCGGAACACCGCATCGCCGGTGTTGCCGATCGGGCCGGAGAGGCCTTCGATCATGCCGATGCGGATCGGGGCGCCGGTGGCGGGTGCCTGCGCCACGGCCAAGGTGGTGGTCAGGCCGCCCACGAGGGCCGCGACGAGCGCGCGGCGGCGCGGCGAAAACAGGGAATCGAACAGGTGTTTCATCAGGGAGGGGCTCCGGGTGCAAAGGCTGGGGGCCGGGAATGGCCTGCGCAGCAGAGTCGCCAAGGCGACAGCGCCGGGAGTTTAATTCATAATTACAGGAATCGCCCGCCCGCTCATCCAGCGGTGGCAGGACGGCCCAGGTCGGAGAGGGGCCAGCGCGGTTTCACGTCGAAGGGGTAACCGCCGGCGCCCCCTGCGTCGGCGCCGGCCAGCCCGGCCTGGGCCCGCATGCCGCCGGCCAGCGCGATCATGGCGCCGTTGTCGGTGCACAGGTTCAGCTCGGGGTAGTGCACGCGCACGCCGGCCTGGGCGCAGGCGGCGCCCAACTGCTCGCGCAGCAGCGCATTGGCCCCCACCCCACCGGCCACCACCAGGCGGCGCAGACCGGTCTGGCGGATCGCCATGAAGGATTTCTTCACCAGCACCTCGACGATGGCGGCCTGCACGCTGGCGGCCACGTCGGCCTTCTGCTGCGCGCTCAGCGGGTCGGCCAGGTGCAGCGTGGCCGGGCCGTCCGGGTGAGCGTGGGCCAATTTCTTCACCTGGGTGAGCACCGCCGTCTTGAGGCCGGCGAACGAAAAGTCGAGATCGCCGCTGTGCAGCAGCGGGCGCGGGAATTTGTAGGCCTGGGCGTCGCCCTGCTGGGCCAGGCGCGAGAGCGCTGGGCCGCCCGGGTACGGCAAACCCAGCAGCTTGGCCGATTTGTCGAAGGCCTCGCCGGCCGCGTCGTCGATGGTCTCGCCCAGCAGTTCGTAGCGGCCCACGCCGTCCACCCGCATCAGCTGGCTGTGGCCACCGGAGACCAGCAGCGCCACAAAGGGGAATTCGGGCGGGTCGGCGCTCAGGAAGGGCGAGAGCAGGTGGCCTTCGAGGTGGTGCACGCCGATCACCGGCTTGCCCAAGGCAAACCCGAGGGCGCAGGCCACGCCCGAGCCGACCAGCAAGGCGCCGGCCAGCCCCGGCCCCCGGGTGTAGGCGATGGCGTCCACGGCCGAGAGCGGCAGGCCGGCCTGGGCCAGCACGGCGTCGGTCAGCGGCAGGACGCGGCGGATGTGGTCGCGGCTGGCAAGCTCGGGCACCACGCCGCCATAGGCCTGGTGCATTTCAATCTGGCTGTGCAGGGCATGCCCCAACAGCCGGGGGGTGGCGCTGCCGCTGGCATCGACCAGGGCCACGCCGGTTTCGTCGCAGGACGACTCGATTCCCAAAATCCGCATGCGGGGAGTGTACGGGGCGGCATGGTTGTTGCTCCGTGGCAGGGGCATGCCCCCTACCCCACGAACATCCCCCATGAAATCGGGCCTGAGTTTCCTTGTCGCCGCCAAGCGCTGCGAAATCGCCGAGCTGCAGGAGCTCGCGCTGACCAGCGCGCTGGTGAATGTCACCGGCCGGCTCGTGCACGGTCTGCAGCGCGAGCGCGGCCTGTCCAACCTGCACATCGGCTCCCAGGGCGCGCGCTTCACCGACATGCGCGCCCGCCAGATCGAGGAATGCCGCCAGACCGAGGCCGAGCTGCGCGCCTGTTTCGACAGCCTGGACACCGAGTCCGCCCGCGTCGGCCATGGCGCGCGCCTGTTCAGCCGCATCGCCTACGTGCTGCACGGCCTGAACGCGCTCGAAGACCTGCGCGAGCGCGTGGCCTCGCTGGCCTGGACCACCCGCCAGGCCACCGACGCCTACGTGCGCCTGATCGCGGGCCTGCTGGCGGTGGTGTTCGAGGCCGCCGACAGCGCGAGCGATCCGGAGGTCTCGCGCCTGCTGGTGGCGCTGTTCAACTTCATGCAGGGCAAGGAGTTCGCGGGCCAGGAACGCGCCGCCGGCTCGGCCCTGTTCGTCAGCGGCCGCGCCGAAGCGATCGAGCAGCAGCGCCTGTTGCACCTGATCGAGTCGCAGGAGCGCTGCCTGCAGGTGTTCGCCGAGTTCGCCAACCCCAAGGCGGTGGACCTGTGGGCGGCCAGCCAGGCCAGCGCCACGCTGGCCGAACTGGAGCGCCTGCGTCGCGTGCTCTGCACCGCCGCGCAGGGCGCGCCGCTGAACGTGCAGCTCAGCCAGGTCTGGTTCGACTGCTGCAGCCAGCGCATGGACCGCATGAAGGGGGTGGAGGACCGGCTCGCGCTCGACCTGCTGCGCGCCTGCGAGGACAAGATCGGCGCCGCCCGGACCGAGCTGGAGGCCTACCAGGCCCTCAGCACCACCGCCCCGCGAGAGGCCAACGCCCTCTCCTTCTTCCAGGACGCACCTTCCGCGGCCGTGCCCGCCGGCTTCGGCGCCGCCGCCCAGGGCTATGGCCTGCAGCTGGATCGCTCCATCCTCGAGCTGGTGCAGGACCAGGCGCGTCGCCTGCAGACCATGGGCGAGGAGCTGGACACGGTGCGCGCCAGCCTGAACGAGCGCAAGCTGATCGAGCGCGCCAAGGGCCTGCTGATGGCGCACCGCCAGCTCAGCGAGGAAGAAGCGCACAAGACCATGCGCCAGATGGCCATGAACCAGAACCGCCGGCTGATCGAGGTGGCCGAGGCCGTGCTGGCCATGGCCGACGTGCTGCCCGCCCGGCCCCGCTGACACGCGGCCCGGTGTTGCGGTGCACAAATAGCGTGCCCGCCGGATCGGCTCGCACCAGTTTGAAGCCCACCACCCGGATGCCGCCCCACCGGCCGCCGGGTTTTTTCCTTGGAAATCAAGCGCTTCCCACGCGACCCCGGGACAACCCTGAGGCTGGCACGCTAACTGCTTTGATCCAGGCAAAGGAAACCGGGCCAATGGCGGCCTGAGTTCCAGACAGTCTTCCCAGACACGGACAACGGCGTCCATTTCCCGCCCGCTCAGCGCAGGCACGGAAATGGGCGCCGTTGTGCTTTGGGGCACCGCTTTTTTTCATCAGCAAGGAGTTGGACATGAACGCAGACATCCCCACCCCAGCCGACGGCCCCACCGCCTCGCGCCGCGAGTTCATCAAGAAGGGCAGCGCCGTCGGCACGGCCGCTCTCTTCTCCACGCTGGGCCACCACGGGGTCTGGGCCGCCGGCTCCGACGCGCCTGAAAAAACCGAAGTCAAGATCGGCTTCATTCCCCTGACCGACTGCGCCAGCGTGGTCATGGCCGCCGAACTCGGCTTGGACAAGAAGCACGGCGTCAAGATCGTCCCGACCAAGGAAGCCAGCTGGGCCGGCGTGCGCGACAAGCTGGTCAACGGCGAACTGGATTTCGCCCACGTGCTCTACGGCCTGATCTATGGCCTGCAACTGGGCACCGCCGGGCCGAAGAAGGACATGGCCATCCTGATGAACCTGCAGCAGAACGGCCAGGCCATCACGCTGTCGAAGAAGCTGGCCGAAAAAGGCGCGGTGGACGGCCCCTCGCTGGCCAAACTGATGGCCACCGAAAAGCGCGAATACACCTTCGCCCAGACCTTCCCCACCGGCACCCACGCCATGTGGCTCTACTACTGGCTGGCCGCCGCCGGCATCGACCCCTTCAAGGACGCGCGCGCCATCGTGGTGCCGCCGCCGCAGATGGTGGCCAACATGCGCGTGGGCAACATGGACGGCTTCTGCGTCGGCGAGCCCTGGAACCACCGCGCCATCATGGACGGCATCGGCATCACGGCCAACACCACGCAGGACATCTGGAAGGACCACCCCGAGAAGGTGCTGGGCACCACGGCCGAGTTCGTGCAGAAGAACCCCAACACCGCGCGCGCCGTGACGGCGGCCATCCTGGAAGCCGGCAAGTGGATCGACGCCGGCCTGCAGAACAAGAACAAGATGGCCGAGACCATCGCCCAGCGCTCCTACGTGAACACCGGCGTGGACGCGATCAACCAGCGCATCCTGGGCCGCTACCAGAACGGCCTGGGCAAGACCTGGGACGACCCCAACCACATGAAGTTCTACAACGACGGGGCGGCCAACTACCCCTACTTGAGCGACGGCATGTGGTTCCTCACCCAGCACAAGCGCTGGGGCCTGCTCAAGTCGCACCCCGACTACCTGGCCGTGGCCAGGCAGGTCAACCGCATCGACATCTACAAGGAAGCCGCGTCCGCCACCAAGACGCCGCTGCCCAAGTCCGACCTGCGCAGCGCCAGGTTCATCGACGGCGTGGTGTGGGACGGCAAGGACCCCGCCAAGTACGCCGACAGCTTCAAGATGAAGGCGGCCTGACCCGGCCCGCCGCACCCGAGGAACACCACCATGGTCAGTGCCGTTTTTCACACCCCCCTGGAGGCCGTGGCGCCCGCCGCCCCCGCGGTGGCCGCCGTGCCCCACCCCAAGCCTTCGGTGGCCGCGCCGCTCGCGCCGGCCGCCGCCGAGCCCGCCCGGCCGGCCTCGCCTTCGCCCTGGCGCGAGCGCGCCGCGGCCTTCTTCCGCGCCGTGCTGCCGCCGCTGCTCGGCCTGGGCTTCCTCGTGCTGGTGTGGTCGCTGGTGGCCGGCAGCAGCGACAGCGGCATCCCCACGCCGCTGGCCACCTGGGCGCAGGCCGTGGGCGTGTTCTCCGACCCGTTCTACCAGGCCGGCCCGAACGACCAGGGCGTGGGCTGGAACGTGCTCATGTCGCTGCAGCGGGTGGGCGTGGGCTTCGGCCTGGCCGCGCTGGTGGGCATCCCGGCGGGCTTCGCCATCGGCCGCTTCGAGTTCCTCAGCCGCATGTTCAACCCGCTCATCAGCCTGCTGCGCCCGGTCTCGCCGCTGGCCTGGCTGCCGATCGGCCTGCTGGTGTTCAAGGGCGCCAACCCGGCCGCGATCTGGACCATCTTCATCTGCTCGATATGGCCCATGATCATCAACACCGCCGTGGGCGTGCAGCGCGTGCCGCAGGACTACATGAACGTGGCGCGAGTGCTCAACCTGAGCGAATGGAAGATCTTCACCAAGATCCTGTTCCCCGCCGTGCTGCCCTACCTGCTGACCGGCGTGCGCCTGGCGGTGGGCACGGCCTGGCTGGTGATCGTGGCCGCCGAGATGCTGACCGGTGGCGTGGGCATCGGCTTCTGGATCTGGGACGAGTGGAACAACCTCAACGTCGCCAGCATCATCATCGCCATCTTCGTGATCGGCATCGTCGGCCTGGTGCTCGAGTTCAGCCTCATCAAGCTGGCCACGCTGTTCACGTTCGAAGAGGTGAAGTCATGAGCGCCGCCAAGTACATCGAGATCCAGGGCGTCGAGCAGACCTTCAAGACCCGCAAGGGCCTCTTCCCCGCGCTGCGCCAGATCGACCTCACCGTCGCCAAGGGCGAGTTCGTCACGCTGATCGGCCACTCGGGCTGCGGCAAGTCCACGCTGCTCAACCTCATCGCCGGCCTGACCACGCCCACCAGCGGCGTGCTGCTCTGCGCCGACAAGGAGATCGCCGGCCCCGGCCCCGAGCGCGCGGTGGTGTTCCAGAACCACTCGCTGCTGCCCTGGCTGACCTGCTTCGAGAACGTGCACCTCGCGGTCGAGCGCGTCTTCGGTGCCAACGAAAACAAAGCGCAGCTCAAGGCGCGCACCGAAGCCGCGCTGTCCCTGGTGGGCCTCACCGCCGCCGCGCAGAAGCGCCCCGGCGAAATCTCCGGCGGCATGAAGCAGCGCGTGGGCATCGCCCGCGCCCTGTCGATGGAACCCAAGGTGCTGCTCATGGACGAACCTTTCGGCGCGCTCGACGCGCTCACCCGCGCCAAGCTGCAGGACGAGCTGCTGGAGATCGTGGCGCGCACGCACAGCACGGTGGTGATGGTCACGCACGACGTGGACGAGGCCGTGCTGCTGAGCGACCGCATCGTGATGCTCACCAACGGCCCGGCCGCCACCATCGGCGAGGTGCTGCGCGTGGACCTGCCGCGCCCGCGCCAGCGCGTGGCGCTGGCCGACAACCCGACCTACCAGCAATGCCGCAAGGAAGTGATCGACTTCCTCTACACCCGCCAGACCCACGTGGAGAAGCTGGCCTGACCGGCCGCCCAGGAGAACCCCATGGACATGCGCCTGCCTCCCTCACAACGTCTGAAACTGGTCATGGTCGGCAACGGCATGGCCGGCGTGCGCACGCTCGAAGAGCTGCTCAAGATCGCGCCAGACCTGTACGACATCACGGTGTTCGGCGCGGAGCCCCACCCCAACTACAACCGCATCCTGCTCTCGCCGGTGCTGGCGGGCGAGCAGACGCTGGACGAGATCGTGCTCAACGACTGGGCCTGGTACGAGGAGCACGGCATCACCTTGCACGCGGGCAAGACCGTGACCGAGGTGGATCGCGTCAGGCGTATCGTGCGCGCCAGCGACGGCCAGGGTGGCGTGATCGAGGCGCCCTACGACCGCCTCATCATGGCCACCGGCTCCAACCCCTTCATGCTGCCCATCCCGGGCAAGGACCTGCAGGGTGTGCTGGCCTACCGCGACATCGCCGACACCCAGGCCATGATCGACGCCGCCACGCAGTACCAGCACGCCATCGTCATCGGCGGCGGTCTGCTCGGCCTGGAAGCGGCCAATGGCCTGATGAAGCGCGGCATGGCGGTGAGCGTGGTGCACGTCGCGCCCTGGCTCATGGAGCGCCAGCTCGACGACGTGGCTGGCAAGCTGCTGCAGCAGTCGCTGGAGCAGCGCGGCATGCGCTTCCTGATCGGCGCACAGACGCAGGAGCTGGTGGGCAACGAGGCTGGCCGCGTGAAGGCGATCCGCTTCAAGGACGGCACCGAGCTGCCGGCCGACCTGGTGGTGATGGCGGTGGGCATCCGCCCCAACACCGCGCTGGCGGAGTCCATGAACCTGCACGTGAACAAGGGCATCGTGGTCAGCGACACGCTGCAGACCGTGACCGACCCGCGCATCTACGCCGTGGGCGAGTGCGCGGCGCACCGCGGCATCGCCTACGGCCTGGTGGCGCCGCTGTTCGAGCAGGGCAAGGTGCTGGCCACGCACCTGGCCGAGTTCGGCATCGGCCGCTACGTCGGCTCGCTCACCTCCACCAAGCTCAAGGTCACCGGCATCGACCTCTTCTCCGCCGGCAACTTCATGGGCGGCGAGCACACCGAAGAGATCGTGATGAGCGACCCCTCGGGCGGTGTCTACAAGAAGCTGGTGATCCAGGGCGACAAGCTGGTGGGCGCCTGCCTGTACGGCGACACGGTGGATGGAAGCTGGTACTTCAAGCTGCTGCGCGATGGCCGCAGCGTGGCCGACATCCGCGACCGCCTGATGTTCGGCGAGTCCAACATCGGCGACGTGGGCCACCAGGGCCACAGCAAGGCCGCCGCCATGGCCGACAGCGACGAGGTCTGCGGCTGCAACGGCGTGACCAAGGGCAGCATCTGCAAGGCCATCAAGGACAAGGGCCTGTTCACGCTGGAGGAGGTGCGCAAGCACACCAAGGCCAGCGCCTCCTGCGGCTCGTGCACCGGCCTGGTGGAACAGATCCTGATGTTCACCGCCGGCGGCGACTACTCCGCCACGCCCAAGCTGAAAGCCATGTGCGCCTGCACCGACCACGGCCACCAGGCCGTGCGCGACGCCATCCGCGACAGCCGGCTGCTGAGCATCGGCGCCGTGTTCGAAGGCCTGGGCTGGCGCACGCCCAACGGCTGCGCCACCTGCCGCCCGGCCGTCAATTACTACCTCATCAGCACCTGGCCCAAGGAGGCCAAGGACGACCCGCAGAGCCGCTTCATCAACGAGCGCGCGCACGCCAACATCCAGAAGGACGGCACCTACAGCGTGATCCCGCGCATGTGGGGCGGCGAGACCACGGCCGACGAGCTGCGCCGCATCGCCGACGCGGTGGACAAGTACAAGATCCCCACCGTGAAGGTCACCGGCGGCCAGCGCATCGACCTGCTGGGCGTGAAGAAGGAAGACCTGCAGGCGGTGTGGAAGGACATCGGCATGCCCAGCGGCCATGCCTACGCCAAGGCGCTGCGCACGGTGAAGACCTGCGTGGGCAGCGAGTGGTGCCGCATGGGCACGCAGGACAGCACGCAGATGGGCAAGGACCTGGAGCGCGCGATGTGGCGCATGTACGCGCCGCACAAGGTGAAGTTCGCGGTCAGCGGCTGCCCGCGCAACTGCGCCGAGGCCGGCATCAAGGACGTGGGCATCATCGGCGTGGACTCGGGCTGGGAGATGTACATCGCCGGCAACGGCGGCATCAAGACCGAGGTGGCCGAGTTCTTCACCAAGCTCAAGACCGCCGAGGAAGTGCTGGAGTACACCGGCGCCTTCATGCAGCTCTACCGCCTCGAAGGCTGGTACCTGGAGCGCACCGTGCACTACGTGAACCGCGTGGGCCTGGATCACGTGAAGAAGAAGATCCTCGACGACGCCGAAGGCCGCAAGGCGCTTTGGGAACAGCTGCAGTTCGCGCTCGACGGCGAGCCCGATCCGTGGTTCGAGCACCAGAAGGCGGCGGTGGACACGCGCCAGTTCATTCCCATCCAAGCGGTGGCACTGGAAGGGAGCGCGGCATGAGCAGCTGGATTCCGATCGCCCGCGTCGACGACATCCCCGTGCTCGGCTCGCGCTGCGTGCAACGCGACAGGGGCCTGGACGTGGCCGTGTTCCGCAATGACCGCGACGAGGTCTTCGCCCTGCTCGACCGCTGCCCGCACAAGGGCGGCCCGCTGAGCCAGGGCATCGTCTTCGGCACCCACGTGGCCTGCCCGATGCACAACTGGACCATCGGCCTGGACAGCGGCTGCGCCAAGGAGCCCGACGAAGGCTGCACGCCGCGCTTCGCGGTGAAGGTGCAGGACGGCGTGGTGCACCTGGACGCGCACGAACTCGCGACCCAGGCGACCGATCTCACGCGGCCCGTGGCCGGCCCTCAGCGCAGAACCGTGCTCGCATGAACCCCATCACCACCCGCTCCACCTGCCCCTACTGCGGCGTGGGCTGCGGGGTGTTGATCGAAAGCGTGGGCAGCCAGATCACCGGCGTGCGCGGCGACCCGCAGCACCCGGCGAACTTCGGCCGCCTCTGCACCAAGGGCCAGACCCTGCACCTCACCGCTTCGCCCGCGATCGCCCAGCAGGCGCGCCTGCTGCAACCCCTGCAGCGCGCGCAACGCGGTGCACCCGCATCGCCCCTGGGCTGGGACACGGCACTCGACCTCGCCGCCGAGCGCTTCGCCTCGGTGGTCGAGCGGCACGGCCCGGACGCGGTCGGCTTCTACATCAGCGGCCAGCTGCTTACTGAGGACTACTACGCCTTCAACAAGCTGGCCAAGGGCCTGATCGGCACCAACAACGTCGACACCAACTCGCGCCTGTGCATGAGCAGCGCGGTGGCCGGCTACAAGCTCACGCTGGGCGCCGACGCGCCGCCCGCCTGCTACGACGACGTGAACCACGCGCAATGCCTGTTCATCGTCGGCAGCAACGCGGCCTTCGCGCACCCCGTGCTGTTCCGCCGCATCGAGGAAGCGCGCAAGAACAACCCGGCCATGAAGGTGATCGTGGCCGACCCGCGCCGCACCGACACCGCCGGTTTCGCCGACCTCTACCTCCCTCTGCAGCCGGGCAGCGACGTGATGCTGTTCCACGGCCTGCTGCACATCATGCTGTGGGAAGGCTGGATCGACAGCGGCTACATCGCCGCGCATACCACCGGTTTCGACGCGCTCAAGGCCCTGGTGCGCGAACACACGCCCGAGCGCGTGGCCCAGGTGTGCGGCCTGCGGCGCGAAGACCTGTTCACCGCCGCGAAGTGGTTCGCAACCTCGCCCGCCACGCTCAGCCTCTACTGCCAGGGCCTGAACCAGAGCAGCAGCGGCACGGCCAAGAACGCCACCCTGATCAACCTGCACCTGGCCACGGGCCAGATCGGCCAACCCGGCGCCGGCCCGTTCTCGCTCACCGGCCAGCCCAACGCCATGGGCGGGCGCGAGGTCGGCGGCCTGGCCAACCTGCTGAGCGCGCACCGCGACCTGGCCAACCCCGCGCACCGCGCCGAAGTGGCCGCGCTCTGGGGCCTGCCTTCGGTGCCCGAGAAGCCCGGCCTGAGCGCGGTCGAGCTGTTCGAGGCCGCGGCCGACGGCCAGGTGAAAGCGCTCTGGATCGCCTGCACCAACCCGGCCCAGTCCATGCCCGACCAGGCCACCGTGCGCCGCGCGCTGACGCGCGCCGAATTCGTCGTGGTGCAGGAGGCCTACGCCACCGCCGCCACCTGCGAATACGCCGACCTGCTGCTGCCCGCCACCACCTGGGGCGAGAAGGACGGCACCGTCACCAACAGCGAGCGCCGCATCAGCCGCGTGCGCGCCGCCGTGCCCGCGCCCGGCCAGGCGCGGCACGACTGGCGCATCGTGGTCGACGTCGCCCAGCGCCTCGAAGCCCGCTGGCGCCCTGGCCAGCCCACGCTGTTCCCCTACCCCGATGCCGAAAGCCTGTGGCTGGAGCACCGCGAATCCACGCGCGGGCGCGACCTCGACATCACCGGCCTGAGCTACGCCATGCTGCAGCAGCAGGGGCCGCAGCAATGGCCCCTCAAGGCCGGCGAATCGCAGGGCCGCCAGCGCCTCTACGAAGACGGCGTGTTCGCCACGCCCGACGGCAAGGCCCGCTTCGCCGCCCTGCCCTTCGTGCCGCTGGCCGAGCCGCGCGAGTCGCGCTACCCGTTCTCGCTCATCACCGGCCGCCTGCGCGACCAGTGGCACGGCATGACCCGCACCGGCACGCTGGGCCGCCTGTTCGGCCACGTCGCCGAGCCCTCGGTGCAACTGCACCCGCAGGACATGGAGCGCCGCGGCCTGAAGGACGGCGACCTGGTGCACGTGACCAGCAAGCGCGGCTCCATCCTGGTGCCCGCGACGGGCTCGGACGAGATCGGCCTGTCGCAGGCCTTCATCGCCATGCACTGGGGCGCGGAATACCTCAGCGGCCTGAGCAGCACCGGCGAGCCGCTGGCCGGCGTCAACGCGCTCACCACCTCGGCCTACTGCCCCACCTCCAAACAGCCCGAGCTCAAGCACGCGGCGGTGAAGGTGCTCAAGGCCGAACTGCCCTGGACGCTGCTGGCCTTGGGCTGGCTGCCCGACACCCAGGCACTGGAAGCGCGGGAAGGCCTGCGCGCGCTGATGGCGGAGTTTCCGTTCGCCTCGTGCGTGCCCTTCGGCCGCGAACGCACCGGCGTCCTGTTTCGCGCCGCCGCGCACGACGCACCCGAGCCCGGACTGATCGAACGCATCGAAGCCCTGCTGGGCCTGCAGACGGCCGATGCGCTGCGCTACGTGGACAAGCGCCTGGGCCAGCGCCGCACCGCGCGCCTGGTGCGCGAGGGCGACACCACCCGGCTCGAGGCCTTCGTGCTGGCCGGCGACACGCGCGCCGAGGTCTGGATCAAGCCCCTGCTGCAGGACGGGCTGCCCGCCGCCGCGTACGGCCGCCTGCTGCTCATGCCGGGCGCCAAGGCCCCCGTGGCCGTGGTGGCCAAGGGCCGCCAGGTCTGCACCTGCTTCAACGTGGGTGAAGACGCCATCCAGGCCCGGCTGGCCAGCTGTGAAGGCAGCGACGACCAGCGCCTGGCCGCCCTGCAGGCCAGCCTGCAATGCGGCACCCACTGCGGCTCCTGCGTGCCCGAACTCAGGCGGCTGGTGCGCGCCAGCGCGCCCCTGGCCCAGCCCGCCTGAGCGGCCAGAACGCCCATATAACGAGAAGTCATCAAACTTGCCTGACAATTCGCCGAAATTTGCAAGTCATGGCCATCAGTCAATACATCAAGGAAATCGGTCGGGGCAAGGACGGCGCCCGCTCGCTCACGCGCGAGCAGGCCACCGACCTGCTCGGCCAGGTGCTGGACGGCACCGTGACCGACCTCGAGGTCGGCGGCTTCTGCCTGGCCATGCGCATCAAGGGCGAAACACCCGACGAGATGGCCGGCTTCCTCGATGCCACCCACGCGCGCCTGCGCCGCCTGCCCGACAACGGCCTCACCACCGTCGTGCTGCCCAGCTACAACGGCGCGCGCAAGCTGCCGGTGCTCACCCCGCTGCTGGCCCTGCTGCTGGCACGCCGGGGCGCGGCGGTGCTCGTGCATGGCACGGCCACCGAGAACCACCGCGTGTTCGCCTCCCAGGTGTTCGAAGCGCTCGGCGTGCCTTCGGCCCGCGAGGTGCCCACGCTCGGCGCGGGCGAGGTCGCCTTCGTGCCCACCGAGGTGCTCAGCCCCGGCCTCAAGCGCCTGCTGGACGTACGCCGCGCGGTCGGCCTGCGCAACCCCGCGCATAGCCTGGTGAAACTCATGAACCCGTGCGAAGGCAAGGCCTTCATCGTCGGCAGCTACACCCACCCCGAATACGCGACCTCCATGGCCGCCACCTGGGCGCTCACCGGCGCTCATGCGCTGCTGCTGCGCGGCACCGAAGGCGAACCCGTGGCCGACGCACGCCGCACACCGCGCATGGAAGTGTTCCGCGACGGCGAGCGCACCGAGGTGCAGGCCCAGCAGGACGGGCCACTGGCCAGGCTGCCGTCGCTGCCCGCGGTGGACGCCTCGCACACCGCCGCTTACATCCGCGCCGTGCTCGATGGCACGGAGCCCATCCCCACACCGATTGCCCTGCAGGTGGAACACATCTTGCGAGAGGTCGTGCAACATGAAACCGCAACCCATGCCCTCGCCGTCTGAGTTCCTGCCCGGTACCGTGGCCCTGGTGGGCGCCGGCCCCGGCGACCCCGAACTGCTCACGCTCAAGGCCGTCAAGGCCATCAGCGCGGCCACCGTGCTGCTGGTCGACGACCTCGTGAGCGACGGCGTGCTCGCCCACGCATCGCCGCGCGCGCGCATCGTGCACGTGGGCAAACGCGGCGGCTGCAAGAGCACGCCGCAGGCCTTCATCGAGAAGCTCATGGTGATGGCGGCCCAGGAAGGCGAAATGGTGGTGCGGCTCAAGGGCGGCGACCCCTTCATCTTCGGCCGGGGCGGCGAAGAGGTGGAGCACCTGCGCGCCGCCGGCATCGAGGTGCAGGTGGTCAATGGCATCACGGCCGGACTGGCCGGCCTCACCTCGCTGGGCGTGCCGCTCACCCACCGCGAACACGCGCACGGCGTGGTCTTCGTCACCGGCCACGCCAAGCCGGGCGATGCCGGCACCGACTGGCAGGCCCTGGCCGCCACCGCGCGCGACGCCAAGCTCACGCTCGTGATCTACATGGGCGTGTCCAGCGCCGCGCAGATCGAGCAGGACCTGCTCAGCGGCCTGCCGGCCGACACGCCCCTGGCCGTGATCCAGCACGCCACGCTGCCCCAACAACGGCACGCGCTCACCACACTGGGGCAATTGAGCGCCACCATCGAGCGCGAAGGCCTGGGCAGCCCGGCCGTGATCGTGGTCGGTGACGTGGTCCGCGGCATCGCGGCCGTGCAGGCGCCCGAGGCGGTCGCGCGCGCCGCCTGAACGCCGCCCGGGCCACCATGGCCCGGCGATTGCTTGATGTCAGCCCCATGACATCCCTCGCCCCCACCCGACCCGTTCGCCGCGACACGCCCGCCCACATCGCGGGCCTCTCGCTGGTCAACCTCGCCGCGCGCCAGCGCATGCTCTCGCAACGCATGATCCTGCAGACCGTGCTCGCCGCCAACGGCGAGGCCGGGCGACTGCAGGCCGCGCAGCGCAGCCTGCAGATGTTCAGCGAAAGCCAGCAACACCTGCTGGGCACGGTGGACCAGCTCGAGGCACAGGGCGCCCGCCAGATCCAGGAGACCTACCACGGCACGCGCGGGGTCGGGCAGGTGGTGCAGGCCTTCATGCAGCTCATGCACAGCGCGCTCGAACAGATCGAGGCCTACAGCCCACGCGTGCCCACCACCCTGGCCGAGCTGGTGGACCACACCGACCGCATCCTCGACGCCCTCAACACCGCGACCACCGCCTTCGACGAGGTCGCCAAGGCGCGCGCCGACGCGATGATGAAGGAGCTCACCGGCATCGTCGGCGACATCCAGAGCGTGGCCAAGGAGGCCAAGGTGGTGAGCTTCAACGCGCAGGTGGTGGCCGCGCGGGCCGGGCAACACGGCCGCGAGTTCGCCGTGGTGGCCAACGTGCTCTCGGACATCACGGGCGAGATCGACGGTCTCACGCGCAAGGCGGCCACCCTCGCCGAAAGAAGCCGGGGCCAGTGAAGCAGCCCGGCAAAGCCGGTTCTGCGGTGCCTCTGGACGGGCGACGGTGGGCGCATGGCTACACTGCCCGCCATGCAAGATTTCGACGCCATCGTCATCGGCGCGGGCGCGGCCGGCCTTTTTTGCGCCGGCATCGCCGGCCAGCGGGGCCAGCGCGTGCTGGTGCTCGACCACAGCGACAAGGTCGCGGAGAAGATCCGCATCTCCGGCGGCGGGCGCGCCAACTTCACCAACCGCGAACTCGACCCGCAGGCGCCGCACAAGCACTTCCTGAGCGCCAACCCTCACTTCTGCCGCTCGGCGCTCTCGCGCTACACGCCGGCCGACTTCATCGGCCTGGTGCAGCGCCACGGCATCGCCTTCCACGAGAAACACAAGGGCCAGCTGTTCTGCGACCACTCGGCCGACGACCTGATCCAGATGCTGCTGCGCGAATGCGACGCGGGCGGCGTGCAGCGCTGGCAGCCCTGCGGCGTGAAGGCCGTGCGCCAGGGCGGTGACGGCGTGTACGAGCTCGACACCGACCGGGGCCCGGTGCGCGGCCGCGCGGTGGTGATCGCCACCGGCGGCCTGTCCATCCCCAAGATCGGTGCGAGCGACTTCGGCTACCGCATCGCCAGCCAGTTCGGCCTGCGCCTGGTGGCGCAGCGCCCGGGCCTGGTGCCGCTCACCTTCGACGGCGATGGCTGGGCGCCCTACGCCGGCCTGGCCGGGCTCGCGTTGCCGGTGCGCATCGAGACCGGCGAGAAAAAGGGCCGCATGGCTTTCCGGGAAGACCTGCTGTTCACCCACCGCGGCCTGTCCGGCCCGGCCGTGCTGCAGATTTCCAGCTACTGGCAGGAAGGCACGCCGATCCGCCTGAACCTGGCCCCCGAGACCGAACTGCCCTCCGCCCTGGCGCGCGCCAAGGCCAGCTCGCGCAAGCTGCTGGGCAACGAACTCGCCAGCCTGGTGCCCAGCCGCCTGGCCGAGGCCTGGGTGCAGCAGGACGCCGACTGGCAGCGCCCGGTGGCCGAAGCCTCGGACAAGGCCCTGGCCCGGCTGGCCGAGCGCCTCTCGCGCTGGGAACTCACGCCCACCGGCACCGAGGGATACCGCAAGGCCGAGGTCACGCTGGGCGGCGTGGACACCCGCGACCTTTCGTCCCAGACCCTGGAATCGAAGCAGCCGGGCCTGTATTTCATCGGGGAGGTGGTGGACGTGACAGGCTGGCTGGGCGGCTACAACTTCCAGTGGGCCTGGGCGAGCGCCCACGCCTGTGCCCAGGCGCTGTGACCCCCACGCTGCGCCATTGCGGTAGCCAACCCCATGAAAATGGCTATAATCCAGGGCTTTGCTGGCAAATCCCCGTCGGCCAATACTAGTTAATGACGGGACATTTTGCGGAAACGACGCCCGGGCCCGATCTTCCCGTTCATCCTCTTTCCGCGCATTCTGGACATCCTTCGCCAATGACGACCATCCGTGTAAAAGACAACGAGCCCTTTGACGTCGCCCTGCGCCGTTTCAAGCGCACCATCGAAAAGCTCGGCCTGCTGACCGATCTGCGCGCCCGCGAGTTCTACGAAAAGCCGACCGCCGAGCGCAAGCGCAAGAAGGCCGCCGCCGTCAAGCGCCACTACAAGCGTGTGCGCTCGATGCAGCTGCCCAAGAAGCTGTACTGAGCACGAGCCACCGGGCCCTGCCGCCCGGTCGCGAACAAGCCCGCTGGAGGACGCTCAGGCGGGCTTTTTTGTTTCCGATTCCTCTCCCGACCATCCCAGGAGCCTCCATGAGCCTGAAAGACCAGATCACCGAAGACATGAAAGCCGCCATGCGCGCCAAGGACAGCGAGCGCCTGGGCACCATCCGCCTGCTCACCGCCGCGATGAAGCAGAAGGAAGTGGACGAGCGCGTGGAGCTGGACGACGCCATGGTCATCGCCATCGTGGACAAGCTGGTCAAGCAGCGCAAGGACAGCATCGAGGCCTTCTCCAAGGCCGCGCGCCAGGACCTGGTGGACAAGGAAGCCGCCGAAATGGCCGTGCTGCAGGGTTACCTGCCCGCGCGCCTGTCGGCCGACGAAGTGGCCGCCGAAGTCAAGGCCATCGTGGCCGAACTCGGCGCCAAGGGCCCGGGCGACATGGGCAAGGTCATGGGCGCGGTGAAATCGCGCCTGGCCGGCAAGGCCGACATGGGCCAGGTGTCGGCCGCCGTGAAGGCCGCCCTCTCCGGCGCAGGCAGCTAAGTCAAGACATGCCGTGGATCCGGCTCCGCCGGTCCACAGGCATGGCCCCCTCGAGGGGGTGACGCGCCGTCGGCGCGGCGCGGGGGTGGGCCTAGCTCCCGGCCACCTTCATCCGGTTGATCAGGATCGAACCGGTCGTTTTCGCACCATAGTTGTAGGCATCGGCCCCGATGGCCTCGATGCCCAGCAGCATGTCCTTGAGGTTGCCGGCGATGGTGATCTCGTGCACCGGGTAGGCGATCTCGCCGTTTTCCACCCAGTAGCCCGAGGCGCCGCGCGAGTAGTCGCCGGTCACGTAGTTCACGCCCTGCCCCATGAGCTCGGTGACGAACAGGCCCCGGCCGAGCTTCTTCAGCATGGCGCGCAGGTCGTCGCCCGGCTGCGTGAGCCGGCTGGTGAGCGTGAGGTTGTGCGAGCCGCCGGCGTTGCCGGTGGTGCGCATGCCCAGCTTGCGCGCCGAGTAGGTGGAGAGGAAATAGCCCTGCACCCGCCCGCCCGAGAGCACCTTGCGCTTGGCCGTGCGCACGCCTTCGTCGTCGAACGGCGCGCTGCCCTTGCCATTGCGCACGTGCGGGTCTTCCAGGATGTCCAGGTGCTTGGCCGTCACGCGCTTGCCCAGGCTGTCGTGCAGGAAGGTGGTGTTGCGGTACAGCGCGCCGCCGCTGGTGGCCTGCACGTAGCTGCCCAGCAGGCCGGCCGCCAGGGGCGACTCGAACAGCACCGGGCATTCGGTGGTGGCGATCTTGCGGCCGTTCAGGCGCGCCAGCGTGCGCTCGGCGGCGTAGCGGCCCACCGCCTCGGGCGTGGCCAGCTCGCCGGGCGAGCGCATCGAGCTGTACCAGTAGTCGCGCTGCATGTTCGCGCCCTTGCCCGCGATCGGCGCCACCGACAGGCTGTGGCGCGAACTGGCGTAACCCCCGCTGAAGATGCCGGGCTTGCCGCGCTCGCCGCCGCGCAGGTGCGCGGTGAAGAAGTGCGACTGCTGGGCCGACACGCCGGCCCCTTCGCTGTTGTTGATCTTCCTGCTGGTGGCGAAAGCGGCCGCCTCGCAGGCCAGGGCGATGCGCGCGGCCTCTTCCGAATCGAGCGACCAGGGGTGGAACAGGTCCAGGTCGGGGTAGCTGTCGGCCACGTCCTGGGCGTCGGGCAGGCCGGCCACCGGGTCTTCGGCGGTGAAGCGGGCGATGTCGTAGGCGGCCTGCACCGTCTGGCGCACGGCGGCGACGGAGAAATCGGAGGTGGAGGCGTTGCCGCGTTTCTGTCCCAGGTAGACCGTGACACCCAGCGACTTGTCGCGGTTGCGCTCCACGTTCTCCAGCTCGCCCTTGCGCACCGAAACGCTCAGGCCGGCGCCCTCGGACACCTCGGCCGCCGCGTCCACAGCACCGAGCTGTTTCGCGTGGCCCAGGGCCAGATCGACCAGTTCCTCGAACTGGCTGCGGGCGTACTGGAAACCGGAAAGGGGGGAACGGGGGGCTGCCGCAGGGGCTTGGGAGGGGTTTTTCATGTCGACGGCTATGATACTTGCCGCCCCTTCCGGCCGCTGCCATTCGCGCAGAAGGCCTATTCAACGATCCACATGTCCCGCAAACCCACCAAAGGCTATTTCGTACGTGGCCAGTTCGTCGCCCTGGGCAGCGAGCTGGACCTGGAGCTCAAGCGCGAGCTCAAGGGCGACGCTGAAATGAGCAAGACCGACCTGAAACGGGAGAGCGACCGCCTCCAGGCGCTCGGCGAGAACCTGCTCACCCTGCGCGCCGACCTGACGCAGAAGCTCGACCTGCCGGAAAAACTGCTGGACGCGGTGGCCGAGGCCAAGCGCATCACCAACTTCGAAGGCCGCCGCCGCCAGATGCAGTTCATCGGCAAGCTGATGCGCGCGCTGGACGAAGACACCATCGCCGCGGTGGAAGCCGCGCTCGACGAGCAGAACAAGGGCTCGGCCAAGGGCACGCTCTCGCTGCACCTGGCCGAACAATGGCGCGACCGCCTGATCGCCGACGACGACGCGCTCACCCAGTGGCTGCAGCTCGACGCGGCTGCGGATGTGCAGCACCTGCGCGCGCTGATCCGCCAGGCGCGCAAGGACGCCCAGGCCACGCAGGCGCAGGAGCGCCCGGGCGAGGCCGTGCGCCACGGCAAGGCCTACCGCGAGATCTTCCAGATCGTCAAGGCCACGCTGAACCAGGGCGAGGACGACGACGGCGCCCCCACCGACGAACCAGACCAGCCATGAGCGAGACCACCACGCCCTCCTCCGCCGACCCGGTGCGCATCGGCATCGTGTCCATCAGCGACCGCGCCAGCACCGGCGTGTACGAAGACAAGGGCCTGCCCGCGCTGCAGGACTGGCTCACGCGCGCGCTCAGGAACCCCATCACCTTCGAACCGCGCCTCATCCCCGACGAACAGGCGCGCATCAGCGCCACGCTGATCGAACTGGTGCACGCCGGCTGCTCGCTGGTGCTCACCACCGGCGGCACCGGCCCGGCGCTGCGCGACGTGACGCCCGAGGCCACGCTGGCCGTGGCGCACAAGGAAATGCCGGGTTTTGGCGAGCAGATGCGCCAGATCAGCCTGGCCTTCGTGCCCACCGCCATCCTCTCGCGCCAGGTGGCGGTGATCCGCAGCCAGAGCCTCATCATCAACCTGCCGGGCCAGCCCAAGGCCATTGCCGAGACGCTCGAAGGCCTGAAAAACGCCGACGGCACGCAGCGCATCAACGGCATCTTCGCCGCCGTGCCCTACTGCATCGACCTGATCGGCGGCCCCTATCTTGAAACGCACGACGACGTCTGCAAGGCCTTTCGCCCGAAGTCCGCCGTGCGCCCCGCCCGCTAACCCATTCCAGCGACCCGCCATGAAGATCACCAAAGACACCATCGTCACCCTCACCTTCCGCGCCGTCGACGCCAAGGGCAAAGTGCTCGAAGACGGCAAGGAGCCGCGCGCCTACCTGCACGGCGGTTACGGCAACACGCTGCCGGGCGTCGAGATGGCCCTGGAAGGCCAGGAGAAGGGCTTCACGACCACCGTGAAGCTGCTGCCGGCCCTGGCCTTTGGCGAGCGCGACGAAAGCCTGGTGACCTCCATCCCGAAGAAGGACTTCCCGCCCGGCGTGAAGGTGGGCGGCCAGCTCGAAGGCAGCGACGACCAGGGCAACCGCCAGATCTTCACCGTCACCAAGATCAAGGGCGACACCGTGATGCTCGACGGCAACCACCCGCTGGCCGGCCAGGACCTGACGTTCACGCTGAACGTGATCGACGTGAAGGCGGCCAGCGCAGAAGAAATCGCTCACGGCCACGCGCATGGCGCGCACGGCCACCATCACTGAGCGAAGCTTCTCCGCGCACCACCAAGCGTGACGCGCAGCGCCGGGTGGCCGGCTCCGCTCATGTCCCCCGGCGGCCTTCGGCCGCCTCCTCCTTCACTTCGCTGCGCCGGCCACCCGGCGCTGCGCGTCACTTCCCGACCAGCTGATTGAGCTTTTCGGCCTCGAAGCATTCCTCGCGCGCCGCGTCCTGCGGCACGCAATCGCGCTTCTTCGTCTCGGCCAGGGTCTCGATGGCCTGCCAGAGCAGCGCGATCTGGTGCTCCTGCCCGGCGGCGTTGTCGATCAGGCCGCGCATGGCCTGCGACAAGGGATCGTCGTCCTGCGTGATGCCGTAGGCCTGAAACTTCTGGCCCTGCTCGGTCACATCGGCGCTCTCGCCGGTCTTGCTCGGGATGATGCGGGCCGGAATGCCCACCGCCGTCGCCCCTGCGGGCACCGGCTTGATCACCACCGCGTTGCTGCCGATCTTGGCGCCGTCGCCGACGACAAAACCGCCCAGCACCTTGGCGCCCGCGCTCACCACCACGTCGCGGCCCAGCGTCGGGTGGCGTTTGGTGCCCTTGTAGAGCGAGGTACCGCCCAGCGTCACGCCCTGGTAGATCGTGCAGCCGTCGCCGATCTCGGCGGTCTCGCCCACCACCACACCCATGGCGTGATCGAAAAACACGCGCTCGCCCAGCTTGGCGCCCGGGTGGATCTCGATGCCGGTGAACCAGCGCGAAATGTGCGAGATGAAGCGACCCAGCCACTTGAAGCCGTGGTTCCAGCACCAGTGCGCCGGGCGGTGCAGCCAGACGGCGTGCAGCCCGGGGTAGCAGGTGATCACCTCCCAGGTGCTGCGCGCGGCCGGGTCGCGGTCAAGCACGCACTGGATGTCGGAGCGGATGCGGTCGAACATAAGCCGGCAGTCTATCGCTTCGCCTTCTCGGCGGCTTGCAGCATGGCCTTGGCGACACCTCGAAGAATGTGGATTTCCTCGTCGCTGGGCGCGGCCCGGTTGAAAAGCTGGTTCAGGCGCGGCATGAGCTTCTTGGGCGCCTCGGGGTCGAGAAAGTCCACCGCCACCAAGGCGCGCTCCAGGTGGTCGAGCATGCCGCCCAGGGCCTGGGCATCGGCCTGCGGTCGCTCGGCCACCACCGGTGGCGCCCCGAAGCCGCCGAGCGCCTGGCGCCAGTCGTAGGCGATCAGCTGCACCGCCGCGGCGAGGTTGAGCGAGCCGAAGGTCGGCGCGGTGGGGATGCTCAGCGCCACATGGCAGCGGTACACGTCTTCGTTGCGCATGCCGAAACGCTCGGACCCGAACAGAAAGGCCACCCCTGACGGCGGATCGCCCGCGCCCAGCAGCCCCGTGAAGTGCTCGCGCGGCGCGCGCGTGGGCGGGCCGAAGTCGCGCGGGGTCATGGCGGTGGCGCAGAGGTGGCTCATGCCTTCCAGCGCCTCGTCCAGCGTGTCCACGATGCGCGCCTGAGCCAGCACGTCGTTGGCCCCGCTGGCGCGCTGGATGGTTTCCTCGCGCCGCAGCACGTTGGCCCAGCGCGGCTGCACCAGCACCAGGTCGTCGAAACCCATGACTTTCATGGCGCGGGCGACACCGCCCACATTGCCGGCGTGGCTGGTCTGGATCAGGACAAAACGGGTGCGCATGCGAAAAAGGGCGGGGACGGTAAAATCCCGGGTATTGTCGCCGCCCGCATCGCCGGGCTTCGTCACCCGCTCTTCCACCACTGCCGCGCCCTCCCCTGCGGAGCGCGCCGAGGTTCACAATTCATGTCGTCCACACTCCACCCCATGCTCAACGTGGCCATCAAGGCCGCACGCACCGCTGGCACCCTCATCAACCGCGCCGCGCTGGACGTGGAGTCGGTCCGGGTCTCGGTCAAACAGACCAACGATTTCGTGACCGAGGTCGACCAGGCCGCCGAGGCCGCGATCATCGACACCCTGCTCACCGCCTACCCCGACCACGCCATCTGGGCCGAGGAGTCGGGCAAGCGCCCGGGCAAACATGGCGGTGCAGACCATGTCTGGATCATCGACCCGCTGGACGGCACCACCAACTTCATCCACGGCTTCCCGGTCTACTGCGTGAGCATCGCGCTCATGGTGGGCAACCGGCTGGAGCAGGCCGTCGTCTACGACCCCTCGCGCAACGACCTCTTCTGCGCCACGCGCGGGCGCGGCGCCTACCTGAACGACCGCCGCATCCGCGTGGCCAAGCGCACCACGCTGCGCGACTGCCTGATTTCCACCGGCTTCCCGTTCCGCCCGGGCGACGCCTTCCAGACCTACCTGCAGATGTTCGGCGACGTGATGCCGCGCGTGGCCGGCGTGCGCCGCCCCGGCTCGGCCGCGCTCGACCTGGCCTATGTGGCCGCGGGCTTCACCGACGGCTTCTTCGAAATGGGCCTCTCCCCCTGGGACGTGGCCGCCGGCGCCTTGCTGGTCACCGAAGCCGGCGGTCTGGTGGGCAACTTCACCGGTGAGTCCGACTTCCTCGAACAGAAGGAATGCCTGGCCGCCAACCCCAAGATCTACGGCCAGCTGGTCGGCCTGACCGGCAAGTACAGCAAGTTCGCCAGCGCGGGCGACAAGGCGGCGGTGCGCCAGGCGCGCAAGACGGCCGCCCAGGCGCCCGACAGCGCCGCTGACGCGGCCCCGGCCGACACCCCCGCCCCCGACGCCGCGAACTGAGCCGCGCCGCGCGAGGGCTTCAGCCCAGCGGCAGGCGCAGCCAGAAGGTCGCGCCCTCTCCGGGCGCGGATTCGGCCCAGACGCGCCCGCCGTGGCGTTCGACGATGCGCGCCACGATGGCCAGCCCCACCCCCATGCCGGGCACGTTGCTGCCCGCGTGCAGGCGCTGGAACAGGCCGAACAGCTTCTCGGCGTGCGCCATGTCGAAGCCCATGCCGTTGTCCCGCACGAAATACGCGCGCTGACCCGAATCGAAACCCACCGCCAGTTCGGGTTGCGCCAGGTGGCGCGAGTACTTGAGCCCGTTGTCGATCAGGTTGGACAACACCTGGCGCAGCAAGGTGGCATCGCCCATCGCCTGCGGCATGGCCTGAATGTCGATGCGCGCGTGGTTGGTCTGCGGCGAGAGCGTTTCCACCACCGACTGCGCCAGCGCGGCCATGTCCACCGGCACGGGTTCGAGGTCCACGCGCACCACGCGCAACAACTCAAGCATGTCGGTGATCATCTGGCCCATGTTGCGCGACGAGCGCGCGATGCGCTCGAACATGTCGCGCCCGGTCGGGCTCAGGCGGTCGGCCTCGTCCTCCAGCACGATGGACGCAAAACCGTTGACCGAACGCAGCGGCGCGCGCAGGTCGTGCGCGATCGAGTACGAGATGGCCTCCATGTCGCGCATGGAGCGCTCCAGCTCGGCCGTGCGCGCGCCCACCCGCTGCTCCAGGCTGGCGTTGAGCGCCTTCACCTGCTCCTGCGCGGCCACGCGCTCAGTGATGTCCAGGTGCGTGCCCGACATGAATGTGGCGCGGTCCTGCGCATCGCGCTTGTGCACCCGGCCGCGCGTGTTGACCCAGATCCAGTGGCCCGCCTTGTGGCGCATGCGGATGTCGCACTCGTAGTACGGCAGGATGCCCGCGATGTGCTGGTCGCGGATCTGGTCGGCCCGCTTCAGGTCGTCGGGATGCACCAGCGCCTCCCAGGTCTCGGCGCGCATGGGCTGCAGCTCGCGCAGGGTGTAGCCCAGCATCTCGGCCCAGCGTTCGTTGACCGTGAGCACGTTGTCGGCGATGTTGTTTTCCCAGATGCCCGGCCGCGTGGCCTCCAGCACCCAGGCCAGGCGCTGGCGCTGCTCGCGCAGCGCCTCCTGGGCCTGCATGTAGGAACTCACGTCGGTGAAGGTGCGCACCATGCCCCCGTCGGGCAGCATCCGGGAGCGCATCTCCAGCGTGCGGCCATCGCGCGTCTTGCGCCAGTACTTCTCGGGCGGTGGCACCGGCGGTCCGTGCATGAGGTGGGCGTGGGCGATCGGGTCCACCCAGGACAGCCCGGGCCCGAAGTCGCCGCGCTCGGTCTGGAAGCGCCGCACCTGTTCCAGCGTGGGTTGCCCCTGCAACAAGGCTTCGGGCAGGTCCAGCATGTCGAGCAGGCGGTGGTTGTAGGCCGTGATGCGGTGGTCCGCGTCCACCCGGCACAGGCCCTGCTCGATGCTCTCCAGCGTGGCCCGCAGGTCCAGGCTCTTCTCGGTCAGCAGCTCGCTGGTGATCTCCAGCTGCTCGCGCGTGCGGCGCCGCTCGATGTGGCCGCGCCAGGCCAGCACCAGCTGGCGCACCGCGCCCAGCAAGGGCTGCAGGAACTCGATGTCCTCTTCGCTGTAGCCCCCGGGCTGGTTGGCCAGGCCCACCATGGCCACAAGCCGGTCGCCCACGGCCAATGGCACGCACAGAAAGGCGTCCATGGGCGGATGACCGCCCGGCAGCCCCCCGGCGTGCGGGTGGCTGGCCGGCTGGTTGGCGATCAGGGGCTCGCCGGTGAGCATGGCGCGCCCGAACAGGGTGTCGAGGTTGCGGAACGCCATGCCCGCCTCGGCCTGGCTGGCGTACATCAGGCGGGACGCCTCGTCCCAGGCGATGTTGGTGATGGCGCTGGTGCGCAGGTAGGGTGCGCCGGTGTCGCTGTAGAGCACCTCGCCCACGAAGCCGTAGGCGCTGCCGGTCACCGAGAGGAAGGCCTGCAGCAGCCCCTCGAAGGCCTTGCGCTTGTCCTCGGCCTCGATGAAGACCGACTGGGCCACGCGCACCGCCTCGAGCATGCGGTGCTGCCGCTCCAGCTTCTGCGTGGCCAGCCGCGCCTCGGTCACGTCGGTGGAGAACCCGTGCCAGACCACCGAGCCGTCGGTCTCGCGCTGGGGCATGGCCTCCACGTGGTGCCAGCGGGTGCCGGCCTTGGGCAGGCACACGCGGTAGGTCTGGCGCCAGGGCGCCAGATGCCGGGCCGAGGTGGCCAGCGAGGCGATCATTTCCGCGCGGTCATCGGGATGCACCCGCCGGAACAGCACGTCCGCATCCTCCTCCAGCTCGGCCGGCTCGATCTCGAGCATGCTGCGGACCACGTCGTTCACATACGAGATCACGCTCTTGCCATCGGCCCGCAGGCGCGCCTGGTACATCATGCCGGGCACCCGGGCCGCGATGTTCTGCAGCAACTTGAGTTGTTCGGCCAGGCGTTCGCTGGCCTCGCGCTCGGCCGTGATGTCCTGCACCACGCCGAAATCGGTCTGCGGGTTGCCGGCCACGCTGGTCTGGCCGATGCGGGTGCGGAACCAGCGCTGCTGGCCATCGGGCAGCCGCCAGCGGAACTCGACCTGGCGCCCGTCCATCGCCTCGCGCGCGGCCTGCCAGGCGGGCCAGTCGTCCGGGTGGATGCCCGCGCGGCCGTCGCCGCGCGCGATCAGGTCGCGCGGCTCCAGGCCGGCGATCTCGAACAGCCCCAGCGACCACACCACGCTGTCGGAATGCTGGGCGTTGGTCCAGTGGCCCACGCGCGCCAGCTTCTCGATCGCGGCATGCAGCTCCACCTGCTGCTGCAGCCCGAGGTTCGCCTCGCGCAGGGCCGCCTCGGTCTGCAGCCGGGCTTCCGTCGCCTCGAACTCTCGGGTGGCTTCGGTGATGTAGACCAGCGCCAGGGGCTCGGGCAGCGTGTCCATCACCGTGGTGTGCAGGCGGACCCGGTGCATCACGCCGTCGCGCAGGCGCAGGTGCTGCACCGTGTCGGGCGACGGCAGCTGGTTCACGAAGCGCGCGCGTTCGTCGGCGCTGGGCCAGTGCCCGAGCTCCACGGTCGTGCGGCCGATCACGTCCTCGCGGCGCTGGCCGGTGAGCGCCAGCCAGGCGTCATTGACCGCCAGCAGGCGCCCATCGCTCAGGCGCGAGACGATGGCGGCCAGCGGCGAGGCCAGGAACAAGGCCTCGAAAGGCAAAACCGCCTCCTGCTGCGGGGGAAACGCTGCGCACCCGATGGTGGACGGGGATTCGGGAACAGCTTCGGCCATGCGCGCTCGTGAAAGGGTGGGAGGACGGAAACAGGCTCAAATTGTGCCGGACTGTGTGGCTTGCGGTGCGTGAAATTGGCCTGCTAAAGTGGCTTGCTGTTCACCACGACGTGCCCTGGAGACCATGAAACCCACCTCGCTGCGCCAGCAACTCACGCGCGCGGCCATGCTCACCACCTTGCTGGCGATCCTGCTGAGCGCCGGCGCCTTGCTGACCTACGAGCTGATGGTGTACCGCCGCGTCGGCATCGCCGACATGCGCACCCAGGCCGATCTGATCGCGCGCTCCACCGCCCCGGCGCTGGCATCGAGCGACGCCCAGGCGGCCTGGGAAAACCTCTATCTGCTGCGCCAGCAGCCCCAGATCCGCGCCGCTGCCGTGTACGGCCGCGACGGCGCGCTCATCGCCTCGCACACCACCACTGCGAAAAACGAACTGCGCGCCCGCATTCCGCTGACATCGGACGCCTGGGGCCCGCGATTCAGCGGCTCGTCGCTGGAGATGGTCCGCCCCATCGAGCACAACGGCGCGCGCATCGGCATGCTCTACCTCAAGGCCGAACACGGCGTGTGGCAGCGCTTCGTGGACTTCGCGCTGATCGTGCTGGCCGTCAGCGCGGTGAGCCTGGTCGCGGCCTACTACCTGTTCGTGGTCCTGCAGCGCCGCATCACCGCGCCGCTGGAGAAGATGACGTCGGTGGCGCGCGACGTGATCGGCAGCCACAACTGGTCGCTGCGGGCACCGGCCACCGACTACAAGGACCTGGACGTGCTGGTCGACGCCTTCAACCGCATGCTCTCCGAGTGCGAGATCCGCACCACCGAGCTCGAACGCGAGATGGTGACGCGCCAGGGCGTCGAACGCGAACTGCGCCAGGCCGACCGCCAGAAGGACACCTTCCTGGCCACCCTCGCCCACGAATTGCGCAACCCCCTCTCGCCCATGACGAGCGCGGTGGCCCTGCTGCAGATGCCGCAGGTGTCGCCGCAGGCGCGGGAGAAGGCGCTGGCGGTGCTCGAGCGCCAGCTGCAGCACATCGTGCGCCTGGTCAACGACCTGCTGGACGCCTCCCGGGTGACCACCGGCAAGCTGTCGCTCGACACGGCCCCGGTGAACATCGGCGAGCTGCTGCACACCGCCACCGAAGGCGCGCAGGCGCTGGCGCAGCAGCATGGCCTGCAGCTCACGCTGCACCTGCCCGATGCGGCGCTGTATGTGAACGGCGACGCGGTGCGGCTGACGCAGGTGTTCTCCAACCTGCTGAACAACGCCTGCCGCTACACCCCGCACGGCGGGCGCGTGGACCTCTCGCTCACCTCGACGCCATCCTCGGTCGAGGTGACGGTGATGGACACCGGCATCGGCGTGGAGCCCGCCATGCAGGAACGCATCTTCGACCTGTTCGAACAGGCGGACCAGTCCATGCAGCGCGGCAGCGCCGGGCTGGGCGTGGGGCTGACGCTCTCGCGCCAGATCATCGAGCTGCACGACGGTTCGTTGTCCATGCACAGCGAGGGCCTGCACCGCGGCTCGTGCTTCACGGTGCGGCTGCCCCGCCTGCACCGAGAGCCACCGCGCGACGACCCCCCCACCGTGTCGCCGCCCCACGCCCAGCCCTCGCGCCCGCTGCGCATCCTGATCGCGGACGACAACGTCGATCTGACGGTGAGCCTCTCTGCCGTGCTGTCCTCGCATGGGCACCTGGTCGAGGTCGTGCACGATGGCGAAGCGGCGGTTCGCGCGGCGCGCGCGCAGGTGCCGGACGTGGCGCTTCTCGACATCGGCATGCCCGGCCTCGACGGCCACCAGGTGGCGCGGGCGGTGCGCGCCGATGCCACCACGCAGGGCATCCGCCTCGTGGCCATCACCGGCTGGGGCCGCGACGCCGACCGCGAGGCCGCGCGCCTGGCCGGCTTCGATCAGCACCTGCTCAAACCGGTGAACCCCGAACAGCTGCTGCGGCTGCTGAGCGAGCCGCCAGAAGCGCCCCGCGCCGCGCCGGCCTGAGCCTCAGGCCGAGACGGCCAGGCCGTCGTGGCGCTTGCGCCGGCCCACGGCCTCGATGCGCAGCATCTGACGGTACTTGGTGACGGTGCGCCGCGCCACCGTCAGGCCCTGCCGGGCGAGCTGGCGCGTGATCTCGGCGTCCGACAGCGGCCGATCGGTCGACTCGGCTTCGATGATGTCCTGGATCAAGCCCCGGATCGCGGTGCCCGAGCAGGCCTTGCCATTGGCGCTCACCATCGCGCGCGAGAAGAAGTGCTTGAGCTCGTACACGCCGGTGGGCGTGGCCATGTACTTGTTGTTGGTGACGCGCGAAACCGTGGATTCGTGGATGCCGACCTCGTCGGCGATCTCGCGCAGGCCCAGCGGCTTCATCGCCATGCTGCCGTATTCGAAGAAGTGGCGCTGGCGCCGCACGATGGCCTGCGACACGTCGAGGATGGTCGAGAAGCGCTGCTCGACGTTGCGCAGCGTCCAGCGCGCCTCCTGCAGGTGCGCGCCCATCTCGGCGTTCTCGGCGCAGCGGTGGCGCTGGAACAGCTGGGCGTACACCTCGTTGATGCGCACCTTGGGCACGACCGCGGCGTTGAGCCGCACGTTCCACGCGCCGCGGTCCTTCTTCACGATCACGTCGGGCACGATGTAGTTCACCCGGGAAGAACTCAGGCGCCAGCCCGGTCGCGGGTCGAGGTGGCGGATGCGGTCACACACCGCCTCGACCTCGCCCACCGAGGCGTCCAGCGCCCGCGCCAGGGTCGGCACATCGCGCGCCGCCAGGCTGTCCATGTGGTCGTTGACGATGGCGCGCGCCATCGCGCGCACGTGGGGGCATTCGATCTCGCCCAGCTGCAGGCTGAGGCATTCCGCCACATCGCGCGCGGCCACACCGGCCGGCTCCAGCGACTGCACCAGCTTGAGCGCGATCTGCAGGTCTTCCAGCGTCGCTGCGGGCACCACGTCCGCTACCTCGCGCAGTTCGTTCAGGGGCGTGCGCAGGTAGCCGTCGTCGTCGAGCGACTCGACCACCACACCCGCCAGCGCGAGGTCGCGCGGCGACAGGGCCATGGTGCCGAGCTGCCCGTGCAGGTGGGCATTGAGCGGGGTTTCCTCCATCATGAAATCGAGCGCGGACACATCCCCGTCGTGTCCCTGGCGCGCCGGGGTCAGGCCATCGGCGAGCCACAGGTCGCTGTCGGACGCGGTGGACCGGTCGATCTCGGCCTCCGCCGGTGCCGCCAGATCGGTCTCGCGCGGTCCGTCGTACACCTCGCCGGCCGCTTCGCTCGATCGGGTGTCGATGTCACCGTCCCGCAGGCCTTCGCTCTCGTCCTCGCCATCGCCCTCTTCCGCTTCCAGGAACGGATTGCGCCCCAGCACGTCGCGCACCACGATGCCGAAATCCAGCGAGGACATCTGCAGCAGGCGCACAGCATGCTGCAAACGGGGAGACAGGGTCTGGCTCTGGCGCTGGTCGGCGCGGGTGTCCATCTGGATCATGCGGTTCTCCTCCGGTAAGGCATGGTCGGCGGTATCGCGAGGTGCGGCCGCCTCAGACCAACCCCCTATGCAACCACCATGCCGCACGAGCGCAGAAGACACAAATTCCCACAAAACCACGTCCCCGCCAGTCCCTCACAGAGGGACACGGCGCGCACCTTTCCGAACATTCAGACACAGTCGATCGGAACGCCCTTCAGGCCGGCCCGCGCAAGGGCGCATCTTGCGGCAAGATTTGCCGAAACGGCCCGCGCGGACTAGTGCATCGATTCGTGTCGAAAGAGGTTGATGAGCGCCAGCAGGATGATGGCGCCGATCAGCGACACGAGCATGGCGCCCACGTTGAAGACGCTGTCGTTGAGGGTGTCCACCCCCAGCAGGGGTGAGAGCACCCAGCCACCGATGGCGGCGCCCACGATGCCGGCCACGACATTGCGCACGATGCCCTGGCGCCCATCCGTGGACAGGACCACGCTGGCCAGCCTGCCCAACAGGCCGCCGACCGCCAGCCAGAGGATGATGTTGATCATGGCGTTGCTCCTCGTTAGAGTGGTCGCAGGAAGTTCCTTCGAACCTGCCGGGGGCAATCCCCGCTCCCGGTGGCCACGGGCACAGCACCTGCCCTGTCAAGGTCCCACCCGCCGGCATGCGGCGGGCCAACGCCACAACCGCAGCAGGAGATTTCCCATGAAGCAAGTGAAAGATGTGATGACCAGCGGCGTGCGCACACTCGGCCCCCAGGACAGCGTGGTGCTCGCGGCCCAGGCCATGGAAGAACTGGACATCGGGGCGCTGCCGGTCTGCGATGGCCAGCGCATCCTCGGCATGGTGACCGACCGCGACATCGTGGTGCGCGGCGTCGCCCAGGACCTCGCGCCCGGCAAGACCAAGCTCGAGGACGTGATGAGCGCCGACGTCGAATGGGTGTTCGAGGACGAAGGCTTGGCCGAAGTCGCGGCCAAGATGCAGCAACTGCAGATCCGCCGCCTGCCCGTGCTCGACCGCGACAAGCGCCTGGTGGGCATCCTCTCGCTGGGCGATCTGGCCGCCAAGGGCGACGTGCAGCAGGCCGGCGCCGCGCTGGCCGACATTTCCGAGCCGGCCCGCCCGACCCGCACCGGCCAATCGGTCGCCAGCGGCCCCGCCGGGGGCGGTGAAAGCCTCTGAAAGGCACGCGATGCTCTTTCGCGTGATGAAAGCCGCCGTCGTCAACTGGATCGACGACGACGCGCCCAGCATGGGCGCCGCCCTCGCCTTCTACACCCTGTTCTCCGTCGCGCCCATCCTGCTGATCGTGATCTCGGTTGCGGGCCTGTGGTTCGGTGAAGCCGCCGCGCGCGGCGAGATCTTCGCGCAGCTCTCGCAACTGGTCGGCAGCGACAGCGCGCTCACCATCAACAGCCTGGTGGAAGACGCGAACCGCCCGGCCGCCGGCATCGTGGGCACGGTGGTGGGCCTGGGCGCGCTGCTCATCGGCGCCACCACCGTGTTCGCCGAGCTGCGTAACGCCATGGACCGCATCTGGCGCACGAACGCCGAGCACCCCAAGCGGGGCGGCGTGCTCGAGCTGCTGCGCGCGCGCCTGGTCTCGCTGGGCCTGGTGCTGGCCATCGGTTTCCTGCTCATGGTCTCGCTGGTGCTCAGCGCCGCGCTGGCGGCCCTGGGCAAGTGGGCCGCGCCCTGGCTGGGCGAGCTGGCGATGCTTGCGGGCGCGGTCGACTTCGCCCTGAGCCTGGCTTTCCTCAGCGTGCTGTTCGCCATGATCTTCAAATGGATGCCACGCGTGCCGCTGGCCTGGGGTGATGTGTGGATCGGCGCCGTGATCACCGCCGTGCTTCTGACCGTGGGCAAGTCCGTCATCGGCACCTACATCGGGCGCAGCGGCGTCGCCTCGGTATTCGGCGCGGCCTCCTCGCTGGTCATCTTCCTGCTCTGGGTGTACTACTCGGCGCAGGTGTTCCTGCTCGGCGCGGAGTTCACGCGCGCCTTCACCCTTCGGCACCAGACCGCCGACCGCACCACCGAGGACCCCGCGCCGTGAACCGTGCTTTCACCTGCATCTGCGGGCAACCGATCTTCTTTCGCAACAGCGTGTGCCTGGGCTGCGGCCGGGCGCTGGGTTACGACGCCGCGCGCGGCAAGCTGCTGCCCCTGGAGCCCACCGACGAACCCGGCTGGTGGCGCAGCAGTGAGACCGGCACGCGCCAGCGCACCTACCAGCGCTGCGAGAACCTGTCCTCGCCGGCCGCGTGCAACTGGCTCATCCCGCCGGCCAAGCCACGCGAGCACACGCCCTCGCTGTGCCTGTGCTGCCGGCTCACGCGCACGCTGCCCGACCTCGACGTGCCGGAACACGCCGGCTGGTGGCACCGCATCGAACAGGCCAAACGGCGCATGGTGTCCTCGCTGCTCGCCCTGCGCCTGCCCATCGTGCCGCGCGGCGAAGACCCGCAGCGCGGGCTGGCCTTCGACATCCTGGTCTCGCAGCCCGGCCAGCCGCCCGTGGTCACCGGCCATGCCGGGGGCGTGATTACCCTGGACGCGGCCGAGGCGGACGACGCCACGCGCGAGCACCGCCGCACCTCGCTGCGCGAGCCCTACCGCACGCTGCTGGGCCACTTGCGCCACGAATCGGGCCACTACTTCTGGCAGCGCCTGGTCGATGGCAAGGAATGGCTGGAGCCGTTCCGGGCCGTGTTCGGCGACGAGCGCACCGACTACGCCCTGGCGCTGCAGAACTATTACAACCACGGCGCGGCAGCGGACTGGAGCTCGCGCCACGTCACCGCCTACGCCAGCTGCCATCCCTGGGAGGACTGGGCCGAGACCTGGGCGCACTACCTCCACATGCGCGACACGCTGGGCACGGCGCGCGGCTTCGGCATCCGGGGCGACCGCGTGGAACTGGCCTGCGAACCCTTCGGCCCCGACGTGCTGAGCGAGGACGGCAACGGCAACGGGGCCCTGGACGCCACCGACGAGCAATTCCTGCTCTGGCTCAACCACTGGCTGCACCTCACCGTGGCTTTGAACGAGATCTCGCGCAGCATGGGCGTGGCCGACTTCTACCCCTTCGTGCTGTCGCGGCCCGCCGTGCGCAAGCTGCACCTGGTGCACCGCGTCATCGCCCACCACACCCCCCGGGGCGGCCGGCGCCGGCGCCCGCTGACGCCACCCCCGCCTCAGTCGTAGGCGAGCGGGAACATGATCTGGAAGGTCGTGCCGGAGTGGTCCGAGTCCACCTGCACCGTGGCATCGAGCACCTCGCACAGGCGCTTGACGATGGACAGGCCGATGCCCTCGCCGTGCACGTAGTGCTCGGTGGACTCGCCCGGCGCAGGCACGCCAGCGTCCTCATCGTGAATGTGCGTGATCTGGTTCGCGTGCGTATCGCTCACGACCTGCTCTGCGTGCTGGGTGGCCACCTCCAGCGCGTCCTTCAGCTCCGAGGACTTGGCCTGGTGGATGCCCGGACCCGTGTCTTTCACGATCAGCTTCCAGCGATCCGGGTCCTGGGCGCCGCCATCGGCCCAGGTGACCTCCACGCCTCCGGTGCGCGTGTAGCGGATCGCGTTGAGCACCAGGTTCTGCACGATGCGTCGCAGCTTCACCGCATCGGACTGCACCACGAAGGGCGACGGCCCGTTCAGGCCGAAGGTCAGGCCCTTCTGCTGCGCGTGGTCCTCCAGCGCCTCCCACAGATCGCGCAGCGGCGGCGCGACGTCCATGGACTCGAGGTTGCGCTCCTCCTGCCCGCTTTGCAGCCGCGCCAGGGTGGTCACATCGTCCAGCAGCTTGTGCAGCGCCTGCACGTTGTGGCCCAGCAGGCGCAGGAAGGTCTCGCGTGCCGCCGGATCGGCCTGGCGCGCACCCAACCCGGCCGTGGCGTTGGTCACCACACCCAGGTTGCCGCGCAGGTCGTGCGCGGCTTCCTGCCAGAGCAAGGCGCGCTGCTGCTCCAGATGGCGCAGGGCCTCCAGGGCCTGCTCCAGCCCACGCGCGTAGGCGGTGGCCTCCAGTTGCTGCAACTTGAAGTACTGCGCGGTGCTGGCGCTCACGGCCAGGCTGTAGACCTGCGCCCACACCGCGCGCGCCATGGCCATCGCCGCCACCGAGTGGCCCGAGGCCACCGCTTCCAGCGCGTTGACCACGCATTCGTTGAGCCGGCCGAGCTCCCGCACCACCTCGGCCAGGCCAAAGCCCTGCTGCCAGCGGTGCAGGCCGTGCGCGGCAGCATCGCCCAGGTGCGCGGTTTCCACGCGGGGCGCGCGCAGTTGCTCCTCGAAGCCCTCCAGCACGGCGGGGATGTGGTCGTTGAGCTGCGTGTGTGGCAGCGAGGCGCCGGTGGTCAGCGTGGCGTCCGCCGCAACGCTGGCGCGCCACGCCTGCAGAATGGCTTCACGCCTTTGCGTCAGTTCGTCCGCCAGCGCGATGAGTTCTTTTCCATGCAGGGGCATCGGTAGGCCTTGAAGGTGGGTGGCGACAGCGGCGCTCAGGGCTCGCGCGTCATTCTGCACCCGAAAGCCACCGACCGTTCAATGTCCCCCGCCTGTCGGGGGGTCGGCCTCCTTCTCCTTGCGGATCGAACGCCCCCAGCGGCGCAGCCACACCAGCACCAGCAGGATGAAGGCCGTGGCCAACACGGCGGTGCCCGTCTGGCCGAGCCCGGCGGCCACGCCGATCGCGGCGGTCGCCCAGATGGTGGCGGCCGTGGTCAGCCCGTGGATGCGCCCCTCGCTTTCGTCCTTGAGCACCGCGCCCGCGCCGAGAAAGCCGATGCCCGAGACCAGGCCCTGCACCACGCGGCTGAGCTGCTCCTCGTTCATGCCGGATGCCTGGGGCACCAGCACGAACAGGGCCGCGCCCAGCGCCACCAGCATGTGGGTGCGCAGCCCGGCCTCGGCATCCCGCCGCTCGCGGTCCCAGCCGATGGCCGCGCCCAGCAGCAGGGCCTCGCCCATGCGCCAGGTGGCGCGCGTGATGCGCTCGACATCGGCGAGGTCGCCGAATTCGGCCTGCACCGTGGTCCAGATGGTTTGCAGCACGGACATCCCGGTCAGCCTTGCGGGGGCGTGGACGGCGACAGCGCCGCGCCTTCGTCCCGCCATTGGGCAAGGCTGCCCATGAGCGCGCCCAGCGGAATGGGCTTGGTGAAATACAGGTCGAACCCGGCGGCCATCGAGCGTGCCCGGTCGTCCTGCTGCGAGCGACCGGTCACGGCGACGATCATCATGCGCTGCTCCGGCAAGGCATCGCGCAGGCAGCGCGCCACCGTGTTGCCATCCATGCCGGGCATGCCGATGTCGAGTATGCAGACGTCGGGCCGCAGCCGCTGCGCCATCTCCAGGGCTTCGCGCCCGTCGTTGGCGATCTGCACGGTGTGGCCGTCCACCTCCATCAGCAGGGCCAGCGACTCGGCTGCGTCTCGGTTGTCGTCCGCGACCAGCAGCCGCAGGCCGCTGCCCGCAGGCGATGGATGGGGCTCGTACATGCTCGGCTCGCCCGCGCCGGTGGTCTGAAGAACCATTCTTTTTCCATGGGTTGTCGGATCAGGCCTACACAGGGCAAACGGCGCGCCCGGTTCGATTCCCCCAGGCAAAAAAAGGGATGCCGAGGCTCGGCATCCCGAAAAATGCGCCGAAACCGGCCTCAGAACCGGTGCATGTAGCCGATGCTGGTGGTGTCCACCTCGCGCTTGCCGATGCCCACGAAGCGCACGTCGTAGCGGTTCCACTCCAGCACGATGGAGGAGCGCGGGCTCAGGTCGAAGCCGATGCCCGCGCCGTAGGAACCTTCCCACCCGCTGGCCTTGCCGGTGGCGATGCCCGAGCCCGGGCTGGCCGAGACCTCGCTGCGGCCATAGGTGGTGCCGACCTTGCCGAACAGGTGCACCACGCCCAGCGGCACGCGTCCCACCAGGCTCAGGTTGATGCCGTGCGCCTCGGCCTTGCCGCCGCCACGCTCCATGTCGCCCAGGTTCACGTAACCCAGTTCGGCACCGAAGTAGCGGTTGAACATCCCGCCGGTGTACAGGTGGTACGAGGTGCTGCTGTCCGAACAGGCGAAGCCCCCCACGCAGCCCAGGTCGTAGTCGGGTTTGCCGACGTTGACGCCGACGTAGCCGTGCGAGGTGTACGGAATCACGGAGAAGTTGCCTTCGCCCGGTGCGTAGGCGCGCCGCTGCGCCGTTGTGTTGGTGGTGCCTGCCTGGGCCACCACCGTGGTGTCCAGAGGGGTGGGCGGCGTGCCCGACTGCGCGGAGACCGAGCACGCAACGGCCAGGCCGATCGCAGCCAGCGGCCACGCCTTGAGATGGTGAAGTGAGCGGTTCATGGGGAGTCCTGGTGGGTTGGAGAAACACTGCGCCTGAAAGGGAATGCAGCGCTTCACCACGGCAAGCGGGATGCCAGGTGCGCGCCGTCGGACATCGAACCGCGGACGGGCACGTGGATTGCCCTCATGCCGCCAGGGCGCCATGACGATGTGTGCAGTGACAGTGCGGCACCCTTGGGCCAGGCATCCGATGTTTTCCCTACTTCCTTCGAAGCGCGAACCGGGTGCCTTGTCGGCCCGAGGCTTCTCCATCCGGACGCGCCTGATCGCCCTGGTACTGGCGGTGCTGCTGCCCGCGCTGTGCGCCGCCGCCTGGGTGCTGGGCCTCACCTACCGCATGGAACGCGAGAGCAGCGAGCACGTGCTCGAAGAGACCACCCGCGCGCTGTCCATGGTGCTCGACCGCGAGCTGACCCAGCGGGCCGTCGTGGTGCGGGCGCTCGCGAGCTCCAGCTTGCTCGACACAGCCCCCCAGCTGTCGCCCGCCGCCTTGCGCGATTTCGACCAGCAGGCGCGGCGCACCCTGACCGGGCTGGAAGGCTGGCTGGAGCTGCGCAGCGCGGACCAGGTGCTGGTCAACACCCGCCAGCCATCCAGCACCCGGCCGCGCGCGGGGCCCCGGCTTGCGCTGGTCGACCGCCCGATGATCCAGCCGCTGCGGCAGGACGCGGCGCTGGGCATTCAGTACGCCGCGCTGGTGCAGCCGGTGCTGCGCGAAGGCCAGGCGGTGCTCAACCTGTCGCTCACGATGCTGCCGAACGAGTTCCAGCGCATCATCGACGAACAGCGCCTCCCTGCGGGCTGGCTGGCGGCCATCATCGACAACCAGGGCCGCGTGGTCGCCCGCCATCCCGGCGGCGGCGTCCACACCGGTCGAGCTGCCACGGCGGACCTCAAGGCCCACCTGGACGCCGAACGCGAGGGCCTGATGCACTCGGTCTCGCTCGATGGCCACCCCGTGACCCTGTACTTCCACACCTCGCCACAAGGCTGGACCTACGTCACGGGCATGTCGCGCGAGCAGTTCGAAGGCGCGGTCCCGCGCGCCGTGCTGCAGGTGGCCGCCGCCATGCTGGCGCTGCTGGTGATCTCGCTCATCGCGGCGGCCTGGGTGGCGCGGCGCATCGTCCAACCGATCCACACCATCGAGCAGATGGCGCTGGACCTGCGCGAAGGCCGCCCCCTGCGGCGCACGCGCACCGGCTTGCTGGAGTGCGACCAGGTCGCGCTGGCGCTGCACGATGCGGGGCACGCCATCCGCCACGCGCGCATCGAGCTGGAACGCCAGGTGAGCGATGCGGTGGAACGCACCCGCAAGCTGGAGCAGCGGGCCTCGCACAACCACCGGGTGGAGGCCCTGGGGCGGCTCACCGGCGGCATCGCCCACGAGTTCAACAACCTGCTGGGCATCATCAGCAACTGCGCGCACCTGATGCGCCGCCTGGCCCCGGCCCCCGCCATCCAGCCCGCGATCGACGCCACCTTGAGCGCGGTCGACACCGGCAGCCGCCTCACCCAGCACCTGCTGCGCTTTGCCGGCCGCCAGACCGTGCACCCGCACATGCTGCAGCTCCAGACCTTCCTGCCCGAGACCGCCGAACTGCTGCGCACCTTGCTGGACCGCCGCGTCACGCTGACCACCGAGGTCGACGACAACACGCCCGCCGTGCGGCTCGATCCCAGCGAGCTGGAACTCTCGCTCATCAACCTGGCGCTGAACGCGCGCGAGGCCATTCCTGCTCATGGCCACCTCTGGCTGCGCGCCGCTCCGGCCGAGCCCGACGATCTGGAGGGCCTGCCCAGCGGCAGCTATGTGCGCATCACCCTGCGCGATGACGGCCATGGCATGGACGACACCGTCGCCCACCGCGCCTTCGAGCCCTTTTTCTCGACGCGGGAACCGCACGAAGTCGCCGGGCTGGGCCTGAGCCAGGTCTATGGCTTCTGCCTGCAGGCCGGCGGCCGCGCGCGCCTGGAGAGCATGCCGGGCCTGGGCACCACGGTCACGCTGGTGCTGCCCGCCCACACCGGTGAACCCGCCGACGCGCGCGCCGGCCTGCCGGCCTCGCCCGCCGCCATCGCCGGCACCCGCCTGCTGCTCGTCGAGGACAACGAGGCCCTGGGCGAGGCCACCGCGGCTGTGCTCCGCTCCTACGGCTGCGACGTGGTGTGCGCCGCTGGCGCGGAGGACGCGCTGCGGCTGATCGACACCCCGCCCGGCTTCGATGTGGTGGTCACCGATGTGCTGATGCCCGGCAAGATGGACGGCGTCGCGCTCGCGAACCATTTGCGGCAAATCTTGCCGCAGCTGCCCGTGGTGCTGATCAGCGGCCACCACGGCGACACCGTCCCGCCGCCGGGCGTGCGCCTGCTGCGCAAACCCTGCCCGCCCGAAGTGCTGGCGGGAGCCATCGGAGAAGCCATCGCGCAGCGCCCGCTCTGAGGCATCCCACCCAACGGGTACGCCGTGTGCCCATGAACAGACGTCGGATAGGTCGCGACTTCCAGTCCGCCGGTTCGGCGTCCTGTTCACAACTTCGAAGGAACGCCAATGAAAGACACACGCACCATCAACACGCTCAACAACCTCATCGAGACCTGCAAGGACGGTGAGTACGGCTTCAAGGCCAGCGCGGACCACGCCGTGGACCCGCAGATCAAGTCCCTCTTCATGACCCGCGCGGAAGACTGCCGGCGCGCCGCCGCGGAGCTGCAGACCATCGTGATGCAGCAAGGTGGAAAACCTGAAGACAGCGGCACCGCCACCGGTGCGGCTCACCGTGGCTGGGTGGCCGTCAAGGGTACCCTGGCCGGCTACACCGACCTGGCCATGCTCGAAGAGACCGAGCGCGGCGAAGACACCGCCCTGGCGCGCTACCGCTCCGCGCTGAAGGAGGAGTTGCCCGCCGACATCCGCAGCGTGGTCGAGGCCCAGATGCAAGGCGTGCAGCGCAACCACGACCAGATCCGTGCGCTGCGCGACCAGCACAAGGCCGCCGCCACCCACTGACCTCCCCATCCTCCCCCTTGGCCCGCGCTTGCCGCGGGCTTTTTTTCGCGCGGCGGCCTCAACGGCCCTGGGGATGGCGCTCGGCCCACTCCGCATCGCTGTGCCCATCGCCCACCGGGTCGGCGCTTTCGTCTTCGGGCGGGGCGGAGGGAGCGGGGG
>Ga0247823_10000012_pt1 | contig 113380 bp, 95 predicted proteins | sample 13C_PalmiticAcid_2_FD_192426 | JGI IMG/M metagenome (GOLD analysis project Ga0247823, IMG submission 192426) | Soil microbial communities from agricultural site in Penn Yan, New York, United States - 13C_PalmiticAcid_Day30 | ecosystem: Environmental > Terrestrial > Soil > Agricultural land... | reverse complement strand
CCCCACAGTCGCGCTGTTCCCGCTGGTGACGGGGAAGAAGTACGTCCCGCGGGTGCTCAGCGCCGACGCGCTCTCGCTGCTCCAGATGACTTTGCCTGGGTATGTCTTGTGAAAACTCGCAAACGACCCCTGCGTCGACGCGCCCTGGCCCTCACCCTGGTAGTTGAGGCTGATGATGTCGAGCGCGTCCGCGAACGCGGTGCCCGGCCCCGCGCTGTTCATGGCGGCCGTCGTGGGGCGGGTCGGGTCCTCCTCGCGGAGCATGTCGCGGAGCAGCCTGGCCGTGGCGCCGCCCGCCGCGGTGGACTGCTCCGGGATCTCGTTGCCGAAGCTCCACGCGATGACGGACGGGTGGTTGCGGTCGCGGCGGATGAAGGAGCGCAGGTCGGGCTCGTGCCAGTCCGGGAAGACGGCGGAGAAGTCGCTGGTGGTTTTGCGGCTGTTCCAGGTGTCGAAGATCTCGTCGAGCACGAGGAGGCCCATGCGGTCGGCGAGGTCGAGGAGCTCTGGGGCCGGCGGGTTGTGCGAGGTGCGGAGCGCGTTGCTGCCCATTTCTTGGAGCATCGAGAGCTGGCGCTCGGCGGCGCGGGTGTTGAAGGCGGAGCCGAGGGAGCCGTGGTCGTGGTGGTTGCAGGTGCCGAAGATGCGGACGGGTTTGCCGTTGATGGACACCCCCTTGTTGGCGTCGAAGGTGACTGAGCGAATGCCAAAGGGGGTCTCGTAGGTGTCGACAACGGTCCCGTTGACCGAGAGAGTCGTTATGGCAAGATACATGTGCGGTTTCTGTGGAGGTGGGCCCCAGCGCAGCGGTTTTGTCACTGTCGTCGAGCCGTTGACGGACTTTTTCTCTCCTGGCCCAACGCTGACTTTGCCTTTTTTAAACTTGGCTACTGCTTCTGAGATTGGTCGACCAGTGGCCGCGTCGAACCCGCGTATTTCGGTTGCCACATCCACCTCCTGGCTTGAGGTGCCGTCGTTTTCAACTTCGACCGCCAGTCTGACGGTGGCCGAGATGTCAGACACGTCCGAGGTGGTAATGTATGTCCCATACTGGCTGACGTGTGTGGGGTTTGTTTTCACAAGCCACACATTGCGGTAAATGCCGGCCCCGGGATACCAACGAGAGTTGTCCAGCGCGTTGTCCACCCGAATTGCCAACAAGTTGTCGTCGTCAGCTTTCAGGTACGGCGTAAGATCCAGTCGGAAGGAGTTGTAGCCGTACGGCCACCCTCCAACCAGGCGGCCGTTGAGCCACACAGCGGCATAGGACATGGCACCGTCAATGTCCAGGAAGATGGACTTGCCCTTGTCGTCTGTGCCCACGCTCACTTTCCGACGGTACCAGCCCACGCCGTTCGAAGGCAGCCGGCCCATCCCGCCGCTAATTCCAGGGGCGTTGAAGGGTCCCTTGATGGCCCAGTCGTGCGGGAGGTTGACGCCCTCCCAGCTGCTGTCGTCAAACGAAGCTTGCACATAATTGACGTCACTGCCCGGAGGCGTGCCGGATGGAGGCTGCCGCTTGGTGCCCTTGATGAAGTCGTTGCCTGACGGGAGGATCCATGGCTTGAGCGTACTGTACGACAAAGAGTCGGGATTCGAGGTGAAGCGCGAGAATTTCCAGCCCTCGTTGAGGCTGATGCGTTCGCGGCCCGTCGTTGCAACAGCTTGTGCTCGGGGGACAATGCTTCCTTGTCCTGCGACGAGGAAAGAGGCCAACAATAACGCGAAGAGCATTGTGCTCAGGCCGCGGTGCGAGGGGAGCATTTGGAGCAGCAGCAGCAGCAGCATTGGAAATGCAAGATGATATTGGGTGAGGTTCAGCAACCACGTCAAGCACTGAGGGGATCAAACATTTACTTATCGTTTGTCGTGTGCTGTACGCAAGAGGCTCTAGTAGAGCCTTGATGATGTTGTGCGAGGAGGTAGGTACTTAGTTGCCTCGGTTATGGCAATTTCTTTCCGAGTATAAAGATACCTTCCCGAAACAGTAAATGGCACCGATCGTGGTGATCTCGAACTCGGGGCAGACAACGCTTCTGGTTACACAAACCATCATGCCTGTGGTCCTCCCCGCACTTGATCCAACAATATGGAGGTGCTCCTGGCCCGCGATCCCATGGTCCAATAGGCTCAGAAGTGGATGGCTCTCGTCGTTCGTGGGATATCTTTTGCGCGACAATTTAGCCTGACAGGAGCCTGTGTTCTTTGGCCGTCTGAAAGCATCGGGATACTGACCCTGGCCCGTGTCTTCATGACTCGAGGGAAGGGATCCAATACTACGGTTACTATGATCGTCGGCTCAAGGCAGCAGGACCAGCTTTCATTGGTGCGGTTACTGGTCCATCTCGCTCAAGACATGGTGTACAGGACCAGAAGGTGCACAACATCCGCGGAACCATGACCGCCCGAGCCGGACAGAGGGAGTAACACCACGGTCTAGCACCAAACGGCCAACTCGGGTTTCTGGGCTCAGGTTCTATCGAGAATTAGTTGGATGAGTTCGATTGACAATGGAATTCGTTGCTTTGCAATAGTGGGCCGGCTGCGTTGGACCTGTTACACTGCATATGTGAGAATGCCCTGGTTTCAATTGAATCCATGGGGTGCTCCGTCAGTGACGTGGCGGCGGGTGTTTGCCTTGATGGCCGTCCGGAGCCCCTAAAACCTGACCTACTTACGCAATACCTGGAAACATGGCGAGGACATGTTGTGTCATTTTAAGAAACACGGGCTTGGTCAACAATCACGCAAATCTTAGCAAAGTTCACCGTTAATTCTCTGCCAACCACAGCGGGGTATAGAGAAGCGCCATGGAGAAAGATGTGAGAGATCTATAATCGGGCTATACCTATGGGCATGAGCGTTGAGGCTCAGGAGAGGGCGTTACCCTGTACCTGGAGGTTGTCCTGAAACAGCACACACGCGTTAGCAGAGAACTAGCAGTTCCAAGGCGCAGAGCCATGAGCTGGAGGGACCTCTGACCAACACATCGAGTCTTCTGAGACATCAACCTTGCACAACCTCCATAATGTCTTGGTCGTGACGTTCGGCGGACATACGGGAGGGGTAGTTTCCCGAGCCGAGTGATCCGATGGATAGAGAATAGTCATCTGAGGGCTATGAACGCTAAGTGTGACGATATAAAGGGAGCATCCTGGTTCCTGAAAGCCACAATCAGCTGCAGACACACCAGCAACAAATCCCAGTCACTTGTTCTGTCGCCTTTCGCCATGAAGTGCTACTTCCCCATCCTTCTTGCCTCGCTTCTTATCAGAGTGCAGAGCATCCCAATGGCGAGTAGTCCCCTCTCTGCTGTTTCTTGTCCTCGATCCAGCCATCAAACATAAACTTTTCCTCAAGTTGCCAACCTACCTACCTGGTAGGAAGTGAGGCTGACCTGCGTCTAACCAGCCCCGGCAGCCCCACGAAGTCGCAACGCGGAACGGAATTGATGTCACTCTTGGTGACGATGAGCCCCCCAATGGGAGGCGTCAGCTTTTGGGCGGTTTGCTGGGCGAGCCTGACGATACACAGGGCAAGCGCCAGGCAGGATATGATCGCCCTGTTGGTCCTCCTCCTCCACCACCACCCACGGAGGAGACGGGAGGCAGCAAGAGACGCGGATCAGGGGTTCACGAATAGAAGTCTCCGGACACGGAAGATTGGAGGGACCAGTGGCATGTTAAACCGGGGTTGAGGGAGGTGATGAATCCAGACGTATGAGAATCCATGGTGTTAGTAAAAATGTTGGGCAAAGCGTGGTGATTGTCGATCGATGTCCAAGGTGTGGTTTCCGCCTCATCATCTGCCAACCCTCTCTACAAGCGTTGGCAACAGCCCGCCCACTCAAGCCTGGCCCGCAGCAGCGCGAGCATACATGTCAAAGACAGCGCGCAGTCTCTGATTCACCTCGTCCATGTCCCACGCGTTGACACGGTCACCCGCCAACCCCCTCGGGTCAAAGTTAATTGCCTCCTCATACCACTCGCGCCTCTCGCGCTGCTCTTCGGTCGGCTGTTGGGTGCGGTACGCCTCCTTGAGCACCTTCCAGCCGCGGACGCCACCCACATCCTCGGCGACGGGGTGTCCCGTTCCGGACAAGCAGATAAAGTGATCGGTCGCCTCGGCCCGGCCCTCGACGGTGATGCGGTGCTCCCAGTTGTCGCCAAGTCGTACACGTAGACGAGCTCTTTGCCTGTCCAAAATGTCAGTCTCCCATATCTCGCTCGCGGGGACAGCCCGAACCCACCCTGATACTCGGCCTTGTCAAACAACTTCCACAGCGCCCACTTCCCGCTGCTCTTTTCTAGCGTGCGCGGGTGCCGCCTCCGTCCTTCGTGCATGCGATCAATCCCCGCAGCGTCCCCCTCGGCCGGATCCGTGAGCCGCAGCACGTATTCGCGCGGCATGCCCGCGTCGTTGCCCATGGCGCTTCCGACCGGGGCGGTCGCGCATGTTCATGTCCTGGCGCATGATCATGGCCATCAAGGCCGCTGGGTTCTCGTCCAGAACATAGTCCGGATCCTTGACGGCAAAGTCGAACGAGTGGGTGCCAGCCCAGCCGAAGGCGATCTGCAGTGCCGCGTGCAGGGCATAAAAGGGGACCTCGGCCGGGCAGGAGAGGGTGCGCACCACGGGGGGGTCCGTGATGTGGCCCGAGGAGAGGTGGAACTTGAGGATATAGTTTTGGCGGTTGCAGGTGGGTTTGTGGAATGCTCAGCTTGCCGCTTGGCAGGCTTGGAGTAGTAGCGGGTGGTGCGGTAGCGGGAGCAGAGGACGAGGGTTGGTGTGGTGGAAGCGGGGGCCATGCATGACAAGGGTGTTGGGGCTGCGACGGGCGGGGACCAGCAGCATCCATGCAATTCCTTGAGCCCATTGCATGGCCTAACTGCCTTGCATGACCATGAGCAAGAAACAGGCGCCACGCAAGGTTGCATCGGAGTGGGACCAGCGTCAAGCGCGGCTGGACGCCTTGTTGCGGATTCCCCGCGACCCTCCCCAAGGGGTCGAATCTCACCTTCAACCACATGGCTGGACCCAGCCTCCAGCCGTTTCAGAATGGTAGCGTCACCTTCCACCTTGCCCGTCGGCGGCCTTGTACCTAAGGTACCTGAGAATGCATCGCTGACGCCGTATCTATCTAGTGGAAACGCTTCAAGTCAGGCAGAAGCGCAAGCTCAAATGACTTGCTGCCGCAGAGGTCATCTGCGCATCCATTTGCAGAAGAACGTTCAACCTCGGCCCCGACAAAGCCGTCGTCTGAACGCCCTCAACAGGATTCCTTGCCGGAACGGACCCTCAAAGCTGAGACTGACGTACCTCTCCCCGCACGTCGGGGGTCAGCACTCTCCGATATCCACGCCCAGCTGTACTCGCCTCATCGGCGGCGACGCTCGCAGGGTCAAAGGGATGACCCACTGGGCCTTATTGTGCTACACACGCCACCAGATCGCACCATAGACATCATTTTCATCCACGGCCTCGGGGGAACTAGCTTACGGAGTTGGTGCCGCGATCGAGATCTGGAGAACCTTTGGCCCAAGCTTTGGCTTCCCGATGAGCTGCCAACTGCCCGAGTGCTCACGTTCGGTTACAACACGCACTTCTCGTCCAAGAAAGAGCAAGCGTCTGGCACCATCGGTGATTTTGCTACCGATCTCCTCTTTCGCATGAAATATGGCGAGAGCACTCCCGAGCGCCTGGGCCAGGTCCCCATTGTCTTCGTTGCACATTCCATGGGCGGCCTGGTGTTCAAGAAGGCTTTCGTGCAAGGGCACCTGAACAACGAATTCAGCGAGATTGTTTCCATGGTCAAGGCAGTTTTGTTTCTCGCAACACCCCATCGTGGAACCGACCTTGCTGAAACACTCAACAAGCTGCTCTCAAGCTCTGTCTTTGGCCACTCCCCAAAGGAGTATGTCACAGAGCTAGCACGGAGAAGCCCAACGATTGATGAGTTGAATGAGGCCTTTCGACATCATGCTTCAAAGTTGCAGCTCTTTTCCTTCTACGAGACCCTGGCCACCGCTGCGGGCCCGGTGTCGCTCATGGTGCTCGACAAGCCCACTGCTGTCATGGGTTACCCCAACGAGATGCCTACACCACTCAATGCCAACCATCACGACGTGTGCAAATTCACCAGCAAAAGGGATCCAAATTACACTTCGGTTATTGGGGCGCTCCGCAGCGTTGCCGACTCCGTTCTATCCCCGATTGGCGACGCTGTCTCCAAAGATGACCTTCGCCATCTCAGCGACCTGCTCGGCGTTACCGGGCCACCTGAGGAAGACCTCAATTTCAGTCGCTCTGTCAGAAAGCAGGGCACATGCGAGAGCTTTCTGGCGAGTGATGGACTTAGCAGTTGGCTTCGTTCCGATTCCCAACGGGTCTTGTGGGCACATGCTCAACCAGGGGGTGGCAAATCGACCATCTGCTCATTTGTTATCGAATACCTCCTCGATGCGGGTCATCACTGCTCGTACTTTTTCTTCAAATACGGCCAGCGCAAAAAGCAATCAACGAGTAACATGCTGCAATCCCTTGCCTACCAAACCGCGCTGCAGTTACCTGCATTTCGTCGAGCCCTGGTCGAGCTCGCAAGATCAGGGACCCGCCTCTCCAAGGCAGATTCTCTGACGATATGGGGCAAACTGTTTTCTTCGCACTTCGCTGCCATCCGTGCGGACAACAGTATATACTGGGTGCTGGACGGCATTGACGAGGCAGAGTCCAGCAAAAGGGTGATAGAACTCATCTCTCGTGTTGCCGACTTTGAGAGCCCGGTCAGGGTCCTCGTTCTGAGTCGGCCGCTGGCCAACATCAATAAGGCCTTTCAGCTGGCCAGGAGAAAGATAAATGTTACCGACATGCCACTACCGGACAACCGAAAAGACATACAACTCATGGTGGCAGAGGAAATCGATTATCTTCTTTCTGACGACGCCTTCAAAACCCAAACAGTGGATGAGATCGCCGCACGAGCACAGGGAAACTTTCTCTGGGCTAGCCTAGTTACCAAGCGTGTCGTCAAATGTCACCGAGAGGACCAGGTCAAGCGGGTGCTTGACTCGACTCCCGACGGCATGCACGATCTTTACGACCGGATGACTGACGCCGTCTTGGAGCTGGAACTGAGTGAAGACAAGGCACTGGCCAAAATGTTGCTCACGTGGGCCATGTTTGCCAGGACGCCAATCACCGTCGAAGAGCTCTTGGAGGTTTATCCCTCAGAGCTCAGTTCGATCATGGACCTCAACCATACCATCAACCAGGTATGCGGGCAGTTTGTTGTGATCAACCCACAGGGCCGAGTGACACTCGTCCACCATTCGGCTCGAGAGTATCTGAAGAAGACCAAGCGCCTACCTTTCTCTTTAGACTCCGAGCGCGCAAATGAAGAACTCCTTGATAAATGCCTTACGACACTTTGCGATAAGGGCTTGAGACGGAAGCTTCAGATGCTCAAAGTTCCCAAATTCCTCCCTTACGCGGCTACATCATGGGCATCGCACCTCGATGACAGTTCACCAGACTCAAATCAAGTCCTGGATTCCCTCATCAAATTTTTCAATGGACCGTATCCGCTTGCCTGGATCCAATACCTTGCCATGAGCGGCCGTGTGTCGGACCTCTTTGGTGCTTCTCGGAGGCTCACAACATTTGTGAGAAAGCAGAAGAAGGCAGACGCCAACAATTCCCCTATGCTTCATCGGCTTACACACCTCTCCCTTCTCGAAACATGGGCGATAGACTTGATGAAGCTGCCAGCGAAATTCGGCCGCCACCTTTCCGATCGCCCGTCCCTCATCTACGAGTGCATCCCGGCTCTCAGTCCTGCCTCTTCCATCATTCACCAGAAATTTGAAGAAAATCCCGCGGCGAGACTCTCCGTGTTTGGGCTTTCAAACCAAGAGTGGGATGACTGTCTGGCTCGCGTATCCGGTGGTTCAGGGAGGGCCCTGCGTGTTGTTGCGTCTCCATTATTCCTGGCAGTGGCAAGTGATGAGCCCAGAGGTACGGTTACCGTTTGGGACACGAAGCTCTTTGGGGAACGCAAAGCCTTTGCACTTGGCGAGCATGTTTGGGCCCTCGCCTTCAACAACTCCGGCTCATTGTTGGCATGTTACTCTCTTTCCAAGACCTTCGTGTGGAAGGTTACCGACTGGGAGCAGCAAATCTCTGCAGAAAATCCACGACAGGAACGCGGCATCGAGTTCAAGTTTGACGAGAACGACGCTCTCATGATGATCTCTGAGCACAGAAGAGTGTACAGGCTGCAAACGCGGCAGACGGATGCGTCCCCCCGCTGGGAACAACAAGACCCGAGACTCCTCGATGAACCAGGGGTTCCTGAAGGCACGTTCCTCAGCACACCGTCCTGCGTGGCGTTCAACGGGGACTGCACGCAGATTGCCGTCGCCTACCGCTCGTTCCCCCTTTCCATCTGGACTGTGGACCCACCGGAGATGATTGCGCGACTCAGGAGAAAACACAAGCCCGGCCAGGGTGCGGTAGATTCGTACACTGGTGACAACAAGGTCGTCTGGCATCCCTCCGGAACCGAGGTGGTCGGTATCTACGGTCAAATCTTCAAATGGAGCCCCGACGATGACACATACAACGAAGTCAAGGACGAGACAGGTGTTGTCCCACATGGACTCGCGTGCAGTCCAGATGGCCAGGTCTTCATCACCATGGACGTTGGTGGTTCCATCAAGATCTACGAACTTTCGTCTATGTCCCTCTTGTACAAGCTGAGCTCCGAGGACCGCATCAACCAGATATTCTTTGCTCCGGACAGTCTTCGATTTTACGATCTTCGAGGGTCGTACTGCAATATATGGGAGCCTAACTGCCTTCTCAGGCTTGCTGACGCAGCGCTGGAGCAAATCAGCGACACGGAGAACACAGCGGACAGTTTCTGGTCTGATACCGCAGATACTCTCAGTACCTCCATCTCGTTTCCGGCTTCCGAGAGCCACGCTGAGAGCAAACCAGCCATTGTGGCTGTGGAACCGGGACGAGCATCTCACAGGCTGCTGATCGCACACACGAACGATGATGGCACGATCAACATTTACGACACAGCAAGCAAGAGGAAACACGAAATCGGCAAAACAATGTTCAAAATGATGGTTGAGCAGCTCGCTTGGAGTCCGAAGCAAGACCGACTCGCCTACTCGCCCACCAACGGAGCCACCATCGTCAAGTCTGTGCTCGTTGACTGCAAAGGAGAACGAACCTTGTCGACCAAGACTGTGTACTCCGAAAAGAGATCACCCGCAGACCGCGGGCGGACCCGGCAGCTTCTTTTCCATGGTGCAGGCGATCGGCTTTTAATTTACGGGGTGAAGAAGTGCCTGGTGCTCTCTCTGCCAGAAGGGGCGGAGTTGGCCGAATGCCAGCTCACAGGCAGCAACGACCCCGTGAAGTGGCAGCAGCACCCATTGGACCCTGAGAGCCTCCTATGCTTCTCTGCGCAGTCGGTGACGATCTTCTCCTGGGGCCATCTCGAGGAGAAGGCTTCCATCCCATTAGACCTGGCTGGTCACACGAGCATGGCCGGCGACAAACACCCAACCCTCATTCTAGACGCCATTCTCGACAGCTATTCTCCCCGTCTCTTGCTGCTTCGCACCGTCACGATGCGGCAAAATCGCCCACGCTTCGACTTTGTGGTGCTCCCCACACAGCATCTCTACGCCCGTACCACGGTCACGCAATTCCCTCCTTCTTCTGCACCAAGTCAATCCGACTCCGACATCAAGACTCGGACCGTGAAGCCACTTTTGTTATCGCAATCACTCACCGCCATAATCACCCATGCTCTTGGGATCTTGCCGGATGCCCGGCTCGTATTTCTCGATCGTCAGCTCTGGGTGTGTACGACGTCGTTGTCACATTTGCTCTCGGGATCTGCGCCTACGGGTACAGAGCCTGACGTGAGACGGCATTTTTTCCTTCCGCACGACTGGGTGACGACGGAGGGACTGCGGTTGTGCCGGATTCTGCGGGATGGGACGCTTTTGTGCCCTTGCAAGGGGCAGATCGCGGTTTTGAAAGGGGATCTGATAGAAGACTGTTGAGGATAGACACAATGTGCGTAGCCGGTGCAATTTCTTATCATATTACTGTTCCATCTTCTGCAATTGAAACACCAAATCAGACAGAGCTCAATATTACACCAGAGTGGTGAAGTGCCTCGACCAATGCATTGTTCGTTTAGGGTACATGATCTCAACAGGGGAAACGAAAACGAGGCAGAAAATGCTGCATCAAGAGTCTCTCTCCAAGTTCAGACAGAGCCCACACATGTTAATGCACATGTCTTCTCTGTGTGTAACTCCTCTCGAGCTCCTCAACCGTTCTGCCGGGAAGATCCATAAGGTACATTGCTGCTTTCCATATTCGTGCAGCTTTTCATCAACTGGGTGCTCGCGGGTTAAACCGAACCGCTCCAGAACAGCACAGTCCCGGAAACGGGGCATGAAACCATGTTTTTTTGACTCATTCTCAAATTATCCCCTGGAAACTCCCAGATCTCCCTGACACGAGCCCCGATTCGAGTTGGCAACATCGCTTGTAAATCCAACACACTAACACGGCTCAGTACACGTAACGGAACTGTGGGATCTGCCGGTCCGTCTTGTCCATCAAATTCAACCTCGTGTCTGCTGCCCTCGTCACCTCCTCCACGCTGCTGACCCGGTCACGGCGCTTGTTCTCGTGGATGAGGTAGAAGCGTTGGGCAAGAATGACAACGAGGCCAACGGCGAAGCAGATGATGATGGCCAGGAATCCCGAGGGGTAGCCAGGCGCCTCCCACGCAAAGAAGAGCTGCGGGCCGATGATGTTGCCAGCGCAGTAGGCGATGAAGGTCTAACGTCAAGAGTCAGCGTTGTGCTTAACGACGGGGATATACTCAGGGTGACTGGAGGTCACTTACCAGTGCGCTGACAGTTGTCTTCTTTGTGAAGCCACCAAAATTGCTCGACGTCATGGCCATGACCATGGGGAAGTTGGCCGGGTAGGAGATGGCCAGGGCTTGGCCGATGAGGCGACCCCATTTATTGGACACGTCGATCTGGCGGACCATGACGGCTCCCGTAATGCTGACCACCAGGTTGAACGTCATGAAGTAGGTGCGCGAGTTCTTGATGCGGGTGGTGCCAATGGCCGACACGAGCAAGAAGAATAGCTGGAACACCGAGCCGAGCATGTTCAAGAGGAGAGTGTTGAGTGTTGAGAACCCAAAGCCGAAGATGATAAGATTGGCAAACTGTCGGCCGTGACAACCCTGTCAGCATCTCTCGCAGAGTTTGGGGGTTTCGGACGTTCCTCACCGTGATGATGCCGTTATTGGGAATGTTGGTGGCCAGCTGGAAGACGACCAGGAACCAAGTGTTTGGATCACAGAGAGCTTCGATGGCCTGTTCTCGCTTCCACTCGTCGTTCTTGATTCCCGTCATGTTGTCTTCGACGCGAATAATCGCCTTGGCGCGTTCCTCGGCTGTCAAGAACCGCGCATTCAGCGGGCTGTCGGGGAGCAGGAGGAAGCAGACGACCGAAAATGCCACAGTGCAGCCGCCGAAAACGAGGAAGACCGCCTAATCGTCTTGTTAGTCACGGGGGCTGCACGGCAAACGCGAGGTCGTTGATCAACACACCTTCCAGGGGGCAATGGTATCAATGTGCCCCAGTCCGTAGCCGATCAGGGCGCCAAACAACCCGGCGATGGTGTTTCCCGCAAACCAAGCGCACTGGCGGAGGGGCTGCTCGGTCCGCCGGTACCACATCGAGACGATCATCGTCATGGCAGGGGCGATACCGGCCTCGGCGACGCCGAGAAAGAAGCGTGTCGCGAGCAAGCCGCCGGAGTTGAAGCACACAGCGGTCAGCATAAGGATGGCGCCCCAGACGAGTCTATCCAGGCTTGTTTAGTAGCCAGTTCATCATCGAGACAGTAGCGACACTCACAGGCAGACCGAGACGAGCTTCGCCATGGGATACCGCACCAGAAGCACGCCGACGATTGGATACGTGGCAACCATGTATCCAAAGTAGTAGATGGAGCTGGACCACGAGTATTCGCTGCCCGTGAGGTGGAGGTCCTCTCGGATTCCCAAGATGGCCGTGTATGACAGAGCAGTCTTGTCGAGGAACTGAAAGAAGTATGCCGTCGCCATGACAGGGAGCAAGCTGCGGAACCGGCGCAGTCAGCTTGAAATGTACACGGTTTGACATGACCAAGCGGAGGAGACTGGACATACCACAGATCGAGTTTGCGCAAGATGCGCTTGTCTTCCTCGGGCGTCAGACTGTGGTCGGCGACGTTGCCATCAACCAGCGACTCAAACTTGCTCGCCATGACATCGCCCTCGATGGTCGAAGCCTTGCCGAACTCGGCGTCGTGGTGTTTTTCGTCGGCCATAGCTCGCAAGGCCTAAGGTGGCAAACGGCGATGCAGAAAATCCTCCCTGTTGTAGATTGGGTCGAGGACGGGAGAGAGGTCGGGGATGTCTGGTGCAGCAATGTGCTGTATCATGAGTATCTTTTAAACATCTTGGGAGTGTCAGTTGTGGTCGCGTGCCGGGCATCCCCATATCAGGCGTCTACCCCAGATTCTCCCCAGCGAGGATCCATGGGGGTGAAGCGGTTCCAGAAGCGGCTAGCTGTCTGAACCCGCAGGTGCTTCAAATGCCGGATCCCTCCATGTTGACTCCTCAGGAGGCGGCCGACCCACAGGTTAGCCGACGAGACTCCAAAAGACCAGCATTGTGGCGAAACTAAGACTGATCAAGTGGGGCGATAGCCGACGAGACTGGTTCCCCCGGATTGATTTAGCGGCATGGCCGACAAGGCCATTTTGGAACTCCCCCTCAACGCGCCATGGTACCTGGCTGCGGATACTTCCGTGATAGGAGCTGAGCGTGACGTACGGCAATGTGACGGCGACTGCCGTCGCGCGGGGAAGCCAGACAACCAGGTTGATCGACGGTACTGATAGACTTGGAGCGATATCAGATATCAGTTAGCCGACGCGGATGTAGGTAACCGCCAAGAAGCGGGAGAGACTGGGACTTTGGGAAGAGGAACAATGCCTTGGGTACTTTGCTGCGTTCATTCTGTTTCTCATCTTGCCGCGGCCGCCCCCCTCAAAGGCAATGCTCTCGGCTTCTAATCCACCAGGATGCTTACGACTCCGCACTCGGGCCACGCCATGGTGGCCAGGGAGTCAGGGGCAGAGCTTTGGTAGCAAAGCATGTCAGCAGCTGCACACTCGCAGAATATGTGGCAGCAATGGTCCAAGGTTTCGCAGCACCCGGGTTAGAGTTTAGGACGTGAAGACAGGCACACTTTTGAGAGAGATGTAACATGGGCCTGACACTCTCCAAGTTCATCAAGTGGACTAAGCTACTCTACATGCTCGACTTATGTCCAGATTGTAGCCCTAGTTCTTCTTGTTGAAGTCCCTCCGCGCGCCATCCGCAATATTATCATCCGTGAGCACCCGGATGGCCATCATCGCCATGCCCTTGGCACAGGCAAGAGCCGAAAGGTGAGCCTCCTCGGTTCCGGCACACGCGGCAAACTTGGGGTTGTGGGCCGCCACGTCCGGAGTGGTTGGCACGGGGAACGCGCCGTGGAAGCTCGGGACCACATAGGACACGTTCCCCATGTCCGTCGAGGCCTCGAACGGAACCGGCTCTTCTTGCTTGATCTTCAGTCCGAGGTGTGCCATGTCCTCGACGTACGTCTTGCACAACGTCGAGTTGATTCGGAGATCCGAGTACGTTGGGTCCCTGTCCGGAGCACGCATCCGGCGGTTAGCAAACGTCCACACAGAGACTCGCGGGATGGACTTACGGGGTGTAACTGATCTCGCAGCCTGCAGCCGCGGCACCAGCTTCAAAGCAGGCCTTTGCGCGCTTGACCAGCTCCTCGAGCCTCGGCAACGTCGGGCTGCGGATGAACCAGTTCATCCTGGTGTAGCCGGGAATGACATTGGGGACTGTGCCGCCATCCTCGAAGACGCCGTGGATGCGCTCGTCCCCGCGGATTTGCTGTCGCATCATCGAAATGTTGTTGTACGCAGACACGGCGGCGTCCAAGGCGTTGATGCCCGACCAGGGCTCGGCACCTGCGTGCGCCGTGCGGCCCTTGAACTCGACTCGCATCTTGGCACTCCCGATCAGCTTCATCCCGGCCAACCCGTCGAAAGGCTCGTCGCCGGGAGCGCGCGGATGGTGAGAGCCGGTGGGGTGAGCCATGATGGCCGCCGCGATATCCTCGGGAGGATCAAAAGCACCGGCGTCGATCAGTTGACACTTGCCGCCGCCACCCTCTTCGGCCGGCGTTCCGAGCAGACGGAGCCGGCCGGGGATCTTCATGTCTGACAGAGCCTGAGCGGCCCCGAGGAAGGCGGCCAGAGACGATGTTGCAATCAGGTTGTGGCCGCACGCATGTCCGATCCCGGGAAGCGCATCGTACTCGGCACAGAAGACGACTTGACGCCCTCCGCTGCCAAAGCTGGCTTCAAAGGCGGTGTCGAGGCCGTAAGCGTGGCGCGTTACGTCGAAACCGCGGCCTTCGAGGAACTCGGTGAGTGTTTTGTGCGCAAACACCTCCTTGTAGGCCGTCTCTGGGTTTGAATGGAGGCCCTGGTTGACTTTGCGCAGCTCGTCCCGAAGCGTGTCGATGGTTGTGTTGATGATGCCGCGGGCTTGTCCATTGGGACTGTCCACCGCGCCATTCGTAGATGGCATCTCGAGTATTGGGACGACAGTCATGGTTGAAGGTGCTTCGGGCGGAAAGATAGGGAGGAGTTCAAGTTGGGGTCGAAAACGCAAGAGTGCCTGGGAGCATCGTGTTATTCGCCGGGCTTGTCTTGGCCCTTAAAGAAAAGCCCCGACCGGGAGTCAGGGATCCGGATCCCCGCACACAGAGCGCATCTGGAAAGCATTGAAGTCCAATCCCCATATTCCTCCTCAAACACACCGAATCCGAGGCGGCGGGGCCGCGGCGTGGTGAGGGGAGAAAGATGGAGGCAGAGGTCCAGCCCCTGAAGAGTTGTGAGTTGGGATGTTCGGCAGGCCCACTGGGCCAGGGATGCTCGCCAAACCCCACAGATATTTAGCGTAGCCGGCAGCCGACCGTGGGTCCACGAGACGTTAGCCGACTTCATTGTAATCGCCACTGGCCGGCGTGCTCCCAGCTGCTCCGCATTTCCCATCGGCTCTCACCTCCAAACAAGCACTACCATCTCGCCAAGCTGGGGGAGCCGACCCGCCCAGTCTCGTCGGCTAACAACATGGACACGAAGCACTGGAGACAACAGGGCCCTTCTCCGGTCCGGGAGGCGAGTCCCCAGGACGTCCCGTCACGATCCGGGCTGGGGCGTTCAGGGGCCCGGTCGCGGAATGGGTGCTGGACATGCCGAGCAAAGAAAGTCAAGTGCGATGAAACCCGGCCAATATGCAGGCGCTGCACACGCCTCGATCTCGCTTGCGACTATGAGCCGCGGGCCAGAGCCGTCAGAATACCCTTTTGGCAAGCAGCCACGAGTCCGCAGAGTGACAGGACGACTCCCATTTTCGAAGTGGCAGAAGAAGACAGAGATGTCGGGCCGGAGGAAGGGCCATGTTGGCTGGAGCAACACGGTGTGCTACAGCCATATCACGAAACGGCGGGATACACAGATCTGTTGCTCTTTCAACCACCATTACCCAACGTGGGGGCCAATTCTCTGGAGCTCACCACCTACGATCACGAAGTCATCCGATACTACCGGACGTCGTTTTCAGAACTCTACCACACCAAGAACCCGAGATACTCGCTCTTTTCCGTCATGCTTACGGTAGCCGAGCGGAGTCCAATTGTGATGCACCTGATTCTCGCCCTCGCCGGGCGCGAGATTGATCTGAAAAGGGGAGACTTGATTGAAGGTGAAGGCGAGGAGGAGCACCGAGACGCGCGGCTCATCTCCAAGCCCAAATCTCGCGCGCTTCACCACTACTCAACGGCACTGGGGCTCATGGCGGAGGTGGTTGGGCACATGCAGGGGGGCGAAGCCGGCGGCGTCGATCCGGACTGCATCCTGACTGCCCTCTACCTCATGCTCATGTACGAGAGGATGTTTGGCAGCGAGCAGGGACTCGCAAACCACCTCGCAGGAGCAGCCATCATTGTCCGACAGCACTGCGCCGATCTGGCGCGGCCGCGACTCCTCGCGCGAGAACCACCAGGAGGGACGGCACCAGACCAACACGTCGCATTTTCACGAACGGCTCAGCCCGGCAGCGAGCCCCAAATATCTCAGTACTCGGCACGGCTCCTGGTGCGCGTCGCTTTCCTGGACGCAGAGGCCACCTCGTACGGCATCGGGGGAGAGGTGATAGGGACGCTCTACAAGGTCATGGGCAGACAAGTCGGTAGCTCGACCGCCTTCAGCCCGCAGCACGGCTTTGAATCGCTGGAGCGCTACGCCGTTACCCTCTACCGCAACGTCTGGGGCGAGTCGTACCCCCAGACCGAGCTCGCCGAGGACATCGAGAACCGCCCCGTCTTTGCACTTCTCAGCGCGTGCCTCCAGATCCGGTTCATGATAAGCCAGCTCTCCAACATCCTCGACCGCGGCGAGGACGCAAGCCAGCCGATCTCGAGCGTGCAGTACGCGATCCAGGCAACGGGCGAGCACTTTGCGGACCTGCTAGCGAGGGCGAACGGGCTGTCGCTCGCCACGGATGGCTCGCGCTGCTTCGTGGCAAACCTGCGGTTCATCGTGCCGTACTACCATTCTGTCATCCTCGAGTTCCTGCGACTAACAGCGGCATCGCCGGGTCTGGAGCTCGACGGGAGGCAGCGGGCCGCGTTGCGGGGGATCATGAACCTCGCGGTGCAGGCGTTCCGCCACGAAGGGGACAAGGCGATGCTGCGGATTGCGCGGCCATTGTTCATGGTGGCGCTGGAGACGGATGATGTGCTCCATCGAGAGTGGGTGATTGAGCGGTTCAAGGGGCTGGGCAGCTTTGGGGCGCGATTCGGACGCGCAAGGGAGTTTCTGCTGCGGACGATTGACATGCAGCAGGCCCTGGGGAGAAGGGTTGATCTTCAAGAACGGTTCCGAATCAGTTTAGAAGGGATTATCTGACTTTATTTTCTGGTTTGGAGTTGCGAGTGCGAGCAGATATCATGTACTTCTTAGCATGTTGTTTTGGGGCCCTTTTCGGTCGACAGATTCGAATTGACAGTTGGGAGTGAGACCCTGGCGATCAGACCTGCCCTCTTGTTTCAACGGGACTGCTCAGGTGTTTGGCCGTTGGAGATACGTCGCATCTACTCCGTATCCGCGCAGCTTCTCCTCCATCACCGCATCAACCGGCTCACGGGCAAACCCAAATCGTCCCCAGAACGGTACAGTCCCATAAACAGAGATGAGGCACGTCGTTGGATACCGCTTTGCAATTTCCATCACCTTCCCGATCCCCTCGGAAGCAGCCCCCCGCCCACGGAAGGCAGGAAGAATTGCGAGGTCGTGGAGGTAGTACTGGTCTGCGTCTGGGGGTATCTTTCCGAGTAGGGTGTCCAAGGCCGGCGGCTTGCCATAACGGACAGGGAAAGACATAAGATAGCCGCCAATCTCGGCGTTCTCAACCAGGACGAAACAGCCCGCGGGGTAGAGCTTGAGGCGTTCGTGCACGACGGCTTCGGTTTCTGGGAGGTCGCGGTGGATCTCGTTGGCGACACGCATGACGCCTGGAATGTCGCTGTCGGTCATTTGGCGCCAGGTAGCCATGGCTGGTTTGTTCTGCGCGTTGCTGGGGCGGGCGTATGAAGAAACGATCAAGAACGGAGAAGTGACGTCGAGGGCGTCAACTCGGGGCAAAGGAGAACAAAGTCCCTGACTCCCTGGCCACCCGAAAACTCCACCGTGAATGTATGGAGCCGATGAGTCCACACAAAGTTGTTGGTGTTACGAAAGAGATTGTCTTTACCACAGTGGAGCAGCAACCCCGGCAAACCTCGACACCCTGGTAGAAACCACCCTCGTGGCCCCCTGAATATCCCCCTGCCAACGACTCGACCGCACGTACCCCCAGCTCATTCACGACCGAATATCTCTCCAGAGGTCGGACAAAAATCAGCGCACGGTCTTTACAACCGTCATGGCGGCCAGTAACAGATCACGAGGACTTTGAACAAGAGTACAGGACTAGTTCCACGGATGTGAGACATAAACGACGTCCATGAATTGGGCGCTCCAAACTCTTCTCGACTCGCCATTAGGACGCGAAACAAAAAACCCGAAGTATCATGGACTTCGGCTTCAAATCGCAAGCGTTCAGTGTCCAACATAACGATTGACAAACTCGAGAATCGGCTCTATAGATGTCTCCCAGCCTTCGACTTCCTCACTCTATCACATCCTCAAGTCAGCTTCCATCCATTTCGAGCAGACGCAGGAAGGAAAAAAACATACCGTGTATTTGAGGTCAAACACGTGCTCCTCTCCCTCTTCGTACCGCTCGATAACAGGCACGCCCATCTCCTTGAGCGCCTTGGCCATGTCATAGCTCTGCTGCACCGGGACAGCCGTGTCGCCAGTCCCATGCAAAAGCGCTGTCGGGGGATACTCCGTCCGGCCCTCAGCCTGTCGCTGCCTGAGCACCTGGAGCGGCGAGACAGACCTGATGAACGCATCGAGCTTGGCCTCGTCGTCAAACTTCTCGGGGTGCATCGCGGCCGTGATGAAGAGCGACACGCTCTTCGTGTGGGACGAGCGCCAGACGTGCAGCTCCGACTGCAGCCGGACGCGTTTCGTGTACTTGAAGTCGGTGGCCCAGCGCTTGCTCAGCTCCACGTCGGACACCTCGTCCATCTCGCGCCAGGCAGTGGATGCGGTAAGAATGTTGGCGGGGTCGCGGTCACTGAGGAAGGCCTCCAGCTCTTCCTCGGTGAATTCTCCCTTCCATGGCTGCCTCTCTGCGTCCGGGATTTGCGCGTCGAGTGCCGACTTGGCGCTGGGAATGTCGACGACACCGTACACATTCACGATGGCCTTCGGGGGCGGGCTTGTCAGGTGGGTGCCCATCAGCGTGGCGAGGAGCCCGCCGGCCGAGTCGCCGTAGAGCGCGTACCGATCCACATCAATCATGCCGGACCCTAAAATGGAGGGCAGGTTCGCACGACTCCAGGCAAGCGCCTCCAGAGAGTCGGCAAGTTGGTCATCGAGACGTGCCTGCGGGGCGAGCCGGTAGCTGTGCGAGACGAGGTGATAGCCGCGGGCTCGGAAGCCGGGAAAGACCCAGGGCGGCGGCGTGAAGTGGTGAGCGCCGAGAAAGCCTCCTCCGTGCGTGAGAAAGAGAAAGGGGGCTGGGCTCGCCACAGGCGGGTCTGCCGGCCACACACGCACGCTCAGCTCGGTGCCGCTGGTTGACGTGAAGGTGTGGTCGCTGAACCCTGGAGGCGCCGCCCGAGGTCCAGTTGCCATGGTTGCAGAGTCCAAGTGTATGTAGAATGTCTGGTGTGATTGTCACCTTGGTGCTTCAGAGGAAGAACGCAGTGGGCGTGGTGTGTCTGGATGGGGATTGAGGAGTTGAAGGCTAAAGTCAGCACTGTTCTTGGCGTAGTCCCGCGGGGTCGCTCCACTGTGGTGCCAGAGGACGGAGGAAGACATGCCGACTGCTGAGAACATGAGACCGAAAGGGATGTGTGAGACTGGGGGTTTGGGAAGACCGAGGAACGTCTGACCCAAGTTTCTGGGTAACAACAAGTCCACCAAGAGATAAATAGGTAAGTACGACTTTGTAACAAAACCTGTGTACCTATCTGGTCATTCAAAGTGTTCATTGAATGCCATCGAGTCAATCAATAAATGCCACTGCCAGTGAGAGTGGCAGACTTCACTCTCCACGTCGCCATGATGCTCCAGCTCTATTCTGTCCCGGTTTTTATGCGCCTCTCCTAACCACAATTCTTTCCAAAAGCCAAGCCAGGATGCTCACATGAAACTGTTCGCCACCGTCACCGACGTCGTAAACACCATCCCCACAATCCCCCCGACCATCATCAGCATATCCCCCCACTTCACCCACCTCTTGGTGGCCACCCCCTTCCAGTGCAGATACGCCGGGTAGACGTACACCAGCGGCACGCACGCGGCACTCCCAATCAGCGCGACGAACCGATCTAAGTTCCCCGTCCCGGCCACCGACACCAGCCCGCACACCACGACGACGCCCAACCGGAACGCATTTTTCACCCACTTGGTCCGCAGGCTCCCCTTGCCCGACCGCATGTGCCCAAAGATGCGGCCCTCGATGATGCGCAGCGCGGGGAACAGCTGCACGGGCGTGCCCACGAGCACGGCGACGGCATACAAGAACTGCACGGCGTTCACGAGCGGGCTGTCCTGCGGGAAGTTGTCGATGATCTCGATGCGCGTGCGCTCGCCAAACGTGGCGTAGCACAGCGCGCCGACGGACGTGAAGACGACGGTGATGATGGCCATGACGGCGCCGAGCAGCGGCTCAAAGTGGTGCGGCTGCGCCATGGACGACTGGATGGGCAGGATCAGGCCGATGCCCTCGAACGTGAAGATGGCCGCACCGATGGTCAGCGTGTACTGGCGCGGGTTGAACAGCACGACCGTCTTGTCGATGCCGTCGGCGGCGAGCGAGGTTGAGGTGAACCAGTAGATGTACGAGACGCCCACGAGGATGCACGCGTCGGCGAGCAGCGCGACGGGGCCCAGCTTGGCGATGTTGCGGATCCAGGCGAGCGGGACGAGGATGACGAGCTGCAGGGCGATGAGGCTGGTCGTGGTGAAGGGGCTGTGGCCGTCTGTAACGGCGTTGAAAAAGGTCAACAGGTTCTCGGCGACGAACACGATGCCTGTGCAGACAAAGCCGAGCTGGGATAGGGCGATGGAGAAGAGGATGAGAGTGCGCATCTTGGGACCCGCGATGGCGCGGCCGATCTCGCCGTAGCCGCCGCCGTAGTGGAGCTTGCACTGGAGGAGGAGGTGGAAGGCCACCATGGTGATGGCCGAGAGGGAGACCATGGCGAGCGTTGAAAACAAAATGCCGCCGCTGCCAAACGCCCTGGGCAGGAACATGATGCCGGTGCCGACGAACGCCTTGATCAGCGTGAAAAAGGTCTTGACCGTGCCGGCCTCGTTCCGCCGCGGCGCCCGGGCGGAGCTAACCCGCGGCCGGAGGAGGGGCCGCCGCTCGCCGGCTTCTTCCTCCTCCTCCTCGCTGACGGCCTCCTCGTCCGTGTCGACGAGGTCTTCGCCGGCAAAGCTGCCGTAGAGGTCGAGGAACTCGACAAAGTTCCTCGTGATGGGCATCCTGGCGGCCATGAAGTCGTTGCCGTGCCTCTGGTTCCTCTGGTGCAGGAATGCGCGGCGGAACCCGCCCGGGGCCAGCTGGTCGCCCACGGGCATGGCGGGTGCCTCGCTGTCCTGCTGGAACTCCCTGGGCGAGTGGAAGGTGGCGGCCCGGCGGTGCATCCCGGCCCTGGCGGCAGCATCAATCTTGAACAGGTCGCGGTGCATGTCTCCTCCTTGCAGTTTCAGCGACGATTCCTCCGAGGGCAACGGCAAGGCCTCGGACCCGGACGCCGAAGGAGGCGTGGGGCCATCTCCGTCTCTCGCCTCGGGGGCGCTGTGGAACTCGGCCGTGTAGCCCGACGGGAGGTGTTCTGCGATGACCCGGGCTGCGTCGGCGTCCTGGTCCGGGGCGCGGTCCCGTGATGTTGCTCGGTCGGACATGGTGGGTGCAAAGGCTCGTCGATCATGAGATTGTGGAGGGTGGGTTGCAAAGTTTCGTGTGGTCCGGTGGACTCTTGGTGCGGTGTAACAGGGGCGAACAAACAAGCGGCAATCGCCGGCTTTTGTTTCCACCATCTCCGCATGATGTCACCAATCGGCAGACAGCACACCAGCACGACTCCGTTGAGGGCTTGCATCTCACTCACCGCCAGATGGTGGCATCACGATGCAGGCCCTCAGCATGCGCTGCACACTTTGAGTTCCAAATGGTTTCAGGATTCCGCCCATTGCATCCAACGCCCGATGCGCCCGGGCGAGTGTAGTCTATTTTTGTGTAGTCCCAGCCCTGTTCAGGGGCAACCCTCCCCTCAAGTTCCCAAGCAGACCTCCCAAGACCATGTACTCCATTTTTGCCTCTCCTAGTTCTTCCCGACAAACGCCTCAATCGCTGCAATCTGCGCCAACACCGAGCTGCTGCTGGTGCCGCCGTACGTAGACCGCTGCTCGACGCTCCTCTCAAAGTCAAACACCTGCGCCACGTCCTCCTCGAACAGCGGTGAGATCTCCTTGAGGTCCTTGAGCGGCAGCGCCGAGATGGACACCTTGGCCACCTCGGCCTTGCGCACAATGGCGCCGGCGATGTGGTGCGTCTGGCGGAACGGCACGCCCTTGCGGACGAGGTAGTCGGCAATGTCGGTGGCGAGCATGTCGTCGGTGAGCGCCGCCTTCATCTTGTCGCCGTGGATAGTGAGCGTGGCAAGCACACCCTGGGTGATGCGCACGCAGTTGGAGACGGTCTTGATGCAGTCGATCATGGGCTCGACCGACTCCTGCAGGTCCTTGTTGTACGAGGTCGGCAGGCTCTTGAGCGAGGCGAGGAAGCCAGATGCCTGGTCTCGTCAGCCGCCCTGCACTGGGAATTGGAAAGAAAAGAGGACGAAAAAGGAAGCCACTTCAAGTCCACTGTCTCAAAAAACAACGTACCTGTCCCATGACCCGTCCGGCCTTGCCCCTGATCAGCTCCAGGCTGTCGGGGTTCTTCTTCTGCGGCATCAGGCTGCTGCCCGTGCTGTAGGCGTCGGCGACCTGCACGAAGCCGAACTCGGCCGTGGAGAAGAGGATCAGGTCCTCCGCCAGACGGCTCAAGTGGGCCATCAGCAGGCTCGCCCACTGCAGGATCTCGACGACAAAGTCCCGGTCGGCGACGGCGCACAGGCTGTTGGGATGCACCGAGTGGAAGCCGAGGTCCTTGGCCATGAACTCACGGTCGATGCCGAACGGGTTGCCCGCGAGGGCGCCGACGCCGAGGGGGCAGGCCGACACGCGCTCCTGCACGCCCTCGAGGCGCTGCAGATCGCCCTTGAGGAAGGTGGCGTGCGACAGCAGCCAGTGTGAGAAGCGCACCGGCTGGGCGCGCTGCAGATGTGTGTAGCCCGGCATCAGGATGGGCAGGGCGTCCTTGGCGCGCTCGGCGCTGACCGCGAGCAGGCCCTTGAGGGCGCCGGCGATGTCGGCGAGCTGCTCGCCGGCCCACAGGCGCATGTCGACGCCGACCTGCTCGTTGCGCGAGCGGCCGGTGTGCAGCTTGCCGGCGGCGGCACCGATCAGCTCGCCGAGGCGGCGCTCGTTGGCGGTGTGGATGTCCTCGTCCGACTTGGTGTCGATGACGAACTTGCCCTCCTCCCACTCCTTCTCGACCTGCTGCAGGCCCGACACGATCTGCTCGAGCTCCTGGTCGTTGAGGATGTCGAGCTTGCGCAGGGCCTTGGCCCAGGTGATGGAGCCGTGCAGGTCGGCCTTGTAGAGCACCTTGTCGAACGAGAGCGACTCGTTGAACTGGAACATCAGGTCGTCGATCGCCCCTGCCCATTGCGCCCCCCGCAGTCAGCTAAATTGCCTGCACGTCATGGACGCTGTGTCTCCGGGTGCAATTGCTCGTACCGGTGAAGCGGCCGCCCCAGAGGAGCGTGGGTGCGGATGTGGGAGCCATGGCGTGCGTGTGCTGTGGTGTCTGTTGCGGTGCAAGATCGGACCTCAGGGAAGCAGAAGCGGGCTGTGATTCATCCAAAAAAATCCAACTGCGCTGGCTCACCCTGTCTTCCGTCCATCTCCGACCCACCAGGTGATAAGGCAACGGCTCTTATCAGCAACCCTGCGCAGATCCCGACCAGGGGACTGTGACTCAACCGCGCATCTTGAGGACCGGGTCCATCGCGTGCGCAAATTTGTCTGTCGCTCCAAGGAAATATGTGACAGATTTTCTACTGTCCGTTTGTATTGCAACAGCTGGCTTGGTTGGGGGTTGGGGGGAACAATTCGGCGGGAAGCTGTGCTGCACCGTGCCAGCAAGGGATGGATGCTCAGGGGCACGGTGCGTGGCCACTCAAACCCGAACCCGAGAGACCAGACCAGCCCTGGAATTGTTGCTCAGTGGTCTGGTGTGAGTAACATTCGGGTCAGGCCTTTCGCATCAGCTGCTCTTTTTTTGTCAAGAATACTACCTGGTGTCCAACAATCAGGAGGCGCAGGATGGAAACAACCGAGTTGCACGGCTGTGGGCCCACACGGTGGTTCGTGTAAGTGACCAAAGCGGAAATCGAAGGGCAATGAATGGTTGACGAATGTCTCGCGTATCGATCTTGCCAGAAAAGCAAATAGTGTTTTATCAAAATCCAATCTACCAGTATCCAAAATATGCCTGTTCCGCTGAGCCGCTCGCTAAAACAAAAATAGGGGTAATCAACAAACAGGAAAAAAAGGGGCAGGTTCCGCAACCCAACCCGTCGCTGTCCCACATTCCAACATCATCACACCTCCAGTCTAATCCCTCATTTGCTAGAGTCTAAAGGCTGAAGGCCAAAAAGCGCATCGCATACTTCCCCGGGTCTCGTCTTTATTGAAGCATGAATCCAGTCGCTTTGTGACTTTGCAGGCTTAAGGTTGCGGACCATGCCGGCCGCCTCGATGCAGAGACCACAATCCAAAAACATGTCCTCCGGGTAGATCAAGGCCCCCACAGGGACGTCGTTCCGGCTCAGCTGCGTTGTGTCGTACAGGCTTGACCAGAGAGTCTTCCTTGCCAGTTCCTGCGCTGGCTCGACAAAAGGTGCCAGCTCGCGGCCGGCATCCCGCAGCATGAACTCGTGAATCATCTCTCCCGTGAAGTAGAGTGGTTCAGGGCTGTCGAAATGTGAGTTCAAGGCGGAGAAGTTAAAGTCGTTCTTGAGCCACGCAAAATTGCGGCTTGGCTGTTCCCTGCCGACCTTCTGGCCAGCCCAATCCGGAGCCACGGCCATCGACCCAGAGCAGTAGATTGCCTCGTGCAGCACGCCGTAAAGAGGCCGCTGAGGCAACTTAAACCCAGTGCCGCCCTCTTTTACGAACCTGTTGAGCGACTCGCCGGAGACCAAATTGTTGTCCCTTATGTCAGCAGCAAAAGCGCTCACCAGCGAATGCACCTTCGCAAACCCCTCCTCGCCGCGGCCAAGATGGCGTCCCAAGGTCAAGAACCCCCGTGCAGTGAGCACTTGTCCATCTAAAAGTGGAAGACCAGTCGCGAGGCTTGCCAGCCATTTGACAATCTCCTTGACTCGCGTCCTGTCGCCTTGATACCTGGCGTAGTACTTTTCGTTGACGTGGATCAGTCGCTCATACAAGGCCGTGTAAACCTCCCTGGGGGTCTTTCCAATCGGGGGCATCCCCCCAGTAAGGTACACTCCGTCGAGGCCACTGGGGAGAAACGAGAGGTAGGTCATGGCGATCCAGCCGCCAAACGACTGACCCACGAGGATAAACCTGACCCCATTGAGGCTCAGCCGGATGGCTTCTAGGTCAGCCACAATGGAGTCCTGCCGGAACCAGGTCAGGTATTCAGTACCGTCCACCTTCCCAGCCATAGCGGTAGCGTCAACTGGACTGCTCCCGCCGGTCCCTCTGTAGTCGAGAAACAGGATCGGATGGCCCCATCGTTTCAGGAGGATGCGGTTGAGGTCCGGGTTGGCAGAGGCTGGGTTTTTGTCTCCGGGACCGCCACACAGGTAGACAACAATGCGGTCGTTGCGGCTGAGGCCGAGCTCCCAGCTCTTGCTCGCGTTGCCAGGGGACACAATGCGTGGGGGATTGCTGTAGACCAGCTCGGCGTGCAGGTCAATGAATTCGGTTTGCTTTTTGTCGTCGTAGATATGGCGCAGCGGAACTGAGAATTGCAAGTTCAGGCTTTTCAACCCGTGGACTGTGCTGTGTTCGATGCCGCCAACTCGCTGAGCTGGCTGAACCTTGGGCCAATTGATCGTCATGGGCTTGAAACGATACCGAGGTAGTGATGCTGTATAACGATGACGATGAGACGCCAGCAATGCCAAAATCCCATCGCTTATAAGTTTCTCAGATTTGACGTCAAAGAAGGCCTCCGTGCTGGGAGACAAAGGAACACGGGAAAGCAGCTGTCGAGGGACAGCGCCACCATGCCCACCATCCATTGCCACTTGCCCCATCGTGAAAGACTCTGAGTGAGCTGATGGAAACTGCGACAAAGCTCCAAGTGTGCTTGGCCGGGGTGCCGATGGCTGAGGAATGTCGTGTTCTTGAAGCCACAAACGGCACGCGTACCCGTGGGCACAAGCCTTGCGTCGTCTGTCAAATGCAGCTTTCATCCTCGAGGAGTTGGAACACCTCCGAGCCCAAGGCTTTGATCTTATCCCCAGCGAGCTGCCTCGGGACACCCAACCTCGCCGGCACTTGCATCGATTCCAGTCGGTCATGTGCCAAACTGGTCCTGCGCCCATCACCAACTGTCACCAACCATCGCCAACATGCCGGGTCATGCATGGCACCGAGTGCCACCAACACCAAGATAAGTTGGCGACGTCAAGACAGCCAACCAGACATTGAGCGTGCTCAGACGCCAGACCACCCCTGTCAAGACCAGCTCGGACGTGTTGGTCGTTTTCCGAGTCGACTGCGCGCTCAGTGGCCATTTTTGGCGAGCGATTGGCCGATGAACACAGACATGCAAAGTTCTTCAGCTTGACACCGAGGTCAGGCTCAGCCAGGCTCAGACAAGCCCGCGCTAGTTACTAATCCAGACGCAAGCAACAACGTAGGGGGTGGTCAGCAGAACAATGGCACCCAACATTGACTCGGAACACAGCGTTGGATGTCTGGGATTCCATTCGGCGTGACCCCCACGCAACAATCAGTGTCGGCAGCGTCTCGCGCACCGATAATGCAGGCATGGCTACACGCAAAGACGCCAGACGGTGGTGTTCCACGGGAGACGCGCATAGCTGCGGCAGCTTTCAGGTGTCCTGGATTCGGCCTGTGACACAAATATGGCGAATACGCGCCGCTACTCTCTGGTTGGAAGACTTACGGGGTGAGACAAACCCGGTAGTACCGCGCTGTCCTCACCAACTTGCCCGTCTTACATTGCCCCCCGCGCGAAATCAACATACACACAGCAGCCTCGCGAGCCATCGGACCATCTTGCCCTTCAACGGCTCCGACGGCAACAATCACCGACGTCTTCCATAAGAAGCCCCGATGAAGCGACGCGTGGCCCGCACAGAGCCGAGTGAGCAATGCGTCCTCAACGCGTGTACCCAACACACCCAACCGGCTACATCTCCTCCGTGTCCTCCTTCTCCCCCTCCTCCTCATCTCCCTCCTTCTCCAGAACAAGCATCAGGCACTGCCAACGTCAGTCAGAACAACCCCCCAACCACCACATCAAAGCCACTTACCGTCCGCGACCGAATGCTCTCGACCGTCTTCCCATCGATCTTCCGACTGATCCCGCTCTCAAACTCCCCCGGCTGCAACACACCCCTCTTATCGACAAACATCTCCTCCATCTCACTCATCACCACCCCCTCCAAACTCTTCGCGTAGTGAATCGCATACCTCACCCGCCTCCCGACCTCCTCCCCGCCTTTCCCCTTCTTCCTAGAAATCTTGGTCGTCCCCGTCACACTAACCAAATACCCCCGCAGCCTGGACTTCTCCCGCTCCCCGTACACCTCGCGCGCGACGTTGCCCACCGCCAGCGCCCGGGCCCTGTCCTCGGCCGTGAGGTAGTCCATGTGCATGTCGGGGTGTTCGTAATTGGTGCCGAGGACAAACAGCAGCGGGTGGTTGGCGCGCCGGCCGAGCTCGACCTCCTCGGCCCAGCAGGCGACCTGGTAGAAGAGGTCGTTCTCGGCGTCGGCGACGCGCTCGAGGATGTCGTAGACGAGGGGGCGGCCGTCGTGCGCGTCGAGGCGCAGGTCGTAGGCTAGGCCGAGGCGGTGACCTGAGGTGAGCGGGAGGGTGTCGTGTTTGGCTTTGTTGTGGCTGGAATATGGTTGGTTAGAGACTGGGTGCGTGTGGTGGGGAATGCGGAGGGTTACCTCGCAATGATGAAGTGGCGCTGCTTGCTCGATGCAGGGTCGTAGAACATCTCCTTGTCGCCGCAGCCGACGGCAATCTCGCCGCCCTTGTAGGACCGGTTGAGGATGATCAAGAGGTTGCCGACACGGGTCGGGTCGTAGTGTTCGCTGTGATGGTGAGTGACGGACCTGGAGACCGTGGATTCAGCGCACTCACTTGTGGTAGTCTCGCCACATCGAGCCCTTCTCCCACAGATGAAGGTTTTGCAGCCGAGTGGTGAGCTTCTGTTTGCCAAACCCCAAATACTGGCCAGCCTCGCGAGCGTACTCGGCAAGCACGTCTTCCCAAAAGCGGTGCTTGACTTCGACAACGCTGCCCGGGATGGTCCTACATCATGTCAGATGCATCTCCCGCACAGCATACAGTCCAAAGACATACCAAGTCGGCGTCTTCTTTATGGCTTTCCAATCGATGCCGTACCGTTTGGCCCGCAGCTCCCTGGCAAAGTCCTTGATAGCCGAGAGTTGGTTGTGGTATGGCTCGGTGATGACTCCGTGATTGAGCAGCTCGATCTCAGGCATCGGCATGGACTGAAGGCCCCTGCCGCAAGCAACCTCTCCGGTGGGAAAGGTAGTCAGGGATGTGGCAATGTGAGTCAGAGGGCTGGGCGGCTTCAAGTTGGGTGGTGTCGAAGCCGGCTGATCGCGCCCATCCTGCTCATCCGCAGAATGCTCCGGCGCCGCGTCGCTGCTCTCACTCTCGACGATGCGCCGGTGGTTGAGCTTGACTTTGGTGCGCCGCTTAGCTCGGCCATTGCTCTTCGTTTTGTCCCGTCCTACCATACCCTGCCGGCTGGCTACCATAGCCCGGCGCTTGAGCGAGAGAGGAAGGGCGTTGGGAGAATAAATCTCAGCGTCGTCCGAGACCGCAGAACTTGATGGAGTGGTCGACTCTTGAACCGTTTCCTCTTCTGGGGCATCGGCCAGGCTCTTGGCTTTGAGCACAATCTTGATCTTTTCCGGCTTTGTCAACGCAGTCTGCGCTGGCCATGCCGGCAATGCTGACCATTCTGTCGATTCTGTCGGTGCCGCCCGGTTTGCAGCCATCTTGTTGGCTCGTGTGTCCTTGTTGAATTTCCTGTGTTGTCAGCCACTCAGTCTGCGTTGGATCTGCAGTGACCAACTCGTCCAGGGAAAGGTTGGAAAGATTCAGAACTTGAACTCACAGAGACAAAACAGACCACCAGTAGCGCGACCCTCAAAGTCGCGGTAACGGACAGTGGGCGTGGAAGGAACAAATAATGCGAAATACCTGGGTTTTCAACTTGAACCAGGCAGTGGTCGGCCAATAAGGGCAGTTGCTGTATTTCAGTTGGAATGCTTTGACCACTGTCAAGCTTAAAAGACAACCTTGAATCGACTGGTCCATGGGTACCAATCCATGATTCGCCGGCCCAAAACAAGCAGGCAAGAAAAAGCACCCTCTGGTACAAAGTTTGGAAGCCTATGGAAGATCCGAGCATATTTGGGCACGGAAACATTGACACTTGCTTGGAAAGGAATAATCACATTCTTCTCAATGACTCGGACAGAGTGAATGACAGCCCGCTGTATGACTTGACGGGCGAAGTGATTTACAACCCGGTGTATGACGGCGAAGTGAATGACAACCTGGGTACGACACAGCAGTGTGTGATGTGCAGAAATCACCAACCCAATTGGCATTTCCAGGTTCCATGGTATCATACAATTTTGACCATCTTGTTGGCCAAGCGAGTGTTTCCTCCCACTGGGAAAGAGGAGAGAGAGACTGCCCTTTGCAGACGCCCTAAACCACAACTCCGCCGTACTCCGCTAAGGGTTGATACAGGCCTATCGCCGAATTCCAATCCAGAAACAAGAAAAATATCACCGAGGCCGACGGCCGTAATCACCCCCCGAGGAAGCCGCTGTTTCTCGAACGCATCACAGTCCCCTCTCAGCTCACGCCGTCGCCGTCTCCAGCTTGGCGTCCCTCCCGGCCAGGCTCGTGGGCTTGACGCTGGGGTTCTTCTTGTAGTAGTTGGTGATGGCCGACTTGATGGCATCCTCGGCAAGCATGCTGCAGTGGAGCTTGACTGGTGGCAGGCACTGCAGGATCAGTTAGCACGGTCGCTCATCCGTAAGCGAATCTAGGGGTAGCAGCGGACGCACCAACTCCTTGGCAATCTCTGTGTTCTTCACTTTTGAGGCCTGCTCCAGCGTCATGCCGCGGACAAGCTCTGTGAGGTAGCTGGACGAGGCGCTGTGTGGAGTTAGCAACCCGTATCGAGAGGGGGCACTGCGCTATAGCTGGGCAGACTTACATTGCAGAGCCGCATCCAAACGTCTTGAACCGCACGTCGCTGATAACTTGTGTCGCCGGGTCGACCTTGATATGAAGCCGCATGACATCGCCGCACGCCGGTGCTCCCACCAATCCCTCGCCCACCGAGCTATCCGACTTGTCTAATGTGCCGACGTTCCGCGGGCGCGAGTAGTCTGTCGCAAAAGATGTTAGCCAGTGTCCGAATCAATCGTGGATATACGGTGATTGACGCACGGTCAAGGACCTTCTCGTGGTATTGCCGTCTTTGGGGTTGCGCGACCAGAGGCGCGATCTGTCGGGACACTGGGGCGGCGATTGGCCGCACCGAGCCAGCCAGAGCTCGGCACGAGACTGCGCGGACGGTCCTCGAGAACATTTTCGGGTCTGGTGTAATCTATCGTGTCGAAAGAATCAAGAATCGGCGTTTTCGTGGTGTCGGAGATGGATTCGGGTGCCAATATCAGGTTTTGAAGTTGGAGGTGTTTGCTTGATTGAGGAGGTGACGGGCCTGCCAAAAAGTTCCTGGGGATTGCGGGACTTGTCCATGACGCCCGAAGGGGCGATTTCCGGCACGGCAACTGGTCCGTGCTATCTTAACAAGAGTGGGCCATGTTTGCAGCCAGATTGTGGTCATTCTGTTAGCACGGAAATGCCATGCATGGCCCCCATCGGGCTTGGCGCATGGGGCGTCATGCCGACGTCGGCTAGACCGGCGTGAGTGGAGCATGGACTCTCCACGTCCGCGGAGATTAGATTGATTGATAACGGAGACCGAGTGGCCAGCCGGCTGCAGCGAAAAACGATGGCATTTGCGTTCGTAATGCGATCCACTCTGAAAGCATTTGGCTGCTGGCTCAGAAACGCGGTCCTATGCCCTGTCGCTGTCGGGCTGGGCAAGTCGCGTTGCTGGGATGTAAAGCCACTATCGTTGACTATCTGAGCTCCACACATACTTGGCCATAGTTTGTTAGCATGTGCTAGTTTCAACATTCCATCAGCTGCTTGTTCGTATCCCTGCCCAGACCCAGCGCGACAGCTGCAAGCTGCATCATCGCGGGGCTGTTGCCTGACGTTGCCCCGCGCCTCAGCTTCCCCAGCTCCAGACCGTCTCCACAAGCACAGCTCAAGCTTCACCTGCAAACGAGGGCACTTTGGGTTGGAGTCCTCCTTGACCACCCACTAGATTTGTATTCGGCTGTTTTGCAACAACAAAAACAGCCAGATATTCAACATGGCGTGCCCACATGTTGGACCCTCCAGTATGCGCATCGACCTCTGCATCTGCAGCCACCGCTGACCTCCCTTGGCAGACCTGTCCAAGCCGACGCCCGCCGATTCGGTGTATCGCGAGGACTGCACCCAGTGCTTCGATTCCATCGTTCGTGCCACTATCCTACAGCTCTGGCTGCCTCATCTAACAAGCAAAGGACGACCCCGCCGGCCTAGATGTCTGCCTCAAGTGCTTCAACGGCGGCTGCGCCGGCGACCGCAGCCACGCACTGCTGCACAGCAGCACCCGAAACCACCCCCTCGCTCTCAACATCCGCCGCACCCGCAAGGTGATCGTCAGGGACGAGCCGCCGCCGAAGATGTCGAAGCTCGCCATCGCCGCCGAGACGGAAGCCGACCGCTACGACACGACCCTGACGGTCAGGTGCCTCGAGTGCGGCATCGACAACCTCGACAAGACGGACCCCGCGCTTGCCGCTGTCGTGGACGGCATCATGAAGGCCAACACATTCTCTCGGAAAGAGGAGGTCAAGGCGTGGGAGCAGGAGCTGACGAGCTGCGAGCACATCCTCACAATCAAGCAGGCCCCGCCTCGGCAGCTGTCGCAGGAGCTGGGACAATGCTCCAAGTGCGACTTGAAGGAGAACCTCTGGCTGTGCCTGGAATGCGGAAACCTCGGCTGCGGGCGGGCGCAGTTTGGGGGCGTGGGCGGCAATTCACACGCGCTGGAACACTCGCGAGAGGTTGCCCATGGTGTGGCGGTCAAGCTGGGGTCGATCACGCCCGAAGGAAACGCCGATGTCTACTGCTACACTTGTGACGAAGAGCGCGTCGACGAGGACCTCGGAGCCCACCTCGCCAACTGGGGCATCATCCTGGCGGAGCGGCAAAAGACGGAAAAGAGCTTGACCGAGATGCAGATCGAGCAGAACCTTCGGTGGGAGTTTTCGATGACGACCGAGGACGGCAAGGAGCTGACGCCGCTCTTTGGCCCCGGGCTGACCGGCCTCAAGAACCTCGGCAACAGCTGCTATCTCGCCAGCATCCTGCAATGTCTTTACGACATGCCCTCGTTTCAGCAGCGATATGGCGGTGGGGTCGATTCGCCCCCCGACGTGTCGGACCCCGCACAGGATCTAGAGACGCAGCTTCGCAAGATTGGGGACGGTCTTCTTTCTGGGCGGTACTCCAAGCCCGACTCGGACGTGACCGTCTCGGAACACTCGCCCGAGGTGCCGCACCAAAAGGGCCTTCAGCCCTCGATGCTCAAGCACCTCATCGGGCGCGGCCACGAGGAGTTCTCGACCATGCGCCAGCAAGACGCGTTCGAGCTTCTCCAGCACCTCATCAAGCTCATCACGCGGTCCAGGCACCCGTCCGGCGCCAGCGACCCCACCCAGGCCATGCGGTTCGTGCTGGAGCAGCGCCTGCAGTGCCTCGGGTGCAACAAAGTCCGGTACAGCAGCACCGAGCAGGACAGCATCTTCATCGACGTCCCGCTCGAGAAACTGCCCGCCGAGGAAGGCCAAGAGCCCAAGTACAAGCCCGTCAACCTCAAAGAGTGCCTCGACAACCTGACCGCGCCGGAGACGGTCGAACTGACCTGCTCGTCATGCGGCAGCAAGGGCTTCTCCAAGCGCCAGCTCTTCAAAACCTTCCCCGAGGTCCTCGTCGTCAACGCGCGCAAGATGACCGTGGTGAACTGGGTCCCGGTCAAGGTCGACGTGCCCGTGCTGGTCGGCGACGAGCCGTTTGCCCTGGACGCGTATCTCTCCAAGGGGCAGCAGCCGGACGAGGACGCGCTGCCGGACGAGGCCGCCGCGAGCAACGTGCCAGCCTTTGTGCCGAACCCCGAGGCGCTCGCGATGCTGGAGGCGATGGGGTTCCCGAGGGTGCGCTGCGAGAAGGCTCTGCACGCGACTGGCAACACGGACTCCAACTCGGCCATGGAGTGGCTGTTTGGCCACATGGAGGATCCGGACATCGACGAGCCGCTCAACCTTGGGGCTGCTGGCGCCACGTACACGGCGGACCCGGAGAAGCTCGCCATGCTCGAGTCCATGGGTCTCGGTGGGCCCCGCGCGACCAAGGCGCTCAAGGAGACGAATGGCGACGTTGAGCGGGCTATCGAGTGGCTGTTCAGCCACCCCGACGACCAGGGCGAGATTGAGGAGGCTGCTGACGCTGGGGCGGAGGCGACTGGCGCATCTGCTGCGGAGGCCGGGAGCAGCGCGCTGCCGGCCAACTTCCAGCTGCAGTCTATTGTGTGCCACAAGGGGACGAGTATTCATACTGGGTGAGTGAACCTTTTGTTGTTTTGTTGCTTATAGACTAACTGTTTCCCAGGCACTACGTTGCATTCATCCGCAAGAAGCTTGGCGACGAGCTGTCGTGGGTGCTGTTCAACGACGAGAAGGTGGTCAAGGTGGTAGACGTGGAGGAGATGAAGAAGTTTGCCTATGTCTACTTCTTCAGGCGGGTTTAGGCATGAAACGAAATGAAAAAATGGCACAGCATATCGGGGTATGAGGCATGACAGGACTCGAGGCACGATGGTTTGTGTGGTAGCCCCATAGAGAAAATGGGATAGATTTGTCGATTGTGGCATGCCACGCTTGCGAACAAAGCATTTCATTCATGTATTCCCCGTCCCATCCCAAGCAGTCCCCCCCGAATCCCAATCCCATCCGTCCATTCTACTCCAAACTCCAACCCAGCAACCCATGTACCATATCATACAATCCTCACAACACCCCCCTAGTCTACCATCCGATAGCTGACCAGCGTGTCGACGCGGTGGCTCTTGGTGCTGAACCCGCGCAGCTGGACGCGCTCGCCGTTGACGATCTCCTTGGCGTCGCTGTCGCCCCACTCGACGGGCACCTCGCTCGAGGCGTCGGCGTAGACGAGCACGTTGAAGGTGCAGTCGCCCTGCAGCTGCGGGAGGAAGGTGACGGACGCGGTGATCTGGCGGAAGATGGCGGCGATCTCGGCCTGGATCTCGGCTTCGGTTTTGTCCTTGTCGTCGCCTGCTGCTGCTGGTGATGATGAGGCGTTTTCTTGGTCGGTGGGTTTGGATTTGGAAGAAGTCTTGGAGGATTTGGAGGCCTTGGGCTTGGCCAGGATCTGCACGTCAAACTGCCAGCGCTCAATGTGCTCGCCCGTGTCCTTGTCGGTGATGACGATCACCAGCTTCGAGATCTTGCCGCCCACCATCCACTTGTCGAGCTGCGACATGATCTTCTTGATGTAGGCGCGCACCTGGTCGTCGGACGACACGAGCATGTTGAGGCCATACTTTTTGACGGCCGAGAAGTCCTCGGCGGGGTAGACGCCTCGTTGGAAGCTGCGGGTTCGACGGTTAGCTTAGTCGTCGGGTGCAGCGACTTGGTTGGGATGCTATCGGGGATGTTCGTACAGGATTGTGTGGATCGAGTATTGGAACTGGCGACAGGACGACGGTTAGCAATGCCGGAATGCGCGGGTGCTGTCTCTCAGGCATCCATCGCGGGCACTCACAAACTCGGCGACAAGCTTCGCGCTGCCCTTGAGCGACAGCTTGTGCACCTTGGACTTGTCCTTCTCGGGCGCTGCGGATGCCATTTTGGTCGGTGTTGAGTCTGCACTCTGGTTCGGGCCTGCTCGGTGGATGAATGGTTTGAGGTGTCGGGAAGCTCCCCACTTTGTTTACTTTTCTGGGAGAAAGCGGTTGCATCCATGTTGTCAGGGGCTGCAGCGGGGAACCTGGGCGTTTGGTCTGTGCGCCACTCAGCCCTGACAAGGGTGTAAGGCACCTCAAACGCCATGGCGCCCAGATGTCAAAAACGCCAACCATGAACTTTTTGAGAAACGCGCTTTTGGGAGCACCCTGGTCTCAGCCATGGCGTGTCGCGTACCGGGCAAAACAGTCCTGCTCCAAGGATCAAACACGGCAGTCACCAAGAACTTGTGCCCGACTACGACCAAGGCCAGAATCTTCAGAGTCAGAAAGTCAATTGTTCATTAATCCATTAGACATTGGCCATCAGCCCTGGACCTCGACCCAGCTGTAAGCCATGGTAAATGCCTCTCGCTTCCTCCACGGATGCCCTCGTGTACGGTACATCTCCATGGCCATCTCAAGACAGACTCCTCGGAATGCTATGCAGCTTCATCGTGTATGCAGTACATGCGCATCGTAAATCTGGGCTCGTTGCCAGTCAGATAGAACTCCAGATAGCGGGTATCGCCGCCTCGTGGTGTGTTTCGTGGTTGGTTGTGTGTGTTGTGCATTGATGTTGATGGTTGGCCGGACCGACAATTCCTCTCCCTAGTACCCGCCAGACCTGCGACTCCCGCGAGAGGGCTGGTTGATCCTCACGACTGTCTCGCCCTGTTGCTGGAAGTTGAGATACTGCGGCCCGTCCGGGTGACTGATCGCCGGTGGTATGCCCGGCGGCATGGGCCAGGCCATTTGCCCTGGCGACAGCGCAGCGCTGATGCCGCTGGTCGAGCTGACGGTGCTGACGCTGCCCCTGCTCATATGGGCGTTGGCGATTCGAGGGTCGGGCGGCGACTGCACAGGCTGTGACGTGCGGACCCTCCCTGGGGACAGCAGGGCCGCTGGTGACTGCGGCGAGACCGGAGACGGGGTGAACCCGGTGTTCGCAGAGTTGTTTGTAAAGACCGACACCCGGTTGCTGTCCCGTCGCGCGGCGCCAGCTGGGACAACGAGCGGGTGGAGATACCCTGGCTGGCTCATGCCGGGCTGTGGCTGCGTGCTGTGGGAGGCCACGGCGGCTGCCGCACCCCCAACAGCAGGCGCTCCTCCGACAGGAGTTGGGCTCAGCAGGTTCCTCCCCATCGAATCGGCGCCTGGCGTGTCTCCGCGATCGAAGCGGCTGCTGTGGCCGCCGAGCTTGCTGAACGGCGCCAACAGCCGCTGCACTGCAGGGGATCGCCTGAACCTGTAGACAAGGAGGGCGAGAAGGGCGAGGAGGATGAGAAGTCCGACTGTCTACGGTTAGCCACAAGGACGTCGGGCCATTTGCAAGGTGGGTTCTGTAGACTCACCAACGAGACCGGCTATTGCCCCAGGCGGGAGACCACCGCCCGACTTTCCGCCGTCGCCGGCGTCTGATCCGCCAGCCCCAATGGTCGACCCGCCGCCCGGCGCTCCATTTCCGTCGGTTCCGGGTCTCGTAGATGCCGAAGGGTCAAACGCAGTTGGTACCCCAGACTGTCCCGGTTGGCCTTGGGAGCCAGACCCAGAGCCGTCGCCGTTTCCTGACCCGCCTGCCCCCCCAGTCCCAGTTGAACCCCCGTTGCCATTCCCGTTGCCATTCCCGTTCCCATTCCCATTCCCACTCCCGTTTCCAGTTCCACTCCCGTTCCCATTTCCGCCCCCGTTTCCGTTCCCGTTTCCGTTAGCACTTCCTGTCCCAGTCCCCGAGCCCCCGCCCTGCGTCGGTGTCGGGTGCCCCCCGTTGACGGTGCTGGAACCATTCGCGCCGGGCTGGATGACTACCGGGTTTACCGATGTCGTATGGGCGCCCGGCTGCCCGACGTTGGTGGGCGGAACCTGAGCCATTGGCGTCGTGGCCGGAGACTGTGAGGTCGGGGAGGGAGCGGGAGCAGGCTGCGGTGAATTTTTGGGGGGCTCTGTAGCAGCGGGCGGCGCGGCTGGAGATTGTGTTGCAGCGGGCGGCGTGGGCTGCGGCACAGTTGTTCTTGGCGTGCTCGTCGCGGGCGGGTTAATCACCTGGGCGGGCGTCGACGTCGGCTGGGTGCTTGGGGGAGTCGACGATGTCGTGGTCTGGCATGACGGCGGCCAGAGAAAGCACCACAAGGGCGTCCCCAAAAGCCTCCTTTCCAAGAATGCGTCGTCTGCGATGTGCATCTTGGGGTTCCAGTCGTCCACCACACAGTGCCCAAAGCAAAGCTGTGCCTAGTCCGACACCATCCCGTCCCAGGACAAGGCAAGTGTCGATCACCGGACCCCTGACGGTTCCCTGCAAAGATGTTCAAGAGTGTTGCCAGAGAGTCACCCCTCCGAACCGGTCGGCGAGAGAGATTTGACAGGATGCGCAGAGGAAACGAGTGAAGGCTTGTGACGGGAGAAGAGGCCCAAACACAAGCATGAGCCGGGACGACCGTGGATAAGCAAGTGCGAGTTCTTGAGGGGGCGGTCCGCCTAATAGAGGGCGTAGCCCGAGCTGAGTGTGATTCGACTTCCAGGTGCTTGGGCTGGGGGGGGGCAAAGCCGCTTGGCCTGCATGGCTAGCCGGGCACTTGCCTCGACGCGGTCTCGCACAGACAGCACCATGAGATTGGGCTGCCCAGAATAGGCGTGGCGTGACGAGCTGGCAGCCTTGTTGGATGCTGCCTGGCACGATGCTGAGACTGGCCGGGCGATGACCTGGCTCGAGCCTGGACATGAGGCGCAACTTCGAAACATTGAATTGACCTGGCTGGGGAGAGGGAGTTGTTTGGATGTGGAGTGTGAACAGTGCCCAGGCTGCCGATCAGCGGGCCCGAGCCAAAAGGCTGACAGGCAGATCATCCCAGACAAAGCTTGAGCGACAGCCTTGGCACGCATGCAGTTTCGTCGATGCTGAGGGTGTTGGTGGTGAGCTTATTGCTGCGTGGTGCAACGCCACTACAGAAGCGAACCTGGTTTGCGAAGCACGGCCCGGTCCAAGCGGGCAGGTGGGCCACGGCATCGTCACTCCGAACCAGAGCACAACTCCCGCCGTTTCAGGACCGAATTCACGATTCTTGTCCCAGAAGGGAAGTGCCAGCGGTGATCATGGCGACCTCGAATCGACGCGCATGGTGGATTTGAGGGCGACAGCACAGCCAGAGTCGAGAACTTTGGCGGAGAGATGGGTCCGGGGCTCGGAAATTTGATGGATCCTGCGGGTTTGAGGCCCCGCGCACTAACGACCTTCAGCGGGGCGAGCGCGGGAGCGGTGGGGCTGCGCGTGGCAGCTCCGCCAGGGCAAGCCTCGCTTGCGACGACGCGAACCTGTCTTGCACAGCTCGCTCGTCATTGGACAAGACGCTTCGAGGTCATTGAAGGGACACGGCACGCAAACTGCTGAAGCCGACATGGAAGGAATCCAAGTAGCACGACAAAGTCCACATACAAAATAGTTGGACAGCCTGAATACATGAGCGCCCGACCTTCTCATGCATGATGCAGAACCAGCGTTCTCGGCTCGCGTCTTCCATACAAGCAGCACCCGTCAGACCGTAATCGCGGTGCACAGAACCGAGAGCAAAGACGCCAGGCACCCAGTATGCCGGCAGCCTGAGATATGACCCGTCTTCTTCGTGCCTACGCCAGGTCCAGGTGCGGGCAATCTTTCGGGTCGGCGTAGAAGGTACCGCCCAGCTGCTCGATGATCGCGCATCGCTCCTCCATGGTGTAGGCATTAAACAGCATGCCGGCGTCCTTCTCGCCAGCGCGTTCCGCATCTTCTCTGAGAACCCACACACCACCCCCAGCCGGCCACCCCGCGGCGATGAAGTTCTTCTTCACAGGTCTCTGGCGTACTTTCCTTTTCGCGTCAGCCCACGCGTGCTCGCTCTCCCACCACACGGCACCCAGCTGCCGCACTGCAATACCAATACCACATTAGCGCCTGGACCATCCAGTTTCACGGGAGGCGGTTTACTCTTGTTGCAGTGCGCCTCTTCGTCCGCGGCGGTGCCGGGATCTGTCGGGTCGGGGCGCGGCACCGGCTTGAACCGGCCGTAGCCCAGAAACTCGAGCTCGACGGCAGACGCCAGGAGGATGTACACGCCGCCCTTGGCTGGCCAGCCGAACACCCGGGCGCCGGGCTTGGTGCCATATGATACCCTCGCCAGGGGCGGGTCGAAGTATGGTAGCACGGGACCGTCCCAATCGTCCGTGTCATCCTCTAAGGATGTCACCACGGCGGGCTGCGGGTTCACGAGGAGCTTGAAGAGTGCCGCCGCTGCCATGACCGCAATCGCTATTTCGATAAACATAGTCCTATACATGGGCGGCGCAGCTCTTTAAATAGATGACATGTGAAAGCTTGGGAGGAGGACGCAAGAACCGGGCGTCTTGGGCCTGGCGAGAGCGGGAGCTGTGGGGCTCAGCTGCACGTGGGAGCCTCGAGTCCCCCAACACTGGCCGACCGGGGATGTTGTTGGAAAACTTGACACTTGAAATCAAATGGCGGGAGCAACAGGGCGGGAATCAACGACATGCTCCAGGCCGGCGACGCTCGAACAGCCAAAAAGAGGAGAGGGGGGGAAGAATCCTGCGGAAACGAGGCAACGCTCTTCAGCAACAATGGGAGCGAACAAGGCTCTCAGGACCACATCTTGGACTCGGCTGACAACAACTTCGAACCCGAAAGCTTCCGTTCATTGATTCACTGCCTCCCATGCCTTCCAGCATCCATCTAGCTACAAACCCAACTGTTGAAGGCCCAGCTGCTGTCCCTGACCCATGCAGCCGTCTCGCCCACGAGATATCTAAAAAGGAGTGACTCTGTATCGCCCAATGCAAAAAACCCATCCGCCCAGAACCAAAGAATATGTACCGAAATCACGGACAATCGCGTGAGGGCCGAGGACGACGCCGAATAAAAGAAATAACCCGAAAGAGCCGCCGATGACAAGACGGTTGATAATGGAAATGAAACTGCGCCATTACAGCCCTACGTTAATCGTAGCCGGCTCCACGCTGCCATCCACTGCTACGAGTTAGTCACCGCAAAACCAACCATCCCATCATCGGAATCAACTCACCTTGGGCCTGCTGGTGCCTTTGGCCCAGAGTGCGCCCCGGCGCTCTGATGCGACTGGTACCCCGACAAGTTCGTCGACGAGCCCGACGCGCCAAACGGGCTGGGCGCCCGTATGCTCCCGCTCGCCCGCGTCCGCAAGTGCTGCGCCTCTGCCGGGTACGTGCCGAGCACGGGGTCGACCGGCGCGCGGTACGAGCTCCGGATCGAGTTGCGGGGCGAGTCCCGGAACGACTCCTTGCCCGAGTACGGGCCCGAGTGCGGCGACCCCGAGCGCATCGCCATGTTGGGCGGGTTGGACATGCCGGACTCGTCGTCCTCGAGCTCGGTGGTCGGCTTGAACAGCTTGCCGTCGCCACGGGCGGCGGCGCCGAGGGCGTCGAGTTCGCTGGTCGTGCCGATGTGCGTCTGCGACTTCATAAACGACGTGCGGTCGTCGTTCATGAACTGGTAGCGCGTGTCGGGGTTGTTGTGGAACAGGATGATGCCCGTCGTGATGATCAGCATCAGCAGGAGGATGAGCGCGAAGGCCGCGTTGGCGATCCAGAGAACAACGCCCACCACGCCAATCACGAGCCTCGGCAGCCCAAACACGTCGGTGAAGACGAACAGGAAGATGGCATTGATAAAGTTCATGGCGCAGATGGCGATGTTGAACGAGTTGGTGCTCTTGTCCATCCACGGCCGCAGGACCGAGGCCGTGATGAGCGCCGCCGCCTCGATGATGATCAGAGCCACGGCCTGCACGGTGCCGGCGCGCTGGGCAAAGGCGATGAACATGCCCTTGACCAGCGTGTACACGAGGACCGGCACGATAAAGTAGTAGGCCGAGGCGCGGAACTGCACATACAGGAACCCCCACTTGTTCAGCGCGTGGGGGTCCGAGAAGAGGATGTAGGCGGGATTCCGGTGGAGCGAGACGGAGCGGCGAGCGATGCGGATGACCCGGTAGGCGGCATAGCTCAGGGTGGCCAGGGTGCCAAAAAAGAAAAAGACGGCCAAGACCATGGCGCCTGGCGAGTCGTTTTGCGTAAACTCCCACAGGCAGAAGATGGTCATCTGAGGGAAGCCGATGAGCAGCCATCTGTAGAGAACACCTGGAAATGGTTAGTGAGAACCTGGCAAACTTGGTTTACCGGATACATACCCTTGAGCACAGTCAGCCACCCAGCGCGGAAGTCCAAAAAGGTATCGCTCTTCATCATCTTCATCCGCACGGCCAACTCGCAGAAGCCCTTGAAAAGGACGACGCCGAGGGCGGCAAGGATCATGAAGATATAGAAGAACGTGAGGCAGGTCAGGAACAGGTTGGTGGTCTCGATGCCGGCCCTGAACGCCGCCCGCTGGATGCCGTAGACGACGTAGCTGCCGTACGAGGTCTGGATGGCCCGCTTGGAGATGCCGCCGGCCGACCGCTGAACAAAACCGGAGGCCGAGTCCAACAGCGGCACGGAACGCTTGAACTTCTCGACCTGGACGGACACGGTGTGGAGCGTGTCGAGAATGGTGGTCGCCTCGCCGCCGGTCGACCGCTGGTACCACGTGAGGATGTTCTGGATGAAGCCGACATTGATGATGCCCATGCTCCACTGGAAGTCCTGGGTCCACGACTTGACCACCGGGGGAAGGGGGATGGCGCAGAGACCGAGCATGGCCTGGCCCTGGAAGTAGCCGAACAGGGAGAGCGTGGTCGACGCGATATGCGAGGCGGCGTTGGAGAAGCCCAGGCCGTTGACAATGGCCGAGGAGATGAGCGCCAGGATCGTCACGCCCGCAGATGCCCATTTCACACCAACAAGGTCCACTGTTCGCGGTCAGCATTCCCTCTTCCACCGCTGCCCATCCATGTCAACCTACCCGTCATTCCGTTGGAGATATCGGCTTCCACACAGGCGATGCTCTCCCCCGGGTTGTCGCCGTCTGTCCTGTTGATGTACACTCGGACGGTCGCATCGAGGTCGGGGAACGTGTAGGCAATGCCTGGGATCTGCGCGATAGCGTCCTTCGTTACCGGCAGGTTGAACGGGTTGTTGCCCATCTTGCCGGACGTCATGGGACACAATCCAGGGAGGTTGGAGGTGCACGGGTCCAGCTTTGTGCGGATGATGGGGTACCCGTATGCGTAGATGGAGATGTCGAAAATGACATGGCCCTCGATCGACGACGTCGCGAGCATGTTGATGGAAGCTGTGAGGTTATTCGGGGTGAAGACGACGTCGAACAGGCTGGCGGTGAAGCCCGAGTTCTCCTGGCACGGCGCCAGCGAATTGGACCGGAGCACATATTCGGCGCTGGCCGGGAGGACGGCGGTCGCGAGGGAGGAGATGAGGAGGAGCGGGTTCATCGATGGGAGGCGCATCTTGGCCGATCTGCCCGCCCGGGGCCAGGGGGCGTTGGCGGTTGGTCTCTTGTGGGATCCGGTCGTGCCGGGGGGTGGCCGGGAGGAGGGCTTCGGGGCTCGGTCCGGATTCTCAAGCTGGCATTCTCCAGCGTCGGTCGCAAGTGTTCACAGCTTGGCTCGGCGAGAGAGGGCGATAAGTTCGAGTTGAGTGCGGTTGCGACGGGGGCCGAAGGGGTCTCGTTGTCGGGTTGCGGAACGTGAAAAGTGGGGACGAAAAACGAGCGACGGCGACCGACAATCGCCTACCAACCACGCATCCAACAAAGGCTCAGGTCGTTGCGTCCAAGGGCCGCTTGATGAAACGTTTGGGAGCAGAGAAAAGAGATGTCGAAGCTCGAACGAGTGAAGTTGACGGAGAACGAGTGGGGGACAGAAGTGCGGATCGCCTCCACCGAAACAGCGGCAAGAACAGGGAATCTCGTGTTGGGAATGAGTTGGCCCGGGCGATGCAGGGGTTGGGAATTCTGATGCGGGATGGCCAACACGAGGGCGAAGTGGCTGTGCCGGCAGAATCCAAGAAGAAAAGGCACGGAAACGGTGCGCCAAGCCGGCCAACAAGCTCTGCTCGATGGCACTGCGCTAGCCTGATACGGGGAGCGACAACCCCTGGCAGGATGAGGTCATCCACCTTGGGCCGCAAGCCAGGGGTGTTTGGTTGGCCAGCAGGGAGCCATGGCAAACGTCAGCACCCTGCATCTCGAAAACTGGTGGCAGGTGCAGGGACTTTGTGCCGACCCATCTCGAATCCTTCCGGCATCTACCACCAAGGAAGCTGGGAAGGTATCAGAGTTAAACCAGAGCGTGTCACTGCGCAAGCCCGAGGCAAGCACTACAATATCTGATTGATGATTCAAGCTTTCCAGGAACCATCTGCAGGAAACATCTCGAAACATTGCAACGACGGGAACCCTGCGTGCCGTTGCAGCGCCAAGAAATCGGCCACAGTCTGACACTGGTGGAGAAGGACCAAGAGACTGGGTTTAACAAACCGATGACTGAGCCTCCGTGGAGTTCATGGACATTTATAACTTTACGAGCTCTCCACTCGAGTGCGGCCATACAGTACACGAGGCTTGAACCTGGGGTCGGCAAACACTCCCTTCTCAGCCATGTCCCCAGTTTCACGGAAGAGACAACCGAGGACCCTGCAGGTTCAGAGCACCGCATATGGATCCCAGCTGGTGTCTCTTTGTTCAGTCACTGGAACCAGTGGATGATTGTCCCCTGTCGTCAGAGTTGAATGTTGACTTGACGAGCAGGAAGCACGGAGCAACAAGGTGCACTGCGGGCTCCGGTGGGTTGATCAGCACATGGCTGTTTCACAGTGATGCGCGACAACGAGGGAGAAGCAACGAGTAATCTGCCATTCCCACTTGACCAACGCTGGAATCCCTTCCTGCTGCGCCTCCCTGCCCATGATACATGACACGACCATTGCATTGCAGTTGAATCCCTGGCATGGAGCCAACATTCGTCAGCCATCAGGGTTGCTGGACACTGTCCAAGAGCCAGAAGAAGGTCCAAAACACAGACCCAATTCCGACCTCTGCTTTCCTTTCTGAATAGTCAGACGAATCTGGGAGTGCAGCAGATGGCCCCAGCCTCATTTGCATGTGATCGCCAGGGTCGCCATGGTCTGTGAACAGGATCGTTTGGTCGACTTGGTGGTTACTCCCAGTCCCACTTCGTTGAAGCTTGTAAAGCAATTTCTCCAACTTTTGATCAACGACCACCGGCGAGGTTGCTGTCCAGTCTCCTGGCCATGCATGCCCCGGGCTTCAGGTTGCCGTTTGCACTTGCATGACGGGCTGCTGGTTCTGGACCCGCATCGAAACAATGAAACTGTGCTCTTATCTTATCGCACCCTGGGCTTGACCTTCTGGGAAACCTCTCGCATCCCCTCACGACCACCAGCCCCTGCTTCGTTCACTTGGTCGTCTTTGTCCTCGCCGCTCGCCCAGGAACTGCTGCAGCCTTGAGTGCCACGCACCAGACCGGCGCCCTCAAAACCCCCAAAGCGCGTCCGAGCACGCGGGTCGCAACCGTGTCGCCAACGATGCAGTCGGGTTGACTCGCGCAGCAGCTACCCCTCTCGTCTCTCTGCCGCCTCATCGACAACATCCGGCTCCGCTGCCCGTCTGTCGAGCTTCTTCGACACACCAGCCTTCGCCATCACCGTCCGCATCCCTCACGTCTTGGACCGCGCCCGCATCCCCGCGCCTGGCGACTGGCGGAAGCGCGTTACGGCAAGGCTGTCGGCTTGGTCGGTTCTCCATTTCGACGCTTCACCGAGATGCCGACGACGCACAAGAAGGCCGCCCCGGCCTCGGCCGCCGAGCCGGCGCCTAAGAAGCGCAAGGTCGACGCCGCCGAGCAAAAGTACTACGCCGTCCGTGCCGGTTTCAAGCCCGGTGTCTACACCAGCTGGGCCATCTGCCAGCAGCAGATCACCGGCTTCAAGGGAGCCCAATGTGCGTTTGCCGTGGACGCCAGCTTGTTGGTTTACTGACGCTTCCGCCAGTCAAGTCCTTTCTCCGCTACGAAGACGCCTCGGCGTTCGTCGCCGGCCGCGACCCGCCCTCGGCCACGGCCGACAACAAGCCACCCCGATTCTACGGCGTCGCCGTCGGACGCAAGCCCGGCGTCTACACAGAATGGTCGGCAGCTCAGGAGGCGATAGTGGGCTGGAAGGGGCCCAAGTTCAAAAAGTTTGACACGCGGACCGAAGCCGAGGCCTTTGTCCGTTCCTACAGCGCCGCCGCCGGGTCAACAAAGCACGCCCTCTCCGAGGCCGACGGCGACGAGGCGGACGGGACCGGGGAACCCCCGGCAAAGAAGCCGAAGACGGCAGCCAAGCTTGCAACCACACGCAACGGCGTGGTGGTCGTCTACACGGACGGGAGCAGTCTGGGCAACGGAAGAGCCGGCGCGACGGCTGGCGTCGGAGTGTACTTTGGGGCCTCGGACCCGAGGTTTGTCGCCCCTGCGCCGTCGACTCCCACTGGGTGCTGACCGATTCTACCAGGAACATCTCGGAGCGCCTGCTGGGCGAGCCCCAGACGAACCAGCGCGCCGAGCTCACGGCGATCCTCCGCGCCCTCCAGACGATCGACCTCGCCCAGGACCTCGAGATCCGCACCGACAGCAAGTACTCGATCCAGTGCGTCACCGAGTGGTACATCAACTGGGAGAAAAACGGCTGGAAGACGCGCGCGGGGCCCGTCAAGAACCAGGACCTGGTCCAGCTCGTGCGCGACAAGCTCGAGGAGAGGGAGGCCAAGGGCGGCCGCACCCAGTTCATCTGGGTCAAGGGCCACGACACCGACCAGGGCAATATTGCCGCAGACCACCTGGCGGTTGAGGGCGCGCGCATGTGATACCCATCGTTGTAGCGGGGAGTTGTTTGGGAGTTGACCTGTCCCTGGGCGGACACACCGTACCCTAATCACGGGCTGCATTTGGGAGCGTACTCTTACTATTTGGGCAGGTTGTCTGTTTGTTATTTGCTCGTTTCCTCTCCTACTGGCTCATATTCATGGCCAAGGGCATCGTTTCTAGTGGGGTGTAGTATTCACAGAGGGATGGAATAAACCACTCGCCAGTTTGCCACTCTTCCTTCTCATCCAGGTCGTCCTTGAACTCAAGCTTCCCGGTTTGCTCTGCACTCGAAGTCTTCACCTTACGGCTCCCAGATCATCGCAATGTTACTTCGCAGCCGATGGCCCCTTGCCCGAGCGCTTCGTCGGATAGATGGGACCCTCGAACGCCCTGGCGTCGACCGTGTCGTGACTGGCTCGCCCAGCAGCTGTTCAGCACGTTAACGTTAGCTGAGCGGTCGAAAGCTCGGTGTCCAAGACGTACCGGCGGAGTTGGTGGCGTGCATGAGGAAGCGGCCGAGGTAGTCGACAAACTTGTCCCACTGCGTTGCAAGTGTGAGTCCAGGTTAGTGACTGACTATGAATATGACAACTCATAGCAGAGCGGACTTACACCTTTAGCAAGAGCGCCCATTCTGTTTTCAAAGCTGCGGTAACGGCCAGTGGGAGAGAAAGAGTTGACTTTCGGATTTGTTGACACAGCAGTCGGCTGCCTTTTGAACCATAGAGGAATCTGTGACCTTGAGGCTGTGCAGGGCATGAGCGGACAAGAATGCCTTGACGCGGAATGGTGTTGCCGCGGGGACTGCCTTTAGAACTTTATCCGGATCTGGGGTTGGTTGATTTTCAGTTTCACCCGTAGGATTTAGGACTCAGCCACATGAGAAGTTGCTCTTAGTGGTTACAAGTACCACGGCCCAGAGGCCTCCAGCGGCATTCCCTCCTTGCCGATCAGTTGCATACATCCTTGGCAATATTGGTTGTTATCCTTCAGTTGGTGAGCATAGTCTTCCCTTGCTGTATTGGCCCAAGGCTGTCAGATGTATATATTTCGCCGACCCAGAGTGTCGACGCAGGCTTTCATCTCTTGCCGAGTGCCGAGAAGTGTGCAGGGTCCGATACCATAAAAAGCAGGGCGCATAAGGGAGGAAAATTAAATGCCGTTTGTTTGGTCGTTAGTTTTGTGGGAGGGCAGGAAGAAGCTAGAGATTTCTCGGCGAACCCAGCTTCTTGACTCCTTTCCGCCTACATCGTGGAAGCCTCCAGGTTGGTAAGGCCCTTCGACAGACGACCTATTGCTACCATTTCAGAGACACGGAGAGACCAAGTTGTCCCACTGCTGCTATTGCTCCAATGCTCTCATCCATTGGCTCGGTATGTTTTGTTGTATCATTCCGGGTCATCACCCCTCGTGTCGATGACGGCGGTTGGTCGGTGGCGAGCACTTGACACTCCCCTGACCAGGAGATACTCGATCTAGAGTTTGAGCACCTCCACCAAATGAAACCATGACCTCTGGGTCTGTCGAAGAGGGCATCCAATACGATGCCGACGGTCTCTGCTTGCAGCTGTTGCCGGGCGCGAGGTCCGATCTGCCCCTCAGTGTTATTGTCAATTATACGTCATGAGAGAGAAAGAGGGCCGTGGGGCCTGTGCCCTCCCCGACAGCATATTTCAATGACACCCGTCCGTCCCGTGTCTTCTGTGCATTGCATTGCCCGAGACAATTGCTTGCCCTGACCAAACCTACGGTAGCTGTGAAAAATCACCCACTTCAAGAACCACCAATATGCTCGTCCCGAAACGCACCGGCATCGGCCTCCGGGCCAGCCTCCACGCAACCCGGTGCCTCTCCACCACCGTCGTCCGCCCCTGGGCCACTCCGACCAGCCGCCCGCCCGCCGCCGACCCGCGCAGCGGCAACCCCGTTGACGACATCGACCTCGTCTTCGACTACCCTACCGAGGGCCAGAGCAGCCACCAGAAGCAGGGCCTTGAGGCGTCCGGCCTCGATCTGCACTCAGCCCTGCCCCATCACCCCAAGCCCGGCATGCAGGGACAAAACATGCCCGGAGCCAAGATGGGCAAGGAGATGGGGTATACAGACAACAGCACCATGTGGGTTTAGCTCGTGTCCTGCAGATTATGAACGTCTCTGATGTCCATCCTCGCAACAGGTATAGATACATCGGCCTCGGTGCTCTCGGCTTGGGTGGCCTGTACATGATGATGCGACGGCAGAGTTCCGGCCCGGCCCCCAAGCCTGCTTCCATCGCGGAGCCGGGTGACCTGGTTGGGCACAAGTCGGCCGACAAGAACATGGAGAGGATGCTTGGGCGCGGAAGATGACGGGAGCAGCAGGACTGCGGTGAAAAGGAGGCTAGGATGTCTGATGGAGGACTGAACGCAAGATTGGCTATACAATACTTTGCCCGTAATACCAGTACACGAGTTTAATTCACACATATTAGTCGAAACCACCTCTTGCTGGCTCAGTGTAGCGCACGAGGGGAATGATATGCCCTGGGGTGTTTGATCAACTTGTCAACTCTGTTAATTAATGTGTGTACGCCACGAACAGAGGTCTCTCAACAGTCTCAGTTGTGAGATGAAGGGTTAGGATCTCCCCCCGCCATCACTAGCTCGCGTACAGCCTTCATGACACGAACAGACCGGAGATCCGACGGGAGACCACACCACACCGGTGTCTTGTTTTGTTGAAGGGAAGCTTTGGGACGAAGGGCTGGCAGTACTAATAGGGAGCTCTGGCGGTCTACCTGCCGGTCTTGAACGGTTGTATCTCGATTCTCTTCCATGAGCAAATGACGGCGTCTTAGTCACAGTTTGTCCCAACTTCCAGTTCTCGACACACTCCGGACGTTCTGGTACGCGCAGTCCTCTGGCTGGTGTCAGTCGGCAGGGACGCCCCAATCGGAGGTTGCTTCCCTCCGAACTCAAGCATTGTAAGACACACGGAGTTGAGCAGTCGCACCGCTTCTAGACCAGCAAATCACAATAGCCTCTTACGAGACATCGTTTGGCTTTCAAGGCATTACGATGGACCTGAGGCAGCCTTCGGGTGCGTCAAAAATTTGATCCTGAACGTAGGGACATGTCATTCTGACCAAGCACTTTTTCCACACCATCCTCAGCGCCTCATTCACTTCCCGTCTCCGCACCTTCTACCACCTACAAGACACACGCTCTGAAAGACATGCAAGATGGTCTCGACAAACATCACCGAGCTGCTCGCCACTTACATCCATGCCTTACACATCCTCGACTACCACGGCGTCCTCGACGGCTACGGCCACCTCTCGGTGCGGAATCCCAACAACCCGCCGACCTTCTTCATGATGCACGCGCTCGCGCCGGCTCTCGTCTCCGGGCTCGACGACATCAGCGAGTACCGCATTGAAGACGCGAAACCGGTCAAACCCGACGATCCCGCGGGGCCCATCGAACGCTTCATCCACAGCGAGGTCCTGAAGCGGTACGCCGACGTCAATGTGGTGTTGCACGGCCATCCACCGGGGCTGATTTCGTATGGGGTCTCGTCTGTCGGTTTCAGGCCCGTGTTCCATGGGGCGACCTTCTTGGGTATGTAGATTACGTGCGAGCTTTCGCCCGTGGCTGCACCCCGTATCCGTCAGAGGTAGAAAAAGCTTACACGAAGACGGGTTTGCCAAGATGAGGAAGTTCCCGTCTTCGACATTACCAAGTACTACCAGTCCAACGACACGCAGGACTTTCTCGTACGCAACCAGCGCCTCGGTGCTGCCCTCGCCGCCGAGTTTGACGACAACCACAACGATGCCCACAACAACTCCTACCCCGCCTACAACCTCGTCCTCATGCGGTCGCACGGCTTTGCCGCCGTGGCGACCGACATCAAGCTTGCCACGTTCGAGGGCGTCAACGCCGTGACAAACGCCAGGATTCAATCAGAGGCGCTCTCGATCCAGCACGCCTACACGGGTCAGGCCGCGCAGGGGGGTAATGGGATCGCCCACCTGAATGGGCGGCAGATCAGGGACACACGGCAAACGATGCTGAGCACGCTCGAGAGGCCTTGGGAGCTGTGGGTGAGGGAGGTCAAGGTCAACCCGCTGTATGTGAATGAGTTGGACCCGGGTCGTTGAGTTGATTTGTTGGGGAGTGGCGAGAGCAGCTCCCTGGGATGCGAGTTTTTAATGGGACATGTTGCTGCAAGAACTGTCGAAGACTGAGACGGGATAAGCGGTTGGGTTGCATTGTATCACAATTGACATCGAATTTCCAACTTGACCACTGTTGAGCTCATTCTCGGGCGTGTCGCAGCCAGGGGGACCGCGGTTGTCCCGAAGGGACACACCTCACGGACCCGTGCCTCCACCATCGCCTTACCCGGCGCTCGACTCGAACATCCCGACTGCAGACTGTTCTCCGTTTGCCCAGCTGGCGAGAATGGCAGAGATGTCTTGCGCTTCCCAGTCTCCGAGATGACCAGCCCAATCTACGCCGGCGGATGGTTGGAAGGGATCAGAACCAAAGATGGGCACCATCTGGCCATGATCGTCAAGAAAACGGAGCGAGTCTTCTTGCTGATTATACGCCGGCAATGTTGTCGAAGCCTGAGGAGTGTGTGCCTCGACGAGACCCCGGGCGAGCTGCGCAAACGCTGCACAAATTTGGTAGAGGCGTTCGGAGCCGCGAGAGGCTCCCCTCACCCGTTTCAGAAGGTCCACCACGTCGCTCAAGAGATGTACGTCCTCCGTGCTTGTCGTTGCAATTGCGTGCAAGAAAACGACAATGAACGGTGTGAACGAGCAACAGTCGAGAACCCTGTCGAGTTCACGCGTTAGGTCGACTCAATGGTACTTCGTCAAAGACAGGGAAGGACAAGAGGCACTGACCAGTTGGCATAATCAACATCTGTCAGGAATCCGGTGGCCTCATAGCCGGAGAAGCAGCGAATATGGCTTTCCAGACTGAGGCGGGCGGCTTGGAAGCATTCAGAGCTGATATCCATGCCGGAGCCCGGATCTGGCGTCGCTCGCAGCAGCGATGTCAGTGTCGAGTAGTACATGACACCCCAATGGCTCCTGGACAACTCAAAGATCTCCGGATGGCAGACCCGGCTCGAGTCAATCTACATGTGTATCAGTGACATGATCTAAGTGCAACCGCGAGAGCGGCCGACAAGGGGTATTTTGGCGTCCTGACATGCTCGAGCTCGGCCTGCAACCGCCGCAGGGAAGCTGCAAGCTCGTCGATGTGACGGGTGCGCTCAGTGCGGCCGACCTTGAGCGCGGAAACGGAGTAGAGCGAGTTGTAAATCTGACCCTGAAGCTTGGCCAGCTTGATGGCCACGAGGAAGGATAAGTCCCATGGACGGAGGGCAGGGTCGGTTGGGAGAGCAGGGTACTGGGAATCGATCTCAAGATCCTGGATGCACGAGGCTCGTCCCCAAAGAAGGGACATGTTTTTGTCGAACACGTATAGTGTCCAGAAAAGTCGACGCATCGCCTCGGCGTTGACCGTTCGGTCGTTCTGATACGTTCTCTCGCGGTGGTATCCGAGTATCTGGCAATGGCTCGCCGCCATGGACACAAGACTCGAGCACAGCGAGGGTTTGGCCTCCTCTTGCGCTTTAATAACCTAGAAAAGACGGACAGCCGAATCAGTCCGAGTCGACCCCGTCTCCTGTCGGGCGTTGGGTTTCACTCACCCCCATTGTCAACGCAAGAATGCTCTCAAAGCTGGGCACTGCAAGGACGTCGTACGCCTCGAGCCCAACATTGAGGTTCTTCTCACATCTGGCGAGATGTGCCTTGAGATCGTGGTCTTTGCAGAGCGGGTCTGACAGCGTTGTGTATTCCCGCAACACAAAGTACAGGATCCCGTGCATCGCCGTGAGGTGACTCACAGTGACCGCTTCGGTGGGGAAGTACACCCCCTGACAGAGGCTCTCGAGGAGTGACGGGCTGTTGATGGCCCATGAGCAGAGGAAGATGGGTGTGCGCGCTGTCCGTGTTAGCCACGTAAGTCATTTAAGTCGTGTGCCGAAGTTGGCTTTCGTGGACTGTCAACTACTTTCGACTGGATAATGTGCGTACCTTTGGCGCTCCGAAGAATGGAAACCACCAGCTCAGCCGGCAAAAGCTCGATCGTTGGGCAGACGCGCGGGGCGGGATTTCTCAAGAATCGATGAGACTCACAAGAGTGTGAGAGACATGGCGGCTGAAGCAGGTTTTCGAGCGAGGTGAACGACGAGCTCAGGCTCGGCCCCTCCTTGTTCCCTCCGATAACAGCGGTTTTGTGGGCAGTGTCAGTGGCCTCGACGGAGAAGTTGGTAAACGACGAAGCCCCTTCGTACAGACCGCTGGTACAAGTGGGGGCCAGTTCGCCGTCCTCATCCTCGGGGCTGTTAACCCGGTTCCCTGCTGAAAGGCTGCTGGAACTCCCAGGCGCGATGCTCTGGACAGAAATACAACGCTCGATGTTGCAGAGGCGTTCAGTTAGACGTTCGATTGATTCCTCCCTGAGTGAAGTGACGAATGAGCCTCTCCTCAAGGCTTTGAAGAGGAGGGTAAGAGAAGGGAACTGACAGTTGCGAAACCCTGTCGGGCTTGGGGCGACTTGGGCTCGGGGTCTTGGCCGCGCTCCCGCAGGAAACGCCGGATGCCCGACAATTGGCACATGGGTTGGTGCGGTCGCATCGGATCTACCAGGAAAGGCCCTCGATCTCAGTTGATGACCGCAAGAAATGCTCTGGGTCGCCTCACCTTCCGTACCCTGCACGCCTCACACTGCGAGGCCTGTCAGCGAGGCTGGCAGGGAGAAGGGGCATGCAAAGCAAACCCTACCGCTCTTGGAATCAGTGAAAGCCGGTGTTTTCTCGCTTGGATCGTTTCGGCCCTCTCAGCATTCGGCATGGTGTCGTGTATCTCGGAAAGAAAGGGGACGGTGAGGACCGTGGGCTCCCGCGGGCCCGCGGACGTCGTCATCACGAGTCCGACGGAGCCGCGGGGGCGCGGGAGGGCGGGATCCGCCAGGCCGAGAATACGGAGACCACCTATCAGGCTTCCACTTCTGTGATTTGCGACCCCACTCGCTCCTTGTCAACCAAACTCCTTTCTCAGGACTCCAGGAGTGTCCTAATGGGGAGAATGTCGTACTGTATAGAAAGAGGGTCCTGGCCCAACGTGGCATTTCAAGGTTGAACATGGCACGCCTTGTCTCTTGTCTTCCCCTCGACTCTCTTTGACATCCTCCTCCTTAGCCCATCCAAGTTTCCAGCGGCCAGCGCTGTTCAACAATGGCTACCGACTCGGGCGTGGAACGGTTGACGCCTTTGGACATGCTCATGCCCAAGACGTACATTGGGGCACTCTTGACGTTTAAAGCGACGCAGGGCATCTCGACAGTCACCCAGTCACTCCAACGCGGATTGGACCGCCTCTGCCAACAAATGCCGTGGCTGTCTGGCCACGTGCTTTCGACAACCACGGCATCGTCGCAAAAGCTTGGCCTTGAACTTAGATGGCAGGCCAACGGCAAAACCTCTCTCCTAGTCGACAAGGGCACGGTTTCGGCAGCATACGACTCGCTTTCCGCGGCTGGTATGTCGCCTTCAAGCGTTCCGGAGGATGTGTGGCCGGTCCCTAGCATGATTGATGACGCCCTTTTCCCCGACGGAGCGCCTGTTCTCGCGGCAAGCGTCTTTCAGTTCTGCGATGGCCACGGAGAGGTCGGATTGTGCGTCTGCATGCATCACAACGCTGTCGATGCCACCGGGTTCGCGGAAGTGCTGAGGTTATGGGCTCAAAACATGCAGGGAGCACCAACGCGCCCCTTCCCGACCATGGTTGAGGGCAGGGCGAGCCGGCTGTCGAGGGCCCTGGCGACTGATCTCGATGTGGCATTCGCTGTCCCTCTCGACGCCCTCCTCATGTCGCACCCGGAATTCTCTACCACCCCTCCAGCACTACCGGCCTGCTTTTCCCCGTGTTCCTGCGAGTTGTTTAGCATTCCTGTCACGCGTATCAATGTTGTCAAGGAGCGCGTCGCCGAGCACGCCTCGGCAAAGCCAACTACAAACTCGATGCTCTGCGCGCTTCTGTGGTCAGCAATCACTCGTGTGCGCGCGCAGCGGAACCCAATTCTGGCGAGCGAAACCAGCCGGCTCGTGACAGCCGTCGACGGTCGACGACAACTCGGCCAAGACTTTTCTTCGCCAGAGACCCCCTATGTCGGTAACGTCGTCACATACGCCATGGCGCAGCAGGCCGTGGCAGGTTTACGCGCCTTGACCGGCAGAGATTCTGGACAAGCTCTCGCCTCGGTTTGCGACAGCATTGCTGGAACACAGTCGTCCGCGCGGGACAGCTTACGCCACGTTTCCGAAGTGTACAGCCTTGCGGACCGCGTGGACGATCCCACAAAGATCTATCCTGGATGGGATTTGTTCGGCTCGCGGGATCTCACCATCACAAGTTGGGCAAACCTTGACACGTATTCTGTGGACTTTGGCCCGCATCTCGGTAGGCCGCACTTTGTCAGGGTACGTGCAGCACAGGCGGATGGGGTTGGTTTGATTCTGCCACGACGGCCGGCGTCGGCTGCGATGGGCGGACATGAGGAAGTTCTCGATGTTATGCTCATGTTGAGGAAGGATGACATGGATGCCCTGGAGCAGGACACCATGTGGAAGTGGCTTGTCAGTTAGGTCGAAAGCTGAATTGCGTCGAACAGTTCTGGACGTTCATCCTTGAATGAAGGTTTTATTCCGAGTTTCTGACGCTCCTCGCTTGCTTACCATGCCACGCGGCCGACTCGACATAAGCAGTACGCGCTAGACTTTTTACGAGTGTTCGGGAGGACGGCGACCTCGCGGTCTCACCCCCTTGTGTGTCCGGGTTCCCTGGGCGGACACCGACCCTGTCTGTTGTAACATAGGGCCATGATCAACTAGAGTTGGAGCAGAGTCGGCTGGGTTCTTTGGAGACTGTCTCTTCGTTAGAGCTAGGAAAGGTACGACGGAGACATTCACGGGCCCGTCTTCACCCATCTCGCTTCTCGGCCCTTGATGGACCCTAGACTCCATCCCGAGTCAACAAGAAAAGTGGGGCCTCATGGCGTAATTGGTAGCGCGTTCGACTCCAGATCGAAAGGTTATCCGTTCAAGTCGGGTTGGGGTCATGCAGAAGCACTCCTTGTGCTTCAAGCTTTCCTTTTGCTCCCTCAGAGCCCGCGAGCCAGGAGTGTCCAAAGTTTTTGGTTCCGGTGTTAAGTTTACATTGCTAAACAGGATGGGATTGCCTTGACGCCCTTGCTGCTTGTCTCTCACAGCACCGAGCAGTTAACGTTCTGTGCTTCAAACCCAACAAGCTGGTGATGGCCGACAATGTTCAGTTCCAGGGATTGACATACGGGAACGACAAGCCCGATCTGCCCTGGCCGCAACCTCATTGGTCGGATTTGACCCCCAACATCACTCCTGATGACGCGAAATATGAAGCAGAGAGAGAAGAGACATGCCGGGATCGGCTTCCTCTTCGATTGCCACCGGCTGGTCCTGACAGACAAACGCCAATGCAAACCAGCATTGAGTTCGACAGCTTGGTATTCACCACCCGGGCCTCGCCTTGCCGCGGTGGATCCTGCGGCCCTTGCAGGTCCGGGACGAGGGTGTGGGCCCCGTTCGGCGATCGGAGTTAAGGGATTCGGCGCAACAACCGGTGCTGATCCGCGGTTGTAAGATGGCGAGAGGGTGGGTGTGACGTCTGTGATCCTACATGACCAAGGGACGTCACCGGAGTCTGCCATCACGCAGAATGGATGGCTTGGATCCGACAAATTGGGGAGCAGGTGCCGTCCCGAGCTCGACCTTGGATCTCAAGGGCATAACCGTCTTTGAGACTCGAGCACGCCCAAGCTTTGATATTCTACATTGTCTTCTACTGCATAGAAGCCGCTTCGCCACTTCAACATGGCACCCTCCTCCCGCGTCTGGCTCATCACGGGCTGTTCCTCCGGCTTTGGCCTGCACCTCGCGCAGACCGCCGCAGCGCGTGGTGACCGCGTCCTCGCTGCGTCTCGCAACCCAGACAAGGCAACGGACCTCGCTGGCCAGAAGAACATCACACTCGTACGCCTCGACCACAACGACGACCTTCCCAAGATCAACGAGGCCATCAACGACATCCTGTCTGTCTACGGCACCATCGACATCGTGGTCAACAACGCAGCCTACGTCCAAACCGGGACCGTCGAAGAGACCTCTCCCGAGGAGACCCTCCGCCAATTCCAGGCCAACGTCCTCGGGATCCTCAACCTCTACCGCGCAGTACTTCCCCACCTCCGCAGCAAGGGCCAGGGGACCCTCGTCACCATCGGCTCCATGGCCGCCTGGTACCCAATGGACAGCTGCAACCTGTACAACGCCTCCAAGGCGGCCCTCCACGCGGCCACCCTGGGCCTCGCCGGGGAGGTCAAGGGCTTTGGCATCCGGCATTGCCTCGTCGAGCCCGGCTTCTTCCGCACCGGCCTGCTCAAGCCGGACGCCAACTTCGCCGGCACCCCGCCGTCGACGCGCTCGCCCGCGTACGACGAGATCAACCGGATCGCCGACGACAACTTCAAGACTTACAACGGGAAGCAGCTTGGAGACCCGGTCAAAGGCGCCGAGATCATCTACGAGGTAGTTACCTCGACTGGCGTTGCCGCGGGCAAGCCGCTGCCCGAGTTTCTTCCCCTGGGAAGTGACGCCAGCACCGAGATCTCCAAGGCGGCGCAGAAGACTCTGGACGGGGTTGAGGAGTGGCGAGGAATCAGCCGCCTGAGTGACTTTGCCGAGGGCGAATGAGGGAGTGGGAAGTGTCGCTGAAGGCCGGATAAGCCAGTCCGGCCCGAATCCACGTTATCGAAATCGCTGCGTCCAAGTCGTTTTGGCGCGCACTCAGAACAAGAGACGCTCCTGCTCCCCCGGTGGCATCGCCTGTGTCCTTTGGTGGCAATCTCGCTCCCATTGACGAATCGCCAGAGTGTCACCACCTTCGCAGACGACGCCGCCCAAATCTGGCTGTGCCTCGGCAGCTGCGTTATCCCTCGTGCAAGTAACCCAAACCCGCTGCCCTTCCAGCCACCCGAATGCTGCCAAAGGTCCATCCCAAGACGGGGTCCAGTCCCCTGCCTTGAAAGTCACCCTGTTGAGCTGGTGTCCCGCGCTGTGTTGCCACATGAGCCGGGCCATCTCAGCGGCGCTCGTCGTGTTCAGCATCGATTGGGCGTACTTGTCGGGCCCGACGCACTCGCCTTCGCAGAGGAGGTCGCTGTACCAATGGCCGCTTAGCTGCTGCCTGTGGCACTCACTCGCGAGCGGAAAGTGAACTGTGAGGTCGGTCAAGCCTGGCAGCCCCTCGGCCAGCGCCTTCAGTTTTTCCCACGGCCATTGCTGTCCGTTGTGGGTCCCGTTGTCGTCCCCCGCGAGGTCGACAGTCAGGGTGCTGAGGTTAGGCACCAGTTTGACCAGAGCGTGCACGTCCTCCATGGTGAGTGCTGGAGGAGCGTATGAATCTGCCTCGTCTGACCAGTACTCCAAGGACCGGAGCGTCGGCCCGTGGTGTTGTAGCACACGCTGCAGAGATGACACGCCAGTGTCGTTGTGGTGGCATTTCTCGCCTTCTTCCTCCGAGTTCCGCCACGAGAGATGGCTGAGCGAGTTGTTGGGAAGCGCAAGAATGAACCGCTCGGCGATGGCGTTGTGAACCGCGAGAGACGTGAGGCTGGGTAACTTGGCAGGCAGCTTTTGCGCCACTTGGTCAGTCAAGGTGTACCACCCTCGAGTGTAGTTCAGCTGGAGCGTGTGGATGCGCGAGAAGTCCATGGCGTCGAGCCACAGGTCCAAGTTCGTCTTGTTTCTCTGGGCCTCCGGGAGGAGACGATGTCGCAGGCACTCCCCAGCCCGCGAAAGCCCAAAATCCCAGGGACGGGCAAAAACGTCACTGCACCTGCTCCATTCGTTGTCGTCAGGGCTGTACCCGTCGAGGGACAGAACAAGAGGCGCCGAGGCATATCGTTCGCCGCCGCGAGCATCAAAGGGGAAGTTGAAGCTGTCGGGCCATCCGGAGCATCCAAGCAGCGCCGTGCGCACCTGGAGGGTTTCAATGTCCGGGCAACGCAGTATGGCCGCGTGGATGCTCGCCATGGAGGGGAAGGCCGGTTCCAGCCCGCCCTCCCCCCAGGCCGGGACCGTCTGCCGAATCGCCCTCGGACATTGGGCGCCGAGAGCTCCAGGCCCGATGAAGACGGAAACGAAGACTGTCAGGACAGAGACCCAATTCACCGGGTGTATCATTGTGGAGGTCGGGACAAGGATACGTTGAGGCCGTGTATGATGTCGCTTCTGAGTGTCACGAGCGGGGCGAGGGTTGCAGCTGCTGCCTCAAGAGCAGCGGTTCGGGAAGCAGGGGTGCCTGGGTCCCTCTGTAAGGGAGCAGCGGGCGGCGGGAGCAGTTGAAAACAGATCTTGTATGGTATGTAGAGAATGCTTATGCCTCACGATACAGTGACCACAAGCATCCCACCTACATCTCATACCTCGTTTGTATTGATTCCTGTGGCAGACTGAATGAACCCAAGAGAGTCGCGGAGCTCAGGTTGTGGCTCCGTCAGTTGTCGTGAGGATGAACCAATGTGGGTCCATGGGCTGTGATGGCGGGATGGAGCGAGGGATCTGCAGGGGTCGGGATCTTATCGATAAGGATTTGGGAAAAAAATCCCAGTTCTTTCCGCCTCCATTCCCGCGTGTTCCCAGCCAGCCCGGAACCAGCCAGGACGGTGATCAGCTTGAAGTGCGAGTTTCTCAGACCCGACAACATGTCCGCCGGAAAGAAGCACGCCCGCAGCGAAGGCGAGGACCAGAGCGTCCGCACCGCCAAGAAAGCGAAGACGGACGAGATCGACGCCCCGACCGACAGCGACCCCTCCCTGACGGCCGAGAAGAAGAAGAAAAAGGACAAGAAGGAGAAGACGGACAAGAAGGACAAGAAGGACAAGAAGGAAAAGAAGGAGAAAAAGGACAAGAAGGAAAAGAAGGAGAAGAAGGCAAAGTCTGAGGAGTCCGAAGCCAGCCCCGAAGTCGAATCCGAGCCCAAGGCCGAGAAGAAGGACAAGAAGTCCAAGAAGTCCAAGTCCTCGGACGAATCGACCCCGACCGAATCCGCTCCGGCCACCAACGGCGCAGCCCACCGCAATGGCGCCGCCTACTCATACCACCAGACCAAGGCCCTCGACGCCGTGTCAGAAGACGAGATCCAAGAGTTCCTGAAGAAGCAAGAGATCGCAATCAACGACCCGTCCGGCACCAAGCTCCGCCCGGTCCTCCAGTTCTCGCACCTCCCAACCTCGGCCCTCCTCTCCAAGGGCCCCTTCGCCTCCTTCACCGCGCCCACCCCGATCCAGGCCGCCTCATGGCCCTTTGCGCTCTCCGGCCGCGATGTGATCGGAATCGCCGAGACCGGCTCCGGCAAGACGATGGCCTTCTCCCTCCCCTGCATCGAGTCGCTCGCCTCCAGCCCCAAGCCGAAGCACTCCAAGGGCGACCGGACCGCATACCCCCGCGCCGTCGTGGTCTCGCCGACGCGCGAGCTTGCCATGCAGACCCACGCCGCCATGTCGTCGCTCGCCTCGCTCGTCGGCCTGTCCGCCGTGTGCCTCTACGGCGGCGCGCCCAAGGACGACCAGCGCGCGCTGCTGTGGAGGAACAACGGCGCCGACATCGTCGTCGCGACGCCGGGGCGGCTGAAGGACTTTTTGTCTGAGGGGTGCGTCGCGCTGTCCGACGTCATGTTTGCGGTCCTCGACGAGGCCGACCGCATGCTCGACAAGGGATTCGAGGAGGACATCAAGCTCATCCTCGGGGACTGCCCGCCGCGCGAGAAGCGCCAGACGCTCATGTTCACGGCGACGTGGCCGACGAGCGTGCAGGGACTGGCCGAGGGCTTCATGGTGGACCCGGTCAAGACGACCATTGGCAACCGCACCCGTGCCGGCGGTGACGAGAACGGCGAGGGCAACGGGTCGGTCGAGCTGCAGGCCAACAGCCGCATCGAGCAGAAGGTCGAGGTCGTCGACCCGCGCGGCAAGGAGCAGCGCCTCCTGGAGCTGCTCCGGGACGCGCAGAAGGGGAGCGCCAAGAACGACAGGATACTGGTGTTCTGCTTGTACAAGAAGGAGGCCGTCCGCGTCGAGCAGTTCCTCGAGAGGCGGGGCATCCGCGTGGCGAGCATCCACGGCGACCTGCGCCAGGACCAGCGGACACGCAGTCTCGAGGCGTTCAAGGCCGGCACGACGACCGTCCTGGTGGCGACCGATGTTGCCGCGCGCGGTCTGGACATCCCGGAAGTCAAGCTGGTCATCAACGTGACGGTAAGTCGAGCCTCCCGTATGAATCTCGGAACCCTGCTGACACGTGCAGTTCCCTCTAACCATTGAGGATTACGTTCACCGCATCGGCCGGACTGGACGTGCCGGCAAGAAGGGCAAGGCCATCACGCTGTTCACCGAGCACGACAAGGCGCACTCTGGATCGTGAGTAGTCTGTTCCTGAATCTGCTTACAGCACGCTGACCATCCCAGGCTCGTCAACATTCTGAGGGCGGCCAAGCAGCCTGTCCCCGAGGAGCTCCTCAAGTTTGGCACGACGGTCAAGAAAAAGGCGCACGACTCGTACGGCGCCTTCTTCAAGGACGTGGATCTGAGCAAGAAGGGGACCAAGATCACGTTCGATTAGGGGAGATAAAACGGCGTTGGGGAGGGGTTATTTTGCACTTGTTTTTGGTGGGTGTCTCAAATATCTCAGGAGCTGGCCTGTTGTCTCCCTCGGAGAGCCTGGAAGCCGCTGTACAGAAGCCGCCGTTCGGACACGGCGCTGCTCGCGTGTTAGTATCGATACCATAGAGACGAGAAATGATAGAGCGCAACCTACACAGCAACCACAAACGGCAGCGCGACAGCTGCCAGCTTGACCAGTTCTACCAGCGCCTCTCTGGCACCCGTCGGCGACGACCCGGTCGTGGGCGACGCCACAACGCGCTTCACGACCTGCGACGTGACCACGGCAGCACCCACTGCCCCTGGCGAGGGCAGCAGCTCGAGCACGCCAAACGCCACCCCCTTGCTCGCGAAATACCGCCTGATAAACACCCCGCACCACACGATCCGACACGCCATGTTGATCCGGTTCGCCACGACCAAGCCCCCGGCGCCCCAGTCAAGCACCCGCAAAAACACAAACCCGGCGGCGCCAAAGACGACCGAGAAGACGCCCATCCAGGCGCTCTGCCGGTGCACCTCGTGCTCGGCGGCCACCGACGCGACGAACGCCTCGGCCACGCCGTTGACGGCCAGCAGCGGGACGTACCACATGTACGCCGCCAGGCAGGCCGCGGCGCCGGACCCGGCCCAGCGCGGGCCGGCGACGAGCGCGAGCAGGGGCGAGGCGGCGGCCGGGCCGAGCGTGACGATCACGAGGGAGAGAAGCAGGTAGGCCCTGAGGAGGGATTGCAGGGCCGTCTTGGCCTCGCCGGCCGGATTGGGGTGGGAGGTCTGGGAGGCGGGCGTTTTGGCGGTGGTGGCGGACGGGGCGAGCAGGCGGCTGAAGTAGCTGCGGCTGCTCTCCTCGATGGGCTGGAAGACCAGGCGGGCGAGCAGGCCGCCGTAGTTGTTGGCAAGCGCGTAGACGCCCTGCGAGGTGGGGGTCGACAGGATGCTGACCAGGAAGGTGTCGCCCTGGGTGAGGATGTGCTTGACGACGCTCTGGGCCATCATGCTGGAGGCAAGGTGGAGCGTGGGGCGGTAGAAGTAGGAGAGAATAAATGGCGATTCGCCAGTCTGTTTGGACTTGTCGCCTTTGGTCGCAGCGCGGGTGATACGGCGAGGGAGGAGCGAGAAGGCTTCCCGCTTTGCCAGTCCGGCGCCGTGCCAGGCGTAGACAGCGAGCAGCCCGACACCGTAGCTGAGCTGCCCGAGGGCAAACGGCAAGACCCCCAGGTCGCGGTCGGCACCCCACACTGCCGATCCGAGCGTGACGACGCAGCGCAAGAAGGTGGCGACTGATTCGGCAGCGGCCCGGGTGCCGAACTGCAGGCGTGTCTGCATGACGACGAAGGCCGGCTCCGAGACCAGCTCCAGCACGGCGGCCGCGGCGTAGATGTAGAGGGAGACGATCAGGTTGGGAGCCGAGGCGAGGGTTGCGGCGCTCAGCGAGTTGAGGTAGAGCCAGCCCAAGACGAGCGCCAGCGGGATACCCAGGGCAATGGAAATGTATCCCAGGTTGACGACCGCCTGGGCGGACGAGTTGGCCTGTCCCTCCTTGCCATCTTTGCTGTCCTTGGTAGCGAGGCCCGAAGAGTCCTGCCTCTGGATGGCGACTCTCAGGCTCTCACGCGCAAAGAAGATGACGGACAAGTAGTAGACCTCGAGCTGCGTCGAGACGCCCAGCAGCTGCGCGGTCAGGAATCGCAGGAGCAGCTGGTTTGCGGCAAAGGTGACGGCGCGGGAGACCACCTGCAGCAGGATCAGCAGCGACGCACCCCGCAGGGCCCGGGTGCTTCCCGTGGTGTCTGGCGTCGGCATTGGCCTCGGAGAGGATGGCGGTGGGGAGATGTTGGGGTGAGGGTGTTGGAGGTTGAAGAGGTCAGATTCAAGCTTCGCTGTCCTTGGCCAGACCGTGTCGACGCGGAGCTGTACTGTGTGTGCCCCACACGTGCTGTCGGCGCGGCGGGTCCCTAACCAACGCTGAATCTTCAGTGTCCAAACCCCCAAACATCATCACGTCGCCAGACTCAAGTTGTTGGTGCACCCCCCCATTCCAGTTGGGCCTAGGCTTGTCTCCAAACTGCACGGGCTGCGGCGGACAGCATGCTCGGTCACGACTGCTCATTTTTGTTCTCACGTCGCAAGGGAAGGAATTACTATTTCATATGAACTTTGCAGCACACCACGCATTACCATCTGTCTTCAGCTTTGGCCTAATTCCCTACCCGCAATTTCCCCGGCCTGACAACCTAGACCTGGAACTCTTGTCGCTCGAAATGCTTTGCACCATCATTACAGCATGAGCGCCGCCCCGATACCCAGCGGCAGCGCCGCCATCAGCCCAGTTCCGGCCCTCCCCGCGCCACCAGTCGAACTTGACGCCGGAGCTGGAGCTGTCTGCGTTGGCGGGACAGTAGTTGTCGTGGCCGAGGGACCAGACGAGGGACCAGTCGAGGGCGCCGTAGTCGCGCCTGTTAGGGCACCGGCGCTTGTTGTTGAAGCGACTGCGCCCGCCCAAATGACCGCCTGGCTCGCCGGGCACCCGGCCGCCGCCAGCTGGCTGCTACGGATCGAGACGAGCCGGCTGGCATCCATATCCCAACGGTCCTGGATCTTGTCCTGCCCGGCCGTCACCACGATGGGCCTCTGGTGCGCCGCGACATAGCAGTCGTCGTATTGCGACGTTTCGGTGCGCGTCGAGCCCCCGCTGGCGATGGTCTTGGTGCACTCGCCCGTGAGGCTGTCACCGCTGCCCCCCAGCGTACACACCCAGGTTGTTGTGCTGTCGTCGGCCGAGTATGTCGTCGTGCCTCCCCACACGGATCCCTGCGTGTGGTAGACCTGCGCTGGGTAGATGCCCGCGCTCCGACACGCGTCGTTCTCTGGCGAGGCAGCCGTCGGGCACGCAACCACAACCGTCGTGACTCCTCTTGTGCCCGCGCGGACGGTGACGCTGTTGACCGCGACCGCTGACGCTTCAAGGGAGAGTGGTTCTGAATCAGGCAAGAAGAGCGTCATGAATGCCGTCGATTGTGCTGCTGCCGGTGCCGCGACGAGGCCGATCGGGAGGATCAGCCTCGTCATCACGGACAGAGAGAGAGTCGACTTCATGGCTGCGGTTTGAAAGGCGGCAGAGTGACACAGATGACGTTTGTTTGCGTTTCTCTGTGCGCGATGCCAACAGTTATAACCCGCCGGCATGAAGGATCGTGGGGGAAATTGCACGGTTGCATGGCCCCATCCAGAATGACATGGTTTTGCCGCTAAATCACTTCTCACTAGCGAGGTTGTTGGTCTGCGCACAGCCCCACGGATGAATCGAGTGGTCGAATGCTGTGTTCCTGGATCGTGGATGAGCGGCCGTCAAGCAACATCCACGGTAATGATTCGGACGGACTCGTTAACGTTCAACATGAGTTGGCGCCTGAATTGTGCCCCTTTGGAGCATCTGTTTCTTGGCACCGAAGGTCTTCCGTGGACCATCAGAGTGCCCTTTGGGTTTGTTGATTTACCTCGGGACACGCACACCGAAGCTGCAGCTCGACCCTGCCCCAGCTCACCTACAACCCCGTTCGCGGGACGGAGTTATTCGTGGGAGCATCTCAAATTCATTCAAGATCGTTTTGATAATGGCCACTGGCAAGGCACCCAGGTAAGGTAGCTCGAGTATCAAACATGTCCGGTTTAGGACCCGAGAAGATTGACTATTTCCTATGAGTAACCTGGACTTAGTGCATGACCCATACCCAGAGGGCCCCGGCCGAGAGCTGGCGATTTCAACGTGACAAGCCCAAGCGAAGCTGATGGTCGAGTAATGACCCCTGACCACTGATCTGAGCCTGCTGCCCCAACACACCAGCAGCAATTACGCCAGAACCGCCGCCCCCAAAGCCAACCCGGCCAATCCAACCACGGCGCCCCCAAACCCTCCAGGTCGTGCCGCCCCGGCAGTAACCACCGGGCTTGGCACCCTCGTGGCCGTCCCAACGGTCCCGTTTACGGGCTTCCAGTCGCCGGTCGCAGCAGGCGCTGGAACGGTCACGACCGGGCCCAGCGTCTCCACAACCTCAGCGGGGGCGTGGGTATGGGCCTCCGTGGGCGTGGCCAGGACAGCAGTGGCGGTGTACGAGCTGAAGTACTCGCTGGCCTGGGCCTCGTTAGTGGCGCTGACGGACACGGTCGTGCACGAGGTCATCTCGGTCGAGACGAGCCACGACGAGGCGTGATCGAACGAGTAAAAGTGGCTGAAGAAGCGGAACGTCATGGCAAACGTATACCACTGGGAGCCGACGCCGAGGAAGTCGACCGAGGGGACACCAAGGCCGGGGATCGGAGAAGGGGGAGGAGTGACGGCAGGCGGCTGGGCGTCGGGACGGTGCGCACCGCCCCAGCCTGGGCCGCCGGAGTGGGACGCCGGGCCGGGGTCGGTGGCGGCCAGGGGCTCGCTTCCTTGCGGGCAGACCTCGGCTCCCAGGGCGTAGGACAGGTCGTCGGAGCAGCAGATTCCTCCAGGCGGGACACAGGCAAAGGTGCCTGGGATACTTGTCAGACAGATAACAGCTGGACCAGTCTCTTCTACTCACCAGGACAAGCGGGAATCCAACTCTGCTCGTGGCAGGCCCCCAGGTCTCGGTCAGCCAGCATCTGCCTCTTACCGAGGTGGCCGGCATCTCCAGCGAGCGCGCTTCCACACAACGCGCCCAGCGTCAGGAGCGGGAGAACTTTGGCAAGTGCCATGTTGTCGTAAGACGGTTGAAGAACGAGTGGATAGACTGCACGTCGGCAGCAAGGAATGACCAAGGCAGTGTAAACGAGTGGATGCAGAGGTCTGCGGGATAGGTTGGCTGGAGGGGAAGAGCCGGAATGACGAGAAGTTGCCCTGCTTAAATGTCATCAAGGCTTCCCTAACTTTCTTTTTCAGTCAAGTGCATCTGTTGTCTCATTGCTTCCCCGAGTTCAGTGCCTCTACAATGCATGTAGGGTCCCGCGATCCCCGTCCCCCGAGTCAACCAGGCGCTGGATCGGCACAGAAGTCTCCGGCCTCTGGTTCCGATGGCAGACAGGAAGTCCGCTGGTCCACCTCCGTCAGGTTCACGGCGAAGCATCCGCAAGATCTAGGCTTTTGTGCCACCAGGCTGATGCAGAGCAGCCAATACTTTTTGATCGGAGCACGCGCCCCAAGCGCTACAGCTACGCCTGCGGGATGTCTTTGTGTCACGGACAATCGGCCCGCCCTTGATGATCATGATAAAACCCGTCTGTGCACGAGTGAGGCGGCTTGAGCGGCCAGCAGCCAGACCGCAAACGGATTGACAGCGATGAAGGTCATTCACTCCCGTCTGGTGGCATCGAGGCCTGGGACTTAACTGAAAGGCGCACAAGTCTTGCAGGAAAGGGATCGTGATTGTGACATTGGCTGCAGAAGAGGGTGAGCAGTGACGAACGCTTGAGTTTCTAGAGATGACATGATACCAATGTTGGTCTCGTCTTCAACTAGAGGGAGCGGGACCGCGTGACCCGTCAGTAGTTCTCGGACAATAGGCGACATGGTCTCATCCCTCAGGCTTTGGGTGCAACCAGTTCCATCTCGGCCTCCAGCTCATAGGAATCCACCCCCCAGGGAATGCCTGCAAACGTCCAGGACAGCCTTCCGCCACAGCAAAAGTAGTGGCAGCATCACATCGGCGCTGTGGTTTCTGCTCTTGCCATCAGCTTCGGTTCAGCGACAATGGGGCCTGCATCGTCAATCTCACCCGGTATCTGCTCCAAGATTCGCTGGACAACCGTCTCGTACCCGGCAGGGTCGTGGTACTGCCAGATGGCCGGCACCATCCGGACGCCTCTCACCAGCCAGTACGCGAGAAAACCGCCCATCTCGTAGGGAACCTTGAACGCCCGCGGGAGCGCAGGGGCTTCCTCCTCGGCCTCGATATCCGGCCGCTCCAGGCCGTAATCGACCGAGTTGACGACGCGAGCCCCGGCCTCGTGCAGCAAGATCGGGATGCCCACGTGGTGGTATCTCCGATCGTCAACCGTCCAGTTCGGGCGGCTGGCGGGCAACTTGGCGGGCACAGCCTGGCTGTACCGGTCCGGGACGGTCGGGATCGGGTCGCCCGCCATCTCGAGCCGGTAGTAGAGGATGCCGCTGTTGCGAAAGCGCTGGCAGAATGCCTCGTTGCCGACGCGGGGCGAGCCCAGAGTGACGCAGGTGACGTCGCCCTCGGGCCATTGGGTCTTGCACCACAAAGCGCAGAGCGCCGCGAGCGCGCCCCCGAGACTGTGGCCGCAGACCTCAATCTTCTTGGGCGGGTGGCCTCCACAGAGACGCAGAATGGCCGAGTGCAGCCTGTCGTCGTCGACGAGGTTGTTGAAGGCGGCCAAGAAGCCCTCGTGAACGAGCACGGGGGAGCTGTTCCCGGGCAGCCAGTGGACCTGGGTGATCTGGAAGGCGAAGTCGGTCCAGACGTTGCCCCAGAACCCCCACCATCGCTTGGGGTTGACGAGGTTCTCAACGGTAAACGGGAAATCGGTCCCCCTGAAGGCGAGGACGAGAGTGTCGTTGTTGCGGATCCCCAGGTGGACATGGGTGTTGGGGGTGAGGGCCTTCAGCTTGTCCTTGAAGAACGGAGTGACAATCTCGAGCTTGCGGTACCGGACATCGCCGTGCAAGTCCGCGGCGGCCGACCGGAACTCGGCGCCATCGTCGTTCATGTACGCCCAGTGGGCATATCTGACAAGATGCTGATACCGCTTTAGGATGTCCATGGTCATAGTGTTGGTAGAAATGAGGTTTTTAGGTAGGGCGCGTGGTGGTGGCAGGAGGAATGGGTTCGAGCGGTGTCAAGTTCAAGTAAGGGGCTGGAGAACGGAAGGTGCAATTATGCCATCATTACACTCCTGTCGGGGATACGAGTCCTGGCAATCGGACTGGGCTGAAAATTGCCATGCATCCAGCAGAGCAGCTCGGTGGAGGCACTCTTCAACTTGCAATATCACATTCTGCACAACAGCCGCGATCACTACCACGGCCACTAGGTACCTTATCTTACCTGCACTGACGATTCGCAGACCGCTTCTCAAAGACGCCCACAAGGCACAGGATGATACTTGCAATAGACGATAACAAACTTTGGTACTTACAATCTGGTCTAATGATAAATCTAATAAGCCACGGAGATGATGTAATTGTGGACGGAAGTGTGGTTGGGGACACCGGGCACCATGGTCATCCTCGCTGGTTCCTCGACTGCAGCCTCATTGCGGCCATCTCGGCCCGTTTCTTTTTGACCCAGTCCTTGTGCTCCTTTTTTCTCGAATCCCGCTGTTTCCTCCACCGCTCGTAGCTTCCGCTTGGTCGCTTTCGAGGTGTCGCAGAGTCGGGACTCGACCCCTGCGCAGGCTGCCCGGACGCGCTTCGTCTGGGGATCTCTTGCAGTTCAACATCCCCAGGAGCGTGCTCGCGGCGTTTGAATGCCGAGCAGCGCATCCAAAGCAGACCTACCAGAAACACAGCAGCCATGATGCAGGCAGAGACCAACAGTCCAACTGCGAGTCCCGAGTACGTGGTCTTCAGCATGTCGGGTGCCTCGGTTCCCGCCGTCGCAAGCGGCACCCCAGACGTGGTGTTCATGCCGAGAGGAGTCGGCACAGTGGGAAGAGCAGAGACCGCCGTCATGTTGAGCCCCAAGGCTAGGATGATAGCGCAAAGCTTTGCGAGAGTACAGGTCTGAGCCATTGCGTGGTGAAGGAGCAGGCGTGATGAGCTGAGAGGAGCAGGAAAAGCATACGGCTCCAGCGGGTCTTATTTATAATTACCCTCATGCCATGGTGCGAGGGAGCTGTTCAATCATGGCCAGCTCACAAATCCCAGAAGAACATGACTGTTCGACTTTCAGTCGTGGGAGCTGGGTGAGAGTCGATTACAGCAACAACGCTCACAAAGGGAACTCAACTCATCAAAACTCATGCAGAAATGACAGGTGAAAGAGAATGACAGAACCATACTGAACAGTCGGTTAGGTGTAGCAAGGGCATTGTCAGCGGAAGCTCAGGACCTCAACTTCTTGGTTGTTTGGCTGACAGCTCTGGTTCTCAACACTAGAGACAAAACTGATCGCTATGACAAAGCCGTGGTTAGTTCAAGGGTGCGGCAATGTTCTGGAGTGCTGCCAAGCTTGTTTTGCTTGATTCTTTGTTCCTGTTCTTTTGTTACTCGACCTTTCACAAACCCAACCCCAACCCTGCCCTTTGCGTCGATCCCCACCAGCCACCCAAAGGTCCCAAACGCCCGGTCTTGACGTCATGCCCATCTCGGAACCCAAACTTGAAAGTCGAATCAAGTTGTTGGATAGCAAAAGCGGTGTCGCATCGAGAAGACTATGCTGTTCCATGGTATGCGGCACAAAGCACCGAGGGCCCGAGAGAGCCGCGCATGACGAGCCCACACCGTCATCGGCGTCCATTGCGCTCCGCTCGAGAGAGAGCAGACACCCAATGGGGGCACAGACGGCGGCAGTCTGACGTGCACGACGGCGAAGTCCTGTCGGTGACGGTCTACACTTAGGAGTCGACTCCATGCGGCTATATACAACCAGCGTTCCTCAATAGTCCTAAGAGTCCCAACAACGCAGACCCTCCCTGCATGAAACACACCCGTCCACACATCGCAAACAACACACAATGGAATCCCAAGCAGCATACCTGGCCGAGCAGGCCGTCGGCCACCAGAAGGAGTTCATCAAGCAAGATGTCTCCAACTACGAGGGGCTGGGCGATCCGAACGAGACCATGAAGGCGCTGGTGTGGCAAGGCAAGCAAAAGGTGGAAGTCGTCGACACGGCAAAGCCCAAAATCCTCGAGGATCGAGATGTCATCTTGAAGGTCACTGGCACCACGGTGTGCGGGAGCGATCTGCATTTGCTCCACGGTAAGCGTGGCATTCTTTGTTGAAGCGTCCGCTAGCTGACCAGCCGCAGGATCCGTCATCCAGATGAAGAAGGGCGACATTCTTGGGCACGAGTTCTGTGGCATCGTTGACCAGGTCGGCCCAGGCGTGAAGAACATCAAAGTCGGAAAGCGATATGTTGCCGCCTTTCAGATCACATGTGGAGAGGTAATGAAGACCCCGGACTGCTCCCATTGTCTAGCTCGCAGCTAAACACCCCCAAGTGCTTCTACTGCAAGCAAAAGCTCTCCTCCCAGTGCGAAAGGACCAACTCCAACACGACCGCCAAGGCCATGTACGGCTCCCAGTCGGCCGGCTTCTTTGGATACTCGCATTTCACCGGCGGCTTTGCCGGCGGGCAGGCCGAGTATGTGCGGGTGCCGATCGGAGACGCCAACCTGCTCGAGATCCCCGACGACGTGCCGGACGAGAAAGGTTTGTGTCTTGCCCAAATGTGTTTGTGGAGGGTCTAACCGGGACCAGCGCTCTATCTCTCTGATGTTCTCCCCACAGCCTACAATGCCGTCAAGGACACAGCCGTCTACCCGAATGACCGGGTCGCCATCTTTGGTGCGGGCCCCATTGGCCAGATGGCTGGCGTCTTCGCCGTCGGCGAGGGCGCGAGCAAGGTCATTTTTGTCGACACCGAGCCCCGACTGTCCGCCATCATCAAGCGCTGGCCAGCCGAGCACAAGGACAAGCTCGAGGTGCTCGACTACAAGAAGCTCAGCTTCGGCGTCACCAACAAGGAGACGGTCGTCAGCAAGCTCAAGGAGATGTGCGACGGCCGCGGCCCAGACGTGGCCATCGAGTGCGCCGCGGGCGAGTACGCCAAGGGCTGGATGCACTGGCTCGAGATGTCGCTCGGCGCCGAGACGGACACGAGCGAGATTCTGAACGAGATGATTGAGAGCGTGAGGAACTTTGGCCGCACGGGCGTGACTGGTGTTTATGTGGGATACGTAAGTAGCTGCAACCTTTGCACTCCACGCGCGTGCTAACCTACCGCTAGACCAACCACTTCAACGTCGGGTCGCTCATGCAGCGTGGAATCCGGCTCATCGGCAACGGGCAAGCCCCCGTGATGAAGTACTGGGAGGGGCTGCTTCGCAAGGTCCAGTCGGGCGAGCTCGACCCGACCCAGATGGTCTCGCACCGCTTTCGCCTCGAGGACATTGACAAGGTCTACTACAAGTTTGACGCCAAGGAGGACAACATCCAGAAGGTGTTTGTCGAGACAAAATTCTCTTTCCCACGGGCCGCGGGGACGGTGGAGTTGACCACGCTCTGAGCAATTGTCAGTGGAGAGTGCGGTGTCAGTGGAGAGTGCGGTGTCAGTGGAGAGTGCGGTGTCAGTGGAGAGTGCGGGATTGCATTCGCTTGAGGGGGATTTCATTGTTCTCGAGACTGCACATGTTTTGATACCATGGAGGAATTTGTTCCGAGTTCAAAGCGAAATGTGCTCTCAAATCCGGATCCTGTGTTTGTTTTTGAATAGCTGCAAACCGAATGCCCAGAAGATTATTTTCACACCGGATCAGCCCCATGGTGCCCTTTCACACACACTTGGATGTGCCTCGAGAGGGACAGTGGTGTTCCTCTAGATGTTGACCATCTCCAGCCCACGCTATCGAGCAGGTGACGCCACGGTGTGTCAGTCCGCTCCAGCTTCCCTGACATGAACAGGAAGTCCGTGAGGTACGGGAAGATGCCACCTCCCAGATCGTGGTCTTCTGGTATGACCTACCTGTAGAGGGCGACATGAGACGTTGGCGCCATTGCATCCACAGCCTGCCACACGACGCGACGGGCATGGTCGACGGAGTAGTCCTGGACGACCCGGCGCAGGTAGTAGACATGGGACATCTGGGATCAGTTAAACCTGACCGGAGGGCATAAGAATCAAAGTCTCGACTTCGGCGGGGGCGAGTGACGGGCCAGCCCCGTGTCCAAGTTACATGCCCGATCCAATGCAATGCAACGAACGCGCGGACCCCAATGCAGCTATACATTCTCTCGACGTCTTAGTAAAGGTTGGTAATGATCGTGCCCCTTCCTCGGCGAAGCTCCTCACTCAAATTCCCCCTGGAGCAATGGAACGCCTGCCACAAGTCCCACTCGGCATTCAAGTTCTTCAAGGCCCTGGTATCCCGACTCTCGCCTGGCTCGTGTGTGCTTGTGATTCCAATGGCGGTATTGTCACCCGGCCTGGCCGTCCGCGACACTGTCTCGCTCGGCATCCCACAGGGATTCTCGAACCCCAGCACGCAGGGCGTTTCCAACTCACGCTGGGGCCGCTAGCGATCGGGCACGGTGGTACTGCTATCACGCGGGACATGCAGCCCAGCGAATCGCCAGTGCTCTCTAGAGTCGAGCCAGAGCATGAGTCTGACAACTTGGCGGTCGGCGGCGGCGACCCACTCAGGCCCAGGCAATGGATGGTTGCGTGACCCAAACATCCGAATTGAGCGGATGCTGTGCACTGGCAGTGTCAGCGCATCGAACTGAGGATCGAAATTTCAATGGCCACTCCGCGGAGTACATACCGTTCGCGGTGCAAGCTGTGCAAAACCGGCCAAATGCTTCAGAGGGTGCGCTTGCGCAAGCTGATCGCGTGTCCGGTCGTTCTTTCATCTTCATCCCAATGATCGGCCCGGATCACACATGGCTCAGCATCTCGTCCTCGTCGAACCTAAACGTGTCGGCCAGATCGCTGTGCTCCACCTGAGCGATCGATTGCCTCGAGCTCCGGTTCAGGGCGATTCCTCTGATCGCGCTGGCCAGCGACATGTTGGACTGGGCCGACAGGAGAAGCAGCCGCCTTGCCTCGTCTGCCGTCAGCAGGTCGATGTCTCCCGTGATATCCGGCGCAAGACACGGGCTCGGAGGCTGGGGCGATGACTCGGCGTTGACCGTGTCGGGCAGCCAGAAATTGGAGGCGCTCTCGGCAGCCAGAACAAAATGGGTAATGTCGGCGAGCGGGGTCCGGGGGACGCCCGGGTTCCTGATGATCTGGACCGCGTGCGGAGAGGCTCTCGGGGCCGGCTGTTTCCACAGCCGGTCCGAGTCGGGGCACGGCTGCGGGTGGGCGGTCGGCGACGCTGGGCGGCAGGCGTCGACATTTTCAAGCCACATGCCGACTCTGGACCGGTGGCTGGGTTTGTTGATTTTGGTGTCGAACCTGAAGGTCAAGGGCCGGGAGCCTGAGCTTCGCCGGGTGTGTTGGGATGCGCGGTGCGCGGTGGGGTTGCCGGCAACAACCCCGCGGCTGTGGGCGACGCCGACATGTTGCGCCGCGCGGGATGACAGGTCGAAAGCAGCATGGCGAGGCGGGAATGTGGACGGGAGGCGATGTCGCGCATGTGACGAAGCTTTGCCCGCCGAGACGGGGCTCGGGACGGCTTTCATGACTGCAAACGAGGATCCTGTTGTGTTTGAGAGGTTTGAGAAACGGTTCCCATGACAGGCTCTGAGTGCCCCGCGGGTGACGCACCAATGTATAAGACGCGAACGGCGGTTGTTTGGGCAGGGGTGCGCGTCCGGGAAGGTGGGGTGCCCCACCTGCTCAAAACAGCCGATTTCTGTACTGACAGGACAAGGGTTAGGGGTGTCTGCTGCGTGAGTTTGTTTTGTTTACAAAACATTCCGACCCGAGACGCGCCGCATTCCGACCCGATGGGGGCGTCCGCGATGCGATGGGCGCCCGAGGTACAGAGCCTTCCAGACCGGATTGTGCACGAATTCCACAAGCTCTTCCTTGCACATGCTGCCATTGTTCACATTGTCGCCAACTGGGGGCTTTGAAACAGAACCTCAGACGAGGCGAGCATGTCGGCTCACCAGCAATCTCACCAAGGGTATTTGTTGTTCGTTCTCAACCCAATCTCCAAGGAACTTGGCTGACAACGACAGGAACATAACCGCAATGTGTACCTTACTCAACGTGGTGAATTACTAATGACTTAAGCCAACCTGATAAACAAACACGCTGTCCAACTCCGCATCCACCCGGTTCCATGGTATCATTGACTTCTCCTCGTATCGCACCAGTTCCCCCCACCTTCATTCGCCAGCCTCGGCCCACGTCGTTGCCCTTTGGTCGGCATACGGTGGTGCCGCAGCGCGTCGATCCGTTTAGACAACAGCTCTGGTCCGCGCACCGGCGCGGTAGAAGCCATAGTGCCAGTCGTGGAGAACGATGAAGAGGAGGAAGAAACTGCAGACCCTGTTAGCGTGCTGGTTGTCTTCAAGCCAGCCTGTCGCACTCACAAGGCGATGAAGCTGAACGACTCGACCGTGAGCAGCAGGTTGTCGTGGCTCCGGCTCCAGTCAGACGCCGTGAAGGAGACGGCGACGATCCAAAGGTACGAGAAGATCAGGTTGAAGAGGAGGACGTATCCGGGGTACACGGCGAGGAAGAAGGCTAAGGGGTAGAATGCGGTCGTCAGGACAGCCTAAGTTCATGGGTAAGTTGGTGTACACAAGCAATGTCGGGGACCTGGCATCCTTACAATGACAAGCTCATAGATGACATGGTCGCCGCCCCAGCCACGGGAGACGAGGTAGGCAAGGATTCCCATTACGATCACTGCCGAAACCCATACGAACGCGCTGCTGGCAAGCGCAAAGGCTGAAAGCCCGGTGCGGGCACGGTGCTCACCGCGGACCATGGTGTCGTCTGTGAGGATGGCTCTGCTAGGGGAGATGCTGCTCTGGTTGGGGTCGGGCAAGTGGTTCACTGCAACTGGATGATTTGGAGTCTGAAGGCGAGAGCACGACTGCAGGTGCAAGCCGGCCAGCGGTACTTATACCGCAGCTCGCACAAGCGCTCATCCTGCCTCATCCTGCCTGTCATGACACGCTTTCCAGTTTTCAGTGCTGTGCAACCGCGGTCTGGCAAGTCAGCGCGTGACAGCTCGCGTCAGCCATTTGCGACGACGACGAATGACGAGCAGGATCATCGCCGGACACAAGACAGCCCAGCATGAAGTTTTGCCAGGTTTTTGTGCAGTGACTGACTCCGGCAGACCACTCATATCCAGAGCTTAGAGTGCCACTGACGGCATCCGAAGCTTAATTGGTGCGCGGGCCCAGGGGCTTGCTCTCGGACGCTGTCAACGCCTGGGCGAATCAGCCGAGCCGAGGGCGTCGTCGACGTCATGTTGCAGCCAAGACTGGAGCCCAAGTCGCCAAGCATTGAAGCTCAAGACCTCAGCAATCACCAGCCTCAGCACAATCATTGATTACCTACCAGGTGTTCCATACAATGGCGGAAACTTTCGGTAACATTCCATAAAAAGTCCTGCAAACTCGGGCAACACAACGAACACAGCTTGCATGCCATGGGGCGAGGGCAGGAATCAAACCGTGAAGCCTGTCATGGTGAGTGTCTGAGCTGGATTCCGTCCAATGGCACCCCCCGGGCCCCATCACTGCTGTGAACCACCCACATCATGGGCGGGAACGCCGAAGGAAACAAGGTGGCAGCTCCCACGTTTCAGAGCCGCGTGTCTCATGAGTCATCCAGTCAATTCCACCTCTCGGGTACTCTATCCAAACTCTACCCTGTAACTGGTGGGGTATCCAAGCCGAAAGCAAACACCTGCTTCCCGTTACAACCCCAAAACACTCCTCATCACCAGCTCCAGCTGCTTGGCCGGGTCCACGACCATGGCCTTCGTCCTCCAGGCCACAAACCTGTCAGGACGGACCAAGACGCACCCGTTCTCCTCCACCTCGCGCTTCTTGGCCCAGTCAAAGTAGACATCCTCATAGTCCTGCTTCCACCCGATCGAGTAGCTGGCAATCTCCAGCCCCAGAGTCCGAGACACGGCTTGCGCAGCGGCCTTCCAGGCTTGCCCCCCGGGTCCAGTCAACAAGCAGAATCGACCGTGGCCCGCGAGATCAATCGTCGAAAGCCGTTTGCCGGGCGACCGAGTGTTCAGCCAGACGTGCGGCAGGCGGCGGCCGGGGTACGTCGTGATCTGGTGAGTCCTGACCGTGTCCTCGGGGAGCGGCGGGGCGGCGCCTTGGTCGGCCACGTACACGGCATCCGAGACGTAGCGCTGGTTCATCTCGATGCCCAGGCCGTGGAACTCGGTCGTGGTGTTCTCGATGGCCGCCTGGAAGGCCCGCCTGCGCTCGCGGCCCTTGTCGCCCTGGTCGTCGAACTCGGCCAGGATGTCGCGGCGCCTGTTGGCGTCTGGTTCGAGCATCCCCATCGTTTCTTGCCAGGGAATGTGGTCGCGCAGGCCCTGATTGGCGCGGGCAATGATCTCGGCACCGACCGGCTGGCGCTCTTGGCTGAACGAGTCGAGGAGCCTGGGCCCTGCCTTGCCGGACATGACATAGTCGATCTTCCAGGCTAGGTTGAAGGCGTCTTGGATGCACGTGTTGGACCCGAGGCCGTTGAATGGGGGGTGGCGATGTGTCGAGTCGCCAAAGCAGAAACTGCGGTGCTCGTCAGCCAGCACTCATGGAACCAGGGCCAAGGCAGGGCGTACACGTTGCCGTCGGAATAGTACTCGGCCACGACCTCGTTGATCCACCACTTGCTCGCATGGAGCAGCTCGGGCTTGACCGAGTCGTCACCGATAAACTCTTTGACTCTAGCCAGGTACTCGTCGTCGCTCGCATCCATCGCGTCCGCGGTCAGATCGGCGCCGGGTGCGGGGAGGAAGATGAACATCCACTCGTTCCACGGGCGCACCATGCGCACAACAGCAGCCCAGCCCCAAGGCGGGGCGTCCGTCTGCTCGGGACGGAACACCCAGTGCAGGTTCCCGACACGGTTCGTCATGAGGTGCGACAGGTCCGCCTTGACGAGCACGTTGAGTGCCAGCCCCTGGCCAGGCTTTTTGATCAGCGGGATGGCCAGCTCGCGAACGACCTGACTGCGGGCACCATCGCAGCCAAATAAATACCGAGACTGGATTTTGTACGTCTTTTGGGTGATGCTGTCGAAGACCTCGGAGACGATGACGTCGGGCGACGGGCGAACCATGCGGAGGAACTTGGTGTTGAAACGCAGTGTCCAGCCTTTGTGGACTGCCCTCTTGGTGAGGACCGGCTCGAGCAGTGTTTGCGGCAGGTCGACATGCTCGCAAGGGCTTGCCGCCTCGTAGTCGCCCTGGTCCGTGTGAGCGCGCGTGTCCAACGCCTCGGATCAGTGGCGATCTGGTTGAGCTCATCTCTGTACCTTGTACTTGGGGTCAAACCCCCACGAGTAAACTCGGGCAAACTCTTCGCCGGCCATGCTGCGGCACCATCTTGTGTGTGCCATGTGGTGGCTCGGCGTCGCCACGTCCAGACAGTCCTGCTCCAGGCCGACATCCCGCAGACATTCTGGGCCCCATCTCCGGCGTCAACCTTGCCGCCAACCATCCGGGGGAGCGACTACTCACCGAGGCCAGCCATGTTGGTGATGTGAGCCCGTGGAGTTTCTGCAGTCCCTGGGGCGGCGGCAATGATCATGCCTGTTCGGCCTGTATCACATCGGTTAGCGCCAGGGATGTCTCGCTCGGAGCGGTCCCGAGAGGCCGAGCTGTTACACCAAGCAGTACCACATCCATGTCATGCATCGTTACATACCATGTGCGGAAAGGAAGCAGGCCAGGGAAGCCCCGGCTGGACCCGCCCCTACGATCAGGAGATCGGTCTTGATCACTTCCTCTGCCATCCTGAATTCGGGAGTTTCACTGGCCTGGAGCGTGTCTTGCTGACAGAGCAGCAGAGGGGCTGGCGGCGGCGGAGGGCGGGCAACGCAGATTAATCAATGCCACCAGGTACCGGAAAGCTGTCCACCCTGGGCCCCGACCAGTGAGGTTACGTTGGCGGCACCCGGCCCGTTCTGTGAGTGGACCTTCATCTGGGAAACGCACCTCCAGCGAATAGCCGCAATGAGTCAGCTGTGGAGTCAGCCATGACAAAAGCTAGGGGTTTGGTTGTCGTCCTTGGGCGCATTCGGCTCTGCGCACTGAGCTGGGGGCCAGAGACGGGAGGCCCAATGGTTGCTGCTTGTCTCCGGTGCTCCACCATCCCGGTTCTGGCCCCTGTGGGGGGATGCGGGGATGTGGGGGGACGTGGAGTTGACATGTTGGTGTGCCGAGGGACCGCACTTCGGGACCGTTTGTCGGCTGTCATTGCTGTCATGGTGAGCTTCCACAACATAGCCGAACCAGCCCAAGATGAGGCAAAACCAGCCCAGAGATGACGGGTGCAGGGTATCCGCCCAGTTAGTAGTCATCCCCGGGTTGTTTTTCTTGCCGTCCTGCCCCTTGGTGACTTTTTTCTTTGCGTGTTTCTTTTTTGGCTCGTCATCCATGTTCATGTCGTGTGACACGTCAAGGGTAACGAGAGACAAACCCCAGGTCCATTGGTTTCCTGGTGAGGCCTGTGATAAGATGATACTAAGATCCGTGCTCCGTGTTCCGTGCTCCGTGTTCCGTGCTCTGGCTCACCGGATGCTTCCAGTTATTTCGTAGTATACGAACACGCGCGTTTCATGAAGATAGGTACATAATGGACAATTTGGCCCAGTGCCTGAGCTGGTGGTGCCAACAGCGCTCTCATCACCGCAGAGACCAACTCGAAGGGCCTACAAGGGGCAAGGGAAGGATCATGGACTACAGACTCGGAGTAACCAAAGGAGACGTAAGAGCGTCCGATTTGAGCACCTCTTGCTGCCGGCGATTGGGCTTTGCTACTATCAGTGTAATGGATATCCGAAATGGAACTCTTGTGCATCATGCGGCATTCAGCGAAGCAGACTGCTGCCCTATGGCAACGCATCAGCAACTGCGCGCTGGCAAATTGCCAGTGTGATTGCCCAAGCGGTCGGGATTCCGCTCTGGGCTTTGTTGATGACGGTGCAGTTTCCCAGGCCGTTGCAGTTCAAGGCATGCCGCTCGTGTCTCATCATTCATTGTCTGAGGAGATGCCCTTGATCAATCCACGATGCCGGGCGCCATTTTTGCATCTCGTTCATGACGCGTCCGTTCCCTCCAGCATTTCATTCACCACCTCGTCGTCCGTCGTCCGCCCCTGCAGAAGGCCCGAGTCCTTCATCATGTAGCAACCTGCCCAGGTCCCAAGCACAACACCCCCGAGAATGACAAACAAGACAACCTCCAACCACTTCCGATCTTGGGGGTCCCTGACCCACGAAGCAAACCACTTCATCGTCGGTGTCACAATCGCTTGGCGCTCCCGCTCAAGGTCGGGATTGACGGTGATGAGAATTGCGAGCAGGGCCAGGAGAATCCAGCCAAGCAGCAGACATGTGAAGACCTGGATGAGAGCGACCAGGATTGCAATGTCGCGGCTTGTTTCCAGGACTCTGAACCCGTAGGCCACAAGCGGCGTGACCTGGTCAAAGGCCGAGTTGATTTGTTTGGAGTATGGCAAGCCCATAGTGACTTGTGGGCCGTGCACAAAACGGATGCGTGAGCGTGAGAATAGAGATGGAAATGGGATCGACGAGCATTCCAATAGAATCTTCAAGTGGTTCAACCCGTTTTCGCCCCGGTCTCCCTGCGCCTGAAGGACGTTGCCCGAACTCGGTGGCGAAAAGCGCTGGCCTATGACGACACTGCAGCTCACCAAGCAGGGCAGCAGAGCTGGTCGTAGGGGAGGAAGCGAGAGGAAGGGCGAACAACAAAACAAAACAAAAAAACAGACTACGGTTCAGAATCGAACAAAACGGGACTGTGTTCCTTCGCGCGGTCACATTGGCTTTAGCTTGCACTACGGAGGGCGATGGAATCGGCTCACAGTCCATACCACTGCACCACAGAGAGGTCTGCGTGCAGTTGGTATTATTTCCGAGAACAGGCCACAGCAACTGGCCTTGTATACCGCCGTCGTCAAAGATTTGAGTTTCACAATACTGGCTGCCAACAACGGGGTGACTTGCCAACCGGGGGGAAATGTGACCTCGGGAGGAGCGATGAAGCAGGCCGTTCAATTACCAGGTACCTGACCATAGAAATAATAGAACAAAGAAAAACAATTGAATACATGGTCCAGCAACAACATCATTCCGCTTCCAAGCTGCTGTTGCACATGCTTCCGACTCCCTCATCCCGCGCCACACCCACCAACCGTTCATGATTTAGGCAGATCGGCCGCCTTGATGTACTTGACATCATCAAGCTCCCCCTTTGATGAGTCGTGCACGAGTACATAGTTGGCCTTGGGGTCCTTGGTGAACCTTGCGATCTTGGCGGCAAACAGGATGGAACACACTGCCATGATCCCATACATGGTAGTCATCGCGTACCGCCTAAGATTCAACGGTCAGCAACAGCACCCGGTGCGGAGCGAGGGGCCGGGATAGAATTCGAACCTTCGCAGCGCCGCACTCTCTGGGTAGTGTTCTTGGCCGCCGGGCCCGCCCATATTGTCAGGGTCTTTGCTGGGGAGATCCGTGACACTGCGGGTTTGGACGAAAGAGGCACGAGGACTGATGCGGGCGCGGTGTTGGGCGGCAAGGCCCGCGGTCTTGGTTGTGACCAGGCGCCGCTGAGCCGTTCTGCTGCTTACTGTGAACATTTCTGGCGTTGTGTTTTCCGGAAAGCTTGATCAGGGGTTTCAATACGCAAGGGACTTGAATTGCCCTCAGCTGCTGAAAACACGAGTTGGATGCAGGTTATATTGATTCGAGTCCCTGATGGATATCCCTAGTCATGACCTCAATTTGACAAAGCGGTTGTGTCATAGTGTGGGGAACCGGGCCCTCGGCCGACAAGGGGACGGCAATCCCCAACGTCGTCACCACAACCCTGGAAGATCTCTTTTGAGTGTGAGTGTCATCTATTGCCAGTGCCCTCCCATTGTCATTGCAACGCCGATGTCATGCATCTTGGCTCGATGAGACAGGTCCCTCATCCAAGCCTGGCGCCTTTGTCACCATGCGCCGCAGCCTGTCTTGGCTGAAGGAGCTGTCGCCCGCCAGTCGCGTCCGCCGTTGTTCGTGCTTCTGCTTCAGCTGTGCATACTCGGCCTTGCTCATGACGGTCACCGTGCCGCTGTTGCCCTTGCTCTGGTGCCCAGTATCGTTGAAGCCGTTCAGGACGTCGAGGAACCGCGAGCCCTGCGTTTTGGTGAGCTCGTCAAGCACCATGCAAGCGAGCTCGTGCGCCCTGGCGGCCGCACTGAGATGCGGACGCTTGCGTCTGATCTCGGTCAGCTCCTTCTTCCTCTTACGCTCGACATCGACGACTTCCTCGGATGCCGACTTTGCCTTGGTCAACGTTCCAACGTCCGCCGTTTCCTTTACCTCCTTCGACGGTTTCGGCACGGGCTTGCCCTTGCAACGCTTGACTAGCGGCTCCGAGACTTTGCCTAGCACGACACCCTGAACTCGTTTCCGCCTCTTACCCTCGCCCGACACTTGGCCAAGCCATTGTCCAAAGCTGAGCGGACTCGCCACCCCGCGGATGTGTCCGAGGACGCTGGCCAGAGGTGCGAACGCACTGGTTGCGCCGGGCGATATTTCCTTTGGCGCCGAGGAGACGAACTCAAAAAGAAGCGGCAGCTGTGCGAGCAGGCTGGATTGTGATGTTCCCCGGCCGAGAGAGAAACGGGTCAGCTCAGACGCGAGCTGTGCTGCGATAGACCACGATAACGCTTCACAGGCCTGCTGATGCATGAGCTTCACCCAAGTCTAGGGAGGGAAAGCGAGACATACCTTTCCGCTGACAAGCTGCTGTTCTTGCTCACCTTCCGGTCCATCCCCTTGGAGATGGGCCAGCCGGTCCCCCGCGTAGACAGTTTCAGTCCGCACCCCGAAAGTTGTGTCGGCGCCAGCGAGATTCCAAAACATGGCGCATTGATCTGCAAATGGCATCGAGTGAGAAATCATGGCCATGTTGTATTCGGAGAGGACAGGAGCCGGGTGCTGCGGCCCGGGCTGGTACGGCTGGAGGGTGGCCACGAGCTTGGTATTGTGTGGCAAGCCTTCAGCGACAATGAGGGCACCTCTTTTGCCCTTTGGGTCGTCGCTTGCAACATCGTGCGGCGCGACGAGAAACCTCCGCAGAGGGAACGTGGTGGATAGCTTGCGCTGGGCCGACTTGGCAGCCGAAGAAAGGGATTTGTCCAAGTCTCGTAGGACCTGCTTCTTGACGGGCACGATGACCGGCGTGGTTGGTAGGGACCGCGTTCCAGACCCGAGCCTGACGAGCATGTCTTTGAGACTCGACGCATCCTCCGGCGAACTGTCCTCCACTACCGCTCCGGGCACCTCCAGCATATGAGCAAAGCCCCTGAGGCTCGTCGTGTTCGAGGGCGCGATGACCATAAACGTGGTTCCTTCGCTCGCGAGCCGAAACGCCTGTGCCACGTCCATCAGCTCCCAGGGTTCCCGCGTGCCGTCTTGGAAATAGTTCATGGTGTTGCCGAGGATCAAAATCGTCTTGCCGCTGTAGTTGAGCAGCACGTCCTGGCGCGTATCTCGCGTGGTAAATGAGCCGGTGAGACTGAGGTTGAACAGGTCGACAGCAAGGTGCAGGCCAAACTGGATGAAGTGAATGATCTGCAAGGTAAACGCGTTGGGCGTCGAGGCATTGACCACCAGCAGGAAACGAGCGGACGGGTTGTACTGATACGACGGGGAGATCTGGATCCGCAGATCGAACGCCACGACCACGCGAAGCTGCCCAGTCTGCGGATCCGAGAGGAGCAAGCTGGCGAGCAGGTTTCCCGTGGTGAACTCCTCCACGAGATCCGACACTTGGAACTCGACAGCCACGGCGGCCGTCTCTCCCGGTTCCAGGCAGTCGACCATGTCCATGATGTCGTGGGGGGTGGCGGGATCCGCTCGCTTGAGACTGAATAGACCTCTGGGGTCGGAGAGATGAGTCCCGGTCTCGCGTGGAATGGACGCTTTGCGGCCTTGCGACTTTGTTGATATGTTTTGGATCTGTGTTTCGAGCCGTCAGCCATGCGACGCGCCGCTGCCCGCCAATCACATACCGTCCATGAGAACCTCACAGTGTCCCCTTTGGCGACGCAGTCTAGGTACTTGGGTGTCGTCATGAGCAACGGGTACTGGTAGACCACGGCGACACCGCCCCTGAACTCGGGGACATCGCGCTGCAGTCGCATCGAGTATGCCCGCAGGGACACCGTGTCGCGGGCGTGGAGCAGCGTGCCCGATTCTCGAGGTGCCACCTCGTTCCTGACGAGAGCCCGAAGCGTGCCGGGGACCCGAACGGAGTGGCCTGGCGGGATCTCGACGGGAAGTTCGAGAGGCACCGGGACAGGCTGCAGCCACTTTGTGCCACGGATCAGGACTTGGAGTCTGGCAGTCCTTGGCGACGGCATCGCGCCTGACAATAGAGGTTAGCACATGAAGCATGTCCGGCACGTCGCGCAGACCAACCCGTGTTCTGGACCACAATGTTCGACACGATGATGTGCTCCCCCGGCTCGTTGATCCCGTCTCCATTCTCGTCGGCGACGTCAAACCCGACAACCTCGAGCATGTACCGGGAGGGATACGCGGTGCTCGTGCCATCCTCGAAGAGGACCGTGATCTGCGAGAACCCAGAGGGCCCGTCCCGGCCCGGGTGCAAGGGGTCAACAGGTGCTCTTCCGCACATCCCGCCGGCGCCTCCACTGCCGCCTGGCCGTGAGTGATGTCGCGTTTGATAGTCCGTATGCGACTGGCCGGTGCTTGAGTTGTAATACGTGTATGGTATGGTCTCTGTCCTGTATCCCGATTAGCAAGCTCGAGTAGTCCGCAGCCAGCAGACCTACCAGAAATAGCCGGCACCCCCGTCGCCACCGCGGCCGCCCTCCCCGCCGTTGCCGTGGATCCCCGGAACACCGCCCTTGCCGCCCCGTATGTCCCACTCCAAGCTGATCAAGGTGTCCAAGTCCTCCTCGGCCACGGTGACATGGGCGCTCCCACCGGGCCCGCCGTCGGCACCGCTCGTCCCTCGACCACCACTCAAAGCCTGTTAGCAGCTGGCGGCTGAGGTGTAGATGTGAACTTACTCGCCGCCGTTTTGCCCAGGGGTTCCGCTCTAGTGTGTTTCAGCACATAGCCCGGGTCAAACCTCTTATGGACGTACCGTTGCCTCACTGAACCTTGTGGCATCCATTCCGTGGAAGCCATCGCCACCGGCCTGGCCATCCTCGCCAAGTCCCCCGCTACCGCCATTCCCGCCGCGACAGTCCAGCAACAGGCTTTGGTGTCCCGTGATGTCCCAGTGCTGGCCGGTCAACTGGGCCTGGCCAGCCGCATGGACCAAGCCCGGCTGGTTTGGATCGCAGCTCAGGCTGACGTGCAGATTCCCACCGCTTCCTCCGGGAGTTGGGCGGCTAGCATCTCGCCCGTGGCGGCCGGGTGTACCTTGCTGTGACTGAAAGCCGTTGGACCCATCCCAGCCTTGGGTCCCGGGGACACCATGAAGGCCGGTGGCCGAGAGCACCACAGGCGCTGGCTGGACGTCCCCTTGCATACCTGAGTACTGTTAGTCAGTTTAGGGAAACGGCAAAGGATGAATTCGACAATTCTCACGGATGCGAGTGATTTGTGCCCTGCGCAACCAAGCGGTGCAGTCGGCTAAGAATTGAGCCGCGCGGGAAATTACTTGGAGCGATGTGGTTAGGGGGCACGGAGTGCTTGGCACGCCTCAGCCCCTGACTAGGTCGTGGGCTAGCATTCGTGGGGGTCTGGCGCATTTCATCTCTGGGTGCGGGCTATTGCTCTATGAAGAGGCGAGGTCGTACGCGCTCTGAGATTTAGAAGTCGGGCATTCGGTGGATTCTCTGCGGCTACAAGGCACCTTCGCTCTCCTGGTCGTCCGTTGGACGGTCCGCCCCGTGGTCTGCCCCGGGATCCAGGGGTTTGAAGCGCGCTTTTACGCCCGTCAACATCGCCATAAAGTAACACGGCATCTCGCTTTCCTCCGGCATCGTTGTGATCTCCAAGTCAAACTCTCTCAACAGGGCCGGCACGACTTTGTTCACAACCAGCTCGGCGAGATGCCGGCCCGGGCAGGACCTGGAACCGCCTCCCCATGTCAGGTTGGTCCGCTCCATCATCCGCACCTGGGCGGGGTCATCGTCTTGCAGCCAGCGATCAGGATTGTATCTGTGCGCATCGACACCAAAGACTTCGGGGTTTCGATGGAGCGCCACGGGGTTGCATCCGACAGTGGTACCGGCGGGGAAGAAGCTGCCGTGCAGATGCACACCGCCAACGGGGACAGTGCGCGAGAGCGACATCCCAATGACGGGGTGTAGCCGCTGTGCTTCCTTGACGCTCGCTTGGGTGTACCGCAGATGGACGGCATTGTCGAGCGTCTCCGGAGCCTGGCGGACCTCTCTCGCGACGCGGCGCCGGACGTTGGGATGGGATCCAATCATGGCCATGGCCGCCGTGAGCGCTGAACACATGGTTTCGTGGCCCGCGCCAAAGTTGGTGACGGCAAGCCGGCGCAGGTATGTCTCGGTGAACTCGGGCCGGTCCCTGTGGAGTTGGATGAGATCTGCGAGCAGATCTTTCCGCTGGTCCTTTTTGGCCCCTGGATGGACTGGCTCCCGGAGAGCGCTGGTGATTCTCTTGGACGTTTTCTGGTATACTGGCTGTTGGACAGGTCAGTTTCCGCAGCCAGCAAAGGAGACATGTGAGCTCACGGTGAAGAACGGTTTGAAGTTCTTTGGCGTCTTGAAGGTCACCCCCCAGGTGTTGGAGAACACACGACTCAGTCCTTTGGAAACAAAAGAAAGCTTGGTGATGGTCGGAAAGAGGCCGAAAACGCTCTTCCGCTTCCAGCCGAGGTAGCTCTGGGTGCTAGTCCCGCCGTCGGAACGGTTTTTGATGTAGCTGGGCGACCACGAGAGCACCACGGCCCCAAGGCACTCGACCGCAGTGATGTGCATCCACTGCTTCAGGTCTACCTCCGCGCCGTCCAGTGCCCTCAGCTCGGCAACAGCGGCCTTGATCACCCCGTCCACCGCAGCTTCGAACTTTGCGACGTTGGACGTGAGATACACGGGCCCAATGAGCCGCCGCTGCAGCCTGTACCGTTTCGCATCCAGCTCCGACAGCAAGTCGAGAGTGTCGGGGAAGTGGGCGTCGAGCCGCCAGTCCAGAACGGGCTTGTTCAACGCGGTGGCCACTGACGAGGTTAGAGGAGGAGACCAACAAGACCGAGTAACTTACAGTAGAAGTCCGACTTTTCGTACACATTTCCGGGCCCTGAAGGTGTCAGCAGGGAACAAGTCACAACAGACGGAGCGTACGGTAGATTTCGCGGAATGCCTCGGCCGAGTTGAACCACACTTCGTTGGGGCCCACGCGCACAACAGGTCCGTACTGCTCGTGGAGCGTCTTGCCCAGCTCACGCGCACGACCATCGCGCACATGGCGCGCTTGCCAGACGTTGGATACGGCGGCGAGCTTTGGTCCGGGAATGTCGGCCAGGGGATGAATGAAGAGACGGTAGAAGGCAACAGCGACCAGGGACAGAAGCACGACCGCAACGGACAATGCCAGCAGTCGAGCCACCAGAGACAGCAGTGCACATAGACCCATATTGAGGGTGCTTCTACGGCCCGTAATAGTGGGGACGAGGTACGGGCAAAAGAGTGAGCGCGGCGGCCATCTCAACCTTGGATCGGGCCCGCGGATACAAGTGTGAGGGACTGGATGGCAGACGCAAGCTTCAGGTTCGCAGAAATTTTTGGCAATTAGGGTTAGGGCTGAATGACACAGGATGCTGGCTACGGCGCTCACTGCGGCGGCCCGATGCTCAGGATGTCCAGGCCGCCCTGGAGCTCCGTCTTGCTCGGCATCCTGTTGAGCGACATGAGCTGCGCGCACTGCGCCATGGCCGGGTCCATGCCCACGCTGGCCATGGCGACGACGGTCTCGCCCTTTGCATAGTACGCCACCCACTTGCCCTGGTCCGGGTCGCCCTGCAGCACCACGTCGTCCCACCCGCTGGCCACCGTGTTGCCGCAGTACCGCAGCTGCGCTCCGAGCGCGCTCCAGAACACGGGCGTGTAGAACTCGGGCGTGCGGTTGGGGCTGAGGATGTGGCTCGCCGCGGTCCGCCCCGCGTTCTGCGCGACGTTCCAGTGCTCGATGCGGACGTACCTGCCATCGCCGCCGGGCCCCCGGTACGGGTGGGTGGCAATGTCGCCAATCGCATAGACGTCCTTGAGGCCGACCACCGAGAACGCCTCGTCCACCTTCAGGCTCCCGTCTTGCTCGAGGCGGACCACGCTGTTGTCCTTGAGGTACTCGGTCGCGGGCGCGACGCCCACGCCCAGAATGACAATGTCGGCCTCGAGCTTCGTGCCGTCCTTCAGGTGGACGGACCCCACGTTGGACGGGCTGGCGGCCGACGGCTCGGCCTTCTCGACGCCCGCCGCCATGTAGAACTTGACGCCCTTGGCCTCGACGCCCTTCCTGATGATGTTGCCCACCTTTTCGCCCAGCACACGCTCCAGGGGGGCCTTTTCCATCCCGACTACCGTCACGTCGTTGCCGTTGGCTGTGGCAACCGCAATCTCGATGCCGATGAAGGACGACCCGATCACGACGATCTTCTTGCCCTTGTCGCCGATGGCATCCACGATGCGCTTGGCGTCGTGGACGTTGCGCAGCGTAAAGATGTTGCCCAGCACCTTGAAGCCCTGCAGCGGCAGCACCCTCGGCGTGCCGCCCGTGGCGAGGACCAGCTTGGTGTAGGCAAACTTGCCGCCCGACTTGGTCGCGACCGTCTTGGTGGCAAAGTCCACGCCCGTGACCTCGTCCTTGACAATGTCGACGCTCCCGGTCTGATACCACCCCTCGTCCCGCCACTGCAGCTTCGCCAGGTCCGTCAACAGCGCCTTGCTGAGCTTCGGCCGGTCGATGGGCAGGTAGCCCTCGTTGGAGATGAGCGTGATGGCGCCCTCGTAGCCGCCCCCGCGCAGGGCTTCAATGACGCCCAGGGCGCCGGACCCGCCGCCGACAACGAGAACCTTGTCGCCCCCGGTCTTGGTGCACTTGAATTTGGGCGTGCGGTGGCCCCGCTTGATGGTGTCGGCATCGCCCGTGATGTAGACGGCGCCGTCGCGCTCGGTCGCCTTGAAGACGGGGAGCGCGTTCAGGGCCGGGGCATCCTCGACGTCGCCGGTTTTCGCATTGAAGCAGGCTTTCGCAGCGGTTAGCGGGGAGCTGTGATGGGGGCTGACGGCTTACCTCCGTGCCACGGGCAGGTGAGCTTCCCGTTCGTTCCCAGGATGCCCTTGGCAAGGGGCGCGCCGTAGTGGGTGCACCGGGGGCCGACCGCCTGGACCGTTCCGGCGGCATTGAGGAGCAGGACTTTGGCGTCCAGGCCCTCGACCTCAACCTCCTGCTTCTCGCCGGGCTGCAGCGCGAGCGAGCTGACCCCCTTGAGCTTGTATTCCTGCGCCATGTTCCGTGGTGTTGGGGGCGTGTAGCGTCTTGTCTGTGGTTTCGTGGCCAAGATCCGTCCGATCGGAAAGATGGAGCGGGCGGTGCGAGCTGCAGACACGGTGATTGTCATCAAGTGCGACGGAGGAGGGGAACTGAGGGGAACGGGTTGGATCAGTCGATGTTGCTGCAGTGTCATGCAAAGCCGTCGGCGCCAAGAGGGTGCTGATGGAGCTTGGTGCAGCTGCACCCTTGGAGACAGGGAGAGCTTGGGCGCAGTGAGGGGCACTCGTGTAATCCAAATCATCTGAGTGGTCCGGCTCCTGCTCCCGCCTGTTGGCTCCAAACGAAGACTGGGGAATCAATGTCGTCATCGTGGGCCCGGACAACAGCCCACCGCGGGGCAATGAATGGGCTTGAACTGCAACTTGGAAGAAAATCACAACACAGGGGTGATTGGTTTGTTGGCTCGAGGCTGCGACGACCCTCGTCCTGCCCGCCCTGGCGCCCTGGTCCCGCTCTGTGCTTGTTCAGACTACGGTGCTCATCAACGAAGGGCGCATCGTCACCAGGCCTCCTCTACGGAGCTCATCTGCGCTGATGTTGTCGTTTGTGGCTCGCACCAAACCCGCTTCTTTCCGGCATTTGGTCTGCATTCCGAAGCTTCCTCATCTGGCAAGGTGTGAAAGGTCGACGACCAGCGGGGTTCGGATCTCGAAATGCCGACCCGTGACCAGCCAGATATCTGAAACATCCCCATCAACACTTAGTGCCCGGCAAAGCGAATTCGGCGTAGCATCCATGGACAAGGGCCACGAGAGTTGGTGGATCGTGATGTCGAGTAACCGTTTCGAGCTGATTGTCAGACTGTATGCCGACTTTGGATGCCGTCGTCCACGAATCCAGGTGAAGCGCTCCCTGATGCTGTAAATTGGCTGACTGGCGATCCGGAGGCGCCGCACCTTTCAAGTTATCAATGCCGCGTGCACGGCCTGGTCCTTTAAGGGAGCGAGCGGTCGCCCAACGCCATATCTGGCCGACGCATGTGGTACCGAAGGAGCCGCGTGCTTGGCCGACATGAACACCACAGATTGCGAGTAAATTAAACAACACCTGCCGCTTCGGGTGCTCTCCTCTGGCCTCGGCTCTCCACCGCCTCAGTTCGCCGTCTCATAAGTAAAGTAGTTCACTGGTACAGCTCAAGCTTCGATCCATGATGACTCTGTGCTCAAGTTGTTCCCCTGCATCGGGGTGGCTTCATGTTGAACCTCTTGTGGGACCATCAGAGTTGAGCGTCTCCAGCGGGATACAGCACACTTTTCGTTAGGACTCGCCTGACAATGGCGACCGTCAAAAGCCTCGTTGCCGTCGCGGCAGTGCTCGGAGTAATGGCGTCGGCAAAGGAGATGCCCGTCAACATGAAGCTGAAAGCCGACATGTACGAAGGGGGTCTCGTCCATGAGCAGATCATGGCAGTGAAGCATGTGAGTGCAGTTCCAGACGTGGAGAGAGCCAGCTAACCCGAGTAGAGGGTATGGGCCGAGATGGCAAACCAAAGTGTCTTCAATGCGGCTCAGCGTGTCTCGTTCGGCCAAGACCGAGATTATGTCGCCTGTGAAGACGGTGTTGCGGCCCTCGACCCTAACGACCCCTTGAGTATCTTCCGCTGCCGCAATCTGGACCTCTACGACTTCAAAACCCACGCCCAGCTTGGCAGCTCCGCGAGGTCGGGGGCCGGATCGTGGGGTTGGACCAGCCCGGAAGGGCGCGAATTTGTCGCCATCGCGCAGGAGGACGGCACTGCCTTTGCCGAGGTCACGGCCAAGGGCAAGCTTGCCTACCTTGGCCGCCTTCCCCAGTACGGCCTGGCACCCAAATCCATCTGGCGCGAGATCAAAGGGTACAAGAGTTATATCCTCATCGGCAGCGAGGCCTTGCGGCATGGAATCCAGATTTTCGACTTGAGCAAGCTCCTCCAAGTCAACGCGTCGAGCCCAGTTGTCTTCAACAACAAAGAGGACCTCACGGGGTTTTGGGTCGACGGGCTTCCGCTGGGCCGCTCCCACAACGTGGTCGCAAACGAGGAGATGCGCTACGGCGTGGCAACCGGGTTCCAGCCCCGAACGGGGCACCTCAAGGCGGGGATGGTGTTCTTCGATCTGACAGACCCTGCAAACCCCAAGAGCCTGGGCGGCACCGGCGTCGACGGTTATGTGCACGACGCGCAATGCCTCGTCTACCGCGGCCCGGACGAAAAATACAACGGCACAGACATCTGCTACGGATACGACGAGGATTCATTGACAATGTGAGCACCCCGCTAGCACGGCAAGCTGTTGCTGACCTGCCGCCAGTTTCGATGTCAGCGACAAGAAGAATATCCGAGTCATCTCCAACACCTCGTACGAAGGCTTTGCGTACACCCACCAGGGCTGGGTGCTTGACCCGCAGTGGCAGCAGTACCTCATCACCGACGACGAGTATGACGAGTTCAACAAAACGGGCCTGGCCGCCGACGGGTTTCCGGTCTCGTACATCTGGGACATCTCTTCGCTCGAAGCGCCGAAACAGACCGGCCACTACAAGGGTTTGAGGAGGGGCATCGACCACAACCAGTACGTCAAGGACGGCTTCGCGTACCAGAGCAACTACGGGCTCGGCCTGAGCATCCTGGACCTGCGCTCTGTACCATCCGACCCTACCGGAAAGGGAATCAAGGAGGTCGCCTACTTTGACACGCACCCCGAGGACGACCACCTGCCGGGCGGAGGAAACGTGACGTTCACCGGCTCATGGAGCCACTACCCCTTTTTTCCGAGTGGATTCATCGTCATCAACACGATAGATCGGGGAGCGTTTGTTGTGAAGCGATCCGGAGAGACGTAGGGGTCCATTGTTGGTCGCCAAGTTCTGATGGCTGTAGGTGCCTGTGACAACTTGAGGGCCCGGCGTGTTTGATACGGCTACAAAGAGTCCTAAGGAATCTTTTCGTCCACCTCTGCTCGCCGCCGAGCACCCCGTCTCGCCAATACGAGTACAGGATTTCCAAGCTCTGAACTTCCAGTCAGCTGCGTTGAGTGGTCTGCGGTTTGATGGTGGGGATGCGCAGGGTCAAAGTTGTCCGTGGTCCAAACTTGGCTGAGGCTCGAAGTAAGCGGTCGAGACTGGAAGGTGGGCATGTGCTCTTGCAAAGACAGTGTGGAAATTTGGTCACCTCCCAGTCTCTGGGAACAGTTTGGAAATTTTAACTTCCCACACAAACTGGCAAAAATTTGGAATTTGGGCACCTTCCAGGGTTTCACACAAACCAGAAACCGTCGAGAAAGGTGAATATTCCTCAAATTAAAATCAACTCATCATTTCACTGCTGAGAAAAGACGCCCCAACTTGAAATCTTTTCTTCTGACACCAGACGCATTCCCACAGGCCATCCAACCCAGCGACGTCGTCTTTCGCCGACAATTCTCGACTTTGCTCGCAAAATGGGATCCAATTTGAGCACCGCCAACGTGAGTGGCACGGGGAACATTGGCGCTGCCAACAGGAGCAGCGCAGGCAGGGATGGATGCGGCGACGACAAGGGCAGCGCTCGGCAGAACAACGAGCGAGTCATTTCGGGCACCAAGCGCAAGGTCGAAGACAAGATGGGCAGGGCGGACGGCGCACGCAATCACAATGCCGGTAGAAGTAAACGCAGTCGGATCTCGGATCGTGGCCACGGTAGCGACGAGGACGACAATCATGGCAACGATAACAACTTGAACATCATCGACAACCGCGACCGCGACAACAAGAGCAACCGAAACGAGAACCATGGCTTGACTGGCGTTGTCAACCAGTTGGCAGCCCCGCGTCCGTTCCGCGATGTTGGCCGTGCGGCATGGCAGCCGGTTGCAGGTACCGTGAACCACAACACGACCTCGACCAGCGGCCTTGCCATTCACGTGGAGCCTCCCTCTAGTGCGGGTCTGACAACGACGGGTTTCACCTCTCTTCATCTTCAAGTCCACAATGGGGGCCAGATCCGGGCCGCGTTGCAAGTCATGGAAACTCGCATGACAGAGCACTTTGATCAGGGTCCTGCCCCTCGTGTGTGGATCAGCATGGGTGTCATGCCGCAGAGCCGTGGACCATCCACGATGGACAGGATGGCGCTCCGTCTCATGCAACAGCGCCCCGCCCCTTCGGAGGTGCTCACGGGCAACGAGTGCGCGTGGTGTCTGAAGCGGGCCCCGGAGGACGTCGCCTACGCTGCCACGCACCAGCTCAAGGACTGCGTCTGGCCCACCAACTCGGGCGAGATCCCCGGGTGCCCGGTGTGCAATGACGCGAACCATTACTTTGACAACTGCCCGGTCAGGGCGTCTATGGGCGAGGAGGAGCGCCGCCAGCAAGCACTAGACGTCCTCGTCCGCAACCGCGGCGGCCTTCCCCCACACCGCAGCGCGATCCCCTGGCCTCAGCTTGTGGCCGATACCGAACAACCCCAGCTTGAATCTGGGTTTCCAGCCACCAAGGCCTTCGCTAGGGCGCAGCTTCGGGCAGACAAGGGCGTGTTCCAGCGTCACTACAGTGCAGCCAATAAGCCCGTGCGCCTGCTCAACGATCCGGCCACTGGGTCGATTGACGCCATCCGGGAGCACCTCCCCGCTCTCGTGGCATCTGAAGTGTTTCAGCGCTTTGTCCAGCGCTGTGGCGATGCCAACGAGGGCACCGCCGGTACTCAGAACGCCTCTGGCGCTGCCACCAGATCCCAAGGCCCTTGACAAGTTCTTGCAGGGATCTCCCGAGCCGCCCACGGCACACATGACGCCCGCCGTCATCACGAGCAACACCGCCTACATTGAAGGGCGGGTTTTGATCAAGAAGTATGGCGGCCGCTATGGTAGTGCTCCGACCACCACGGGCAATGCCGGGGTCGTCCTGGCGGCTCACGGCACCGTGGCTTCCGGAGTCACCATCACTCCCGAGGCGGGCATGCGTTTGACTGGCAACGTCGCCCAGCGCCCCCCTGATCATGGCGTCAAGCCTGGCGTCGCAAGCAGCGCAACATTCCCCATGCCGCCGGACTCAGACTCCGAGCCCGGTGAGGGCCCTGACTACAACGCGCTAGGGGAGTGTAATGGCCATCCCTGAACCAGGCGTTCTTTCACCCTCTCTGGCTTAGCCTTGTTGTTGTGTATGTAGAGTGCCAAGCCACATCGTGGAGTGCGCTTGTCCCAAGGCACCAAATCTGGATGTCAACGTGTCACGAAGTGATGTGCTTCCATTGTTGTTGTCTCCCCGTCAACCCCGTGCGAAAACGCGGCACACTCGAGTGCCCGTCCGTAGATAGCCTCGAGTCTCGAGCAAAGGCATGTCTCAGGAATTGTGTCCTTGATTCCCTAAAGAAGATACGGACATCTTTCACCCAGATACCGGTCCACGTGTTTGGAGTATGCAAATCAGGAGACATATGTCGGAAACCCGAGAGATAGCCGCCGCCGACAACATTGGCACTTGTCTTCCCATTATCTTTTCACAACCTGTCCTAGCTTTGCTTTTGAACGCCAGGCTGCAGAGGAACAATCGAAAAGACTCAAGCTGGCATCGACCTCGCCAGAAGCCGCGGAAGCCCAAACGAGCCCCCTGCTCACGCAGACGAAATGAGGCGTTCCCCTGGACTGTTCTTCCCCAAATCAGGAGTCCGCCGGTCTGGCTCAGCGCGCCCAAGACCGCTAACAGGATATGGTCAGCCTCTGTCTCACAATGGCGTGGCGTTGGTTGTTTGTCTCCTTCTTCCTGTACTGCCTAAATCCAAACCCTCGCCGCCAAGTCTGGCCGTTGGTGCTTGGCGCGTCGGATTGCCTGTTTCGGCAAATGCCCAGACTGCTGGGACAGAGGCGCTGAGAGGCGCACCCTCGGCATTGCTTAGCGTCGTCGGAGGATTCCTTAGTCTCTGGGGAAACTGCTAGTCTGCTCAGGGTTACCAAGATGGGACAAGCTAGATTCAACTGCCGTTTGGAACAAAGCAACTACCGATGGTCCAAACATCGACTCGAACCAACAGCATCCTCGGTGAGAACCGCGGACCTTGGCGCTTGGTGTTCGACAGACACGGGGGAAGCTCGCTCATTTACATGTGTGCCTGGGAGAATCCAGCGCATCCAATGCGGGCAGGGCAATGTAGGGCGCAATAAATACACGGCAAGGCGGGAATGGGGTGGCCGCCACTAATATCGACGGGTCAATACCAGAGTGACAGATACAAGGCCGCTCCTTTCCTCTTGCGAATCGTGATGGTGCGCGCGGCTCGCTTTGGCAGTCTTGGCCGCGCGCAACCTGGCGGTCCGCGGCTGGTCGTGGCCGCTCGTGGCGGACCGATTAGGGGTCGAGAGGCGCATGGCGACGCCGCTGGAGGCAACATTGCCGGTCTGAGATGCCATCGCCGGCTGGCTCAGTGCGCGCAAAAGGGGTGCTCGCCTGACGCTAGCGGGATGAATCTGCAAAGTTGCCGGCTTGGGATGCTAACGTCGCATTTACCCGGCGGGGGAGCCCATTTGCGACGAGGTTTCCGCCAATCTAGTGGCTTGACGGCCAAGCCTCAAGGCCAGGCCCCGCTCGCGCCCAGTCCAGGCCAAGCCGGCGCCAAGCACCGGGACATGCAAACCCAGTTGCGCCCCTGGTCCTGGCCAACGTCGATTGCACCCCACGGCTGGCGATCTTGGTCGCGGCGTGGCTCCGTTTCGCTTGTTTCGCCAGCTCTCGGCCCCGAGGGCGGCTTGGGCGGGTGGGAACTTTGCCCTCGGCCTGCCACACGTCTCTCCAACACACCAGCACTGCGGCAGGGGGCGGCTGGGGATCATGGCCCACGGGGAACGAGATTGGGGACGGACGCGGTCCAACCTTCTCCACGGGGATTGTGGATCACATCCCCAACGGGCACCACCCTGCACCCCGCTGTGTCACTCGAGCCAGCCAACCGCTCGAGGGGCGGGAGTCGACGACACCCTGGGCGAGGAGGAGAGCGTTCCTTTCCTGGAATGTGGAATTGCGGAGGGCATCCACCATCCCGGGGTCGTGGATCGCTTAGGGTCGATATAGATTGGACCCGCGAGCGCGGTTGGATTAAAGGCTGGCCTTCCCCCAGCATCCCTCGTGGTCTCTCCCCAACCCACACGCGGAGACAGGAACCGCACGCAGCGACGACACCTGAGCCGCCATCATGGCCATCGGATCCGCCACCAACGCCGAAGTCGGCAAGTCCGACCCCATCATCACCCGGCTCGCCAGCGAGGACAAGAAGTGGTTCTTCCAGAAGCCGAACCTCTTCTTCCTCTACCTCATGCTGTTCCCGACATGCATGGGCATCGAGCTGACGTCGGGGTTCGACTCCCAAATGATCAACGCGCTCCAGATCGTCCCGTCATGGCAGAAGTGTAAGTCGTCGAGTCGCGCGCGAGGGAGACGCGCTGACCGCCGTGCCAGACTTTGGCGACCCGCAGGGCGCCCTCAAGGGCATCATCGCCGCCGCCTACTCGCTGGGCGCCATCCTGTCGCTCCCCCTGATCCCCATCGTCAATGACCGCTTCGGCCGCCGGTGGTCCATCTTTGGCGGGTCGCTCATCATGGTCGTCGGTGCTCTAATCCAGGGATTCGCAGTCCACGGTGAGTCGTCTTACCCCCGCAACGCCTTCTCGTAGCTGACGGTTGGCAGTCGGCATGTACATCGTCGCCCGCATGATCCTCGGGTTCGGAATCCCGACGTGCATCGTCTCGGGCTCCTCCTTGATCGGCGAGCTTGCCTATCCCAAGGAGCGGCCCGTCCTGACCTCGCTCTTCAACGTGTCGTACTTTATCGGACAGATCGTCGCCGCCGCCATCACCTTTGGCACCAACGACATCAGCTCGGACTGGGCCTGGAGGATCCCCTCGCTCCTCCAGATCTGCCCGTCGCTGCTGCAGATCTGTTTTGTCTTGTGAGCCACGGTCCTCGATGTTTTACTCCTCAATCTGACGATTACAGCTTCGTCCCGGAGAGCCCTCGCTGGCTCATCACCAAGGATCGCGCGCAGGAGGCGCAGGAGATCCTCGCCAAGTACCACGGCGAGAGCGACCGCGGCGCCGAGTTTGTCGCCGCCGAGTTCGCCCAGATGCAGACCACCATCCGGCTCGAGCTGGAGCAGTCCAAGAAGTCCTGGCGGGATCTCTTCAGGACCGCGGGCATGCGCCGCCGCCTGCTCATCACCTCGATGCTGGGCCTCTTCACCCAGTGGTCGGGCAACACTCTGATCTCGTAAGTCGCGGCCGCAGAACTTCCGTCGCGGGTACTGACGCCAGACAGCTACTACCTCGGAGACCTGCTCAAGATGATCGGCTTCCAGGACTCAAAGTACATCCAAAAGATCAACGTCTCGATCGCCTGCTGGAGCTTGTTCTGCGGCGTCGTCGTGTCGCTGCTCGTCGTCAAGATCCGCCGCCGCGTCATGTACCTCATGTGCACCATCAGCCTCCTGCTCTGTTACATCTCGTGGACCATCTCCATGGAGCGCGCCCAGACGGCCAAGAACGCGGGGACGCCCAACAACGCGGCCAACATTGCCACGCTCTTCTTCATCTACGCGTACTCGCCCTGCTACAACATGGGCTACAACGCCCTCACCTACAGTAAGCCGCCCCTCCTAACCCTGCGCGCATGCGCTAACCATACCAGCCTACATGGTCGAGGTCTGGCCCTATGCCGAGCGCTCCAGCGGCATTGCCGTCTTCCAGCTCTTCGGCCGCCTCGCCGGCTTCTTCACCACCTTTGTCAACCCCATCGGTCTCAGGGAGGTCGGCTGGAAGTACCTCATCTCGTACTGCTGCTGGCTCGGCTTCGAGGTCTGCTTTGTGTACTTTATGTTCCCGGAGACCTTTGGCCGCACCCTGGAGGAGCTCGCCTTCAGTACGTCCCCCCGCCTAGACTCTCGGAAACGCGATGCTGACAGCCGGCAGTGTTCGAGGACAAGGCGCTGGCCGACGAGGCGGTTGCCGCCGTCGAGAAGGTCGTGCAGCACGACACCCTGGACAGGATCACCAGTGCCGACCACAAGGTTCCCAAGGCCGAAAACAAGGAGAACGTGGTGTGAGGAAGCTGCTGGGCTCGGAGTGCGCCTGCCTGATCGTTCTGCTTGCTGGTCTGACTTTAGGGTGCGGCTATCACCTGATGCGATACCATTGTTCTCACGCTGCTCTCGCCTGGTCAAACGAGGATCTGCCCTCGCTTTGTCAGACGGAGTTTGCTCGGATCCTAATTTAATCATTGTCATCCACGTGTCGGAGATTGCAAGTGCTGCGGCCGCCAGCCACCGCAAATTGCCATGTCCTTTATCGCGTCGTTATTGCCAAGGATCTTGGGCCACTGTGAGATGATTGTGCAACTTGGAGCCGTTCTTGACCCGGGTATGGGAAAATGCGACGGGATCATACCTCGCTAAATTGGCCAAGGAACGAACAGCGTCGTCTCCGCTGGCCGTGTCAGGATATAACCGTCTCAATCTTTCGCGGATGTCTCCCCTTCTTGACATGTCCTCGTCTACTCCGAAATGCGCTTCTTGACTTGCGTTGTGGCGCTGCTTGCCGCCCCGCCCGCGGCGGTTGCGATTCCGACGGGCAATGCGGCTGTCGCTGGCCAGCGGAGCAGCCTGTTTGAACGGCAGAGAACAGCGCCGCCTCCCTGTGTAAGGGCGAACCCGGCTCCGAGCCAGGAGGAACTGGACGCACGGTTCAACGCGTTTGTTGAAGTTTTTGTCGGGAAATCCAAGAGCATCTACAAGGCGTTCGAGTACATTGCTGCCGACTACATCGTAGGTTAGGATCTTACATTTGTATACCGGCTCTGACATCTGCTAGAATCACAATCCGGCCGCTCGCAACGGGTCGGACTCGGCCTGGGGCATCTTGAGCGGCTTCTGGGATGGCTACTCCCACACGTATCTTCGCTCCACCATCAAGGGGAACATGACGTGGGTCAACTACAGAGCTGGCGGGATGGGAGAAATTGTGGATCGATTCAGGTGGGAGGGAGGTTGCATCGCCGAACACGTTGGTCATCCCTGTCCTGCGTCCAAAACCAGCGATTCTCGTTGACAGCTAACGGACTTTGTAGTGGGATCAAGGGGAGAAGTACCCGACATCTTGAGCAGCCCAGAAGCGGTTCTCGTGTCGATACTAGACGATGGCTGGTTTCCGTACGCAACCTGAATTTGTAGAACCATCTTGAGCCAAAAACGCATTGTGCCAGAAAAAACATCAGTATTGGACTGGCGATGTCTGTTCGACATTCAAGCATCTATCTGGGTCTAGTGTTCTGCCTACCATAAGTCAGGGTCTGCCTCGTCCTTCGTCGTCGCGATAGCAATCTTGTCATAAAAGACCTCGCGGAACCCCTGGCTCCCTTTCATCCCCTTGTCGTCGTGCCATCCGTTCGCGTACAATCCGACCCTGAACTGGAACGGAACGTCTTCCGATACGGTGGTGGCCACGCCTTGTTCGTCCAGCACCTGCTTGCCATCGAACCACAGCCGGAGGAAGCCTGCGGTGCCACTGTCCCACCGGGCTTCGATGATGACCTTGTGCCACTCGCCCGCCGTCAGGGTCACGTCGAGGGGGAGTTCCTTGGTCTTTTGGTCGCAGACGCTCCCCGATTTGAGGCGTGTAAACACCTTGGTGCCCTCGGCCCAAAACATGGTGGTGGGCATAAAGGTGTCGCACTTGTCAAAAGGGGCGATGAATTGGGCCAGGTCGTAGCTCTGCGCGGGATCAAACTGCCAGTCGGGAGGGAGCCGGAACGCAAAGCCGTAGAAACGCGTGTCGCCATGCTGGTAGGCGTTCAGCACGCGGACCTCGGAGTGGTATCGGCCTGTGTAGGAGGCGTCGAACGTCTGGGTCATGACGAGCGCCGGCGGCTCGTCGAAGAATACATCCGTGACCTCCTTGATCTCGCCGTTGTGCTCGGTCTGCGTGCCGCCCCAGCCTGCCAGGGTGCCGCGGTTGCTGAAGATTTGCTCTGCCCGCGCTGCGGGCCAGGCGAGGAGAGCGACGAGCAAGTGTCTGAAAGCCATGGCGAGGAAGAAGTGCTTGGCTAGAGATTGAGAGGTGAACAGAGTCGGATTGAATGGTGATGTTGGTCTGGAGACAGCAGTTTATTGAGGGGCCGGTCTGGTATGTCTCCTTTATATTCGGCGACGCATGCGCGGCTCCCAGTTGTGGCGGGCTACCTGAGCCGTGAACTCATTCTAATGTTTCTCAATACGAGGAGAGTTGACCTTCAAGACAGCCGAAGACAGCCAAGCCGGTCGTCTGTGGGCTGTAAGCTGAGCGGTCGGCCCAATAGACCTTGCACAATTCGGTCGCAGCATGCTTCCAGCATCAAAGCATCCAAACCCGGCTGGCTCCTCACGGGTCCGAGGACGCAGCAGCGCAGCGCAGTGGCTTGATGCAGCAACCCAAAGAATTCCGAGACTACATCTTGAATGTTCTCGAACCAGGTTCTGGACAAACGCCATCTCCAAGACAATTTGCGGCGCAGGCGAGCAGTCCGTCGGTGTCGCCAATATGGGTCTGCTGACAAGGCCCGCGTCCTTTGTAGGGGTCCAAACACTGGCGCAGGGAGAAGGAGGTCGCCAAGGCGCCCGGATGCGGAGACGACCTAGTAGCAACGGTGACATGTCAAAAAGCGGCATCGAATTATCCCAAACCAAAGCTGACGAACGTCACGCGGAGTGCTTCGGTACTGCCAACGATGCTGCTTCAGTGAAGTTCAGTCGGTCGTCGCTAAAGCCCATGTGCTGCCTTCAGCGCAGCAATCGCATCCCGGTCATACTCGTGCTTCCGTTTCATGGCGTCAATGTACATGAACGTATGGGGGCAGCCTAGGTACCTCTTCAGGGTGACCCGGTTCCCGCCCGCGACAAGCCTCATGGCGTACGCTTCCCCTTCATCCCTGAGAGGATCAACCTCGGCCGTCCGGACGAACGTGTCGCAGAGGTTGCTCCAGCTCGGTGCGCGAAGCGGCGAGAACCACCAGTCGGGCCACATCTTGCGCAGCTCGGCGAGCCTCTCTGGCGGCATGCACAGGCGGCCAAAGTACTTGATCCGCTCCCACGGCAGGACCGGCCCTCGGTGGAACTCGTGGAAGGACGGGAACGGCGACTCGGTGTAGTACGTGTAGCTGAGCCCGTCTGTGGCCGGGGTGACAGACGCCATGCACAGCTTCAACGGAATGTCGTTGTCGCGTGCCATGTGCTGCAGCACCAGGCAGATGTGCGCGCCCGCAGACACGCCGCTAATCGACACTGAGGCAGGGTCGATGTTGAGGCTCGATGCAGAATCTCGAACCTGGTCGCAGGGTCAGACACGTTCAGATTGGCGGGACAGCGGCCTCACCCAGTTCAGGGCGCTCCACGCATCCTGGATGCATTTCCCCCAGGTGGTTTCTTGTCGAGTCAGCGAGTCTCTGGGCGCGGAGCAGTGGAAGTACCTGGACACAGCCGGTAGTCGACATCAACAACAGCAACTCCGGCCTGGCGCATGCTGAGACACAACGCAGCCTCCGTTGTCAGGTCACCCAGAACAAAGCCGCCGCCTGACGGAGTCAGCAGCTGAGCTGGTAACGCGGAGAGCAGCCTACCGTGGAAATTCAGGTGCACGGGGTATGGCCCACTGCCGTGTTTCGTTGGCTCGGGATGGTAGACTCGCACGGGGATGTCGACTCCGTCCTGCGATGGACAGCGAAAGTCGCTAACCCCGGGATATCCTGACGCGTCAAGGGCGCAGGGCGACTGGTACGCCACCGGGTTTGCGCGGACATCCTCAATCGGGGGATTCGAGGCAACACCGGGCTTTGAAGCCCCGAGCCGAGTCTGGACCCCGGCAAAGTAGTCGAGAAAATCACGGTCCAGCTTGGGGAGGATGTGGTCTTCGATCATCGCACTGACGGTTGCGCCGTTTTGCCCGAAATCGGCTTTGGGCTCAACCCCATCAAGTTGTTCAGCGGCGACCAAGGGCATAGTTGTGGATTCGTGTTGGTAGCGCGTGTTGGCCACTCGAATGAAGACCTCAGTTTCAACGGGGATGCGCCCTCAACGACCTGGGCAGCAGCGTGTTGGCTGCGGAGCTGTGAAATGACGAGATGGCGGATGTGGTGGTTGACAATGGGTCGGGAGGTCAAGATGAGGGGATGGTTGGTCTCGGGCTTGGTCCGTTGAAGCCGAGGTCCTAAATTGACGACCATCCCCGCATTCTGCACATCATCGCGGCTACTGTCCTGCGTTACATTGGCAATTGTGCCGCCCAAAACACATCTAATGGTGTTGCAGGGACGAAGATACCTATCGAAACCCCGCTTGTTTGTTCCAGCCAAACGTCCATGCTGCTCACCCACCGGGGTACTGCACCCGACTCTTGTGCTCAACAACACGGTCGACAGCACGCCAACCCGAGTCCCAGGCAGACGAGTCTGATGGGGTCTGGGCGACGCGGTCGTCTTGGAAACACCACGACGGCAGGAGCCAGTGCCGCTGGCACCTGATCTTGCCATCGCCTCGGGTGTGGCTCTTTGAACCGATACTTGCCGAATCGGGCAACCCGTTCTTGGAATAGAAGCGACCGATCAGCTCCACAGAGCCGAGAGGGATATCCCAGGAGTCAGGAAAACCCTATCGCCGAATCAGCGCAGTGTGGGGTTGCGGTCCACAGTTATTCAGGGGGCGGCGTCTGCTCTTGACTTCTCCAGCTCCCAACCACGGACTCTAACCTGAAGGGTGTTTCCCGATCTCAAAATGTCGGGCATCGAATCTAGCGCAGCAGACCGTGTGCAGGACCGGAAACCAATCCCGGCGCCGGTGCCTGCCTACCTCGCCACGGCGGGATCACCCCTGACCGTCGACGCGGCCGCCTACTCGTCCATTCAGCAGGCCCCCCGCGTCCTGGTCGAGGAGTTTACTCTCCCGATCCGGTCTGGCCGGGCTTGGACGGCCCCTGCCGGCAGCATCATCCGGATCAGCACCCCCCAGGGGCCGCAGGTCGGGGACCTCAACATCTGGAACGCGCACAACCCTCGCGAGCGCTTCTGGGCGTCGCGCACGCGCCAGCTGCATGCGACGCACGTGTCGACGCACGACCGGCTCTGGTCGGGTCTGCCGTACATGCGGCCGTTGGTGACCATCGTCTCGGACAGCCTCGCCTGGTACGGCGAAGACGAGCACGGCGGCCGCGTCCACGACCTGCTCGGGACGCGCTGCGACCCGTACATCAACACGGTCCTGAGCGGCGGGCAGTACGACTTCCACTGCCACTCAAACCTGACTCGCGCCGTGCTGCCCTTTGGGCTGACCGAGTTCGATGTCCACGACGTCATCAATATCTTTCAGGTCACCGGGCTGGATGCGAAGGGGAGGTACTTCATGAACCCGTGCCCGGCGGAGAGTGGCGATCATATCGAATTCCTGGCCGAACAGGACGTCTTGATGGCTTTGAGTAAGTTGCCACCTGACCCGGCGAGAACCAAGTCTGACAATGATAGGCACCTGCCCCGGAGGGGACTTGTCACTGTGGGGATTTGGTGCAGACAGCGAGAAGGACATGATCAAGTGCTGTCGCCCTCTCAAGGTTGAGGTCTTCCGCCTTGCAGACGAGAATCTGCTGGAGACCGTTGGTTGGAAACCAGCCGAACCGTCCAAGTATACAGGGAAGCACGGAATGGCTGTGTTGGAGGGTGAACCAGCACAGGGCGCGTAGGCGGGTGTCAGAGGAGCACGTTTGTCTGAGAAGCTGCGGTGCGGTTTTAGTCAGGGCGACGGATTTGGGGGCCAAGACTTGCATGCCGTAAGGTGATCCGTGGTGGTGACCCGGTATTAGTTGGGCAGAAATTATCCCAGGCTTCTGCCCGAAGCCATTCGTTCATCCATTTTCACTGCTGCCTTGACATACATCCAAATACCCATTAACTCACCCAGCCCGGTATCTCACTCCCTCACTGTCATGGACGATCCGAACGCTTCGGAGTGGAAAGTCGCGCAAATCGCACAACTCATTGCCGAAGGTCGGGCTATCATCAAAGCGCCCGTTTCCGGTCTGCCGCAACGGCATTGCGAAGTCTTTGAACGGGCGTTGCGGAATGTGCTCTCGACGGAGACGGCCCAGATGACGTACGCACAGATCATCGATGGCTTCCCGATTGTCAGTGTTGCGAGGGACACGCGTGGATATGGTGTCGACTCTGAGCACCCCATCTTCCAAGAGAACCACGACAAGCTGTGTCCTGGGGCCTGGGAGAAGATGAAGGAGTTTCATTCTTCGTTTGACGTCGACGTCTTGTCCATGGATGAGCGGGTAAGAAAACCTGGATGACCCACGAATCGTATTGATCAGCTCGATAGCTCTTGCATGCCTACAGCGCAGAATCGGTCGGCTCGCGAGCCTTTTGTCCACGGTTGCTCGAGATGGTTGCGGTTGCGCTGCACGAGCTCGCCGTCCTGCTTTACAAGCTGGGAGATTTGCAGCAACACGACCAGTGGAAGCTGTGGAAGCCTCCCAACAGATACCCCGATCCGGAGCTGTGGCCAGAACCAGAGCCTTATCCGACTCTGTTCTTCCACGCGTGGTTTCAAGAGCACAAACAGTATTCCGAGGGGGTCGCAGACATGGTCGGCTATTGGGCCGAGGAGCGGATCCTGGGCGGCGTCGTGCTCTTTGACAGAGGGGCGTCTGAGAACCAGGTGACATGCTGCCAGCCATCCACTCTTCTTCGCCATGGCTAACACGGTGACAGGCTCAGGAGATTTACTTCCACTCCGACCGCCCAAACGTCACATATCGCCTCTACGCGCTCATCGACGAGCAGAAACAGAAGCTCTTTTCCCTCTTTGCAGACACCTCGGGCCTGCATCGGGATGTCCTGCCTATCCTCGGCGACGCGAACAACCGGAAACGAGTTTATCCCGAGGAGGCAGTTTTCCAGTTTCACGTCTATCGGGACAGGTGGGAGCGGCCGGTTCTGGATGAGTGGCAGCAGCCTCGTCGTCGTGTTGAGAACCCCCTGGATAATCCCGAGATCGAGGATCACAGTTGGTGAGCAGCCTGGATTGTGTTCCTGGTGGTTAATGGACCCATGGGAGTGGCCAACAAGAGCACGAACCCGAAACATGAACGTTGCGCGCAGCAAGAGGCAAGCGTGGTGATGCTGTGGGTGGCATGGTCAGTTCCGTGTCTGAGCTAGGCAATGTATTCCCTCCAACGCAGAGCGAGTCGGCTATCGCGAGTCCGCAGCCTCTCTGAGGCACCAACAACCAGGTCCAGTTATTAGACCCTGTGCTAGTGACTTGTTATCGCGCCTCAATCCCTCAACACCAACGCCTCCCGGCTGGCCACAGCGAGGGTCGCAGCAAATATGCCCAGGAGAGGCATCGTGACTTTGGAGTTTGGAACGTGCATAGGGTCTCTTGGTCAATCTTGCGCAGGCGATCCTCGAGCTGCTGCAGCTAGTCGTGGTCTGGTTCGCTGGGTCTGTCCTACACAAGCGATGTAGAGCATTCATGGAGGCTTGTACCACACTCCGAAGTGCTCTCAACCGTAAGAGAGCAGTAGCTCGCTTGTTCTTCGATCCGGATGGTGTGAGCGCGGGGAATGAAAAGCTCTCGGAATTGAGCGGGCGGGTCGACAGCCTGAGTTGGGAGGGTCCCCCGGACACATCACCGCCCCGAGCACATGGAAAACCACAGGACATTTGATACACTACCTACACATATGGGCTACGTTGGCCTCCTTCATTAAGCCACAAACCTCGGGCACATATTTGCCGCTTCGCCGCTTGTTTCTTGGTCTATGTCCAGATTAGCTTGCTTGGCCTGTTCGTCCCGCTTGGCTTGTTCGTCCTGCCGTCGTACTCGCACGGCGACGCATCTTGTCCATCAGCCAGCCCCTGCTCTCCCCGGCGGCAACAGGCCCCGGGCCTTGAGCACAGTTCCCGATCCAGCAGGCGAGGAAAGCAAACAGCACCAAGCCCCCCACCACGCTCACAGCGATGACTGCGGTGTACCCCGAATTGGTTCCGCCGGCACTTGACGGTGGCCAGGCGTCTGATGGAGCGGTCGGCAAGGGCCAAGGGTCACCGCTGTGCCACGGCGATGCGCAATTGGGCGCGCAACTGGTCCCGGAAGAGACCTCGTATCGGATCAGAGCCGCCGTGGCAGCGAGGACGTCGGAGGCGGCGACGGTCACGGCGCGGATTTGTTGGGTGGCAGATGCGCTTCCGGAAAACTCGAAGAGTTCCGTAGCCGTCACGGTCCATGGAGGGGACTCGTCGGTGTGAGGCAGGGTCGGTTGAGTCGCGACGCAACTCCCTTGGTAGAGGCGGTTGGGGTCATACCCGTCGGCGGTCTCAACGTAGTCAAAGCCGTGCCCTCTGAAAAAGGAGACGCGTGGGTCAGAGGGAGCTGTTCATTCTTGATTGACTTCCTTGCAGCGCGGACATTGAGAGGCTTACTCTGGGCAGCAGCGCACGCTATAGAACGTCCGGCTATCTCCTTGGGTCCTCGTGGCAAGGTACGCCGGAGTGTATGATAGAGGGCAGATCGTAGCGACGTGGACACCTTTTGGGAAGCAAGTGTCGGCGTCCGAGACTTTGCCGACTTGGTAATACGTGCGAGACGCGGTCGCGCCGCGAGGCCATGTCGTCCGTCGGTAGAAGTCAGTCAAACAGTCGAGGCTTGGAAAAAACTGAGGCGGCGAGCCAGCCGGAGCGGGCGTCGTCGTAGGCGTCGTCGTAGGCAGCGCTGTCATTCTCGATGTCGCAAAACTGAGGCGCTAAGACATGCTATGCACAAATTAGGTTGGCTATCGGCGCGGTTGGTGTGCACAAGATTACCAGGTAGGCTGGGAAGCGCTGAATGTCTGTTGGCAATATAACTGATCCCCGGGATTCGGAGGCTTTTCGGGGAGATGCAACAGTCTGTCACCAACAGAGCCTATATTATCAGATTGCCAGCCAACGCTTCTCGGGCCGTAAGACTCACACCCAGACCGCTCCAATATTATGCAGGCTCCGGAATCCTGCTCGTCCATGGCTATATACCTGGCCACCCAAATGTATAAAAGCCGGTGGCGCCCAACTCACGGCCGCGGGTCAAGGGAGAGAAACACTCGGTAGGGTTATGGCTTTCAAACAGAGGCCAACGGGCATCAACAGTGCACTCAGCACAAACCCTGGCGTTCTCCAGCCGACATTGGACAACCCGGTTCGCGAAGGCATTTTGGCAGGACCGGAGATCAAAAGCCAACATGCGGCACAGCAGTGAACAACTGTAGACGCCAGGCGAATGCGAGAAGGGTTGTCATGACCTGTCAAATGGGGCGACCCAGCGACGTGATTGAGCGGCCTGAAGCCCCGGTCACCCGCTCAGATGTTGTTGATGTCCAGTCGCAGAGGTTCATTAACTCGTGACTCCTGCTCCCATCTCTCTGTGTTTCCTGGGCTATGTGAGCTGTGTAGCATTCTTTTGTTGACTGGTCGTGCTCTACCAGAACAACCCTGATGGTTTCGCACCACTGCCTGCCCTCGCCTAGCCGTGATGTCGGCAGTGATAGTCGGATGGCCTCGCAGGGTTAAGCCCGCCGAGTGTCGTGGTGATGGAATCGCTGATTCGGCCGTCCTGCCGAGTGGACAGAAGCAAGAAATTGCTGGCCGGTTCGTCTGTTGTTGTCCGTGTTGTAGGAAACCCAGCCTTGGCCCAGTGGTTGGGCAGCAGTGCTGTTGATCGTTAGCAATGCGACGTCTTGGGCGGTCTGGTGGCTTGTGACGTGCCGGGGCGAGCCTACGTACTGTTCTCCGGTTGGAGAGCCTCCAAGGCCTTGTCTTTGTCTTTGGCGGCTACGGGCGGCATCCTAAGGTTGTCAATGTCGCCCTCAGGCGTCGCTTTCGGTTGTGGGTTGGGTAAGGGGGAAATGGTTATGGCACTGTTTGTGGGTTTGCTCACTGTGGTGAATGAGAATGTAAAAAGGGAGAAAGAGGAAGAGAGCCTGAAGGCGGAGACAGAGGACGGCTAGTCGGCCAGTGATGGTTTTCGCGGCGAGCCATCCGGCACTCAACGGCCCTGTGGCATCCTTTGAACTCGAGAGGGAGGTGGCTGGTCAATCGACAATGGCTCACGGCGTGTCATCTGACGCTCAAGGTTTCCCACAGGTCTCGCACATGGGATGAGGAATACGTCGCAAAGAGCAGGATCTCACCCTTGCGCAGGCGGTTCGTCTCCCGCTAGACTGGCAGGCACGCGCAGGCATCTGTTTCTCACCCACTGGGCAGCTTTGGGCACCTTCCAGTTTCAACCAAACTGCAGAGCGCTCGAGGACCTCCAGCTGGTGAAAAATTTCGCACCTCTTTTCACAACTCGTCAAACTGAACCAACTCTTCCCACAACTCGTCAAAACCGATCCGAATCTGACCGCTCTGCAACACCATGGCGCTCCCGCTCCCCGAGGCCAAGTCGGCAACGCTGCCGGCCATCGACGGCATCCGCCTAGAGATGGTGCGGGCGATCAACGCGTCCGGCCCAACGGCCAACTACCGGCTGTTCACCTTGTTCCCGAGCATTCTGTCGACGTCGGCCAGCTACTCCAACGCGGCGATGAAGAAGACACTCGAGACGTACGAGCGCAACCGCAGCCAGTTTCTGGTGCTCCTCTGCGTGATCCCCGCGCCGGTGCGCAACTCGCTCGTGCTTGGGACGCTGGCGCACGACCTGTACGACACGAAGCCTCCGTACGACGCGTCGTACCCTGGCGTGTACGCGGTGGGCGTCGCGATCAAGGGCCGGAGCGGCGCGTTCCTCAACATCGACGAGATCGACGAGGTCGTCTCCTCGATGCACAGATACTGCCAGGGCTGGGAGGCCTGGGACAGACACGGCGGCGACGTGTCCGGCATATCGATGTTTGGGCGGACCCTGATGCGCCACATCGCCGCGGTCGACGAGCAGTACCGAGGAGCCAGCGGCGACCACAAGCCCCAGTTCGTGGGCAACAAGACCATCCACGACAAGGCGCCGGTCTACATCGCGCAGCTCACGGCGAGGGCCGACAGCACGCGGGCCCTGGACCTCACCGGAAAGGTGCCGCAGCACCAGTCGCCCATCTACGTCGGCTGCAGCGCCGAGCCCATCCAGACGCACATGGCCCAGCACCACCCTAGAAGCGGCCTCAAGAACTCGAGCCCGCTGCTGGCGCTGACGGTGAGCTGCATCAAGCACGAATTCCCCCACCTCGAGCCTGAGACCGTCGCCGTGCCCGTCATGCCGACCTGGGCAGGGCAGCAGCTCGCCGTCGGCGAGCAGCTCGTGACGGCCCTCGCGAGCTCCATGTTCTACGAGGGCGGCCTCAACATTGTCCAGGCCGGCACGCACGCCGGGAGCGACGACCCCGACACCCAGGGCCACGTGTTCCGCGACAACAACTTCTTTGCCGACAACGGCGCCGCCACGCTCGAGGAGCACGCCACGTACAAGCAGGTCAAGGAGGATCTGGCGGATCTCCAGGGGCTCTTTGACGGCTCGCACCAAGCGAAGCTTGCCCAGCTCAAGGCGTCCCTCGAGGAGCTCCGGGACGTGCGCGTCGAGTACCAGGCCGCGCTGGAGAAGGAGGAGGCGTGGTACCGCGAGACCAAGCAGTACGAGGCATCCTTGATCGAGCAGCAGATGCAGATCCGCAAGGTCCGGCGGCTGCTCCGCGCACACAAGGAGAAGCTCGCGGCCAAGGACCGCGCCAAGGGCAGCGCCGTCGAGGGCAGCGTCGAGGGCAGCGTCATCGAGAGTCCCGACATCGCTTCGAGTCCGTAGACATTGACCAGCCGCGAAGGGAAGCTCTGAGAATTTTGGCCACTGTGCCATGTTGCGCCCCGCCTTCTGCAGGCGCCAAGCGCACTTGCGCGGCGTCCTGCTCTGGTGGCGCCTGGTCTGCAGCCGCCAACCGCACTTGAGCGGCGTCTTGCTTCTGGTGGCGCCACTCACCTGGCCATCTTGCCTTGGAGTCCAGGGCCGTAGTTGTGAATGAAGGCTCCCGTGTTCTGAATCCGCTGTTCCTAATTTCTGGTAACCCCGTGATTGTAGCGCACACGTTCAACTTTAACTCCCACGTCCAAGTGCCGTGCCCAAAGCCCGCCAGTTCTCACCAACTCTCCCAGTGTCCTAGTACCTACGTCGACCTACACTCCCAGTTGCCAGATCCCTTGCGTCCCGGTCTCGGCTTCATCGCCAAAGTCTCCCAGCCCTACAAGTCCCGACTTCTCCCAACGGTCTAGCTCGTGACCTCTCCAGTGCCCAGGTGCCCAGCTCCGAGACCCAGAATGAGGTGTCACGTCCAAAACCGACGGCGAAGGAGAACCGCCTCGAGTTTGTTTCTTGCTGCCCATTGTGCCGAGAACAGCTCGAGCGTTTTGCGCGGGGCGGCCAGCCCACACATGCTGAACTCTGACTGTAGATCCTTCGAGCCCGCTCTCCAAAGCTGAGGCATCCTGGCCATCAAGGACTTTAACTATCTGGCAGTTTGTCACAGCGTCTGCGGCATTGACCTTCGAACGCATTCCCACACTTGGCGAATTACTGCTGGTTTGATGCGAGAGCGAACATGTTGCTCGAGGGAGGGCCGGGCTGCCTCCAGCATCCGACTCTGCTTTGCCACCCTCGGCGGGCCTACCTGGATTCGAGAAAGGCGTAGCAAGCCACTCTCTGCCTCAACTCTCACTTCCAATGCCTAGGTCTCACGTCTCCACGCCTCGAGTCCAGAGTGCAGGACCCTGTGAATCAGATGGCATACCCACAATGGCCATTGACTCTCCACCACTTTCCCAGATTCGAATGAGCTGCGAAAGTTTTGATGGATGCCATGCCGGCGACCGTTGCCGGCGCATGTCTCCCACTTCGAAGGGGGCTTGGATGGCATGCCCAAAGAGAGTTCAAAGGAGATTGCGCAAGCCACTTCTCCCAGATTCTCGCAGGACCAGAGGAAAATCGTCGAGTCACGGATGGGTCGACTGGCAAGTTCCTCCAAGTTCGCACTGAGGACCTCCGAGAGCCACTAGCACTTCCAAGAGGCATGGCGCCGAGCGTGAGTTTGGAGACTCGGGAGAGCCGCAACTTGTCTCGAGGGCCGCAGCCTGCTCCTGTCACCACGGGCATCAGCCCTCGCGGCCAGGCTCTGCCGCCATGACCCTGTGTATCCCCCTTGACACAATGCACATCGGCGGCTGTCTGCAGGAGGCGCCGGCTGCGTCGGAGATGGTGATGTGTGGACTTGGAGCATGTCGCTGGCACCAACGGGGGCTGGGTGGTATGTGAGGTTCTCGCGGGTTTTGGGCACTGGCATATACCGGTCAATCTCTCACCCAAAATCCAGCATACCGCCGGCACCCCGGTATGTTGGGTCTTGGCTGGTGTGGGGGCCGGTATATACCGGGCGGATCACCACCCAAAATCCCACATACCGGCACCCCCCCGGTATGTGACATTTTGGCAGGTCAGAGGCCCGGCATATACCGGGAAGTCTCCTACCCAAAATCCCACATACCGCCCGCGCCCCGGTATGTGTCTTTCGGTCAGGCTGTGGCAGATGAACCCCCACAGCCCGAGGGCACGACGTGCTGAGCGTATCTCGAGATATGGCGCGGCCTTGAAGTCAAATGGCGTCTTCTCTCGGCGTCAAGTCAGTCTAGCGGGCTTGGAATGCTCAAAGACTGTCTCGGGGGCTCCTTGCGCTTCCAGTCCATGCCGGCTCAGCCATCTCCGCTGCACATGCCGTCTCAACCCTCTCCGCTGCACCTGTTGGCAGCGGCATTGCCCGAGACTTATTGAGCAACACCGGGGATTTGCACTCACTGCAGCTGGACAGTCCAAAAGCCATTGCCACTCGACCAGGCTTCGGATATGAGGCCCACGACGCATACTGCATGTGCAGCACCACCACCGCACCACTGTTCTGTTCAGGCAGTGACAAGCCGAGAGCGTCTAGATCTAAGAGTGGCTTCTGGACCGTGGCTAGTCATGTCTCGCGAGGTGTCACTCCTGGCCCTGGGCAGGCTCGCGGCACTCTGGGCATTTGACTCGATGAGAACTACGGGGCGAAGGCGGTGGCGGATGCAGTCTGAATGGCTTGGGTTAGACGGCGAGTCCAGGGGGGTTGAACGCAAGTCCCTGTCCTGGACATCGCAGCCAAAAGATGCCCAGGCCGCCTCGTCCTCCAGGCCAGGCCCAGTGGTTCCAGCCTCAATGCTTTGGCGAGCATGCTACTTGAAAGTTGAACGCGGCAACGGTGGCGGCTCAGATGCCGGTGACGCCAGTCATGGCGAACAAGACGCCGTGACTCTAGATTTGCCTAAGACTTGTCGCCGGAACGAACATGCCACTTGGACATGGCCTCAGATGCCAGTGACACCAACCATGTGAGCAGTCAGGCCGCAACCCCAGATTCACGCAAGACTTGTTGCCGGAGCGAACATGCCACTTGGACGTCAGCCTGCAAGAGACGGTAACGATGGCATCTCAGATGTCAGTGACCGCTCACGGTCAGGTCGCAACCCAGATTTACGCAAGACTTGTTGCATGCCACTTTGCCGTGAACTTGGAACGATGGCAGCTCAGATGCCAGTCGCCAACCATGGCGAGCTGTCGGGGTGGTCACTAGATTCACAAGACGCCGAGATGCGGCCCGGTCCGAGAGTCTGTTCCCTACAACCCGGCATCGTTCAGGGTGATGCCTCGTCGACTTGTTCCTCCAGAACGGACCCCAGGGGGTGTTGGGCGCCGCGCCTCTCGCTCCGGTTCAGGCGGGAGTCAAGACAGCGTTGCGGCGTGTGAGCATCTCAGGGGTTTGTACTTGGAGATGGCTGGCCAGCCTTGGGGTGCTCTGCATGTGGAATCTGACATGGTGGATCTCGATGGAGTGGGAGCGAGGACAAGTCTGACTTTGGCGCTTGTAGGGGACGTTTGGACCGAGCAGGGGACGTCGAGACGGCGTCTCAAAGTGCCGGTCAGAGGAATTTTGGATTCGGGCAGCTCGAGGACATGAAACTTGGGAGACTTCTCGCGATGGGCGTTGGCGGCAGGGTGCGATTTGGGCTCTGCGCTTGGGCGTGGGTGTCGGCACTTGGCCTTGGGCTCGGGGCTGGGCATGGACGATGTGTGGTTTTTGAGCTGAGGACGGAGACGCTGCGAGAGACTCACCGGACTATGCACCGGGGCGTGGACGGTATGTGGGATTTTGGGCGGGGGATTGACCGGTATATACCGGTGCCAAATCCCCGCCAAAACCCCGTATACCGGGGCCCCACCGGTATGTTGGATTTTGGGTGGGAGAATTTCCCGGTATATACCGGTCCCCACACCAGCCAGAACCTCACATACCGTTTCGCCCCTGATGCTCGCCACTCAGGGGCTAGGCATCGGCGGCCTGCAAGTTGAGGCCTGCGGCACTGGGAGGGCGTAGCTTTCCGTTGAACGTGACGGACGTCGGGTGAGGTCCTTCTCCAGGCTCCATCGAAGGCTACCCAACCGGGACAGCGACACCGCCGGGCCCGAGTCCCTCCCCGCCTGGCATCATGGATCTCTATGAGACTTGCAGGGCAGTCGGGCACTGCAACTTCGACTCGCCCTCGGCAGCGCCGTGTCCAGATCAGATTCGGCTATCAGACTTGGCGGACAACATCGGCGCTAGGAGGCTCGGGCTCTGGGAGGACTGGGCACTGGGAAGTTGGGGACTTGGGGAAAGTCGAGACGGAGACCTAGGCACGGGGGAGTTGGGCACATGGGGAAAGTCGAGACGGAGACCTGGGCACGCGGCAGTCACGTCACTGGAACCGGGAACAATGCGCTCGGGCACCGGGAGGCTTGGGACATGGTAACTTACCACTCAGCGCCTGAATTGGGACTTGGGGAGTTAGGCAGTGGGCATTTGGGGAGAGCCGAGGCTTGGAGGGCACG
>Ga0247823_10000011_pt1 | contig 114537 bp, 107 predicted proteins | sample 13C_PalmiticAcid_2_FD_192426 | JGI IMG/M metagenome (GOLD analysis project Ga0247823, IMG submission 192426) | Soil microbial communities from agricultural site in Penn Yan, New York, United States - 13C_PalmiticAcid_Day30 | ecosystem: Environmental > Terrestrial > Soil > Agricultural land... | reverse complement strand
CAGCGGGCGGCGCGTGCAGCTCACGCAGCTGGGCGAGCAGCTGATGCAGCTGGCGCAGAACATCTTCAGCCTGGAGGGCGATGCGGTGAGCCTGCTGCGCGACGCGGGCGAGCTGCGCACCGGCCACCTGCGCGTGGCGGCCGTGGGGCCGTACCACGTGACCAAGATGCTGGCGGACTTCAGCCAGCACTACCCGGCCATCAAGGTCAGCGTGAGCACCGGCAATTCGCAGGACGTGCTCGACCGTTTGCTGGACTACCGCGCCGACGTGGGCGTGCTCGCGCAGCTGGTGAAGGACGACCGCTTTCTCTCGGTGCCGTTCAGCCGCCACCCGGTGGGCATCTTCACCTCCAGCGAACACCGCTTCGCGCAGCGCCGCAGCATCCGCCTGGCCGAGCTGCAAGGCGAGCGCATGATCCTGCGCGAGCAGGGCTCGACCACGCGCAAGGCGCTGGAGCTGGCCCTGGGCAAGGCCGGCGTGGAGCCCGAAGTGGTGATGGAGATCAGCAGCCGCGAGGTGATCCGCGAAGCGGTGGCGCAGGGCATCGGCATCGCCGCGGTCTCCACCGTGGAGTTCGTGCCCGGCCCGGGCCTGCACCTGGTGAACATCAACGACGCGGACATCTACACCTACGCGCACGTGCTGTGCCTGGCCGAGCGCCGCAGCACGCGCATGGTGCACGCCTTCTTCGAAACGGTGTCGCCGCCCGCCGATGCCGCGCCCCGCGTGGCGCGCAAGAAGACCGCGCGCCGATAAGGCGGCTCAGGCGCGCTGGCGCAGCCAGCCCAGGCCTTCGCTCGTGCCGCGCCGGGGGCGGTACTCGCAGCCGATCCAGCCCGGCCAGCCCAGCTCGTCGATCACCTCGAACAGGTAGGCGTGGTTCAGCTCGCCGAGGTCGGGCTCGTGGCGCATCGGCACGCCGGCGATCTGCAGGTGCCCGACACGCCCGCCGGGCAGGTACTGGCGCAGCTTGCTCGCGACGTCGCCCTCGACGATCTGGCAGTGGTACAGGTCCATCTGCACCTTCAGGTTCGGTGCGCCCACAGCGTCGAGGGTGCGGTGCGCCTGGGCCTGCCGGTTGAGAAAGTAACCCGGCATGTCACGCGGGTTGATGGGTTCGATCAGCACGTCGCACGCCAGCTGGCGCGCCCGCGCGGCGGCCCAGGCCAGGTTGGCTTCGTAGGTGGCCTGCAGCCTGGCGGGTTCGACGCCCGCAGGCGCCAGGCCCGCCATCACGTGGATGCGCGGGCACTGCAAGGCCTGGGCGTAGGCCAGGGCGTGTTCGATGCCGGCGCGGAACTCGGCCTCGCGGCCCGGCAGGCAGGCGATGCCGCGCTCGCCCGCGTCCCAGTCGCCCGGCGGTGCGTTGAACAGCACCTGCTCCAGCCCGTGGTCGGCCAGGCGCTGCGCGAGCGAGCGCGCGCCGTGCGCATAGGGAAACAGGTACTCGACGGCGCGAAAACCGTCAGCGGCGGCGGCCGCGAAGCGGTCCAGGAATTCGTGCTCGGGGTAGAGCATCGAGAGGTTGGCGGCGAAGCGCGGCATGGGCTCACCAGCGCGCGCCGAAGGCCCGGCGCAGTTCGTCGATCTGCGCGTCGCCCAGGGGCGTGGCGGCGCGGCCGGTGGCGAGCCAGAGGCGCGCGGTTTCCTCCAGCTCTTCGAGCACCGCACTGGCTTCGGCGGGCGTGCGGTGCCACACCACCGGGCCGAGGCGGTCGAGCATCACCGTGCGGATCGGTGCGCCGGCGGCCTGCTGGCGCTCGATGCGCGCGGCCACGAGATCGGCCACCGCCGGGTCACCGGGCCGGTGGTAGGGCACCAGCGGCACGTGGCCGACCTTCATCACGAAGTAAGGCGTGAGGGGCGGCACGATGTCCTCGGGGGTCCACACCCCGGCCAGCGTGAGCGCGACCAGGTGCGTGGCGTGGGTGTGCAGCACGCACTGCGCCTCGGGCTCGGCGGCGTAGATGCGGCGGTGCAGGGCCAGCGTTTTCGAGGCGCGGTCGCCGTCGAGCTGCGTGCCGTCCGCGTCGACCCGTGCGAGGCGCTGCGGTTCGAGCGTGCCCAGGCAGGCGTCGGTGGGCGTGATCAGGAAGCGCCCGTCGGGCAGGCGCGCGCTGATGTTGCCCGCGCTCGCGTGCACATAACCGCGCGCGTACAGCGAGGCGCCGGCGCGGCAGATCGCTTCGCGCAAAGCGGTGTCGCTCATGGCGCGGCCTCCGCTTCCAACAGGCCCAGGGCCTTGTGGAAGAAGTCGGGTGCGCCGAAGTTGCCGGACTTGAGCGCGAGGTGCATGCGCGCGTCCCGCGCCGCCGTGGCGGTGGCGGCGGTCCAGGGCACACCGGGGTCGATCTGCGGGCCGATGGCCATGCGCTGGATGCCCAGCGCCTGCACCACCGCGCCCGAGGTTTCGCCACCGGCCACGATGAGCTGGCGCACGCCGCCGGTGTCCACCAGCTGGCGGGCGACGGTGGCGAGCGTGCGCTCGACCAGCTCGCCGGCCTGCGCAGCGCCGAGCTGCGCCTGCACCTGGGCCACGGCGCCGGGTTCGGCGGTGGCGTAGATCAGCACCGGCTCCTGCGGCAGGCGCGAAAGCGCCCAGTCCATCGCCCGGCCCACGATGTCGGCGCCCGAGGCGGCTTCCATCGGGTCGACCGCGAAGGCCGCGCCGCCCTGCTGGCGCCAGCGCAGCACCTGCGCGTTGGTGGCGAGCGAGCAGCTGCCGCTGACGATGGCGCGCCGGCCCTGCGCGGGCGGCAGCGCGGCGGCCGAGGCGTTGTCGCCCAGGCCCCAGTTGCGCGGCAGGCCGATGGCCACGCCCGAACCGGCGGTGACCAGCGGCAGGCCGGCCAGTGCCGCGCCCAGGGTGTGCAGGTCGTCGTCGGAGATCGCATCGACCACCGCGACGCCCACGCCCTCGGCGCGCAGTTCGTCGAAGCGCCGGCGAATGGCGGCCGTGCCGGCGGCCACGTGGGCGTGCGCCACCAGGCCGACGCGGCGGCGCGTCTGCGCCTGCATCACGCGCACGAGGTTGGCGTCGGTCATGGGCGTGAGCGGGTGGTGGCGCATGCCGCTGTCGGACAGCAGCACGTCGCCCACGAACAGGTGGCCCTTGAACACCGTGCGCCCGTTGAGCGGGAACGCGGGGCACGCGATGGTGAAGCCCCGGTCCGGCCCTTCGAGCGCGTCGAGCAGCGCGTCCGTCACCGGGCCGATGTTGCCGGCCGGGGTGGAGTCGAAGGTGGAGCAGTACTTGAAATAGATCTGTTCCACGCCCTGGCGCTGCAGCCAGCGCAGCGCCCGCAGCGACTGCGCGACCGCCTCTTGCGCCGGCTCGGTGCGCGACTTGAGCGCGACGACGATGGCGTCGGCGTCGACGGGCTCGTCGCTCGCCGGCACGCCGATGGTCTGCACCGCGCGCATGCCCTGGCGCACGAGGTTGTTGGCCAGGTCGGTCGCGCCGGTGAAGTCGTCGGCGATGCAGCCGAGCAGCGGTCGGGTCACGGCGCTCAGGCGGCTTGTGCCTGGCGTGCCGAGGCGCCCATGCGCGCGGCGGTCAGCAGCGCGTTCTTCATCGCGCCGGGCGTGGCCTTGCCCTGAGAGACGATGTCGTAGGCGGTGCCGTGCGCGGGCGTGGTGATGGGCATGGGCAGGCCGTAGTGCACCGTGATGCCGTGGCCGAAGCTCAGCAGCTTCATCGCGATCTGGCCCTGGTCGTGGTACATGGTGAGCACGCCGTCGTAGCCGCCGCCGTTGCCCTTGTTGACCGCGCGCACGAAGGTGGTGTCGGCGGGGAACGGGCCGTCGGCCACGAAGCCGCGGCTGGCGGCGAGCTTCACGCCGGGTTCGATCACCTCGATCTCGTCGCGGCCGAAGGCACCACCGTCGCCGTTGTGCGGGTTCAGGCCGCAGACCGCCACGCGCGGCTGCTCGTAGCCGGCCGAGCGCAGGCCCTGGATCAGCAGCGCCACGTTCTTGGCGATGCGCTCGGGCGTGAGCAGGCCACTCACGTCCTTGTGCGGCACGTGGGAGGTGACGCGCGAGGTCCAGAGCTTGTCGTTGACGTTGAACTCCACGCAGGGGCCGCTGTAGTCCAGCACCTCGCAGAAGTAGTGCATCTCGTCCGGGTGCTTCATGCCGCCGGCGCGCAGCGCGGCCTTGTTCAGGGGCGCGACGCAGATCGCATCGGCCGCGCCACCCGTGCACAGGCGCAGCGCCTGCGCCAGGCCGTCGAGCATGAAGCGCCCGCTCTTGGGCGTGACCTCGCCGAGCACGAAGTCGGTGTCGGCCGTGCGCTCCCACTGCACCAGCTGCATGCCGGGCTTGCGCTGGGGCACGGCGTCGGCATCGGGCACGTCGAACTTCACGCCGGCCACCGCCATGCCGGCTTCGAGCACCGGGCGGCTGGAGACGATGAGGAAGTCGGCCGCCTCGTGCACCTCGGGGTCGGCCAGCACCTTGGCCAGCACCTCGGGACCAATGCCGGCAGGGTCTCCTGAGAACAGGACGACGGTGGGCTTCATGGGAACTCCTTGGAAAAAACGGGTTGAACTGGTTGACAACTTTATCCATATTGTCGACGATATGCAATAGGCATTCCGCCAGACACCCCAAAAAAGGAGACACTTCCATGATGAGATTCACCCGACGCGCCGCCCTCGCCACCGGCATGGCCGCTGCCTTGCTGGCCCTGCCAGCGGCGGCCCAGACGTTTCCGAACAAGACGGTGAAGATCGTCGTCGGCCTCGCCCCGGGCGGCGGCACCGACTTCGTGGCCCGCCTGCTGGCCGAGGCGCTGACCAAGAAATGGGGCCAGTCGGTGATCGTGGAGAACCGCACCGGCGCCAGCGGCATGCTGGGAGCCGAACAGGTGGTGCGCTCGGCGCCCGACGGCTACACGCTGCTGGTGTCGCCGCAGACCTCGATCGCGGTGGCGCCGCAGATGGTGGCGCGCCCCACCTACGACCCGCTCAAAGACCTGACGCCGATCACGATCGTGGCGTCGTCCCCACTGGTCATGGTGGCCCACCCCTCGTTCCCGGCCAACAACTTCAGCGAGTACGTGGCCTATGTGCGCGCCAACCCGGGCAAGGTGACCTTCGCCTCGGGCGGCAACGGTTCCTCGCCGCACATGGTGGCCGAGCTGCTGAACGCCACGCTCAAGCTCCAGGCGGCCCACGTGCCCTACCGCGGCGAACAACCGGCCATCACCGACGTGCTGGGCAACCAGGTCGGCGTGCTGTTCGCCAACGTGCCCTCGGGCATGCCGCACGTGCGCACCGGCAAGCTCAAGGCGATCGTGCAGACCGGCGAGAAACGCTCGGCGCTGGCCGCCGACGTGCCCACGCTGATCGAGTCGGGCGAGGTGAACCTCTCGGCCTCGACCTGGAACGCGCTCTACGCACCGGCCAACATGCCCCCGGCCCTGGTCGCGCAGCTGTACAAGGACGTGTCCGAGGTGCTGCGCGAGCGCGCGGCCAGCGAGCGCCTGATCGCCTCGGGCAACGACATCCCGCTGCCCGCACCGGCCGAGTTCAGCAAGTTCCTGCAGGGCGAAGTGGCCCGCTGGGGCAAGGTGATCAAGGACGCCAACATCCGGGCCGACTGACCTTCCATCCTCACCCGCCTGCTCTCATGTGGAACCAACAACGCATTCTCCTCACCGGCGCGGCCGGCAACATGGGCCGGCTCGTGCGCGGCATGCTGCGCGGCCAGGTCGCGCTGCTGCGCGTGAGCGACATCGCACCCATGGACGCGGCGCAGGCCGGCGAGGAACTCTGGCCCTGTGATCTCGCAGACACCGACGCGCTGGCCCGGGCCATGGGCGGGGTGGATGCGGTGGTGCACCTGGCCGCCAGCCTGAACGTGGACGACTGGCAGCAGACGCTGGACGTCAACATCGCCGGCACTTACCACGTGTACGACGCTGCGCGCCGCGCCGGCGTGAAGCGGGTGGTCTACGCGAGCTCGCACCACGCGGTCGGCATGTACCCGGTGGAACAGCGCATCGGCCTGGACGCGCGCCTGCGACCCGACAGCCTGTACGGGCTGAGCAAGTGCTTCGGCGAGAGCCTGGCGCAGTACCACTGGGACAAGTTCGGGCTGGAGTCGGTGTGCTGGCGCATCGGCTCGGCGCGCGCCGCGCCCTCGCCGCGCGAGCCGCGCGAGTACACGACCTGGCTGAGCGAGCCCGACCTGGAGCGGCTGCTGCACGCCTCGCTCACCGCGCGCGACGTGGGCTGCAGCCTGGTCTACGGCGTGTCGCAGAACGGCGAGGTGTGGTGGGACAACGCGCAGGCCGCGCACCTGGGCTTCGTGCCGCAGGACCGCGCGGTCGCCCCCGCCGACGCGGCGGCCGGTGGCCCCAGCTACCCCCTGCAGGGCGGCAAGCGCGCCATGCACGGCCTGCTCGACGGCAAGGACCGCCTGTGCGCGAAAGCCTGAAGCGCGCCTGCGCCGCGCGGGGCCTGGACACCGACACCCTGCTGCTCTGCGACACCCATTCCCACATCTACCCGGACACGGCCCCACCCTCGGCCCGGGCCGCGCTCGCCGACTACCGCGCGCTGGCCGATGACGTGGGCCTGCGCCGGCACGTGGTGGTGCATTCGAAGGCGCACCGCGACGACGTGGCCAGCGTGACCGACGCCATCGAGCGGCTCGGTGGCCCGGCGTGCGCGCGCGGTGTGCTGTGGGAAGACCCGCAATGGAGTCACGACGACCTGGCGCGCCTGCATGCCGCCGGCATCCGCGGCGTGCGCACCCTGCACCCGCCGGGCACCGCGCCGGACCTGGCGGCGCTGCAGGCCACGGCCTCGAAGATCGCCCCGCTGGGCTGGCACCTGCTGGTGCAGGCCGAGTGCGCCGACTGGGCGCCGCACGCCGACGCGCTGTGCGCGCTGCCCTGCCCGGTGGTGCTGGACCACCTGGGCCGGCTACCGCCCGACACGCGGCCGGACGACCCCACCTTCCTGGCCCTGCTGCGCTTCCTGCGCGGCGGCGGCTGGATCAAGATCTCGGCGCCCTACTACGGCACCGTAGGCGGCCTGCCGAGCTTCGCCCCGATGGGCTGGCGGGTGCGCGCCCTGCTCGATGCGGCGCCGTCGCGCGCGCTCTGGGGCCTGAACTGGCCGCATGTTAATCTTCGGCCCGACCAGCGGCCGGACGATGTCGAGACGCTGGAATCCCTCGTTTCCTTGTTCACATCCACTGCGGAGGCGCGCGCCGTCCTGTCTGACAACGCTGCCCGGTTGTACGGTTTTTCCGATGCCGGAGGCAGCGCCCAGAGTGCGGTCTGAACGCGCATGCACATGCCTCTTTCCCCGCTGTCATCCACGGACTCGGCGCTCGAACTGCTGCGATCGAAATCGCTGCCCGCGCTGATCCAGGAAAAGATCGAACAGATGATCCTGGGCGGCGAGCTCTCGCCGGGCCAGCGCATCAACGAGATGGCGCTGGCGCAGACCCTGGGCGTGAGCCGCAGCCCGATCCGCGAAGCCTGCCGCAAGCTGGAACAGGCCGGCATGGTGGAGATCATCAACAACCGCGGCATGTTCGTGCGCAGCGTTGGCCTGCAGCAGGCGCTGGACATCTATGAAATTCGCGGCGCGCTGGCGCAGCTGGCCGGCCAGCTGCTGGCGCGCCACGCCACCGACGCCGAACTCGACAGCCTGCGCCGCCAGGTGCAGGAGATGGACGACTGCGCCACGCAGGGCGACGCGCGCACCTACTACCGGCTCAACCTCGAGTTCCACCGCGCCCTGGTGGAGGCCACGCGCAACGCGCGCCTGGTGGACCTGTTCCTGGGCACGGACAAGGAACTGCACCTGTACCGCCACCGCAGCCTGGTGCAGGCCGCCGGCATGAGCACCTCGAACCAGGAGCACCGCGCCATCGTGGAGGCGATCGCGCGCCGCGATGCCGATGCGGCCGGCGAGGCCTTCCGCCGGCACGTGCTCAACGGCCGCGACCGCGCCATCGAGGCCTCGGCCGCCGCCTGAGCGCCGGCGCGCGGCCTCAGGCCCAGCCTTCCAGCACCACCTTGCCGCGCGCCTGGCCCGACTCGATCAGGGCATGCGCGCGTTTCAGGTTGGCCGCGTTGATGGGGCCGAAGTGCTCGGCCAGCGTGGTGCGGATCAGGCCGGCATCGACCAGCGCGGCCACTTCGTTGAGCAACCGGTGCTGGCCGATCATGTCGGCGGTGCCGAACAGCGCGCGGGTGAACATCAGCTCCCAGTGCACCGAGACCGACTTGCGCTTGAACTTCGTCACGTCCAGCGAGGCCGGGTCGTCGATCAGGCCGAACTTCCCCTGCGGCGCGATGGCTTCGACGATCTGATCGAAGTGCGCATCGGTCTGCGTGAGGCTGACGATGTGGTCCACCTGGGGGAAGCCGATGCGCTTGAGTTCCGCGGCGATCGGCTGGCTGTGGTCGATCACATGGTGCGCGCCCAGCGCCTTCACCCAGGCCTGGGTCTCGGGCCGCGAGGCGGTGCCGATGACGGTGAGGCCGGTCAGGCGCGTGGCCAGCTGCGTGAGGATGGAACCCACGCCGCCCGAGGCGCCGATGATGAGCAGCGTGCCCGCGCTGGGCGACTTGCCGGGGGCGACGCCCAGGCGGTCGAACAGCATCTCCCAGGCGGTGATGGCGGTCAGCGGCAGCGCGGCGGCCTGCGCGAAGTCGAGCGACTGCGGCATGTGGCCGACGATGCGCTCGTCCACCCGGTGCAGCTCGCTGTTGGTGCCCGGGCGCGCGATGGAGCCGGCATACCAGACGCGGTCGCCCGGCTGGAACAGCGTGACCTCCGGGCCCACGGCCTTGACGATGCCGCTGGCGTCCCAGCCCAGCACCTTGTAGGCCTCGCCTTCGGCCGGCGCGCCGCTCTTGCGCACCTTGGTGTCCACCGGGTTGACCGACACGGCCTTGACCTCGACCAGCAGGTCGCGGCCCGTGGCCACGGGCTCGGGCAGGGTGATGTCGATCAGCGAGTCGGCGGCGCTGAGGGCCTGGGGCTTCTGGTATCCAACGGCTTTCATGGTGTTGCTTTCCATAGAGAAGAAAAGAAAAAGAAACTCAGGCGGCGACAGCGTAGTCCGTGTAGCCGCGCGCGCCGCCGCCGAAGAGCGTGGCCGGGTCGAGCGCGGCCAGGGGCAGGTTGGCCGCGAGGCGCGCCGGCAGGTCGGGGTTGGCGATGAAGGAGCGGCCGAAGGCCACCAGGTCGGCCAGCCCGGCCTGCAGGATGGCCTCGGCGCGCGGCGCGTCGTACTTGCCCGCGACGATCACGCGGCCCTGGTACACGCGGCGCAGTTCGCGGCGGAACGCTTCGGGCACCTGGCGCGCGTCGTCCCAGTCGGCTTCGGCCAGGTGGAGGTAGGCCAGGCCGATCTCGTCGAGCTGCTTGGCCAGGTGCAGGATGGTCGGCACGATTTCGGGGCAGTCCATGTTGCGCTGGGTGATGAAGGGCGCCAGCCGCATGCCGGTGCGCTCGGCGCCGGCCTCGCTGGCCACGGCGGCGGCCACCTCGGCGGCGAAGCGCGTGCGCTGCGCCATGCCGCCGCCGTAGGCGTCGGTGCGGTGGTTCGAGGTCGTGCGCAGGAACTGGTCGATCAGGTAACCGTTGGCGCCGTGGATCTCGACGCCGTCGAAGCCGGCGCGCATGGCGTTGGCGGCGGCGCGGCGGTAGTCGCCGATCGTGGCCTGGATGTCCTGCAGCGTCATCGCGCGCGGCACCGGGGCGTCCACCATGCGGCCCACGCCGTCCTCGCCCATCACCCAGACCTTGGCGTCGGGCGAGAGGGCCGAGGGCGCGACCGGCAGGCCGTCGGCGTGGAAGCTGGCGTGCGACATGCGGCCCACGTGCCACAGCTGCAGCACCATGCGCCCGCCGGCGCCGTGCACCGCGTCGGTCACGCGGCGCCAGCCGTCCACTTGGGCCTCGCTGTGGATGCCGGGCGTGAAGCTGTAGCCCTGGCCCTGGGGCGAGATCTGGGTCGCTTCGGACACGATCAGGCCGGCACTGGCGCGCTGCGCGTAGTAGGTGGCCATGAGCTCGTTGGGCACGTTGCCGGGCTGGCTGCTGCGGCTGCGCGTGAGCGGCGCCATCACCAGGCGGTTGGGCAGCTGCAGCGGGCCGAGTTCGAGGGGGCGGAACAGGGAGGAGGTCATGGCGGGCTTTCGGTGAAGTGGTCAAGTGGGAATGGACCGGATGTTCTCGCGATCCATTCATTTGAAAAACCACCTGGCCTTTGAATGCATCTTCAAGCAAAATTTGAAGATCATGAAAGCCCTGCAAGACCTGGACATCTTCGTGCGCACCGTGGACAGCGGCAGCCTCTCGGCCACGGCGCGCGCGCTCGACCTCACGCCGGCCGCCACCAGCGCGGCGCTCAAGCGGCTGGAGGCCGAGCTCGGTGTGCCGCTGTTCGTGCGCTCCACCCGCAGCCTGCGGCTCACGCAGCAGGGCGAGCGCTTCCTGGAGCAATGCCGCCCCGCCCTGGAAGCGCTGCAGCAGGCCAGCCAGCAGATCGGTGCGGGCGAACAGGCCCTGCAGGGGGTGCTGCAGCTCGCCGCGCCCTCCGACCTGGGCCGCAACCTGCTGCTGCCCTGGCTCAACGAGTTCCAGGACACGCACCCGAAGGTGGACGTGCGCCTGCTGCTCTCGGACAGCATCGCGAACGTCTACAGCAACCCCGTGGACGCGGCCTTCCGTTATGGCAAGCCGCGCGACTCCAACCTGGTGGCCCTGCCGCTGGCGGCCTCGCACCGGCGCGTGCTGTGCGCCTCGCCGGCCTACCTCGCGCGGCACGGCGCGCCCGCCACGCCGCACGGGCTCAGCGGGCACGACTGCCTGTGCTTCATGCTCAACGACGAGGTGCACGACCGCTGGCGCTTCTCGCGCGGGGACGGCGAGCCGGAGATCACGGTGCGCGTGAAGAGCGTCAACGTCTCCAACGACGGCGACGCGGTGCGGCGCTGGGCCCTGCTGGGCAAGGGCATCGCCTACAAATCGTTCTTCGACGTGGCCGACGACCTGGCGCAAGGCCGCCTGCAGGCCCTGTGCACCGACTGGACCACCGAGGCCGTGCCGCTGTTCCTGGTGCTGCCCAGCCGGCGCCAGCTCACGCCCTTGATGCGCTGCCTGCGCGACTTCATCGCCGAGCGCACCGCGCCCCTGCTGGCTCAGGCGCCGGTCTGACGGTGCAGCCGCGCCAGCAGTTCGGCGCGGATGTCCTTCTTCATCACCTTGCCGACCTTGGAGCGCGGCAGGTCGGGCCAGACCTCGACCCGCTTGGGCGCCTTCACGCTGCCGATGCGCGCCTTCACGAAGGCGATGATCTCCTCGGGCTGCAGCGTGCGGCCGGTGTGCGGCTGCAGCACCGCCACCACCGCCTCGCCCCACTTGTCGTCGGGCAGGCCGATCACGGCGCTGTCCTGCACGTCGGGGTGCTGCATCAGCGCCTGCTCGACCTCGACCGAATAGACGTTGAAACCGCCGGTGATGATCATGTCCTTGGCGCGATCGACGATGTAGAGAAAACCGTCCGCGTCGAGGCGGCCGATGTCGCCGGTGTGGTGCCAGCCGAAGCGGCCGGCCTCTTCGGTGGCTTTCGGGTCCTTGTAGTAGCCCATCATCACCAGCGAGCTGCGCACCACGATCTCGCCGGTGCCGCCCGGGGGCAGCAGCGTGCCTTCGCCGTCCATGGTCGCCACCTGCACCAGCGGGCCGGGCCGCCCGGCCGACGAGAGCCGCTCGCGCGCCACGCTGCCATCGGCGTGGAAGTGCTCGCGCGGCGACATCATGGAAATCATCATCGGCGCCTCGGTCTGGCCGAAGAGCTGCGCCATCACCGGTCCGATCTTCGCCAGCGCCTCTTCCAGCCGCGCGGCCGAGATCGGCGCGGCGCCATACCAGAAGCACTGCAGCGAATCGAGCTTCGTCGTCGCCAGCCGATCGTGCTGCAGCAGCATGTAGATCAGCGTGGGCGGCAGGAAGGTGTGGGTGACGCGGTGGCGCTCGATCAGCGCGAGGAACTCGCCGAGGTCCGGCTTGGGCATGATGACCACGCGCCCGCCCAGCGCCATCACCGGCAGGCACAGCACGCCGGCCGCGTGCGTGAGCGGCGCGAGCGCGAGGTAGGTCGGCCGCCCGTCGAAGGGGTAGCCCATGAGCGTGAGCGCGCTCATGGTCTCCAGGTTGCGACCCGAGAGCATCACGCCCTTGGGCTGGCCGGTGGTGCCGCCGGTGCCCGCGATCATGGCGAGGTCGTCCACCGGGGTCACATCCAGCGGCGCGTCGCTGGTGCCGTCGGCCCATTGCGCCCACGAAGGCGCGAAGGGCAGCACGGCGTCGAGGCACACATACACCTTCACCTTGGGCAGCTGCGCGCGCATCTGCTCCACCATGGGCGCGTAGGCGCTGTGGAAGATCAGGCAGCTGCAGTCGAAGGCGTCGAGCACGTAGCGGTTTTCCGACGCTTCGTTGCGCGGGTTCACCGGGCACCACACGGCGCCTGCGCGCGAGATGCCGAACACGCAGGCGAAGGCCAGCGCGTCGTTGCTGGAGAGCACCGCCACCTTGGCGCCGGGGTCTATGCCGGTGCGCGCGAGCGCGCGCGCCACGCGGTGGCTGATGCGCTGCACGTCGTCGTAGCTCAGGTCCATGCCACCCATCGAGAGACAGGGCGCGTCCGGGCCGAGCATGGCCCCCTTGTCGAGGTAGTCGATCAGTCGCATGGACGGGCCCGTTTCACGAATGCACGGTCAGCACCGGCGCCTGCACCAGGCCGAAGCCGCGCAGCGCGCCGAGCAGCTCGTGGTGGCCGAAGGCCTGGCAACCCGAGGCGAAGCCCACGCGCTTCGGTGGCTGCTGCAGCAGCCAGTTGGCGGCGAAGGCCTGCATCATCCCGGTCTGCTTGTAGTTGCAGTTGCCGAAGATGACGCAGTGCGCGCGGCCCAGCGGGCCCGAGGCGTGCACCGAGTCGACGGACTTGTTGACGCGCGGGTTCTCGCGCGGCGGCATGGTGTTCATCACGCCGGCCGCAGTCTGCGCGAGCGCGGCATAGCGCTCGTCCGGGGCCATGTCCTTGGTGGCCTCCAGCGCGGCGGCCACGATCAGCGGCACACCCTGCATCAGCGGCTTGTTGAACACGCCGCCGAGCACCTTCACGTTGGCCACGCGCGGGTCGCGCTTGAACCACACCGGGTGCGAGGTGCCGCCCCAGGGCAGGGCCAGCGCCATCTCGTGCTGGCCGGGAATCGCGAGCTGGTAGAGCCCGGCGTCGGGTTGCCATTCCACGTACTGGTTCTGCTGCAGGTGGAAGGCCTTGGAGGTGGCGGCGTTGACCAGGATGGTCTGCGTGGACGCGATGGTCGGGCTGCCGCCCCAGAACACCGCGATGTCCAGCGTGTCCAGGCCCGGCGTCTCCAGGCAGATCTGCGCGGCGATCTCGCCGGTGGTGTACATCTGCGCCAGGCCGGGCGAGAGCAGCAGGCCGGCGTTGGCGAACTTCTCGCCGTACTGCTCGTCCAGGGTGATCAGCCAGTCTTGCTCGCCGGTGGTGTCGGTGTAGTGGCACTTCGCGGCCAGGCAGGCCTGCACCACCTCGGGGCCGAACTTCGCGAACGGGCCCACGGTGTTGAGCACAACCGAGGCGCCCTTGAAGAGCTCGGTGAGCGCCTTGACCGAATGCTCGACCTCCACCACCTCGAAGCTCGCGGTCTCCACACCGGGCACGTTGGCCTGCATCGCGGCGTGGAGTTTGTCGGCGCTGCGGCCGGCGGCGATGAAGGGGATGTTGTACTCGCGCAGGTACTCGCAGACGAGGCGGCCGGTGTAGCCGGAGGCGCCGTAGACGATGACGGGTTTCTTCGTGTTCTTGCTCATGTGTTTCTCCCGCTTTACATGCCCATGCCGCCGTCGACCGGCAGGCCTGCGCCGTTGATGAAGCGCGCCGCGTCGGAACAGAGGAAGACCACGGCATCGGCCATGTCACCCACCTCGCCGAGGCGACCCGAAGGCGTCTGCTCGATGATGGCGCCCACCGCCGCCTCGGGCGAGGGGAACAGGCCGGCGGCGACCACGTCGCCCGCGAGCTTCATGCCCATCTCGGTCGGCACCAGGCCGGGGTAGATGCAGTTCACGCGCACGCCGTAGCCGAGCTTGCCGGCTTCCATCGCGGCCACGCGGGTGAGGCGGTCCACCGCCGACTTGGTGGCCGAGTAGCCCGCGATGGCGGGGAAGGCGATGGTGGCGGCCACCGAGGCGATGTTGACCACCGCACCACCTTTGCCGGCGGCGCCGTCGGGTCGCATAGCGCGGAAAGCGTGCTTGAGGCCCAGCGCCGTGCCGACGATGTTCACGTCCAGCATCTTGCGCAGCGACTCGGGCTCGATGTCGGCCACCAGCGCGGTGACCTCGATGCCGGCGTTGTTGATCAGGATGTCGAAGCCGCCCAGCGTGTCCACCGTGGCTTTCACCGCCGCTTGCCAGTCGGCCTCCTGCGTCACGTCGAGTTTCACGAAACCGGCCTTCGCGCCGCCGGTGACGGGCAGCTTGCCCGCCGTCTCCTTGCCGAGCGACGTGAGCACGTCGCCAATCATCACCGATGCACCCGCTGCCGCGAGCGCCTGTGCCATGCCTTCGCCGAGGCCGCGCGCCCCCCCGGTGACCAGGGCCTTGCGGCCGGTCAGATCGAACTTCGCCATGTTTGTCTCCTGGTGTGTAAGGACCGTGTTCTTCGAGGAACGGCTCCATGCTACGGAGCTTTCTTGACAAGTGTCAAGATTTTTCTTGACGACTGTCCAAACTCCGATGGCGTGGGTGGGCGGCCGTCCGTACAATGGCCCGATGAGCAAAGCGCCCCCCCGCAACGACAAGTTCAACGAGCGCCGCGCCGAACTCGGCGAAGCCGCGCTGCAGACGCTGGCCGACCTGGGCTACGCGCGCACCAGCCTGCGCGAGATCGCGCAGAACTCGGCGTTCTCGCACGGCGTGCTGCACTACTACTTCACCGACAAGCTCGACCTGATCCTGTGCAGCGTGCGCCAGTACAAGGCGCGCTGCGTGACGCGCTACGACGAGGTCACGACGACTTCCACCGAGTTCGGGCAGCTGCTCGACGGGTTCGCCGAAGCGCTGGGCGAAACCCTGCGCACCGAGACCACGATGCACCGGCTCTGGTACGACCTGCGCTCGCAGGCGCTGTTCGAGGAGGCGCTGCGCGACGACGTGGAAGCCATCGACAAAAGCCTGGAGAAGATGATCTGGCGCGTGATGCAGCGCCTGTCGGAGCTGGCGGGCGCACCGGTGAAGGTGCCGAGCGAGGTGGCCTACGCGCTGCTCGACGGCCTGTTCCAGCAGTGCCTGCTCAAGCACCTCTCGGGCGACAAGAAGGCCATCGCCACCATGCAGGCCGGCGTGCGCCTGGTGCTGCTGCAGATGGTCGATGCGCCCGCGCCGCCGCGCGCCCGCAAGGCGGCGCCGCGGCGCAAGCTCGCCACAGCTTAGGCGGTCGGCACGGCCTCGGCCGCGAAGCGCCCCGCGCGCCGACCCGACACGAAGGCCCAGGCCAGGTGGTGGCCGTGGCCCTTGAGCAGCAGGCCGCCCTGGCCCGTGGAGCCGGCCGCGTAGAGGCCAGGCAGCGGCAGGTCGTCCGCACCGAGCACGCGGTGCTGCGCGTCCACCATCAGCCCGCCTTCGCTGTGCACGAAGACCGAGCGCACCGGGCCGAGCGCCACGTAGGGCCCCTCGCCCAGGGCGCGCACGCCGCCTTCGGCCGCGCTGCGTTTCAGCGCCGCCGCGTCCATGCCCAGGCGCTGCGCCAGGGCGTCCAGCGTGGGCGCTTCGGTGAACACGTCGGGCCGGTTGCGGCGGTAGTCGGGCACGTAGGCGTAGGCCACGCCGGGCGCGGTGGAGATGAAGTCGGGCCAGACCGAGAAGCGCTGCGCGAGCGCGGCGTCGATCAGGATGTAGCCGAGCTTGTCGGGCTGGTCGGGCAGGCGCCAGGCGGGGCGCTCGCGCTCGTCGCCGAAGCGCTCGCCGCGCCGGTTCACCAGCACCGCACCGGCGTCGAACAGCGTGCTGGAGGGCGCCAGCGCGGTGGTGAGGAACTTCATCAGGATCGGCCGCAGGATCACCGGCGGCACGCGGTCCATCGCCCACTCCATGGTCACGGCGAGCCAGCGCCAGGGCGGCAGGCGGCGCACGAAGGTTTCGGTGGCGGGCGCGATGAAGCGGATCTCGGGGCCGAGCGCGAGGTCGCCGTTGACGATGCGCGCGCCCCCGGTTTCGCCCAGTCGCTGGCCATCGCCGGTGGCGGTGAGATTCACGCCCTCGACCTTGGCCTCCTGCGGGCCCATGAAGCGGGCCTTGAACTCGGGGCCGTTGGTGAAGTCACCGGCGGCCAGCACCACGCCGCCGCGCGCGAGGAAGCGCCGGGGACCGGCATCGACTCCGGTCACGCGGCCGTTGTCCTGCCGCACGAGGGCGGTCACGGGGGTGTCGGTGCGGATGTCCACGCCCGCGCGCTTCGCGCGCCGCGTGAGGTGGTAGATGAAGGAGCGCGAGTTGGGCAGCACGTTGTGCATGCGCGGCTGGCGGTGCGGCGGCTCAGGCATGGGGCCCATGAAGCGCACGCCCGAGTCGAGCAGCCACTGGAAGGTGGCGGGGATCTCGTCGCACAGCACACGGCGCAGCGCATCGTTGTCGCGCCCGGCCAGGTCCTCGCCCGCGAAGCCCGGCATGTCGGCCCAGTGGTCGGCCGCCGAATCGACGATGCCACGCCGGCGCTGGTGCTGCGTGCCGCTGGCCGTGACCGAGCCGATGGACCAGGCGGTGGAGCCGCCGGGCTGCGGGTTCTTCTCCAGCAGCACCACGCTGCGCCCGCTCTCGCGCGCCTCGATGGCCGCGGCCAGGCCCGCGCCACCACCGCCGACCACCACCACGTCGAAGGTTTCTTCCTGCCGCGCCACGTTCAGTCGACTTTGATGTTGGCGGCCGTGATCACGGCGTTCCACTTCACCGTTTCGACCTGGTTGCGCTTGACCGCATCGGCGGGCGTGCCGCCCAGCGCCACCACGCCTTGCGACTGCCAGCGCTCGATCAGGTCGGGCGCCTTGAGCACGGCGTTGATCTCGGCGTTGAGCTTGTTGACGATGGGCGCGGGCACGCCGGCGGGCGCGGAGATGGTGTACCAGGGCACCGACGAATAGCCCGCCACGCCGGCCTCGGCCACGGTGGGCACGTCGGGCAGGCTGGGGTCGCGTTTCGTGCCGGTGACCGCGATGGCGCGCACCTTGCCGGTCTTGAGGTGCGGGTGAGCCGTGCCCAGGCTTTCGAACAGCAGCTGGATCTGGCCGCCCAGCAGGTCGGCCATGGCCGGCGCACCGCCCCGGTAGGGCACGTGCACGTAGTCCACCTTGGTCATGTAGCGGAACAGCTCGGCCGCCATGTGCATGGCCGAGCCGTTGCCGGCCGAGCCGTAGCTGAGCTGGCCGGGCTTGCTCTGCGCGAGCGCGAGCAGTTCCTTGACCGAGTTGACCGGCAGGGCCTGGTTGACCAGCAGCACGCTCGGGCTCTCGGCCACCAGGATGATGGGCTGCAGGTCCTTGGCGGGGTCGTAGCGCAGGTTGTTGTAGAGCTTCACGGCGCCGTTGTGCGCGATGGTGGCAAGCACCAGGGTGTAGCCGTCGGCCGGGCCCTTGGCCACGCCCTCGGCGCCGGTGTGGCCGCCGGTGCCGGGCTTGTTCTCGATCACCACCGGCTGGCCCAGGCGCGGCTGCAGGCGCTCGGCCACCATGCGCGCGAGCATGTCGGCCGGGCCGCCGGCGGCGTAGGGCACCACGAGCTTGATGGGCCGCGAGGGATAGGCGTCCTGCGCGAGGGCGGGCAGGGCCAGCGCGCACAGGCCCAGGGCCAGCAGCGATCCTCGAAAGGGGTTTTTGATCATGTCGTTTGTCTCCGTTCTTGTGGGGTTCAGTCGAGCTGCAGGTTGGCCGCTTCGATCACGCGGTTCCACTTGACGGTCTCGCTCTTGAAGAAGGCGGCGGCTTCGGCCGGCGTGTTGGGCGCGAAGTTCAGGCCCAGCTGGTGGTAGCGGGCCACCACCTCGGGCGAGGCGAGCACGCGCTGCACATCCTTGTTGAGCTTGTCCACCAGCGCCGGCGGCATGCTGGCCGGCGCGGCGAAGGTGAACCACGAGGTGCCGCTGTAGCCGGGCACGCCCGACTCGGCGATGGTGGGCACGTCGGGGAAACGCGGGTCGCGCTTCGGGCCGGTGACGGCGAGCACGCGCAGCTTGCCGCCCTGCACGTGCGGCATGCTGGAGGACATGTTGTCGAACATCACCTGCACCTGGCCGGCCATGAGGTCGACCAGCGCCGGGCCGCTGCCCTTGTAGGGCACGTGGCCCATGCGCGTGCCGCTGGCGAGTTCGAACAGGGCCGTGACCATGTGGATGGAGGTGCCCGCGCCGGCCGAGGCGTAGTTGATCTTGCCGGGGTGGGCCTTCACGTCGGCAAGGAAATCGGCGAAGGTCTTGTAGGGCGAGTTCGCCGGCACCACGACGATGTTGGGCGCCTCACCCAGGATCAGGATGGGCTGCAGCTCGGTGGCCGGGTTGTAGGTCAGCTTCTTGTAGCTGGCATAGGCGGCGTGAATGCCGATGGTGCCGACCATGAGCGTGTAGCCGTCGCCGGGTGCCTTGGCCACGAACTGCGCGCCGAGGTGGCCGCTGGCGCCGGGCTTGTTCTCCACGATCACCGGCTGGCCGTACTGCGCCGAGAGGCGCTCGGCCAGGATGCGCGCGAGGATGTCGACCGCGCCGCCGGGCGCGAGCGGCGCCACGATGCGCACGGTGCGGCTGGGGTAGTCCTGCTGCGCGAGGGCGTGGGTGCCGCCCAGCGCGAGCAGGCCCGCCAGGCCCAGGCGGGCGAGGGAACGTCGTTTCATGTGTCTTGTCTCCGGAGTTGTTCGAGGGTGATCACAGGGCGCTGCTCGTAGGGCAGGTTCCACTGCTGGCAGTTGGCGGCGTCCACGATCTGAACCGGCAGTTCGATGGTGGCGGGAACGGCCTCGCCGCGCAGGTGGCGCACGGCGCATTCGGCGGCGAGGTAGGCCATCTGCATGGCGTTGAAGTCGGCCGTGGCCAGCATGCGGCCGGCGGCGATGGCGTCGATCGCCTGCGGGATCGCGTTGACACCGACCACGGTGGCCGTGCGGCCGGCGGCGTCCAGCGCGTCGAGCACACCGACGGCCATGATGTCGTTGGCCACCAGGCAGGCGTCGAGCTCGGCGTGGTCCTTCAACCACGACGCGGTGCGCTCGCGCGCCACGTCGCGCGCATAGTCGCCCGCGATCGTGTCCACCACGGTGATGCCGGGGAACTCGGCGACGGCATCGCGGAAACCGCGCAGGCGCTCGTTGCTGGTGTAGGACGCGGTGGGCCCGCTCACGACCAGCACGCGGCCCTGGCCCTGCAGGTGGCGGAACAGGTGGCGCGCGATGGCCAGCGCGAGCGCGTGGTCGTCCGAGCTCACATAGGACACGCTGGGCGCGGCATCGATCGGGTTGACGAAACCGACCATGGGAATGCCGGCCTCGACCACGCGCCGGATCGCCGGGTCCACTTCGGTGGCGTGCACCGGCGAGAACACGAAGGCATCGGGCAAGGGCTGCAGGGCGAGCGCCTCGGCGATCAGCGCGCGCTGCTGCGTGGGGTCGTCGGGCGTCTGCGGCACGAAGTGCAGCACCTCCACGCCCCCCAGCGCAGCGGCGGCGCGCTCGGCACCGAGCCGGGCCGCGCCGTAGGCCGGGTTGCTGAAGTTCTTGGTGAAGACGGCGAGGCGCATCAGACCATGCCGCCGTTGGGTTGCACGATCTGGCCGTGGACCCAGGAGGCCTTGTCGGACGCCAGGAAGGCCACGACCTCGGCCACCTCGTCGGGCTGGCCCACGCGGTTGAACGGGCTCAGGGCCGCCGAGCGCGCGAGGGCCGCCTCGTCCTTGCCGGCGCGGAACAGGTCGGTGTCCACCGGGCCGGGGGCCACGCCGTTGACGCGCACCTTGCGGCCCGCGAGCTCCTTCGCCAGCGAGCGCAGCAGGCTTTCCACCGCGGCCTTGCTGGCCGTGTAGGGGCCGCCACCGGGCACGCCCACGCGCACCATCGAGGTGGTCAGGGCGAGGATGTTGCCGCCGTCGGCCACGTGGCGCGCGGCCGCGCTGAGCACGTGGAAGGCACCGACGATGTTGACCTCGACCAGCTTGCGGAAGTTGGCCGGGTCGAACTGGGCCAGCGGGCCGGGCGGCACGTTGATGCCGGCGTTGGCCAGCACGCAGTGCACGGCACCGCCGAAGTCGCGCGCCACGTCGGCGAACACCTGCTCGACCTGGGCCGCGTCGCCGATGTCGACCTGGTAGCCCTGCGTGCGCGAGCCGCCGATGCTCTGCGGCAGGCCGGGCGCGCTGCTCACGTAGGTGTAGGCCACGTCGTAGCCGCTCTCGGCCAGCTTGCGCACACAGGCCGCGCCGATGCCGCGCGTGCCGCCGAATACCAGTGCTGTCTTCTTGCTCATGGGAAATCCTTGGTCGGTGAAATCGCTCAGGCCTTGAAAGGCTTGCCGTAGATGGGTTCCTTGTAGGGAATCGGGGGCAGCTGCCAGGTGCCGGTGGACGGCGGGCGCACCTCGGCGTCCACGTGCACGTCGATCACGCAGGGGCGTTTGTTCTTCAGCGCCTGCTGCACGGTGGCGCCGAGGTCCTGCGGGCGGGTGACGGTGTAGCCGTCGGCGCCGCAGGCGCGGGCCCAGGCGGCGAAGTCGGGGTTGTAGCGTTCACCGGTCGCGCCGTTGTAGAAGGCGGTACCGATCTCGCGGCCGTCGAACAGGCCGTACTGCAGGTCGCGGATCGCGCCCCAGGCGAAGTTGTTCCAGACGATCCAGACCACGGGCAGGTTGTGCTCGACCGCCGTGCACAGCACGTAGGGCGCCATGGTGAAGCCGCCGTCGCCGACCACCGCCACGCAGGGCCGGTCGGGAGCGGCCAGGGCCGCGCCCATCACGCCGCAGACGCCGAAGCCCATGCTGGAGTAACCCCAGCTGTTGAGCATGCTCTGCGGCCGTTTGGCCTGCCAGAACTGCATGAACCAGTTGTGGTGAACGCCGGAGTCGAGCGCGAGGATCACGTCGTCGGGCAGCACCTTCTGCAGCGTGCCGACCACGAACTCGGGCCGCAGCGGGCTGGTGGAGTCACCGAAGTGCGGGCGCACGAAGGCTTCCCACTGCGCCTGCCAGCCCTGCACCTCGGCCAGCCAGGGCGCGTAGCGCGTGGCGCTGATGCCGGTGCGCGCGGGCAGTGCGTTGAGCAGCTGGCGCGTGAAGACCTGGACGTCGGCGATCACGCCCAGCGTGGGCGCGTAGTTGCGGCCCAGCTCCTGCGGGTCGATGTCCACATGCACCAGCTGGGTCTTGGGGAAGTTCCACGAGTAGCCGTCGTGCCAGCTGGACGAGCTGCGGTCGTCGAAGCGCGTGCCCAGGGTGATGACGAGGTCGGCGCGTCGGCCGGCTTCGTTGGCCGGGTAGGCGCCGTTGCGGCCGATGAAGCCCAGCGCGAGCGGGTGGTCGCCGGCGATGCAGCCCATGCCGTTGGGCGAGGTGATGACCGGGATGCCGAGCTTTTCGGCCAGCGCGGTGATCTCGGCGCCGGCTTCGGAGAGCGTGGCGCCGTGGCCGATGAACAGCACCGGCTTGTGCGCGGCGGCGAGCAGGTCCAGCGTGGCGGCCACGTCGAGGTCGTTCGCGCCCGGGCGGTGCGGGCGGTGCACGTGCGAGGGCGGCGGCAGTTCCACGTCCGCCTCTTCCTGGTAGACGTTGTACGGGATGTCCAGGTTCACCGGGCCGGGGCGGCCGGTGACCATGGTGTCCATCGCCTGGCGCAGCGCCAGCGGCAGCATGTCCACGCGCGAGGGCTGGAAGGCGCGCTTGACCACCGGGCGCATCACCTGCGCGAAGTCGGCCTGGTTGTGCTTGTAAAGCTCCTGAAACGGCCCGCGGTTGTGCTGCGAGGTGGGCACGTTGGAGGTGATGCACAGGAAGGCCGAGGAGTCCGCCAGCGCGGTGGCGCAGGACATGACCATGTTGGCCGATCCCGGGCCGGTGCTGGTGAGCGTGGCCACCGGCTGGTGCTTGACGCGGTAATAGGCGTCGGCCATGTGGCCGGCGCACTGCTCGTGGCGCGGGGACACGAGCTTGAGGTCGTCCTTCACGTCGTACAGGGCGTCGAGGATGCCCACGTTGCCGTGACCGCAGATGCCGAAGATGTACGGCACCTTTTCCTGGACCAGGTATTGGGCGATCAGTTCGCCGCCTTTCATGTTGGGCATGTCTTGTCTTCCGTCAAATCAAAAATGTGCGCGCACTGTCTCACGCGGTGGTGAAGGTCACAACCCGTTCTTCGGTCATCTCGTGCACGGCGTAGCGCGGGCCTTCGCGGCCGAAGCCGCTGTCCTTGGAGCCGCCGTAGGGCATGAGGTCCACGCGCGAGCTGGAGGTCTCGTTCACGTGCACGCCGCCCACCTCCAGTTTCTGCGCGGCGGCCAGGGCGTCGCCCAGGCGGTTGGTGAACAGACCGGTGGCCAGGCCGAAGGGCGTGGCGTTGACGCGGTCCACCGCCTGCGCGAGGGTCTTGAAGGGCACGATGCAGACCACCGGGCCGAAGATCTCGCTGCAGCCCACGCGCATGCCGTCGTGGATGCGGGTGAGCAGCGTGGGCGCGACCACCGCGCCTTCGCGCGTGCCGCCGGCCAGGCACTGGGCGCCCGAGGCCACGGCCTCACCGATCCAGGCCTCGATGCGGCGCGCCGCGTCTTCGCTGATGACCGGGCCGACGAAGGTGTCGGGGTCCATCGGGTCGCCGTAGCGCAGGGCCTGCACCAGCTTGGCCAGGCGCTGCTCCACCACGGCCTGCAGCGACTCGTGCACCAGCAGCAGCTGCACCGAGGTGCAGACCTGGCCGGCCTTGCGGTAGCCCGCGTTGACGATCTTGGGCAGGGCCATGTCCAGGTCGGCGTCTTCGCAGACGATGGTGCAGGCGATCGAGCCCAGCTCCATCTGCGTGCGGCGCAGGCCGGCGGCCTGCTGGATCTGGCGGCCCACTTCGGTGCTGCCGGTGAAGGCGAAGAAGCGCACGCGGTCGTCGGCCTGCAGGTGCTGCACCACCTCGGCGCTGCCGTGCAGCACCGAGAGGAAACCGGGAGGCACGCCCGCGTCCAGCAGCACCCGGGCCAGCAGCACGGCGGTCAGCGGCGTGTGCGTGGAGGGCTTGAGGATGACGGCGTTGCCGGCGGCCAGCGCGGGCGCGACCTTGTGCGTGACGGTGTTGAGCGGCGAGTTGAACGGCGTGATGGCGGCCACCACGCCCAGCGGTACGCGCAGCGTGAAGCCCAGGCGGCCGGCCTGGCCGGGCGCACCCGCCAGCGGGATCACGTCGCCGGCGAGGCGGCGCGCTTCTTCCGACGAAAGCTTCAGGGTCTGGATGCAGCGGCGCACTTCACCGGTGGCGTCGGCCTGGGTGAAGCCGGCCTCGATCTGCATGCTGCGCACGAACTCGCCGAGGCGTTCTTCCATCAGCACGGCGGCGCGTTCGAGCACCACGCCGCGCTCGTAGGCCACGGGCGCGCCGCGGCGGAACGCGGCGTGCGCCACGTCCACCGCCTGGCGCACCTGCGCGGCGTCGGCCGTGGTGAGGGTGGCCACGGGCTTGAGGCGGTACTTGTCGTGCACGGTCACGTGCGCGCCCGCGCCTTCGACCCATTCGCCATTCAGCAGCAGGTGGTGGACGGCGAGCGATGCCGCTTCGGGGGCGGCGGTGGCAGGTCGGTCCATCAGCGCACCTCCTCGTCGTCGCTGGCCGGGGTGGTGATCACCAGGAACACCAGGCCCTGCGTGCCGGTGTTGGTGAAGCTGTGGCGCACGCCGGGCGGCACGTAGACGTAGTCGTGCGGGCGCATGAGGTTCTTCGTGTCGTCCAGCGTGAGGATGCCCTCGCCTTCGAGCACGTAGTACACCTGCTCCTGCACCTGGTGGACGTGCTCCTGCACATAGGCCATGGGCGCGTAGCGCGAGATGCGAAAGTCCACGCGCGAGCTGCCGGTGGTCTCGGGGCCGGCGAGCTCCTTGGAGAGCGCGCCACCGAAATGGCCGGGGTACTCCTTCCAGGGCATGTGGGCCATCTTCTCCAGCAGCAGCCGGAGTTCGGGTTTGGGGGTCATGGGTTTCCTTCCTTGAGAGTCAGAGCCACAAGATCTTCTTGCGGTAGTCGAGATCGGTGAGCAGCGGTTGCGCCGGGCCTTCGTGGAACACGGCGCCGCGCTCCAGCGCGTAGACGCGGTCGGCCAGGGCCAGCACCAGGTCGAGGTTGTGCTCGACGATGACGATGGAGATGTGCTGGCGCAGCCGGTCGAACACGGTGAAGAGTTCCTGCACCACGGTGGGCGCCAGGCCTTCGAAGGGCTCGTCGAGCAGCAGCAGCTTGACGTTGCCCGAGAGAGCGCGCGCCACGGCCACCATCTGCTGCTCGCCGCCCGAGAGGTAGTCGGCCGCCACGTGCATGCGCTCCTTGAGGCGCGGGAAATACTCGAAGATGCGCGCTTCGTCCCACACCACGCCGGTGCTGCCGTCGGTGGGCCGGGCCAGGCGGCCGAGCGAGAGGTTTTCCGCCACCGTCATGCCCGCGAACAGGCCCCGGCCCTGCGGCACGTAGCCGACGCCGCGGCGCGCGATGTCGGGTGCGGGCAGGCCGGCGAGTTCCTGGCCGTTGAAGTGCACGCGGCCGTTGGCCGGCGGCACCAGGCCCATCAGGCTCTTGAGCAGCGTGGACTTGCCGGCGCCGTTGCGACCGAGCAGGGCCACGATCTCGCCCTCGCGCACCTGCAGGCTGGCGTCGTTGAGGATGTGGCTCTTGCCGTAAAAGGCGTTGACCTTGTCGAAGTCCAGCACCACCGGGCGGTCGGCCGTGGCGACGCCGGTGCGGCCGGTGACGGGTGGCGTGCCGGTGCCGGTGTAGATCTCCTGGACCCGCTGGTCGTCGCGCACCTGGTCGGGCGTGCCGCTCATGAGCACCTCGCCCTGGTTCATCACCGTGACACGGTGCGAGAGCTCCAGCACGCGGTCGATGTCGTGCTCCACGATCAGCACCGGGATGTTGCTGGCGATGGTCTTCACCAGCCGCGACACGCGCTCGCGCTCGGCGGCGGCCAGACCGGCCAGGGGCTCGTCCATCAGCAGCACCTGCGGCTTGGAACCCAGGGCGATGCCCAGGTCCACCAGGCGCTGGCCGCCGTAGGAGAGATCACCACCGCCCACGGCTTCCATGCCCTGCAGGCCGAGGAACTTCATGAGTTCGGCGGTCTCGGCGTGGATCTCGGGGTAGCTGTCGATGTCGCGCCAGAAGTTGAAGCGGGCCGGGTGGCGCGCCTGCAGCGAGAGGCGCAGGTTCTCCTCGATCGTCAGGCCCTTGAACAGGTTGGTGATCTGAAAGGAGCGCGCCAGGCCTTGCTGGCAGATGCGGTCGGGCGCGAGCTGGTGGATGGGCTGGCCGTGCAGGCGCACGGTGCCGGTGCTGGGCGGGAACATGCCCGAGATCAGGTTGAAGGTCGTCGTCTTGCCCGCCCCGTTGGGGCCGATCAGCGCGTGGATCTGCCCGGCCTCGACGCGCAGGTTCGCGCCGCGCACGGCCTGGATGCCGCCAAAGCGCATGCCGACCTCGCTGGCTTCGAGCACCGCGCCTTCGCGGCGCTTCGGTCGCAGGAACTCGGGCAGGGGCAGGCCTTCGTAGATCTTGCGCTTGCTCATGGCCGCGCCGTCTTCGGGCGGCGGGCGCAGGCGGCGCTGGATCTGGCCCCAGATGCCGGTGAGGCCCGAGGGCGAGAAGACGATGAAGCCGACGAAGATCAGGCCGAACCAGAGCAGCCAGTTGTCGGTCCACATCGAGAACAGCTCGCGGAACAGCAGGAAGAACACCGCGCCCAGGGCCGGGCCGAGGAAGCTGTGCATGCCGCCGATGACGACCATGGCCAGCAGCTCGCCCGAGAAGTGCACGGCGGTGGACTCGGCCGCCGCCAGGCGGTGCAGGAAGACCATGAGCGAGCCCGCCAGCCCGGTGACGGTGGCCGAGAGCACGAAGGCCAGCAGCTTGTAGCGCTCGACGTCGTAGCCCTGGAAGGTGGCGCGCTGCTGGTTCTCGCGGATCGCCACCAGCACGTGGCCGAAGGGCGAGCGCACGATGCGGTGCAGCAGCACCAGCACGGCAAAGCCGATGAGCGCGGCGAACACGTAGTAGCTCAGGTGGCTGTTGAGGTCGATCGGGCCGAAGCGCGCGCGCTCGATGCCGCCCAGGCCGCCTTCGCCACCGGTCAGGCTGGTCCAGCGGAAGGAGATCGCGAAGGTCAGCGCGCACAGCGCCAGCGTGAGCAGCGAGAAGTAGACGCCCCGGCGGCGCAGGATCAGGAAGCCGACGATCAGCGACAGCGCGGCGGTGAACAGCACCGAGAACAGCATGGGCAACAGCATCTGGTTCTTGAACCAGTGCAGCTGCGCCAGGCCGGCGGCGTAACCGCCGATGCCGAACCAGGCCGCGTGGCCGAAGGAGACCAGGCCGGTGTAGCCCACCAGCAGGTTCAGGCCCATGGCGGCCATGGCCAGGATGACGACCACGGTGGCCGAGTCCAGCGTGAGGCCGATGGCCTGGAACACGATGGGCAGCAGCACCAGGCCGAGCGCGCCGATCCACAGGGCGCGGTGTTTGTTTTTCAGGAAAGCAGGCATGGTGGGGGTTCTCATTCGAAGCGCTCGATGCGCTCACCCAGCAGGCCGCGCGGACGGAACATCAGGACCAGGAACATCAGCACGTACATGGAGGCCTCGCTGGCCGCGGGCATGAAGTGGGTGGTGATGCCGCGCACCACCCCCACCAGCAGCGCCGCCGCCACCACGCCCCAGAAGCTGCCCAGGCCGCCGATGACGACCACCACGAAGGCGACGGTCATGATCTCCATGCCCATGGCCGGGTGCACGATGGCGATGGGGCCGAACAGCACGCCGCCCAGCGCGGCCGTGGCCACGCCCAGCACCACGATGGCCGTCATGTAGGGCTGCAGGCGGATGCCCAGGGCGGCCACCATGTCGGGCTTCTGCACGCCGGCGCGCACCACGCGGCCGAAGGCCGTCTTGTGCATCAGCAGCCAGATGCCGGTCATGACCACGATCACCACCGCCAGGATGAACAGGCGGTACTTGGAGAGCATGAACTCGCCCAGCATCACGTTGCCCTTGAACTCGGGCGGCATGTTGGACGCCAGCGGCGCCGAGCCCCAGATCATGCGCAGCGCCTGTTCGGCCACCAGGGCCAGGCCGAAGGTGACCAGCAGGCTGAGGATGGGGTCGGCCGAATAGAAGCGGCGCAGCAGGTAGCGCTCGAACAGGATGCCGAGCAGGCCCACCAGCAGCGGCGTGATGACGATGCTGGGACCGAAGCCGGTGTGCTTGATGACCTCCAGCGAGAGGTAGGCGCCCAGCGCGTAGAAGGCGCCGTGCGCCAGGTTGACGATGCCGCCGACGCTGAAGATCAGCGACAGCCCCAGCGCCAGCAGCAGGTAATAGCCGCCGAGCACGAGGCCGTTGACGACCTGCTCGAGCAAGAACACGATTTGCATGGGATTCCGGACAAGGGGAAGGCGCCGGCACCGGGGGGTGCCGGCCGGGGCCGCTCAGGGCGTGCTCACATCTTGCAAGCGCTCTCCGATTTGGGCGGCGCGAGTTTTTCCAGCGGCTCGTTGGCGCCCGGCACGGCTTCGCCGAAGGCCAGGAAGTCCTGCTTGTTCTTCGCCTGGCCCTTGGGCTTGACGGTGAAGGGGTAGGCCTCCTGCATGAGCTGGTGGTCCCAGCTGCGGAAGTAGGCCTTGCGCGCCTTGAGCACGTCGAACTGCGCCTCGGACTCGAAGTAGGCGATGACCTTGTCGGTGTCGGTGGACTTGGTCTCGCGGATGGCCTGCACCAGGATCATCATGGACACGTACTCGATCCACGCGTGGTTCTCGGGGATGCGGCCGTACTTCTTGGTGAACTTGTCGACGAAGGCGATCGAGCCCGGCGTCTTGAGCTCGTGGTGCCACACGGTGGGCCAGATGCCGCCCAGGTTGCCTTCGCCGGCGGCCCAGGCGTCGGCGGTGTTGAGGTTGAAGCCGGCCACCGGGATCTGCAGGCCGAACTCGGCGTACTGCTTGACGAAGTTGGTGACCTGGTTGCCGCCCAGGTTGGTGGCGATGAGGTCGGGCCGCGCCTGGCGGATCTTGATCATCTGCGAGCTGAAGTCGGTCAGGTCGGTGGGCACCAGCTCGTCGCCGATCACGGTGCCGCCGTTGGCCGCGAAGAAGCGCTTGGCCTGGCGCGAGAGGTCGTGGCCGAACAGGTAGTCGGAGGTCAGCGCGTAGATCTTCTTGCCCTTGACCAGGCCTTCGCGCAACAGCGCCTCGCCGGCGGCGTTGACCATCACCGTGACCGGGATGTCGACGTGGAAGGTGTAGCGGTTGCAGTCCTTGCCGCGCAGCGCGTCCGAGCGCGCGCCGATGCTCATGAACATGGTCTTGTTGCGCGCGGCGACCTGCGAGATGGTGAGCGCCGAGGCGGAGTTGATCTCGCCCATGAGGAAGGCGACCTTGTCGCGCTCGATCATGCGCTGCGCCTTGGTGGACGCGGTCTGCGGGTTGACCGAGTCCTCGCTGATCAGTTCGATCTGGCGGCCCAGCACGCCACCGGCGGCATTGACCTCCTCGACCGCCATCTTGATGCCCTGCACCGCGTAGTCGCCCAGCGCGCCGAGGAAGCCGGTGAGCGGCGTGAGGTGGCCGATTCGGATCTTCTCGGCCTGTGCCACGGCCAGCGTGGGCAGGCCCAGCGCCGCAGCCCCGGCCACCACGGCACCGGTTTTGAGCATCGTGCGGCGATGCGCCGAAGCCACCTCTGATTGCGTTTTGAATTCCATGCGCTTGTCTCCTGTTGTTGGGGTCTGACGGAAGGCAGGGGGGATCATAGGAAGGAGCTTCTCAGAGGGAAAATACTGTTTTCCGAGATGGGCTATCGCTTTTGCTTATAGGCGTTTCCACTATGCTTGGCGCTCCTCAACGGAGACAACGGCATGGACCTGCGACAGCTCAAATACTTCGTGCAGATTGTGGAAAGCGGCAGCCTGGCCAAGGCCTCGCGCCAGCTCTACATCGCGCAGCCGGCGCTCAGCCAGCACGTGGCCAAGCTCGAGGCGGAGGTGGGCAAGCCGCTGCTGATCCGCACCGCCAAGGGCGTGACGCCGACCGAGAACGGCGCCGCCCTGCACCACCACGCGCGCTTCATGCTGCGCCAGCTGGACCAGGCGCTGTCCATCGCGCGGCAGGAGCCGGGCACGGTGCACGGCATGGTGTCGGTGGGCCTGGCGGCCACCACGGTGTGCGCGGTGGGCGTGCCCTTCATGCGCCGCATCCGCGAGAAGTACCCCGGCATCGTGCTCAACGTGGTCGAGGGCATGAGCGGCCACCTGGCGCAGATGATGCGGCTGGGCCAGCTGGACCTCGCCATCCTGTTCAGCCGCGACGCGGTGCCCGACCTGCCGGCCGAGCCGCTGGTGGAAGAGGAGCTGTTCGTGATGCTGCCGGGCGACAGCGACCTGGTGGCGCCCCGGCGCATCAAGCTCAGCTTCGCGGAGACGGCGGAACTGCCGCTGATCCTGCCGACCGGCATCCACGGCCTGCGCCGCCTGATCTCGGCCGAGTTCGAGCGGCGCAACCTCACCACGCGCATCGTGGCCGAGATCGATTCGCTCTCGCTGCTGATGACCTGCGTGCGCGACCGCATGGGCGCGACCATCAAGCCGATGTCGGCCGCGCTGCTCGAAGGCCAGATGCGCAAGGACTGGCGCACCCTGGCGTTCTCGGACGCCGACATGAAGCGGCCGAACTACCTGTTCTCGGTGGTGGCCGACAGGCTCACGCCCGCCGCAGCGGCGGTGCGGGCGGAGCTGCGGGAGACCGTGAAAGACCTGGTGGCGAGCGGGGCCTGGCGCGGCGTGAACCTGATCTGACTGGAACTGACAACACGATGAAAACCATTGACGAGATGCTGCACCTGGCCTTGCTGACACCCGACCAGCACCGCGACATCAGCGCCTGGATCGCGCAAGCCGATTCGCCCGACGAGATCCTGAAAATGCCGGCACCGCTGTGGCAGGCCGTCGCGCGGGCCAGCGAGGCCATGGGCATTGACGAGGATCTGGTGCGCCCGCCTTCGCTCGATGCGGGTGGCATTGCCTTTTGACGGGGGCGCACCTCCGAGCAGGGCGTCGCCAACGCTCATCTCGGTGTTTATAGTGGTTTGCCATCTGCTGGAACCCTGACTTTTCAACTCAACAAGCAGCCGTCAATCGATCGAATTTCCACATGCTCAAATTTGCAAAAACTCTGACGGCGTTGTCCATCATCGGTGCTCTCACGGGTTGTGCCGTTGGAACGGGCACCGTGCTCAAAGCAGATTCCGTGACCCTTTCCCCTGACGAGTCTGTGGTGGTCCTGGGCGTCAAGTCACCGGGATTCAGGGTCATGCTGTTTCCAGTCAGTGTCGAGAATGAGCGGTTCACTGTCAGCCCATTTGACAGCGCTGTTGTCAACGGATCTCCGACCCACGGATATGTGGTGGCAAAAGTCAAGGCAGGGCAAATGCTCGGCTTGACGAGGATCGTCGCTCCGGATGCGGATGCCTTGCTTGGAGGCATCTTTTCGCCCTGCGGGGACAATCGCGGCTTGATTTTCGAGGCCCCGCGCGCAGGACGGGTCGTGTACCTCACGGATGTGGAGTACGCGCGAAACGGCTCACGTTTGGAAATTCGATACAGCAGCGAATGGGACCGCGCCCAAAGCCATATGAAGCAGCATTTCTCAAGCCTTGCCGCTCCTCTGGAGAAGCACGAATTTCATTTGATGAACGGGGCGAGGTCGTGCGAATCCGCGTTGACCATCCCTGTCTACATCACGCGCTAGTTGGCGTCTGCTGAGCTACCCACCCGAACACCAGACGCCCTCAATCCGCCCCCAGCCCCACCGGATTGGGCTGCCGCTTCTCCACCGCGAACCGCAGCAATGACGCCGTGCGGAACACGCCGTGCGCGAACTTGCCGTAGGGGAGCGTGGCGAACAGGGCCATGACCGCGCCCAGGTGCAGACACAGCGTCACCGCCAGGGCCGGCGTGCCGCGCGCGAGCCACAGCGCCAGGCCGGTCGCGCTGGTGAGGAACAACAGGGCGATGAAGCCGAGGTCCATGGGCTTTTGCGCCACGTCGCCATGCAGCGGGTGGCGGCGCCGGTTCAGGCGCCACAGCCCCGTGGTGCCGATGAGCAGGCTCACACCACCCACCACGCCGAGCAACTTGGGCAGGCTGGGCAGTTCGTAGGGCGCGACCCAGCCGAACACGTAGTGGTAGAGCGTGGCCACGCTGGTGGCCGCGAAGCACAGCATGAAGCCGTAGAAGGTGAAGTGGTGGTAGCGCCGGCGTGAGAGCGTGTAGGCGTCGTCTTCGTTGTGACAACCGTCGCCGTGGCCACCGTCGAGGTACTTCAGGCGCAGCGCGGCGTGCGCGGCTTCGCCGGTGGCGGGCAGGTTCAGCGGTGCGCCGCTGGTGGCCGGGGTCACGTCGCGCCAGAAACGGGTGACGCCCATGCCGAGCGCGAACACCACGAACAGGAAGACGGGCGCGAACAGGCTGACCAGGAGGTTGTGCGGGAACAGGTTGTAGAAGTTGCCGGCCAGGTCGCTGGGCCACAGGCTGCCCTTGAGCGCGACGGCGAGCAGCAGGAACAGCGCGAGGCCGGCGGCCAGCGCCACGCTGAGCGTGAGGCCGTTGCGCTGGTAGAGCCGGCCCAGCGCGGGCGGCCAGGCGTAGTCGGCGTAGGTCTGGCCGCGCACCTCGGCCATGGCCTTGGGCACGTTGACGGCGAATTCGTGCGGCGGGGCGTACTGGCAGGCGTGCAGGCAGGCGCCGCAGTTGTGGCAGAGGTTGGCGAGGAAGTGGATGTCGGCCTTGCCGAATTCGAGCCGGCGCGTCATGGCCGGGAAGACGGCGCAGAAGCCTTCGCAGTAGCGGCAGGCGTTGCAGATCTGCATCTGCCGCGCGACTTCCGTTTCGGGTGCGGAGAGCACGATCTCGCCCTGGGCGAGCGCACGCGCATCGCGCGTGAGGGCTTCAAGCGCTTGCATGCTGCGCTCCCTTCACGGCGGCCTTGGCCGCGTTCGTGCCGGCGATGCGGCCGAAGGCGGTGCCGATGGACATGCCCACCCCGGCGGTGTAGCCCTTGCCGAGCACGTTGCCGGCCATCATCTCGCCGGCCACGAAGAGGTTGGGGCTGGGCTGGTCGTTGAAGCGCACGGCGGCGGTGTCGTCGGTGCGCAGGCCGAGGTAGGTGAAGGTGATGCCGGGGCGCAGCGCGTAGCCGTAGAAGGGCGCGGTGTCGATCGGGCGGGCCCAGTGGGTCTTGGCCGGGGTCACGCCTTCGGTGTGGCAGTCGTCGAGCGCGGTGTGGTCGAAGCTGCCGACGCGGCAGGCGGCGTTGTATTGGTCGAGGGTCTGCATGAAGGTGTCCACGTCCAGGCCGAGCTGGCGCGCGAGGTCGGGCAGGGTGTCGGCTTTCACGCCGGGGAACACGGGCGGCATGAAGCGGCCGATGGCCTTGCTGTCGATGATGGAGTAGCCGATCTGTTTCGGTTGCTGGGCGACCAGGCGGCCCCAGATGGCGTAGCGCTTGGGCCAGAAGTCTTCGCCTTCGTCGTAGAAGCGGCGCGCTTCGCTGTTGACGACCACGCCGAGCGAGACGCAGTCGATGCGGGTGCAGATGCCGCCGTCGTAGAGCGGCGCGCGCGCGTCGATGGCGACCATGTGGGCCTGGGTGGGGTCGCCGATGCGGTCGGCGCCGTGGTCGTCGAGCAGGTGCTTGAGCAGCACGCCTTTGTTGTAGGCCGTGCCGCGAATGAGGAAGTTGTCGGCCGGCCATTCGCCGCGCTCGTTCTGGCCCCAGGCTTCGCGCAGCCAGTCGCGGTCGGACTCGAAGCCCCCGGCGGCGAGCACGCAGCTTCTGGCGGTGATGCGCTCACCGCCGCGCGTGAGCGCGGCGACGAAGCGGCCGTCCTGGACCTCGATGCGATCCACCGGTGTTTCGTAGCGCACGCGCACCCCCAGGGCTTCGGCGCTGCGGTAGTAAGCGTTCACGAGGGCCTTGCCGCCGCCCATGAAGAAGGCGTTGGTGCGCGCGACGTGCAGCGCGCCCGAGAGCGGCGGCTGGAAGTGCACGCCGTGCTTTCGCATCCAGTCGCGGCAGGTGGACGAGGCGCGGATGGTCAGGCGCGCGAGGTGTTCGTTGGTCTGCCCACCGGTGACCTTGAGCAGGTCCTGCCAGAACTCTTCTTCGGGGTAGGCCTCGACCAGCACGTCCTGCGGCGCGTCGTGCATGCAGCGCAGGTTGCGGGTGTGGCCGGAGTTGCCGCCGCGCCATTCGCGCGGCGCGGCTTCCAGCAGCATCACGCTGGCGCCGGCCTCGCGCGCCATCAGGGCGGCGCACAGGGCGGCATTGCCGCCGCCAATCACCAGGACATCGGGTTCTTCCAACAAAAATCGCTCCTCGCAGCCCGCCGGGACGGCCCGGCCATGGCGTGAACTGTAGGGAGCCAACGGTCCTTGGTGAAGGTCACCGGGGGCATGGGGGCATCACGAATCGTGATGCCACAGCCGCGTGCCAGGCCATTGCCCCCCCTGCACCAGCGCCTGGATGGTGTCGCGGACGACCACCCGGGTGGCGAGCGCGGCGGGCGAGAGCTCGTCTTCGGACAGGCTGCACAGCTGGTTGACGCGGTTGACCTGCGGGTCGTCGATGTGCGAGAGCACGAAGCGCTGCCCGGCGTCGTCTGCACGGCCCAGGGCGGCGCGCGGCTGCAGGGTGGCGCCCAGCCCCGCGTCGACCGCCGCCATCACCAGCGACAGCGAGTCCACCTCCAGCACCACGCGCGGCACCACGCCGGCGCGGGCAAAAGCGGCATCCAGCGTGCTGCGCAGGCCGTGCGGCCCGGTCGGCAGGATCAGGGGTTCGTCGCCGAGGTCGGCCAGGCGCAGGGTGGCCGGGCGCGGCCGGGGGTCGCGCCGCGAGGCGATCAGGAACAGGTCTTCCGACAGCAGCGGCAGCACCTGCCAGAGCCGGCCGCCCCGGCCGTCGGGCTGGGCCTGCAGGCGGGCGTCGAACAGCACGGCGAGGTCGAGTTCGCGGGCGTTGAGCATGGCGGCAAGGTGGCCGGACATGCTTTCGACCATGTGCAGGCGCACGTCCGGGTAGCGGGTCTGCATGGCCTGCATCAATGGCAGGCCAAGCATCGCAGCGGTAGTGGGCGCCAACCCCACGCTGACGGTGCCGGACAGGCGCGCCTCTTGCGCGGCCCGCACCGCCTGCGCGGCGTGCCGCAGCGTGAGCTGGGCCTCGCGGAAGAAGGCGGCGCCGGCGTCGGTGGGCACCACGCCGCGCGGCGTGCGCTGCAGCAGGCGGGTGCTGAGTTCGCTTTCCAGGCGGCTGATCTGCTGGCTCAGGGCGGACTGCACCAGGTCGAGGTCGATCGCGGCCCGGCCCATGGAGCCCAGCTCCACCACCCGCACGAAGTAGCGCAGTTGTCGCAGTTCCAAGCCCCGTCTCCCGTGTTGTTCGTCATCACACATCGTGATGCCCGGCATGATCGCACGGGACCTGCGGCCGGGTGTGGTTTGGCCGTTGATCGGAATAAATATGACGACCATCATATTGATGACTACAATCCCGCCACCATGGAAGTCGCTCCCAACCGCAAGGCCCTGACCCACGAACGCATCGTCGACACGGCGTCGCGGGCGATCCGGCGCGCGGGCTTCCAGGGAGTGGGCGTGGCCGACATCATGAAAGAGGCCGGCCTCACCCACGGCGGCTTCTACGCCCACTTCGCTTCGCGCGACGCGCTGCTGGCCGAGGCCCTGGCGCACGCCGGGCAGCAGAGCGCGCAGCGCATCGCCAAGGGCAACGCCGCGCGCGAGGCCGAGGGCGCGAGCCCGTTGCGCGCGCTGGTGGACGGCTACCTGTCGGAGCGCCACCTGAGCGGCACCGAGAACGGCTGCGCGGTCGCGGCCCTGGTGTCGGAGATGCCGCGCCAGTCGCCCGACGTGCGCGCCGCCGCCGCCGAGCGCGTGCGCGGCCTGATGGCGGCGGTCGAGCGCGCGCTGCCCGAGGGCGCGGCCCCGGGCCTGGCGGCTTCGATCGCCAGCCAGCTGGTGGGTGCGCTGCAGCTGGCGCGCGCCCTGGGCGACAACGCCGAGGGCAAGGCCTTGCTGGCCGACAACCGGCGCGCCCTGCTGGCGCAGCACGACGTGCCTTCCTCGGGGTGAGCCATGCCGACGGTCACCCCGGCTTTTTTTTCGCCCCGACATATGACGATCGTCATATTCAACCTTTCACCCCTTCATTGACTGGACCTCCACCATGCAGCTTCACAACGCCACCGTTCTCATCACCGGCGCCAACCGGGGCATCGGCCTGGCCTTTGCGCGCGAGGCGCTGGCGCGCGGCGCGCGCAAGGTCTACGCCGGTGCCCGCAACCCGGCCAGCGTGACGCTGCCGGGCGTGGAGCCGATCGCGCTGGACGTGACCGACCCCGCAGCGGTCGCCGCCGCCGCGCGCCCCGCGCGCGACGTGACGCTGGTGGTCAACAACGCCGGCATCGCGTCGTTCGGCGGCTTCCTCGCCGAGGGCGGCGAGGCCTCGGCCCGCGCCCACCTGGAGACCAACTTCTTCGGCCTGCTGCGCGTGAGCCAGGCCTTTGCGCCGGTGCTCGCGTCCCACGGCGGCGGAGCGCTGCTGAATGTGCTGTCGGTCGCGAGCTGGATCAACTCGCCCACGCTGTCGGTCTACGGCGCGAGCAAGTCCGCCGCCTGGGCGCTCACGAACGGGCTGCGCCACGACCTGCGCGCGCAGGGCACGCAGGTGCTGGGCCTGCACATGGGGTTTGTGGACACCGATCTCACGCGCGGCATCGAGATGCCCAAGTCCACGCCCGAGGCCATCGTGCGCCGCGCCTTCGATGCGCTGGAAGCCGGCGCCGAGGAGGTGCTGGGCGACGAACTCACACAGCAGGTCAAGCGCGGGCTTTCGGCCGAGCCGGGCATTTACTTGCGGGACGCGCGGGCATGAGCGCCGCCCTGGCCCAGAGCCGCGTGCAGCAGATGCTGCACGCGCCGCTGCTGCCCACGCTGTTCCGGCTGGCCACGCCCAATGTGATGGGCCTGTTCGCGATGACCATCGTGATCGGCTACGACGGCTACATCCTCGGTCTGGTCGGGGCGGATGCGTTGGCCGGCATCGCGCTGGTGTTCCCGCTCTCGATGCTGATGCTGCAGATGTCGGCCGGCGGCATCGGCGGGGCGACCACCGCCGCCGTGGCGCGCGCGCTGGGCGCGGGCCAGCGCGAGGACGCGGGCCGGCTGGCCCAGCAGGCCTTGCTGATCGCCGCGCTGCTGGCCGTGCTGTTCATGGTGGTGATGCTGGGCGGCGGGCGCGGCATCTTCGCCGCCATGGGCGGGCGGGGGCCGGCGCTGGACGCGGCGCTGGCCTACTCGAACGCGCTGTTCGCCGGCGCGGCGGTGATCTGGTTCACCAACGTGCTGGCGGCCGTGGTGCGCGGCGCGGGCAACATGCTGCTGCCGTCGCTGCTGCTGGTGGCCACCGCGCTGCTGCACCTGGGCCTGAGCCCACTGCTGGTGTTCGGCTGGGGTCCGGTGCCGGGCATCGGCGTGGCCGGCGCGGCCCTGAGCACGCTCACGGTGAACGCGTTGTCGGCCGTGGTGATGGTGGCCTGGCTGCTGCGCCGCGACGGCGCGGTGCACCTGGGACGCACGCCCTGGTGGCCCCGGCTTGCGCTGTGGCGCGACATACTGCGCGTGGGCCTGCCGGCTTCGCTGAGCCCGGTGATCAGCAATGCCTCCATCGCGGTGGCCACGGCCTTCGTGGGGCACTACGGCACGGCCGCGCTGGCGGGCTACGGCGTGGCGGCGCGGCTCGAGTACATCCTGGTGCCGATCGCCTTCGGCTTCGGCACCGCGCTGACCGCGATGGTCGCGACCAACATGGGTGCGGGGCAGGCGGAACGCGCGGTGCGCGTGGCCTGGGCCGGCGGTGCCGTGGTGGCGGCCATCACGGGCGCCATCGGCGTGACGACCGCCATCGCGCCCGGGCTGTGGATGAATCTCTTCACGCAGGACGCCGCGGTGCGGGCCTTCGGCGCCGACTACCTGAACATCGTGGGTGGTTGTTACGGCTTCTTCGGCCTGGGCCTGGCGCTGTTCTTCGCCTCGCAGGGCGCGGGCCGCATGTTCTGGCCGTTGGCCGGCAGCATGGGCCGCCTGCTCATCCTCGTGGTGGGTGGCTGGCTTTGCGTGTACGTGTTCCAGACGTCGGCCAGCGGGCTGTTCGCGGTGATCGCGCTCAGCCTGGTCGTTTATGGTTCCACCCTGGCCATCGCGATCCGGCTGGGCAGCTGGACGCGCTGAGCCCCCACTTCACAGGAGACCTGCATGACGACCGATCTCGCCAGTCAATTCAACGAACGCGGCGTGGGCAAGCTGCCCGGCCACCTGGGCCTCGTGTTCACCCACGTGAGCCCGCAGGAGGTGCGCGCCGAACTGGCGGTGAAGCCCCACACCATGGCGCCCAACGGTTTCCTGCACGCCGGCAGCGTGGTGACGCTGGCCGACACGGCCTGCGGCTACGGCTGCGTGGCCAACCTGCCGAAAGAGGCCAGCGGCTTCACCACCATCGAGCTCAAGAGCAACCACCTGGGCACCGCGCTGGAAGGCACCATCGACTGCGTGGCCAAGCCCGCGCACCTGGGCCGCACCACGCAGGTGTGGGACGCGGTGGTCACGCACCGCGAAACGGGCAAGACGATTGCGCTGTTCCGTTGCACGCAGATGGTGCTGTATCGCTGACTCCCCCCTGCGCCGCTTCGCGGCTTCCCCCCTCTGTGGCGCGCCTTCGGCGCTTCGAGGGGGGACGGCATCTCGGGCCGGCGGAGCCGGACCCTGGATGCCTCTGGTCGGGGTTACCTCTCTCGTTGCGGGTCGCGCTACAGTTCAGCCCCATGTCCCGCATCGCCGTCATCGACTTCGAAACCACCGGCATCTCGCCCGGCCAGGGCGACCGCGCCACCGAGGTGGCCATCGTCATCACCGAACAGGGGCGCGTGGTGGACCGCTACCAGAGCCTGATGAACGCAGGGGTCCGCATCCCGTCTTTCATCACGCAGCTGACCGGCATCACCAACGCCATGATCGACACCGCACCGCCGGCCGAGACCGTGATGCGCGAAGCCGCGCGCTTCGTGGGCGACGTGCCCATGGTGGCGCACAACGCAGCCTTTGACCACCGCTTCTGGATGGCCGAGCTGGAACGCGCCGGCACCGAGGCGCCGCAGCCGTTTGCCTGCACGGTGCTGCTCTCGCGCCGGCTCTACCCGGAGGCGCCGAGCCACAAACTGGGGTCTCTGGTGGATTTTTTCCGGCTGCCGCGCACAGGCCAGGCGCACCGGGCATTGGCCGACGCCGAGATGGCGGCCGAGTTGCTGGGCCGCATCCAGCACGACCTGCGCGCACGCCATGGCGTGGACGAGCCCGATCACGGCTTTCTGATGGCCTTGCAGCGCTGCACGCGCGCCGCCCTGCCGCGCTTCTTCCAGACGCTCAGATCACCCGCAGCTTGAACTGCACGATCACCGCGCCGTCGACCTTGCCCATCGAGGGGATGAGGCCGACGTTGACGCCGTAGCGCTTGCCCTCCCAGGTCGCCATGGGCAGGGCGGCGAAGAAGGTGCCGCCCTTGGCCAGCGAGGGATAACCGTTCATGACCCCCAGCGTGCCCCCGAGCTTGATCGGCCCCAGGGACCAGGGCTGCCAGTTCACGGCCAGGTAGGTGGTGGTCTTGCGCACGCTGTTGTCGTACGCGCCGGCCATGTAAGACAGCTCGGCGCGGGTGCGGTACTCGACACCCAGGCCCAGGTTGCTCTCGTTGTAGCCGCTGTGGCGGGCAAAGTGGCGCGAGAAGCCGCCCACGTTGACCCAGAGCTCATGGCTGGAGGCTTGCGGCGCCGTCTGCGCAAAGGCCGGGCCGCTGCCCAGGCACAGTGCCACGATCCCGAGGTAAAAAGTCTTCATCGTTCCGTCCGTCTTCCATCGCCCACACGGTGGGCCTCTCCTTGTTCATGTCGACTGCGCGGCTCGATGCCTGAAACCGTCCATGCCCCAGAATCCACCGAATGTGACTTTTTTTGACGTCTGCCAGCACCAGAACGCCCTTCTGTCATCGGCCCGACATTTCGACCTGCCATGAAAACCCACACCCCCCACACCGTTCTGTCCACCCACGACACCACCCGCATCGACGATCTGCGCATCGGCGCGGTGCGCCCGCTCATCACGCCGGCCCTGCTGCAGGAGTGGCTGCCCGCGCCCGACCCGGCACAGGCCCTGGTGGAAAGCAGCCGCGCGGCCATCTCGCGCGTGCTGCACGGGCAGGACGACCGGCTGGTGGTCGTCGTCGGACCGTGCTCCATCCACGACCATGCGCAGGCGATCGAATACGCCCACCGCCTCAAGGCACAGGCCGACGCGCTGCAGGACGATCTGCTGGTGGTCATGCGCGTCTACTTCGAAAAGCCGCGCACCACGGTGGGCTGGAAGGGCTACATCAACGACCCGCACCTCGACGGCAGCTTCGCCATCAACGAAGGGCTGGAGATGGCGCGCGCGCTGCTGCTGGAGGTGCTCGCGCTGGGTCTGCCGGTGGGCACCGAGTTCCTCGACCTGCTCAGCCCGCAATTCATCAGCGACCTGGTGAGCTGGGGCGCGATCGGCGCGCGCACCACCGAGAGCCAGAGCCACCGGCAGCTCGCCAGCGGCCTGAGCTGCCCGGTCGGCTTCAAGAACGGCACCGACGGCGGCGTCAAGGTCGCCTCCGACGCGATCCAGGCCGCGCGCGCCTCGCACGCCTTCATGGGCATGACCAAGATGGGCCAAGCCGCGATCTTCGAGACGCGCGGCAACGACGACTGCCACGTGATCCTGCGCGGCGGCGCGCAGCCGAACTACAGCGCCGCAGACGTTGCCGCCGCCTGCGGCCTGCTGCAGAAGGCCGGCCTGCGCGAGCAGGTGATGGTCGACGTATCGCACGCCAACAGCAGCAAGCAGCACCGTCGGCAGATCGAGGTGGCCGCCGACGTGGCCGCGCAGATAGGCGCGGGCGAGCGGCGCATCGTCGGCCTGATGATCGAGAGCCACCTGCACGAAGGCCGGCAGGACATCGTGCCCAGCCAGCCCCTGCAGGCCGGCGTGAGCGTGACCGATGCCTGCATCTCCTTCGAGCAGACCGTGCCGGTGCTGGAAGGCCTGGCGGCCGCCGTGCGGGCGCGGCGCGCGCTGGGGTAAGTGCCATGGCCCTGCGCTGGCGCGGCCCGCCCACCGTCAACCTGGCCCTGCAGGGCGGGGGCGCGCACGGCGCCTTCACCTGGGGCGTGCTGGATGCCCTGCTGGAAGACGGGCGCCTGCGCTTCGACGGCGTGAGCGGCACCAGCGCGGGTGCGATGAACGCCGTGCTGCTGGCGCAGGGACTGATGGCCGGGGGACCGGAGGGTGCGCGCGCCGCGCTAAGGGGATTCTGGAGCGCCGTGGCGGCCAGCATGCCGTTCGAGGTGGCCCTGCCCACGGCCGACGGCAAGGACATGCGGCTGGCGCCCGCGATGCAGCTGATGCTGCAGTGGACGCACTATTTTTCACCCGAGCAGCTCAACCCGTTCGACCTCAACCCGCTGCGCAAGATCCTCGCCAGCCAGGTGGATTTCGAGCGGCTGCGCACGCACAGCCCGGTGCGCCTGTTCGTCGCGGCGACGAACGTCAACACCGGCAAACTGAGGCTGTTTCGCTCCAGCGAGCTCACGCCCGACGCGGTGCTGGCCTCGGCCTGCCTGCCCACCATGCACCGCAGCGTGGTGATCGACGGCGAGCCGTACTGGGATGGGGGTTATGCGGCCAATCCAGCGGTGTTTCCGCTGTTCCATGAATGCCACGCACGCGACATCCTGCTGGTGATGCTCGCGCCGCTGAAGCACAGCGCCACGCCCCAATCGGCGACGGACATCAAGAACCGGATGATGGAACTGGCGTTCAACGCCACTTTCCTGCGCGAGATGCGCATGTTTGCCCACCTGCGCGAGCGCGCGGCCCACTGCCCCTGGTGGCGCCGGGGTGAACTCGACCGGCGCCTGGCCGCCACGCACTTTCACGTGATCGAGGCCAGCGAACTCATGCGCGAGCTGAGCGTCGAGAGCAAGGCCGCGGCGAACATGCGCTTCTTCGAAATGCTGTTCGCCCTGGGCCGCGAGCACGGCAGCGCCTGGCGGTCAGCGCACCACACCGACGTGGGTCGACGCAGCAGCGCCGACCTGCAGGCCCTGTTCTACTGAGAGAGAAGAATCAGCGCGGCTTGCGCGGCACCATCGGGCCGCGGCCTTCGATGTGGCGGAAATTGATGCGACCCTTGGTCAGGTCGTAGGGCGAGAGCTCCAGCGACACGCGGTCACCCGCCAGGATGCGGATGTGGTTCTTCTTCATCTTGCCGGCCGAATAGGCGATCAATTGGTGACCGTTGTCCAGCGTGACGCGAAAGCGCGTGTCGGGCAGCACCTCGTTGACGATGCCCATCATGTCGATCAGTTCTTCTTTGGCCATGGTGTTTCCTTTGCTTGAAGTGTATCGGTCAGTTCGGTCGAGCGGAAAGCCGGGTCGAGTCGTGCACCCAGTCAATGCCCTGCGCCAGGGCATAGTCGGCCGCCGCATCGTGGGTGGGGAAAGCGCTGTCGAACCGGATCACCCGGTCGGTGGACGCGCTGCCATGGCCGCTGGCGATGGACACCTGCGCGGCAAAAAGGCCGCCCGGCAGAAGGCGGGGCAGGGCCGCGATGCGGTACTTGCCCATGGTGAGGGGAGACAGTCTCGTGGTTGTTGTGTCGTTCGTGTGAATCATCAAAAACATCAGTGGGCGGGACGCGCGGTCGGTACCGAGGCGTCGTGGAGGCCCGAAACAAATAACAGGTGGCAGCCCCATAGCCGGGGTGCCCCACCGGTTCATCCAGCACCGGCGTGGCGCGGATGCGTCAAGCCAGGACCGGCGCGCGAGCCACAGCAGAGGCATCGGCAACAGCAGGGAGGAAGAGGGCCACGGTGCTGTGAGAAAGCGGTGTGGCGGCACCTTGGAGGGGCTGGACCAGCAGCCCCTCTGCCGGGGGCGGTTGCACCCTGGCAATGAAGCTCGGGTGCGGCTGGTCGCTCAAGGCGACTCCGCACTTTACCACAAAAGGCAGAACAGCGCCGGGGAGTGACCCGTCCCCGCGCCTCAGACCTCCGCTTGGGGCTCCACCCGCGCGAAGGAGGAAATGGTCTCCTGAATGAGATTGGCCAGCTTTTCGTACGGCAGAGGTTTGTAGGCAATGACAACCGCCGTCGCGGTGCTTTCCGGACCATGCCGGATCTCCACATCGCCCGTCAACAGGATGGAAGGCACCCGTACCCCCAGCCGCTTGCGGACCCGCTTGATCAGTTCATACCCCGACAAGCCGGCGTCCAGGTGAAAGTCGGTCAGGATCAGGTCAATCGGGCTGGACGTCATTTCAAGCTTGGCTTCCAGACCGCTCCAGTCGCAGGCCGCGATGACCCGGCAACCCCACTCCTCGAGCGTGCGCGCCATGCTCTCGAGAACGATTTCATCGTTGTCCACGACAACAATGCGCACACCGCGAAGGTAAGTGTCCTTGGTGGGCGCGACCACCACTTGCGAATCCTCACAGCGAGCCAAGGTCAGGAAAAAGGTGGTTCCCCGTCCCACCACCGACTCCACCTCGATCGGGGCCTTGATGAGATCCGCCGTCTGTTTGACGATGGCCAGGCCCAGGCCGATGCCATCCACCATCCCCTTCCTGTAGGGGACCAACCAGTGCGTGTTCAACACTTACCCGGGCAACCTCGTGTTCAACTACACCGCGTTCAGTGCCTCGGCCCAGACCGCCTCCACCAGCTTTATGCTGCGCTGCAGCTCGGGGCTGCCCTGGTCCATCTCGGTGAGCCCGAACCCCGCCGTGCTGCAAGGCCTGCGGTACACCATCACCCCGTCTCCCGCGTCGGGCAGCGGCAACGGCAACACGGGCCAGTCGGTCACGCTCACGGGGAGCATGCAGGCCGGTCAGGCCGGCACCTGCACGGGGCCCTCGTGCTCGGGCAGCCAGGCTCACACGGTGGTCATCACGTACTGAGCACCGGCTGGCGGTAGTGGGGGGCGGTGGCGCCCAGCGTCACCCGGGCCTGCGCCAGCTCGGCGCGCGCCACGCTGCGCAGGTGCACCTCGTCCGGCCCGTCCAGGAAACGCATGGCGCGGCCCCAGGACCAGAGCAGCGCCAGCGGTGTGTCGGGTGTCAGGCCCATGGCGCCGAAGACCTGCATCGCGCGGTCGAGCACTCGGGTCTGCAATTGCGCCGCCACCACCTTGATGGCCGAGACGTCGATGTGCGCGGCCTTGTTGCCGTGCGTGTCCATCTTCCACGCGGCCTGCAGCACCAGCAGGCGCGCCTGGTCGATCTCCAGCCGCGAGTGCGCGATCCAGTCCTGCACGTTGGCGAAGTCCGCCAGGTGCTTGCCGAAGGCGCGGCGCGTGAGGGCGCGCTCGCACATCAGCGCCATCGCGAGTTCGCACTGGCCGATGGTGCGCATGCAGTGGTGCACGCGGCCCGGGCCCAGGCGGGCCTGCGCGAGCGCGAAGCCTTCGTGCTCGGTGCCCAGCAAGGCCTCGCTCACCGGCACGCGCACGTCGGTGTAGGTGACTTCGCAATGGCCTTCGGGTGCGAGGTGGTGCATCACGGCGACGTTGCGCACGATGCGCACGCCCGGTGTGTCCATGGGCACGATGACCATGGAATGGCGGCGGTGGCGCGGCGCGTCGGCGGTGCTGTCGCTCACGCCCATGACGATGGAGAAGCGGCAGTTCGGGTGCAGCGCGCCGGTGGTGAACCACTTGCGGCCATTGATGACGTACTCGTCCCCCTCGCGGCGGATGGTGGTCTGGATGTTGGTGGCGTCGGACGAGGCGACGTCGGGCTCGGTCATCGCGAAGCAGGAGCGAATGCGCCCTTCGAGCAGCGGCGCCAGCCAGCGTGTGCGCTGCCCGGGCGTGGCGAACAGGTGCAGCAGCTCCATGTTGCCGGTGTCGGGCGCGTTGCAGTTGAAGACCTCGGAGGCCCACATCACGCCGCCCATGATCTCGGCCAGCGGCGCGTACTGCAGGTTGCTCAGGCGCGTGCCGGGCTCGTCCTCGCGCAGCGCGGGCAGGAAGAGGTTCCACAGGCCGGCGGCGCGCGCCTTGGCCTTGAGCGGCTCGATGACCGCAGTGGGGTAGGCACCGGTGGCGCAGGCCTGTTCGTAGGCGTCGAGCTGCGGCAGCACCTCGCGGTCCATGAACTGGCGCAGCGTGCGCTGCATCTGCTGCGTGTCGTCGGGAAACTGGAAGTGCCTGGCGGGGGGTCTTGGTCAGAGCGGTGGCATGGGGGTGTCGATGGCTTCGAGGCCGCGCTGTGCCAGCGCCACGGCGAGCACGCCGACCTCGGCCGCGTTGTCGGAAGTGGCGCTGCCGCGCGCGGCGCGCGCCGCGATGCCGGCGAAGATCACGGCCCAGCGCATGAGCGCGAAGGCCCAGTGGAAGGGGGTGGCCTGCCGCGCCGGGTCGTCGCGGCCGGTGCGGCGGTAGTAGTGGGCGAGGTACTCGTGTTCGCTCGGAATGCCCAGGACTTGCAGGTCCAGGCCGCGGATGCCGCCGTACTCGCCGGGCAGGGTGCGCCAGGCCACGGTGTTGAAGGCCACGTCGGCGAGCGGGTGGCCCAGGGTCGCCAGTTCCCAGTCGAGCACCGCAACCACGCGCGGCTCGGTGGGATGGAACAGCAGGTTGTTGAGCTTGAAGTCGCCGTGGGCGATGGTGGTTTCGCCGTCGTCGGCCGGCAGGTGCTGGCCGAGCCAGTCGAGCAGCTGGTCGATGGCGGGGATGGGGTCGATGCGCGAGAGCGCCCACTGTTGCTGCCAGCGCCCGAGCTGGCGCTGGAAGTAGCCACCGGGCTTGCCGTAGCCGGTGAGGCCGGCGGCCTGCCAGTCCACGCTGTGCAGGGTGGCCATGGTGTCGGCCATGGCGAGGTAGATCGCGCGGCGTTCGTCGGGCGCGATGCCGGGGGCGGCGTTGTCGTTGAACACGCGCCCGGGCACGCGCTCCATCACGTAGAAGGGCGTGCCCACCACGTCGGGCTCGGCGTGGTACAGCAGCACCGGGGGCACGGGCAGGGCGGTGTCGGCCAGGGCTTTCATCACGCGGTATTCGCGATCCACCGCGTGGGCCGAGGGCAGCACGTCGCCGTCGGGTTTCTTGCGCAGCACGAGTTCGCGGTGGTCGTAGCTGACGAAGAAGGTGGGGTTGGACTGGCCGCCGCCGATTTTCTGCAGGCGCATCGGGCCGGACAGGCCTTCGATGGATTGGCGCAGGAAGGCGTCAAGGGTTTCGGTTTGCATGGTGGGGCACATGGTGCCGGGGTGGCGCGCGCGCGTATTCGTCGCAACGGACGATTGCGCGCCCCGGCCGCGCCTCTAAGCTGGGGAATCATCAGGACAACCAGGAGACACACCCATGGCCTCAGCCCGCACGGTTTCGCAGCTGCACGATCTCACGGGGCGCACGGCGCTGGTTACCGGGGCCTCGCGCGGCCTGGGCCTGCAGATGGCGCATGCGCTGGGCGAGGCGGGGGCGCGGTTGCTGATCTCGTCGCGCAAGCAGGCGGACCTGGACGTGGCCGCCGCCGAGTTGCGCGCGGCCGGCCACACGGTGGACACGTTCGCGGCCGACGGTCGCGACGAGGCACAGGTGCTGGCGCTGGTGGACCACGCGCTGGCGACGCTGGGGCACATCGACATTCTGGTGAACAACGCGGGCGCGACCTGGGGCGCGACGGCGCAGGACCACCCGCTGGACGCGTGGGACAAGGTGATGGATCTGAATGTGCGCGGTGTGTTTCTGCTGTCGCGCGAGGTGGCGCGGCGCAGCATGTTGCCGCGCGGGCAGGGCCGCATCGTCAACACCTCGTCGATCGCGGCGCTGGGTGGCAGCAACGGCATGCAGGCGGCGGCCTACCACGCGAGCAAGGGCGCGGTGGCCACGCTCACGCGCGCACTGGCCTGCGAGTGGGGGCCGCATGGCATCAATGTGAACGCGATCCTGCCGGGGGTGTTTCCCAGCCGCATGGCGCGCCATCTGCTGGAGCCCGGCTCCATCGAGCCGCTGGTGGCGCAGCTGCCTTTGCGGCGGGTGGGGGACGATGAGGGGCTCAAGGGGGCCGTGTTGTTGCTTTCTTCCGATGCGGGGAAACACATCACCGGGGTGCTTCTGCCTGTGGATGGGGGGGCTTCTGCTGTTGTCGGGATCTAGTTTTTCGCCTGCTTCTTTGGCGGGTGTCAGGAGAGGGTCTGCGCCCCGGGGTGGCTTCAATGCAGCGCCCCTCGCTTCGCGAGGGGTCCCCTGCGGTGCTCGGTCTCACAGGCAAGTTCGCAAACTCGCTTCGCTCAAACATGCGAACTTGACCGCGCTGCGCGCGGCACCCTGTGAGCCCTGCGCTCCTCGGCACCGCATCAGGCGCCACCCCAGGGCACAGACCCTCTCCTGACGCGAACGTGATGGGTACGCCTCCGTTGGTGCGCCACCACCTCGCCTGCCGCTGGCTTGGCCCAGGCCTTTGGGGGCGCCTGATGCGCTGGCGAGGAGCGCAGCGGCACGGGGTTGCCGCGCTTGCGCGGCCAAGTTCGCATGTTTGAGCGAAGCGAGTTTGCGAACTTGCCCCGGGCCGCGAGCACCGCAGCGGACCCCGAAGGGGCAGCGCATTGAAGCCCCCAAAGGCCTGGGCCAAGCCAGCGGCTCGCCAAAAACCTACGAGCGCTCCAAGCCGAGCCGGGTCCCCGCCAGCACCAACACCAGCCCGAACACGTGCCACCACGTGATCGGCTCACCTAAAAAAACCGCCGCAGTGGCAATGCCGAAAATCGGCACCCAGTGCAGCCACTGCGAAGCCCGCGCCATGCCGATCAGCGAGATCGAACGCGTCCACAGCAGATTCCCGATGCCGGCCGACAACAACCCAGACACGACAAGACCGGCCCACAGCCACCCGGCCGCAGGCGCGCGCGGCGGCTCACCGCTCCAGAGCCAGGCCAGCCCCGCATGCCCCAGCAAGGCCGCCGCCCCGATCGCATGCACCAGGATCGTCAACACCACCGCATCCATCTCCCGCACCAGCCGCTGCGTGAGCACCGCGCCCAGGCAGAACACCAGCACCGCCAGCATCACCAGGCCATCGCCCACCCCCGCCTCCACCAGCTGCGCCACCGGCCGGTGCAGGATCGCCAGCGCCGCACCGCCCAAGCCCAGCAAGGCCCCCGCCAGCCGGCGCATGCCCAGGCGCTCGCGCAACAACACCATGGCCACCAGCGCGGCCACCAGCGGCTGCAGCGCCGCGATCAACGCGCCGTTGGTGGCCGTGCTGCGGCGCAGGCCCTCGGCGAACAACCATTGGTTCAAATAGATCAGGCACAGCGCGCACAACAGCAGCTGCACCCACTGTTCGCGCCGCAGCTGCAACGACACCGTGCGCCCGCGCAGCAGCAGGCACATCATCAGCATCGCCGCCAGCATGCGCAGGCCCGCGAGCAAGAGGCTGTCGAAATGGCCGGTGAGCCACTTCACCACCGGCATGTTGATGCCCCACACCAGCATGTTCAACATCAGCATCGCCTGCAGGCGCGCCGGTGTGGGGTGGGCGGTGGTCACGAAAGTGTGAGCTCCACCCGGCCCAGCGGCCCGAAGTCGGCGCTCAGGTGGCCGCCCCCCACCAGCGGCCAGGGCGCGGTGCAGGTGCCCGTGCTCACCAGCGTGCCCGCGCGCAACACGCGGCCGTGGCGCGCGGCCTCGGCCAGCGCCCGCGCCAGGGCCTCCACCGGGTCGCCCAGCACCGCGCTCGAATGGCCTTCGCGGGCCAGCTCACCATCGCGATGCAGCTGCACCGGCAGGGCCCGCAGGTCCAGCTCGCGCCAGTTCGCGCAGTCCGCCCCGCGCACCCAGGACCCGGCATAAGCCAGGTCGGCCACGATGGCACAGGCAGGGGCCTCGGACCAGCGCGCATAACGGCTGTCGGCGACCTCGATCGCGGGAAACACCGTGTCGATCGCGGCCAGCAGTTCCTCGCGCGACAAGCTGCCTTCGATGTCGCGGCCCAGGCGAAAACCTACCTCGGCTTCGACCACACAGACCATGAAGTCGCTGCGCGGCAGCGTGGCGCCGCTGGTGTGGTGGCGCGAGCGCAGGATGGGCCCGATCAGCGGCGCGCGCAGGCCCAGCCGCTCCAGCGCGGGGGCGCTGGTCACGCTCAGCTTGGCGCCCACCACCGCGTCGTCGCGCTCGGCCAGCACCTGCCGCAGGTGCTCGGCCTGCAAGGCATAGGCCTCGTCCAGCTCGCAGGCCAGCGTGGTCGGGTCCACATCCCACGGCGTGCCCGTGCGCGCGGCCTGGCGCAGGCCCTCGATCCAATCGTTGCGCATGGTCGGGTCAGCCTCTCGGTGCGAACACCGGTTCGCGCTTCTCCAGGAAGGCCGCCACGCCTTCGGTGAACGCGGGTCGGTCGATCAGTTCGCGCTGGCGCCCGCGCTCGTAGTCGAGCTGTTGCGCGAGGTCGTTGCGCTCGGACGCGTCGAAGGCGCGCCGCGCTTCCAGCGCCGCCTCGGCCGGCAGGCGGGCCAGCTGGCGCGCCATGGCCTGGGCGCGTTCGGCCAGTTCGGCGTCGGGCACGCAGGCCCAGGCCGCGCCCCAGGCCACCGCCTGCGGCGCGCTCAGCCGGTCGCCCAGCAAGGTGAGCGCCATGGCGCGCTGGCGCCCCAGGCGTCTCGGCAGCAGCCAGGTGCTGCCCATGTCGGGCACGATGCCCAGGCGCGGCACGAAGGGCAGGTACAGATAGGACGACTCGGCCATCAGCAGCACGTCGCCCGCCATCGCCAGCCCGGCGCCCGCCCCGGCGGCCGCGCCATTGACGGCGCACACCACCGGCACCGGCAGCTCGCGCAGCGCCAGCACGATGGGGTTGGTGAGCTCGGCCATGAACTCGGCCGTCCACTCGCCCAGCGACGGGTTCGCGGCCGCGGCCTGCTGCATCTCTTCCAGGTCGGCACCGACGCAGAAGGCGCGGCCGGCGGCGGTGAGCACCACCGCGCGCACCGACGTGTCGGTGTGCAAGCGGCGCAGCGTGGCCAGCAGCTCGCGCTGCAGCGGCTGGGTGATGGGGTTGGGCTTGGTCGGGTGCTGCAGCGTGAGGGTGGCGATGCCCTCGACGATCTCGCAGCGCACGAGGGGTGGCGGGTTGGTGCTCATGGCGTGGGCTCAGCGCGGCGCCATGCGGATCGCGCCGTCCACGCGGATCGCTTCGCCGTTCACATAACCGGTGGTGATCAGCATCTCGGCCACGGCGGCGAATTCCTCGGGCCGGCCCAGGCGCTTGGGGAAGGGCACGGACGCGGCCAGCGCGGCCTTCACGTTGTCGGGCGCGGCCTGCAGCAGCGGCGTGTCGAAGATGCCCGGCAGGATGGTGTTGACGCGGATGCCGTCGCCCATGAGGTCGCGCGCCACCGGCAGCGTGAGGCCGACCACGCCGGCCTTGGAGGCCGCGTAGGCCGCCTGGCCCACCTGGCCGTCCTGCGCCGCCACCGAGGCGGTGTTCACGATCGCGCCGCGCTCGCCGTCGGCCAGCGGCGCCAGGCCCAGCATGCCGGCGGCCGAGCGCGTGATGCAGCGGAAGGTGCCGATCAGGTTGATCTGGATGATCTTCTCGAAGTCGGCCAGCGGAAAGTGGCGCGGCTTGCCTGTGGCCTTGTCGAAGCTCGCGGTCTTCACCGCGTTGCCGGTGCCCGCGCAGTTGACCAGGATGCGCTCCTGCCCGTGCGCCTGGCGCGCGCGCTCGAAGCCCTGGTCCACGTCGTCCTCGCTGGTCACGTTGACGCGGCAGAACACGCCGCCGATCTCCCTGGCCAGCGCTTCACCCTGTTCCACGTTGAGGTCGAACAGCGCGACCTTCACGCCCTGCGCCGCCAGCCGGCGCGCCGTGGCGGCCCCCAGGCCCGAGGCCCCACCCGTGACCACCGCGGCGATGTCGGTTCCCAATTGCATCAGAAGCTTCCTTGTTCGTAAAAGCTGCCGCCGGCGGCGGCGAGTTGCCGCAGGCGCGGCGTCGGTTCGTACATCGGGCCGTGCGCGCGCAGCGCGTCGCAGCGGCGCACCACCTCGTCCAGGCCCAGCCAGTCGGCGTACTTGAGCGGGCCCCCGGTGTAGGCCGGGCAGCCCAGCGCGAGCTGCATCGCCATGTCGAGCTCGGCCGGCGTGGAGACCACACCCTCCTGCAAGGCATGCGCGGCCTCGACGATGAAGGGCAGCATGAGCCGGTCCACGATCTCTTCATCGCTGAAGACGCGCGGCCCGCCAGGCTGCAGCGTGGCCAGCAGGCCCGCCACCTCGGGGTCCACCTCGCGCACCGGGCGGCCGGCCTCGTCGCGGCCGTGGCGGTAGAAGCCCGCGCCGCTTTTCTGGCCCAATCGACCGCGCGCCAGCATGAGCTTGAGCGCGTCGCGCTCGATGGGCGGCATGCGCTGCGGGTAACCCGCGCCGATCACGTCGGCCACGTGGCTGCCGGTGTCGATGCCGATCACGTCCTGCAGGTGCGAGGGCCCCATGGGCCAGCCGAAGGCCACCATGGCGCGGTCGATGGCGAGGTAGTCGCCGCCGTCGGCGATCAGGCGCAGCGCCGCGCCGGTGTAGGCCATGAGCACGCGGTTGACCAGAAAGCCCGGGCCGTCCTTGACCACCACCGGCGTCTTCTTCATGGCGTGCGCATACGCCACGGCGGTGGCCACGGCGGCCTCGCTGCTGGCCTTGCCCTGCACGATCTCCACCAGCGGCATCGCCGGCACCGGGTTGAAGAAATGCATGCCGACGAAACGCTCGGGCCGCTTGAGCGCGCGCGCGATGTCGTCGATGCAGAGGCTGGAGGTGTTGCTCGCGAGCACGGTGTGCTCGCCCAGCGTGGCCTCCAGCGCCGCGAGCACCTGGCGCTTGGTGTCCAGCCGCTCGACGATGGCCTCGACCACGATGTCGGCCTCACCGAAGCCGGTCTGGCCGGTCTGGGTGGTGATGGCGCGCTGCACCGCCTGCGCGCGCTCGGGGTTCAGGCGCCGGGCCTTGACCTGGCGCGCGAGCTGGCGGTCGACCTCGGCCACGGCGGCGTCCAGCGCCTTGGGCGAGAGGTCGCTGACGCGCACCGGGATGCCGGCGCGCGCGCTGGCGAAGGCGATGCCGCCGCCCATGATGCCGGCGCCCAGCACGGCGGCCTGCTTCACCGGATGCGCGCCCTGCGTGCGGCGCTTGGCGATCTTCTTCACCACCTGCTCGCTGAGGAAACTCTGCACCAGCGCGGCGGCGGCCTGGGTGCGCGCGATGCGGGCGAAAGCCTCGCTCTCCAGCGCCAGCGCGGCGTCGCGGTCCAGCGGGGCGGCGCGCTCCATGAGGTCCAGCGCGGCCAGCGCGGCGGGCTGGTGCGCGCCGCTGGCGGCGGCCACCGACACGCGCCACTCGGCAAAACCGGCCAGTGCCTGCGCGCCGTGGTGGCCGTTGCCACTGCCGTTTCCGTTTCCGTTGGCATGGCCGTTCGTGTGCCCGTTCACCGCGCCATTGAGCGGGCGGCGCTTGCGCTGCTGCGCGGCGCGCCAGTCGATCGTGCCGTCGGCGGCCTGGCGCAGCAGGTCCAGTGCGGTGGCGCGCAGGCTCTCGCTGTCGCACACCACGTCCACCGCACCGGCCGCCAGCGCCGCCTCGGCGCCGCGCGGCTGGCCGTCGGCCACCCACTGCACCGCGGCCTGCGCGCCGGCCACGCGCGGCAGCCGCACCGTGCCGCCGAAACCGGGGAACAGGCCCAGCTTCACCTCGGGCAGGCCCACCTGGGCGCGGTGCGACATGGCGCGAAGCGCGCAGGTCAGCACGAACTCGAAACCGCCGCCCAGCGCGTAGCCGTCCACCGCCACCACCGTGGGCAGCGCCAGGTCTTCCAGCGCCACGAAGGCCTCGTTGGAGGCGCGCACGTCCTCCACCAGGTCGGCGTGCGGCAGCTTGAACTTCTCGCCGAACTCGGTGATGTCGGCACCGACGATGAACACGTCCTTGGCGCTGGTGGCCAGCACACCGCGCACGCCAGGCGTGGCGGCGATGGCGGCCACCGCCTCCTTGAGCTCGGCCACGGTGCGCGCGTCGAACTTGTTGATGGGCTCCCCGGTGCGGTCGAAGCAGAGCTCCACGAAGCCCCCCCCGATTTCACCGACCCGAACATTCCTGCCTTGGTACATCTGTCTCTCACCCGCCCGGGAAATCCGGGCATGGCGCCAGTGTCTGGAGATGCCCCCGGGCCTGCATCGTCTTAACCGACGAATCCGCCTGCCAGCCCCCATTTCGTCGCTTTGGACGACGTTGTTCCGGGCCCGGTTCAGAACAATGCCGGACAGTGCCGGAACCCTCCGGCGAACCCCAAGGAATTTCACCCATGAGCGACGCATACATCGTTGCTGCCCTGCGCACCGCGGGCGGCCGCCGCAACGGCCGTCTGGCCGGCTGGCACCCCGTGGACCTGGCCGCCCAGCTGCTCGACGGCCTGCTGGACCGCACCGGCATCGACCCCGGGGCGGTGGAGGACGTGATCATGGGCTGCGTGTCGCAGGTCGGCGAGCAGTCCACCAACGTGGCGCGCAACGCCGTGCTGGCCTCGCGCCTGCCCGAATCGGTGCCCGGCACCTCGATCGACCGCCAGTGCGGTTCCTCGCAGCAGGCGCTGCACTTCGCGGCCCAGGCCGTGATGTCGGGCACGCAGGACGTGGTGATCGCCGCCGGCGTGGAGAGCATGACGCGCGTGCCCATGTTCAGCCCCAACCAGGGCGGCGCCTACCAGGCCGGGCGGTTGCGCGAGCGCTACCCGCGCGATTTCAGCCAGTTCAGCGGCGCCGAGGAGATCGCGCAGAAATACGGCCTGGACAAGCAGGCGCTGGACCAGTACGCGCTGCTGAGCCACCAGCGCGCCATCGCGGCCAGCCGCTCGGGCGCCTTCGGCGCCGAGGTGCTGCCGATCCCGGTGCGCCGCGCCGATGGCAGCGGCGGCGAAGAGCTGCACACGCAGGACGAGGGCATCCGCTTCGAGGCCACGCTGGAGTCCATCGCCGGCGTGAAGCTGCTGCGCGAAGGCGGCGTCATCACCGCCGCCAACGCCAGCCAGATCTGCGACGGCGCCAGCGGCGTCATGGTGGTCAGCGAGCGCGCGCTCAAGGCGCACGGCCTGACACCCCTGGCGCGCGTGCACCACATGAGCGTCATCGGCCACGACCCGGTGGTGATGCTCGAAGCGCCGCTGCCCGCCACCCAGCAGGCCCTGAAGAAGGCCGGCCTGGGCATCAACGACATCGGCCTGTACGAGGTCAACGAAGCCTTCGCCCCGGTGCCGCTGGCCTGGCTGCAGGCCCTGGGCGCCGACCCAGAGCGCCTGAACATCAACGGCGGCGCCATCGCGCTGGGCCACCCGCTGGGCGCCTCGGGCACCAAGCTGATGGCCACCCTGGTGCACGCCCTGCACGCGCGCGGCCAGCGCTACGGCCTGCAGACGATGTGCGAAGGCGGCGGCATGGCCAACGTCACGATCGTGGAAAGGCTCTGACGATGCCGGGTCCGCTGCAAGGCCTGCGGGTCATCGAGATGGCGGGCCTGGGCCCGGGGCCGTTCTGCGGCATGCTGCTGGCCGACCTGGGCGCGGAGGTGGTGCGCATCGACCGCCCGCCCGCGCCTGGCGCCCCGGCGCTGGAACCGCGCTTCGACGTCACCGCGCGCGGCAAGCGCTCGCTGGTGCTGGACCTGCGCGCCGAGGGCGCGGTGGAGACCGTGCTGCAGCTCGTGGCCAAGGCCGACGTGCTGATCGAGGGCTTTCGCCCCGGCGTGATGGAGCGCCTGGGCCTGGGGCCGGACGTGTGCCTGGCGCGCAACCCGCGACTGGTGTTCAGCCGCATGACCGGCTGGGGCCAGCACGGCCCGCTGGCCAAGGCCGCCGGCCACGACCTCAACTACCTCGCCCTCACCGGCGTGCTGCACGCCACCGGCCGCGCCGACACGCCGCCCGCGCCGCCGCTCAACATCGGCGCCGACTACGGCGGCGGTGCCATGTTCCTGGCGCTGGGCGTCCTGGCCGCGCTGCAGGAGCGCCAGCAATCGGGCCGGGGCCAGGTGGTGGACGCCGCCATGACCGACGGCGCCGCCCTGCTCGCGGCCATCTTCCACGGCCTCAAAGCCGCCGGCCAGTGGAGCAATGCGCGCGAAGCCAACCTGCTCGACGGCGGCGCGCACTTCTACGACTGCTACGCCTGCGCCGACGGGAAGTTCGTGTCGGTGGGCGCGATCGAACCCCAGTTCTACGCGCTGCTGCTGCAGCGCTGCGGCGTGACCGACCCGGCTTTCGACGCCCAGATGGATGCGGCGCGCTGGCCCGAGCTCAAGGCCAAGTTCGCCGCCCTGTTCCTCACAAAGACCCGCGCGGCCTGGTGCGAGCTGCTCGAAGGCAGCGACGCCTGTTTCGCGCCCGTGCTCGACTGGGACGAGGCCGCGCAGCACCCGCACAACGTGGCGCGGGAAACCTTCATCGAGCTCGACGGCGTGACCCAGCCGGCCCCCGCGCCGCGCTTCGACCGCACGCCCGCCGCGCGCCCGTTGGCCCCCCGGCCTGTGGGCGCCGATGGCGAGGCGATTTTGCGCGAGTGGGGTGTGGCGCCCTAGGGGGTGAACACCGTCGCGCCCGAGGTGCGGCGCGCCTGCAGGTCTTCGTGGGCCTGCACCGCCTCGCTCAAGGGGCGCACGGCGCCGATGCGCGGGCGCACCAGACCGTCGCGCAGCGCCTGGAACAGCTCGGCGCAGGCCACGGCGCGCTGTTCGGGCGTGCCGACGAAATCGGGCATCACCGGGCGCGTGAGGAACAGCGAACCCTTGCGGCCGAGCAGGTTGATCTCCAGCGGGTCGATGGTGCCCGAGGACTGGCCGAACACCACCAGGGTGCCGCGCGGGCGCAGGCAGTCGAGCGAGGCCGCGAACGTGTCGCGGCCCACCGAGTCGTAGACCACGCCGAGCTTGCGCCCTTCGGTGAGTTCGAGCACGCGCGGCGCGATCGCCTCGCGCGCGGTGACGATGACGTGCGCGCAACCGTTCTCGCGCGCGATGGCGGCCTTGTCGTCGCTGGACACGGTGCCGATCACCCGCGCGCCCAGGCCGCTGGCCCACTGCGCGAGCAGGCTGCCCACGCCACCGGCGGCCGCGTGCAGCAGGATCGTCTCGCCCGGTTGCACCGGGTAGACCTCGCGGATCAGGAAGCGCGCCGTCATGCCCTGCAGCAGCACGGCGGCGGCCGTGGTGTCGTCGATGTCGTCGGGCAGCTTCACCAGCGCCTCGGCCTCGATCACCCGCGCCTGCGCGTAGGCACCGGTGCTGCCGGCATAGGCCACGCGCTCGCCCACGCGCACCGCCGTCACGCCTTCGCCGACGGCCTCCACCACGCCGGCCGCCTCGGCGCCGGGCACGAAGGGCAGGGGCATGGGGTAGAGGCCGCTGCGGAAGTAGGTGTCGAGGAAGTTCAGGCCCACGGCGGTGTGGCGCACCAGGGCCTGGCCGGGGCCGGGCGGCGCCAGCGCCACCGACTCCCATTGCATCGCCTCGGGGCCGCCGGTGCGGTGCACCTGCTGGGCCATCACGTGGGTGGCGTTCATGGCTGCACCAGCGCGTCGCGGTTCACCTCGGCCACGCGCGTGAGGCCGGCCAGCGCCAGCGCGGTGGCGAGCTCGCACCGGTAGGTGGCCAGCAGGCCTGCCACGCCAGCCTCGCCGCGCGCGGCCAGGGCCCAGATCCAGGGCCGGCCGATCAGGCAGGCGCGCGCGCCCAATGCGAGCGCGCGCACCACGTCGATGCCGTTGCGCACGCCGCCGTCGAGCAGCACCTCGGCGTCGCCGCCGACCGCCTGCACCACCGAGGGCAGGGTGGCGATGGTGGAGCTCACGCCGTCGAGCTGGCGCCCGCCGTGGTTGGAGACCACCAGCGCCTGCGCGCCGGCCTTCACGGCCTGCACCGCGTCCTGCGCGTCGAGAATGCCCTTGATCACCAGCGGCCCGCCCCATTCGGCGCGGATCCAGTCCACGTCGGCCCAGCTCACGCCGGGTTCCCAGTTGGCGCTGGTGTACTGGTAGAAGTCGCTGAGCCGGCGCGCGTTGGGCACGGCGGAGACGAGGTTGCCGAACAGGTGCGGGCGGCCTTGCACGCCGACGTCCCACAGCCAGCCCCAGCGGCGTGCGAAGTCGGCCGCCACGCGCGCGCGGCCGCCCCAGCCCAGGCCGCCGGTCATGCCGGTCTGCACGTCGCGGTGGCGCAGGCCGGCCACGGCCAGGTCGACTGTGAGCACGAGGGCGCGGCAGCCCGCGGCCTTGGCGCGGCCGATGAGTTCGCGGGTGTAGCCGCGGTCGCGCGTGATGTAGAGCTGGAACCAGAACGGGCGAACCGATGCGGCGGCCATTTCTTCGATCGAGCACACCGAGACGGTGCTGAGGCAGAGCTGGGTGTCGGCGGCCTGGGCGGCGCGCAAGGCCTGCAGTTCACCCCGGCGGCGCATGAGGCCGGCCAGGCCGACCGGACCCAGAGCGATCGGCAGGGCCCAGCGTTCGCCGAGCACGGTGGTGGAGAGGTCGATGTCGCCAACCGGGCGCATGACGCGTTGGCGCAAACGAAGTTCGGTGAAGTCCCTTCGGTTGGCCGCGACGGTTTCTTCACCGAAGGAGCCGCCGTCGATGAACTCGAACAGCTGACGGGGGAGGCGTTGGCGGGCCAGCTCGCGGTAGTCGTTCACCACGGAAGGCTTCAGGGATTGAGGCATTGCTTTTCTCGTTTTTTCGCTCGGAGGCTTCTTCTCTGCTGCAGCGCCCGGGGTGGCCGACTCCGCGAATGTCCCCCGGCGGCTGGTGCCGCCTCCTCCTTTACTTCGCTGCGTCGGTCACCCCAGGCACTGCAGCACGCCCACACCGTGACAGACCCACGTTGGCGTGCCTGCATGCCGTTGGCTCGGGGCGGTCGGGCGCTCTGCGCAGCGGGGTAAAGGAGGAGACCCGGCGAAGCCGGGTCGGGGGACACCCGCGGAGCAGAGCGCCCGGCCGCCCCGGGCCCGCGAGGTAGACAACAGAAGATTCAGTTCTGCCCGATCAAGTCCCCGAAGAGCTCCCAGGTCTTCCCGTTGAACCGCATCATCCGCTGCGCCTCCACGCCGAAATAATCGTTCGGCCCGGTCTTGATCTTGATGCCCGGCAGCAACATCGGCAGTTCAACGTCAAGATTCGCCGCCTGCTTCATGATGTTCTCGCGCGACAAATCTTCGCCGCACTGCTTGAGCGTCTGCACCAGCGCCTGCGCCATCGTGTAACCGTACACATTGAGCTGATCGCCCGTGCTGCCCGAGGGGTAGTATTTCTTCATGAACGCCAGCCAGTCCTGGAAACCCTTGTCGTTCGCCCACTGCGGATCGTTCGGGTCCTTCAGGTAATACGACGTGATCAAGCCCGTCGCCTTCTCCAGCCCCGCCGGCTCCAGCACCCCCGACACCGAGGTCGCCGTGGCCGTCAGAATGAACGTCGGCTTCCAGCCGATGTCGTACACCTTGCGGATCGTCATCGACGCCCACTTCGACACCCCGTGCACGATCAGCGTGTCCGCGCCCGAACCGCGCAGCGCCAGCACCTGCGAATCCGTGTTCGGGTCGGTCGACTCGAACGTCGCCTCCGCCACGATGTGCTTCTTCACACCGTCCGGCCCCAGCGCGTGCTTCACGCCCTCCACATAGTCCTTGCCCGCGTCGTCGTTGCCCGTCAGCAGCGCGATCTTCGCGTCCGGCTTGGTCTTCTTCAGGTACTCGATGTAGATCTTCGCCTCCGCCTGGTAGGACGGCTGCAGCACGATGGTCCAGGGCCAGTTCTTGTGGTCACCGAAGGTGGACGCGCCCGCCGCCGTGAACAACTGCGGGATCTTGCGCTCGTTGAGGTACTTGCGCACCGCCACGTTGGGCGCCGTGCCCAGGATGTTGAAGATGAAAGCCACCTCGTCGCGCTCCACCAGGCGGCGCACCTGCTCCACCGTCTTGGGCGGGCTGTAGCCGTCGTCCTGCACCACCAGGTTGAGCTTGCGCCCGTTCACACCGCCCTGCTCGTTGAGCATCTTGAAGTAAGCCGTCTGCACGCGGCCGATGGTGCCGTAGGCCGAGGCCGGTCCCGAGAGCGGGCCGGTCTGGCCGAACTTGATCTCGCTGTCGGTGATGCCCGGCGCGTACTTCTTCTGCGCGAAAGCCAGGTGGGGCAGGGCGGCAAGACCGGTGGCGGCCGTGGCCGAGACGATGAGCGTGCGACGTTTCATGGTGTCTCCGAAGATGGGGGAATGGGGTGATGACGACGGGACCGGGTGAGGCGCCGCCAGGCGCCTTCGAGCGCACCGGCAATGCCCTTCTTGAGCAGGAACACGCTGAGGATCATGAGCACCCCGTAGATGGCCCAGGGCGCGGACTTGGAGAGGTCCTCGGCGAAGTTGGGCACGAACTGGATGAACATGGCCCCGAACAGCGGGCCCCACCACGAAGACAGGCCACCGATGACCGCGCCCACCAGGAACAGGATGGACAGCAGCGGGTGGAAGGAGTCGGGCGCCACGAACTGCACCACGATCGCGCCCAGGCCACCGGCCACGCCGGTGAACAGGGCACTGACCGAGAAGGCGAGCGACTTGTAGAGCGAGATGTTCACGCCCATGGCCGAGGCGGCGGTGGGGTGGTCGCGGATGGCCAGCAGCGCGCGGCCGATGCGGCCCTTGAGCAGGTTGCGCCCGAGCACGAACATCACCACCGCCACGAACAGCGTGAGCAGGTACAGCCAGGCATCGGGCGTCATGGGCAGGCCGAAGGGCGCCGAGGGTTTTTCCAGCGTGATGCCCTGCACCCCGCCGGTCCAGCCCTGCAGCGACTTGTGCTTGAGGAACTGCGGCGTGGCCACCGCCAGCGCGAAGGTGGCCAGCGCGAGGTAGTGGCCCTGCAGGCGCAGCGCCGGGCGGCCGAACAGGAAGCCCACCACCATGCACACCGCACCGGCGATCGGCAGCGTGGCCCAGTAGGGCACGCCCAGGCGCGCGATCAGGATCGCCGAGGTGTAGGCCCCCAGTGCGTAGAACGCACCGTGGCCGAGCGAGATCTGGCCGCTGTAGCCGGTGAGGATGGTCAGGCCGAACAGCACGATGGCGTAGATCAACGTCATCGTGGCCTGGAACAACCGGTAGTCGGTGACCAGCAGCGGCAGCGCGCAGGCCAGCGCCAGCAGCAGCACCAGGGCGGTCCGCTCCAGGCGGCTGAGGCCACCGGCGGTCACGGGTGGGATCACCGGGGTGGTGTGGGAAGAAGGGGTGGAGGGCAGCACGCGGGCGGCCGTGTTCTCGCTGATGGCGGCCATGTCAGACCCTCCGGACCAGGGTGACGCCGAAAAGGCCGGCGGGTTTGAAGGTCATGACGGCCACGATGATCACCAGCGCCAGGGTGAGCTTCATGTCGTCGCCGATCACGTAGGTGCCGAGCAGGTTCTCGATCACCCCGAGCAGGAAACCACCGAGCACCGCGCCCCAGGGGTTGTCGATGCCACCCACCAGCGCGGCGGCGAAACCGTAGAGCACGGCCGCGCCCAACATGTTGGGCTCCAGGAAGAGCACGTGCGCCACCATCATCCCGGCCACTGCGCCGATCGCCGCCGCCAGGCCCCAGCCCAGGCCGAGCATGAGGTCCACGCGGATGCCCACGAGCCGGCTCGAGGCCGGGTTCTGCGCCGCCGCGCGCATCGCCAGGCCCAGCGAGGTGAAGCGGAAGAACAGGTACAGGCCCACCACCACCAGCAGGGTGATGCCGATGGAGCCGACCTGGTGCGCGGTCGCGTAGCCGCCGAGGATGCGCACGTCGGGGAAGGGGCTGGGGAAGGGCCGCACGTCGTAGGTCCAGATCCAGCCGGCCACGCTGTTGAAGATCAGCAGCATGCCGATGAACAGCACCACCAGCGGCAGGTGCGACTTGGTGTGCGCCGCCACCGGGCGGATGACGAAGCGCTCCACCGCCATGCCGAGCACGAAGGACAGCACGAGCGTGATGGCGAAGGCGCTCCAGAAACCGAGGCCCGACTGCATCAGCGCCCAGGCGATGAAGGTCGAGAACATCGCCATCTCGCCCTGCGCGAAATTGAGCAGCTGCGTGGAGCGGTGGATCATGACCAGGGCCACGGCGATGCTGGCGTAGATGCCGCCATTGGCCAGGCCGGCCACGAACTGGTGAATAAAGTTGTCCATTCAATTGCTCCCTTGCGCAGCAGCCACCGTGCTGCGCCTGCGACCATCGAACCAAGGGGCACCGCGGAACCGGCTTTGCCGGGCCGCCAGTGCCGCCCCCTGGAGGGGGGAAGCGCCGAAGGCGCTGCGGGGGTGTTTCATGTCAAGTTCCCAGGTAGGCGCGGCGCACCGAGTCGTTCTGCTTGATCTCGTCGGAAGGGCCCGAGAGCACGATGCGGCCGGTCTCCAGCAGGTAGGCGTGGTCGGCCAGGTCCAGCGCGAGGTTGGCGTTCTGCTCCACCAGCAGCAGGCTCACCTTCTGCTGCGTGTTGATGCGGCGCATGATCGCGAAGATCTCCTTCACCACCAGCGGCGCCAGGCCGAAGGAGGGTTCGTCGAGCAGCAGCAGGCGCGGGCGCAGCATCAGTGCGCGGCTGATGGCCAGCATCTGCTGCTCGCCGCCCGAGAGCGTGCCGGCCTGCTGGTGGCGGCGCTCGGCCAGCTTGGGGAAGTAGCCGTAGACCAGCTCGAAGTCCTGCGCGATGCCGGCGCGGTCGCTGCGGGTGTAGGCACCCAGGCGCAGGTTCTCTTCCACCGTGAGGTCGGTGAAGGTGCCGCGCCCGTCGGGCACGTGGGCCACACCCAGGCGGGTGATCTGCTCGGTCTTTCGGTGGTCGATGCGCTCGCCTTCGAGCCGCACCTCGCCCTGGCGCGTGCACATGCCGCAGATGGCGCGCAGCGTGGTGGTCTTGCCCGCGCCGTTGGCGCCGAGGATGGCGGTGATGCCGCCGCGTTGCAGCGTGAAGCTCAGGCCATGCAGCACCGAGGTGCTGCCGTAGGCGGCGTTCAGGTTCTTCACCTCGAGCAGAAGGTCGCTCATGCGGGGGCTCCCAGGTAGGCGGCGATCACGTCCTCGTTCTGCTGCACCTCGGCCGGCGAGCCTTCGGCGATCTTGCGGCCGAAGTTCAGCGCGACCACTTTGTCCGACAGCGCCATCACCAGGCCCATGTGGTGCTCCACCAGCAGCACGGTGATGCCGCGCTCGTCGCGGATGCGGCGGATCAGCACCTGCAGGCCGTGCAGCTCTTCGTGGTTCAGGCCGGCGGCGGGCTCGTCCAGCAGCAGGAGCTTGGGCCGGGCCATGAGGGCGCGCGCCAGTTCCACGCGCTTGCGGTAGCCGAAGGGCAGGTCGGCCACGATGGCCTGGCCGTAGCCTTGCAGGCCCACCAGTTGCGCCGCTTCGCGCGCGCCGTCGCGCAGCTGGCGTTCTTCGGTTCGCACCAGCGGCAGGTTCAGCGCGTTGGCCGCGAAGCCGCCGCGCGTCTGCGAGTGGCCGCCGAGCATGATGTTCTCGTCCACCGTGAGCGTGTCGAACAGGGCCACGTTCTGGAAGGTGCGGCCGATGCCGGCGGTGGCGATCTGGTGCACATCCATCGCGAGCAGGTCCGCGCCATCGATGTGGATCGAACCCGAGGCCGGCTGGTAGAGGCGGCTGAGGCAGTTGAACAGCGTGGTCTTGCCCGCGCCGTTGGGGCCGATGAGGCCGCAGATGCTGCCGTGCGGCACTTCGAAAGACACGCCCTCCAGGGCCACGATGCCGCCGAAGCGCACACCGAGGTTGGAGATCCGCAGGAGGACCGGTTTGCTTGTCATGTCTCCGCTTTCCGAGTTTGAAAGCCAGTCTAGAAGTGCGCCTCTGTCCCGACCTCGTCGGAAGCGACGAAACCGATGAGACCTAGGGTTCTTGCTGAGCGTCGAGGCGCTCGAAGGCGGCGAGCCGCGAGATGTCGCGCACCGCACCGGTGGAGGCCGAGGTGGCCAACGCACCGTAGATGCGCAGCGCGGTGCTCACCTCGCGCTCGCGCGGTGCGGGCTTCCACGCGGCGGCGCCGCGCGCCTGCATGCGCTGGCGGCGCGCGGCGAGTTCCTCGTCGGAGATCGCGAGCTCGATGCGGCGCGCCGCGAGGTCGATCACGATGGGGTCGCCGTCTTCCACCAGCGCGATGGCGCCGCCCGAGGCGGCCTCGGGCGAGACGTGCGCGATCGCCAGGCCCGAGTTGGCGCCGGAGAAACGGCCGTCGGTGATGAGCGCGCAGCTGGTGTGCAGGCCCATGGAGTGGAACACCACGGCGGGCTTGGACATCTCCTGCATGCCCGGCCCGCCGCGCGGTCCTTCGTAGCGCACCACCATGGCGTGACCGGGTTTCACGCTGCCGTTCTCGATCGCGTCGCGCACGCTGATCTCGCTGTCGAACACGATGGCCGTGCCCTTGAACTGGTGCATGTCGGGGTGCACGGCCGCAGTCTTGATCACGCAGCCTTCGGGCGCGAGGTTGCCGCGCAGCACGGCCAGCCCGCCGGTGGCCGAGTAGGCCGAGGCGCCCTCGCGGATGCAGCCCTTCTGGCGGTCCACGTCCAGCGTGTCGTAGCGCTTGCTCTGCGAGAAGGCTTCGGTGGTGCGCACGCCGCCGGGCGCGGCGCGGTAGAAGCGCTGCACCTCGGGGTCTTGGCTGCGGCGCACGTCCCAGCGCGCCAGCGCATCGGCCAGCGAGGGCGCGTGCACGCAGCCGGCGCGGGTGTCGAGCAGGCCCAGGCGGTCGAGCTCGCCCAGGATGCCGTAGACGCCGCCAGCGCGGTGCACGTCTTCCATGAAGTAGTCGGGCGTGGACGGCGAGACCTTGCACAGGTGCGGCGTGTCGCGCGAAAGGCGGTCGATGTCTTCGAGCGTGAAGTCCACCTCGCCCTCGTGCGCGGCGGCCAGCAGGTGCAGGATGGTGTTGGTGGACGCGCCCATGGCGATGTCCATGCGCATGGCGTTCTCGAACGCGGTGCGGTTGGCGATGGCGCGCGGCAGCACGCTCACATCGCCCTGCCCATAGCGGCGGTGGCACAGCTCGGTGACGAGCCGGCCAGCCTGGCGGAACAGGCCTTCGCGGTCGGCGTGCGTGGCCAGCAGCGAGCCGTTGCCCGGCAGCGCCAGGCCCAGTGCCTCGGTCAGGCAATTCATGGAGTTGGCGGTGAACATGCCCGAGCACGAGCCGCAGGTGGGGCAGGCGCTGTGCTCGTAGCCCTTGGCGTCGGCCAGGCTGGTGCCCGGGCGCGCGATCGCCACATAGGACTCGACCACGCTCACGCGCTCGGTGCGGGTGGCGTGCTGCATGCGCCCGGCCTCCATCGGCCCGCCCGAGATGAAGACCACCGGGATGTTCAGCCGCATCGCGGCCATCAGCATGCCGGGCGTGATCTTGTCGCAGTTGGAGATGCACACCAGCGCGTCGGCGCGGTGGGCGTTGACCATGTACTCGATGGCGTCGGCGATCAGCTCGCGCGAGGGCAGCGAGTACAGCATGCCGTCGTGCCCGGCGGCGATGCCGTCGTCCACCGCGATGGTGTTGAACTCGCGCGCCACGCCGCCGGCGGCGGTGATCTCCTCGGCCACCAGCTTGCCCAGGTCGCGCAGGTGCACGTGGCCGGGCACGAACTGGGTGAAGGAGTTGGCCACCGCGATGATGGGTTTGCCGAAGTCACCGTCGGTCATGCCGGTGGCGCGCCAGAGCGAGCGAGCGGCGGCGGCCGAGGGACCCGGGGCGGTGGTGACGAGCGCGGAGCGGTAAGGGGTTTTCATGCGGCGGCGCGGGGGTCGACCCGGTCGTTGAGGGCATTGCCGGCCAGACGGGCCTGCACGTTGGCCACCACGTGGCGGGCGAGTCGGTCGTTGTAGCGGGCGGGCGCGGCGCCGCCCAGGTGCGGCGAGACGATCACGTTGGGCATGCCCCACAGCGGGTGGCCGTCGGGCAGGGGTTCGGGCTCGGTCACGTCGAGCGCGGCGCCGGCCACGGTGCCGGCGCGCAGCGCGCGCACCAGCGCGGGCGTGTCGATCACCGTGCCCCGGCCCACGTTGACGATGATGGCGTGCGGTGGGCAGGCGGCCAGCTCGTGCTCGCCGATCAGGCCGTCGGTGGTGGGCGAGCCGGGTGCGGCACACACCACGAAGTCGGCGCGCGCCAGGGCCTCGTGCAGGCGGCTCACGGGCAGCACCTCGTCGGCGTCGGGGTGGGGGCGGCCGCCGCGCGTGACGCCGGTGATGTGCATGCCGAAGGCGCGCGCGCGGCGCGCGAGTTCGCCACCGATGCTGCCCATGCCCACGATCACCAGGCGCGCATCGAACAGCATCAGCATGTCCTGGCGAATGGAGTTGTCCCAGCGGCCCGTGGCCTGCGCGGCGAGCACGCGCGGCACGCGGCGCGCCACGGCCAGCAGGAGGCCCATGGCGTGTTCGGCCACCATGGGCGACCACACCGAGCCGGCGTTGGTCACCTGCACGCGCTCGGGCACGCCGTGCACCACCAGGGTTTCGTAGCCGGCCGAGAGCGTCTGCAGCCACTGGCAGGGCGAGCCGGGCTGCTGCAGCGCGGCGGCCAGCGCGGGCGTGTAGTCGGACGCGGGCAGCACCATGCCGTCGGCCTCGGCCGCCGCCTCGGGCAGCTCGTTGGCGGCCACCCAGCGCACGCGCACGCCAGGCAGGGGCTGCAGCAGCTGTTCGAACACGGGGCGGGCCACGGGGGTGCAGATGGCAAGGCGCAGGCTCATGACAGGATCCGGTGGGGGTTGAGGATGTTGCGGGGGTCGAGCGTCGCCTTGAGCGAGCGCATGACGGCGATCTCGGCGGGGCTGCGCGACTGCCCCAGGTACTCGCGCTTGAGCCAGCCGATGCCGTGCTCGGCCGACACCGATCCCCGGTAGCGGCCGACCACGCCGTAGACGGCCTGCTCGATGGCGTCGAAGGCCTCCGGCCGGTCCGGCGGCTGGTGCACCGCGAGGTGCAGGTTGCCGTCGGCCATGTGGCCGAACACCAGCAGGTCGCAGCGCGGGTCCACCGCCTGCGCGGCGGCCTGCACCTCGGCCACGAAGCTGTCCATGCGCGAGATCGGCACGCTCACGTCGAAGGGCACGATGGGGTCGAGCAGGCGCGAGGTCTCGATGGCCAGGTCGCGCACGCGCCAGAGTTCCTCGATCTCGGCGCCCGACTTGGCCAGCACCGCGTCGGCCACGGTGCCCTGCTCGATGGCGCTGCCCAGCATCTGCTCCACCCGGGCCTGCAGGGTCTGGGCGTCGGTGCCCGAGGCCTCGATGAGCACGTGGAAGGCGTTGCCCGGCGCGATCGGCGCGGGGCGCCCGAGCAGGGTGACGGCGCGGTCGTAGTAACTCGCCCACATCACCTCGAAGGAGGTGAGCTCGCCCGCCAGGCCGGCGCGCGCGTGGCGCAACAGGGCCTTGACGCGCGCGAAGTCGGCCACGGCGCACAGCGCCACGGTGCGGTCGGCCGGCTGCGGGAACAGGCGCAGCACCGCGCGCGTGATCACGCCGAGCACGCCCTCGCTGCCGATGAACAGGTGCTTGAGGTCGGGCCCGGTGTTGTTCTTCAGCAGGGGTTTGAGGCCGTCGAGCACGGTGCCGTCGGCCAGCACCACTTCCAGGCCCAGCACCATCTCGCGCGCCATGCCGTAGCGCAGCACGCGGTTGCCGCCGGCGTTGGTGGCGATGTTGCCGCCCAGGGTGCAGCTGCCGCGCCCGCCCAGGTCGAGCGGGAACATCAGGCCGGCCGGTGCCACGCGCTCCTGCAGCGTCTGCAGGATCACGCCGGCCTGCACCGTGGCGGTGCCGGCGTCGGCGTCGATGTCCTCGATCGCATTCATGCGCTCGGTGGACAGCACGATCTCGCCCGCGCGCGGCAACTGCCCGAGCGCCAGGCCGGTGCGCCCGCCCTGGGTGATGACCGGCACGCCCTGGGCATGGCACAGCGCCAGCGCGGCGCTGAGTTCGGCCGTGTCGGCGGGCCGGATCACGGCCAGCGGCGCTTCGCCCCGGTTGCCCAGCACGTCGACGAGGTAACGCTCCTCGATCGCGTCCGCGCCCAGGACGCCCCGGGGACCCAGCAGTTTTTGCAGGGCGGAAAGAATGCTCGTTGCAGGCAAGGGCGCTCCTCGAAATGGTGCGCCAGTCTAGAAAGCGCACCCGGGCCGGCCATCGTCCGAAGCGACGATCCGCAACCCCGGGAACACCCTGATGCCGCGCGGTGCGCGCCAGGGTCGTCGGGCCATTTCGTCGGTTCCGACGATGGGTGCCACCGGCCCCCTACCTACACTGGCCTCACACCAAGAAACCCCATGGAGACATTCCCATTGCTGCCACCGCTCCCCCTCTTGCCCCACCGGATGTGCCGGTGATGCGCGACGACTCCCCCCAACCCGGTGCGCTGGCGGGCGCGGGCCGCGCCGTGGTGCGCACGCTCGAAGTGCTGCTGGTGGTGTGCCTGCTCACCATGATCGCCATGGTGTTCGGCAACGTGGTGCTGCGCTACGGCTTCGACGGCGGCCTGGTGCTCTCCGAAGAACTCTCGCGCTTCGCCTTCGTGTGGATGACCTTCGTGGGCGCCATCCTGGCGGCGCGCGAAGGCATGCACGTGGGTGTGGACGCGCTGCTCGTGGCCCTGCCCGACTGGGCACACCGCGCCTGCCTGGTGCTGGCCGAGGTGCTGGTGATCGCCTGCTGCGCGGTCTTCGTCTGGGGCACCTGGCGCCAGCACGAGGTGAATGCCAGCACGGTGGCGGCGGTCTCGGGCCTGCCGATGATCTGGGTCTTCGGCGTCGGCTACGTCACGGGCGGCGGCATCGCCTTCATCAGCCTGCAGCGCATCGTGCACATCCTGCGCGGCGGTTCGCTGGAGCGCGAGATCGCGCCGGAGGGCCTGGAATGACCTTCACCATCTTTCTCGGCGCCCTGGGCGGCGCCATGGCGATCGGCATGCCGATCGCCTTCGCCCTGCTGGTCACCGGCGCGGCGCTGATGATCTTCAGCGGCGAGTTCGACGCCACCCTGCTGTCGCAGAAGATCGTCGAAGGCGCCGACAGCTTCCCGCTGCTGGCCATCCCCTTCTTCATGCTGGCCGGCGAACTGATGAACGCCGGCGGCATCTCCAAGCGCATCGTGGACTTCGCGCTGGCCTGGATCGGCCACATCCGTGGCGGCCTGGGCATCGTGGCGATCGCCGCGGCGGTGATCATGGCCGCCATCTCGGGCTCGGCCGCCGCCGACGCCGCCGCGCTCACCGCCATGCTGATCCCGATGATGCGCAAGGCCGGCTACGACGTGGCGCGCTCGGGCGGCCTGATCGCCGCTGGCAGCGTGATCGCGCCGGTGCTGCCGCCCTCCATCGCGCTGATCGTCTTCGGCGTGATCGCCAACGTCTCGATCGGCAAGCTGTTCATGGCCGCCATCGTGCCCGGCCTGCTGATGGGCGTGGCCCTGCTGGGCACCTGGCTGTGGATCTCGCGCAAGGAGCCCGGCCGCATGCAGCCGCGCACCCCGATGCCCGAGCGCCTGCGCATCACGGCCCGCGCCACCTGGGCGCTGATCATGCCGCTCGGCATCGTGGGCGGCATGAAGCTGGGTGTGTTCACGCCCACCGAGGCCGCCGTGGTGGCGGCGGTCTATGCCTTCATCGTCGGCATGTTCGTCTACCGCGAGCTGACCTGGCGCATGCTCTACCCGCTGCTGCTGTCCTCGGCCAAGGCCTCGGCCGCCGTGGTGTTCCTGATCGCCACCGCGCTGGTCTCGGCCTGGCTGATCACGGTCTCGGAAATCCCGCAGCAGGTCAGCGACATGCTGCAGCCGCTGATCGCCAACCCCACGCTGCTGATGTTCGCCATGATGGCGCTGGTGATCGTGGTCGGCACCGCGCTGGACTTCTCGCCCACGCTGCTGATCCTCACGCCCATCCTGATGCCCATCGTGCGCGAGGCCGGCATCGACCCGGTGTACTTCGGCGTGCTGTTCGTGATGAACAACGCCATCGGCCTGATCACCCCCCCGGTGGGCATCGTGCTCAACGTGGTGTGCAGCGGCGCACGGCTGCAGATGGGCCAGCTCATGAAGGGCCTGTGGCCGTTCCTGATCGCCGAAGTGGCCGTGCTGTTCCTGCTGGTGCTTTTCCCCTCCATCGTGCTGGTGCCGCTGCGCTGGCTGTTCTGAGCACGCCCACCCCTTTTCCCCCACCCAAAAGAGAGAGACAGACCATGACCACCCTTCTTCGCAAGACCCTGCGCCCCAGCCTGATCGCCGCCGCGGCCGCCGCCGCCGTGCTCACCACCGGCCTGGCCCAGGCCGAGTTCCAGGACCGCACGGTGCGCATCTCCATGACCGGCAGCAAGGACCATCCCGCCGGCATCGCGCTGACCAAGACCAGCGAATGCGTGGCCGCCAAGTCCGGCGGCAAGTTCAAGATGCGCCCCTTCTTCGAGGCCGTGCTCGGCCCGGAGCAGGCCAACCTCACGCAGGTGCGCAGCGGCTCGCTCGACGGCGCTGTGATCACCACCGCCGCCACCGCGCCGGCCGTGCCGCAGCTCGGCGTGTTCGACCTGCCTTTCCTGGTGAGCGACTACAAGGAAATCGACGCCCTGCTCGACGGCCCCTTCGGCGACCGCCTGGCCGGCTTCTACGGTGCCGCCGGCCTGGTGCACCTCTCGTTCTGGGAACACGGCTTCCGCAACGTGACCAACTCGCGCCGCCCCATCACCAAGCTGGAAGACCTGCAGGGCCTCAAGCTGCGCGTGATCCAGAACAAGACCTTCATCGACACCTTCACCCAGCTTGGCGCCAACCCGGTGCCCATGCCCTTCACCGAGGTGTATTCGGCGCTGGAGACCAAGGCCATCGACGGCCAGGAAAACCCGGTGGCCTTCCTGCAGACCTCCAAGCTGTACGAAGTGCAGAAGCACGTGTCCCTCACGCGCCACGTCTACAGCCCGGTGAACTTCATCTACTCCAAGACCCAGTACGACAAGCTCGGCGCCGACGAGCAGAAGGTGCTCAAGGACTGCGCGATGGAGAACCGCCTGGTCAACCGCCAGCTCGGCCGCGAGATGGAAGACAAGTCGGCCGCCTACCTGAAGACCCAGGGCGTGGCCATCACCGAACCGTCCAAGGCCGAGCTCGAGCGCATGCGCGAGAAGACCAAGGTGGTGTACGCCAACCAGACCGCCGTGCTCGGCCCCGACCTCATCAACGCCCTGAACGCCGAAGTCAAGAAGATCCGCGGTCAATAAAAGAGAACCGGCCTCGTCCCACGCCATGAACGCCCCACGCGACCTCCCCAACCCCTTCACCCTGGCCGACAAGTTCACGCGCGAGGAAGGCCCGATCTACCTCAACGGCACGCAGGCCCTGCTGCGGCTGATGCTGGATCAGCGCCGCCTCGACCAGCGCGCCGGACTCAACACCGCCGGCTTCGTGTGCGGGTACCCCGGCTCGCCGGTGGGCGGCGTGGACGGCGAGATGCAGCGCAACCAGAAGCTGCTCGACACGCACCACATCGTGCACCGCACCGGCCTCAACGAGGAGCTCGCGGCCACGGCGGCCTTCGGCACGCAGGCGCTGCACGAAACGCCCGGTGCGCGCTACGACGGCGTGTTCGCCATGTGGTTCGGCAAGGCGCCGGGCGTGGACCGCGCGGGCGACGCCTTCCACCACCACAACTTCCGCGGCGTGGGCCGCAACGGCGGCGTGCTGGTGGTGGCGGGCGACGACCCGCACGCGCGCTCGACCATCTTCCCGAGCGACTCGAACGCGGCCTTCTACAAGTTCTTCATGCCGATCCTCGCGCCGGGCAACGTGCAGGAGGTGATCGACTTCGGCCTGCACGGCTATGCGCTCTCGCGCGCCAGCGGCCTGTGGACCGGCTTCAAGTTCGTCACCGACGTGGCCGACAGCGCAGGCGTGGCCTGGGTCGGGCACGACCGCGTGCAGCCCGTGCTGCCCGAGGTGCTGTACGACGGCCAGCCGCTCAAGCCGGTGTTCCGCCCCAACGAGGCCGGCCCGCCGCTGATCGAGGCCGAGCGCCGCATCGCCAACGGCCAGCTGGAGATCGCGCGCCGCTACGCCGCGCTCAACGGCCTGAACCGCATCGTGGTGCAACCCAAGGCCCCGCGCATTGGCATCGTCACCTGGGGCAAGACCTACTACGACGTGCGCCAGGCGCTCAGCGACCTGGGCCTGCACAGCGACGAGGCGCTGGCCGAGGCCGGCGTGGGCATCCTCAAGATGGGCCTGATCTACCCGGTGGAGCCGGACATCGTGCGCGAGTTCGCGCGCGGCATGCCCGAGCTGCTGGTGGTGGAGGACAAGCGGCCCTTCCTCGAGCTGTTCCTCAAGGAGATCCTGTACGGCACGCCCGACCAGCCGCGCATCGTCGGCAAGCAGGACGAGCACGGCGCGCCCCTGTTGCCGCTGCAGGGCGAGCAGTCGGCCGACACCATTGCGCGCGCGCTGCTCAAGCGCCTGGGCCCGCTGGTGCAGACGCCGGTGGCGCAGTCGCGCGCGCTGCTGCTCAACCCGCCGGCCTTGAAGCGCGCGCCCATCATGCTGAGCACCGCGCGCACGCCGTACTTCTGCTCGGGCTGCCCGCACAACACCAGCCTGAAGGCGCCCGACGGCGCCATCGTGGGCGCGGGCATCGGCTGCCACATCATGGACCTGTGGATGGGCGAGGGCTTCGGCGTCGTCAAGGGCTACACGCAGATGGGCGGCGAGGGCGCGCAGTGGGTGGGCCTGGCGCCCTTCACCGACACGGCGCACTTCTTCCAGAACCTGGGCGACGGCACCTTCGCCCACTCGGGCAGCCTGGCGATCCGTTTCGCCGTGGCGGCCAAGACCAACGTCACCTACAAGCTGCTCTACAACTCCACCGTGGCCATGACCGGCGGCCAGGACATCCTGGGCGGCATGACGGTGCCCGACATGGTGAAGATGCTGGAGGCCGAAGGCGTGGCCCGCATCCTGATCACCACCGACGACCCCGAACAGTACCCCGGCAGCAAGGTCGGCAGCGCCGCGGTGTGGCCGCGCGAGCGCCTGATGGAAGCGCAGAAGCTGCTGGCCGGCACGCCGGGCGTGACCGTGCTGATGCACGTGCAGCAGTGCGCCACCGAAAAGCGCCGCCTGCGCAAGCGCGGCAAGATGGACTACAAGCCGCGCTCGACCATCATCAACGAGCGCGTGTGCGAAGGCTGCGGCGACTGCGGCGTGAAGTCCAACTGCCTGAGCGTGCAGCCGGTGGAAACGCCGTACGGCCGCAAGACGCAGATCCACCAGTCCTCCTGCAACCAGGACTTCTCCTGCGTGAAGGGCGACTGCCCCTCGTTCGCCACCATCGAGGCGCCTGCGCTCAAACAGAAGCTGCGCGGCGGCCAGCGCGTACCGCTGCCCACGGCGCTGGCGCTGCCCGAGCCGGTCTCGCGCGTGCCCGAAGGCGCGTTCTCGATCTGCCTCACCGGCATCGGTGGCACCGGCGTGGTGACGGTCAACCAGATCCTGGGCACAGCGGCGTTCCGCAGCGGCATGAACGTGCAGACCTACGACCACACCGGCTCCAGCCAGAAGGCCGGCCCGGTGGTCTCGCACCTGAAGGTGCTGCCGCACGGCGTGGGCGGCTCGCCCACCGTGGGCACGGCCAGCGCCGACCTGTTCCTGGTGTTCGACCCGCTGGTGGCGGTGAGCGCGAGCAACATCGCCGTGGCCTCGCCCGAGCGCACCGTGGCCATCGTCTCCACCACCGCGGTGCCCACCGGCGAGATGGTGGCCAACAAGGCCAAGCACTACCCCGCGCCCGACCACCTGCGCGAGACGCTGGACAAGGTGACGCGCGCCGAACACAACGTCTACCTGGATGCGCAGCACGTGGCCGAGCGCCTGATGGGCGACCACATGGCGAGCAACCTGCTGCTGGTGGGCGCGGCCTACCAGGCCGGCGCGCTGCCGATCCCGGCCGAGGCGATCGAGGACGCGATCCGCCTGAACGGCACCTCGGTGGAGATGAACATCGAGGCCTTCCGCTGGGGCCGCCTGCTGGTGGGCGACCCGGCCAAGGTGGAGCAGGCCATGCAGCAGAACCGCGCCCCCGCGCCGGCGGCGGCCGAGCTCTCGCCCGCCGCGCGCGCGCTGGTGGACAGCGTGCCCGGCCAGGACGCCGCGCTGCGCGCCGTGCTGGAACTGCGCGTGCCCGAACTCATCGCCTTCCAGAACGCGGCCTACGCCGAGCGCTACACGCGCCAGGTGGCCGCCGTGTGGCGCGCCGAATCGGCGCTGCCGGGCGGGCGCAGCGCGCTGACGGTCGCGGTGGCGAAGAACCTCTACAAGCTCATGGCCTACAAGGACGAGTACGAGGTGGCGCGCCTGCTGCTGGACGATGCCGAGCGCGCGCGCCTCACGCGCACCTTCGGCGAGAACCCGCGCATCACCTGGCACCTGCACCCCACCTTCCTGCGCAGCCTGGGCTTCAACCAGAAAGTGAAGTTCGGCCCCTGGTTCGCGCCGGCGCTCAAGCTGCTGCGCGCGGCCAAGGGCATCCGGGGCACCGCGCTGGACGTGTTCGCGCGCACCGAGGTGCGCCGCCTGGAGCGCCAGCTGCTCGAGCACTACGAGGCGCTGCTGGCCCAGCTGGTGGAGGCGCTCAACGCCGGCAACCACGAGCAGGCCGCGCGCATCGCCGCGCTGCCCGACATGGTGCGCGGCTACGAACACGTGAAGGTGGGCAACGCGCGCCAGTACGCGCAGGCCATGAACCGCGAAACCGCCGCCATGGGCCTGGCCCTGCCGCTCGCGCTGGCATGAAGATCACGCGGGTCGACGTCCAGACCGTGCTCATTCCCCGGGTGATCCCGAGGAACTACGAGACCGACGGGACATGGGACCTGCCCGCGGTGATCGCGCGCGTGCACACCGACGCGGGCATCGAGGGCATCGGCCACGCGATCACGCTCATGCCCGAGCACACGCGCTCGCTGGCCACGCTGATGGAAGAGCTCGGCGGCCTGCTGATCGGCATGGACCCGAGGCGGCCCGAGGCGATCAGCGCGCGCATGATGTACGCCGCCAACTGGATCGGGCCAGGCGGCCTGCTCAACATCGCCGCCAGCGCACTCGACGTGGCGGCCTGGGACATCCTCGGCAAGGACGCCGGCCAACCGCTGTGGCGGCTGCTGGGCGGCCACAGCGACCGCGTGCGCGTGTACGAAAGCGGCGGCCTCATCTCACCCGACATCGACACGCTGCAGCGCGCCGCCGAGGCCAACCTGAAAGCCGGCTACCGCGCAATGAAGATGCGCCCGGGCCTGCAGCGCCACGCGCGCCTGCCCCAACTGGTGGAACACGTGAAGGCGATCCGCGACGTGATCGGCCCCGACGTGGACCTGATGCTCGACATCAACCAGACCTGGCTGCCCTCGCGCGCCATCCAGGCCGGCCGCGCGCTGGAGGGCCTGGCGCTGTTCTGGCTCGAAGACCCGGTGGCCATGCACGACATCGAAGGCCAGGCCGCCGTGGCGGCCGCGCTGGACCTGCCGGTGTGCGCGGGCGAGTACCACTACGGCATCGCTCCGCTGCGCCAGCTGCTGCAGGCGCGCGCGGTGGACGTGCTGATGGTGGACCTGATGCGCGTGGGCGGCATCACGCCCTTTCGCAAGGTGGCCGGCCTGGCCGAGGCCTTCGGCGTGCCGGTGGCCAGCCACCTGGTGCCCGAGATCTTCGCGCCGCTGATCGCGGCCATTCCCAACGGCCTGATCGTCGAAGGCATGCCCTGGAGCGCCGACCTGTTCGAGGGCACGCCGGTGCTGGAGAACGGCCAGCTGGTGCTCAGCGAACGGCCCGGCCACGGGCTGTCATTCAACGAAGCCTTCGTCGCCCGGCACCGGGCCGCCTGAGCCGGCGCAGCCGAACGGGCTTTCGATGAAGGCGTGTGGCGCCTCGACGCAGGCGCCGGCGAGGTACTCCGGGTAGACGTAGTCGTCGCCCAGCATCACCAGGTCCGCCGGCGGGCTGCGCTGCGCCTGGGGCCGATCGGCCACGGCGGTCTTCATGTAGTCCGTCCAGACCGGCAGGGCGAGGCTGCCGCCCGTGGCGTTGCCCAGGCTGCGCGCCTGGTCGAACCCCATCCACACCACCGAGGCGATGCCCGACGAATAGCCGGCGAACCAGACATCGCGGGCGTCGTTGGAGGTGCCGGTCTTGCCCGCCGTGTCCTCGCGCCCGAGCGCCTGCGCCCGCCGCGCCGTGCCCTGCCGCACCACGTCGCGCAGCAGGCTGTCCATCACGTGGGCGTTGCGCGGGGAGATCACCTGCGCGCGGGGCGACACGGCTGGCGCGTCGTAGAGCACACTGCCGCCGCGCTCGCTCACCTGCAGCACCAGGCGGGACTCGACCCGCTCGCCTTCGTTGGCGAAGACGGCATAGGCCTCGGTGAGCTGCAGCGGCGTGACCGCGCCGGCACCCAGCGCCAGCGGGAGGATGGGCGGGTTCAGCTCGGCCGCGAAGCCGAAGCGGGTGGCGAACTGCTGCACGTACCCGGGGCCGGCGGCGTCCATGAGGTTGACCGCCACCACGTTCTTCGAGCGCGCGAGCGCCCGCCGCGCCGTGATGAAGCCTTCGTACTGGTGGCCGTAGTTGCGCGGGCGCCAGGCCTTGCGCCCGCGCGCCGCGGGCGTGACCAGCCGCTGCGTGTCGTCGATGCGCGTGCCGGGGAAGTAGCCCTTTTCCAATGCGGCGGAGAACACGAAGGGCTTGAAGGTCGAGCCCGGCTGGCGCACCGCCTGCACGGCGTGGTCGAACTGGTTGCGCGCGAAATCGGAGCCCCCCACCAGCGCCAGGATGTCCCCCGACTTCGCATCGACCGACACCAGCGCGCCCTCCAGCTGCGGCCGCCGGGCCTTCTGCAGGCCGGTGCGCAAGGCACGGGCGGCGGCCTGCTGCGCCGCCACGTCGAGGGTGGTGGTCACGTCCAGGCCGCGCGAGTAGGCCTCGTCGCCGAAGCGCGCCACCATCATCTTGCGCACCTGTTCGACCGCATGGGCCGTGGCCGGGTCCGCCGGCGGCGGGCGCGGCCGCAGCGCGAGCGCCTCCGCGCGCGCCTGCTGGTGCGCCGGCTCGTCGAGGTGCCCCAGCTCGCGCATGCGTTTGAGGATGTGCTGCTGGCGAACGGTGGCGCGCTCGCGGTTGACCACCGGGTTGTAGGCCGAAGGGGCCTTGGGCAGGCCGGCCAGCATCGCGGCCTCGGCGACGCTGAGCTGGTCGAGCGTCTTGTCGAAATAGACCGACGCGGCGGCGGCAAAGCCGTAGGCCCGCTCGCCCAGGTAGATCTGGTTCATGTACAGCTCCAGGATCTTGCCCTTGCTGTAGGCCGCTTCGAGCTTGTAGGCCAGCAGGATCTCCATGATCTTGCGCCGGTAGGTCTTCTCGCGGCTCAGGAAGAAGACGCGCGCCACCTGCATGGTGATGGTGCTCGCGCCCTGGGTGTGGCCACCGGCCACGAGGTTGCCAAGCGCCGCGCGCGCGATGCCCGCGTAGTCCACCGCGCCGTGTTCGTGGAAGCGCGCGTCCTCGATGGCCAGCAAGGCGTTCTGCATCGTCTGCGGAATGCGCTCGATCGGCACGAACTGGCGCCGCTCTTCGCCGTACTCGGCGAGCAGGCTGCCGTCGCGCGCGTGGATGCGCAGCGGCAGCATGGGGTCGTAGTCGGCGAGGTGGCCGACCTCGGGCAACTGCAGCCACAGGCGGTGCAGGGCATAGGCCGCGCCGAGGGAGGCGCCGATGCACAGGCCGACGGCCAGGGCGAGAAAGAAACGGAAGGTGAAGGCCGGCCGCGAGAGGCGCATGGGCAAGGACTCAGGTGAAGGCAGGAACCGCGCGATGGCCGTTCCTGTGGGCGCCTCTCCCTCTGTCCTTTTACCTGAGAGTTTCGACTGCGTGGCAGTCTGCCCCTTCGGTGTGCCGGTGCGCGCGTGGTGCGGCCCGGCCTCTCTCCAGTCGGCGAAATGTGTCTGCGGTCCGTTGAGCCTGAGCGATCATGGGAGTTTGCGCCTTCGGCGGAGGCGCTCGACGCGCCTCGCTCTCCCGCAGAGCGTTGCAGTCTATCAGTTGGCGTTGGCCGGCGGCGCAGCGGGCGGGGGGGTGACCGCCGGCGGGTCCACCGGGTCGAGAATGCTCTTGGGCGGGTTGCGCTTCATCTCGGCCGCCAGGGTGAGCTGGTCGGGGCTCATGCATTCGTCGGCCAGCCGCGCGCCGATCTTCTGGCTCATGAGCATGGACTTGTTGCCCAGCTGCAGCCAGAGCGCGCCGCGCTTCGGGTCTTCCAGGCGGATGGCGCCGGTGCGGCTTTCCACCGGGTGCATGTAGTAGCGCGCGTTGCGCGTGTTCTTCACCTGCACGATGAAAAAGCCCTCGCGTTTGGCGGGCGTGATCTGCACGGCATTGCCGAGCTCGCAAGGGATGTCGCCGATGTACACCCGCTTGGCCACCGCGAGATCGGCTTCGGAAAGCGTCACGTTGGTGTCTTCCTCGATCGGCGTCACCTCTTCCACGGCCTTGGCCGCGGAGCGGGCCAGCGGAGGGCGCTTGGTGGGGGTGGTCTGCGCCTTGGTGGCGGCGGGCGCGGGCTTGGCCGCGGGCTTCGCCGGGGCCTGCTGGGCCTGGGCGGCGAAGGGGACGAGCGCCACGGCGCTCAGCGAAAACACGAGGGGGAGGAGCTTCATGGGGCCGTAGTCTGCACGCATGGGGGCCGGAATGGTGTTCGCAGATGTTTCGGTGTAGGGGAATGGTCTGCTTTACCCTATCGGCCGCATGAACCCAACGCACACCCCCTTTCTTGTCCGCCCGGCGACCGTGGCGGATGTCGGCGCCATGTTCCGGGTGAGGACCGCCGTGCGGGAAAACGCCCTGACCCTGGACGAACTCGCCCGGATCGGCGTCACGCCCGAAGCCATCGCCACCGCCATCCAGAACGCGCCCTGTGCCTGGGTCGCCGAAGCGGGTGGCGAAGTGGTCGGCTTCGCCATGGTGGACCTGGACACGGCCTGCCTGTTCGCGGCCTTCGTGCTGCCCGGGCATGAAGGCCGGGGCATCGGCAAGGGCCTCATTCAGACCTGTGAGGCGGCCTTGTTCGAACGCCACCCCGTCGCGTGGCTGGAAACCGCCGGGCACAGCCGCGCGGCCGGGGTGTACCGGCATCTGGGCTGGGGCGGCGAGACGGATGTAGGCGAGGGCGATGTGCGGATGGAGAAGCGGCGCTCCTCGACACAAGTCGAAGGCATCAGCCACATCACCTTCATCGTTCGCGACCTGGAGCGGATGGCGCACTTCCTGTGCTTCGGTCTGGGCGCGCGGGAGGTATACGACAGTAGCGCGAAGCATTTTTCGCTGTCGGCCGAGAAGTTCTTTGTGCTTGGGGGTGTTTGGCTGGCGGCGATGGAGGGCGAGCCGCCGACAGAACGGACCTACCGCCACCTGGCGTTCAAGGTCTCGGAAGACGCGCTGCCCGGGTTCGAGGCCCGGCTCCGCTCCATCGGCGTGGAGGTGAAGCCGCCCCGCCCGCGCGTGGAGGGCGAAGGGCTCTCGTTGTACTTCTATGATTTCGACAACCACCTCTTCGAGCTTCATACCGGCACGTTGGAGCAACGGTTGGAGCGGTATGCGAGAGGGGCCTGACGGCCAGAAGCGGGACATCGCGCGGCCCGCAACCACCTGCCCTTAGAGATGAGCCAGCAAGAAGTTCTCACCATCCTTCCTGAGCATCTCCGCGCTCGTTCGATTTCGGCCCGCGAAATCGTTCTCCCCGAGCGCGAAGCCCTAGAAGCAATCGACTTTCTCGAAGCAGAAGGAATGCAAATCCTCGGCTGGGAGGGCTGGGTCAAGACTCAAGACGGAATGGTCGGACATGGAAGCGCCCCCCAGGGAACCGTGAGCCTCGACGCCCTCTCCGTCCCGGAAGCGGCCCATCTCTGCAGGACAACCATACCCATCGAGGCTGCACAGTGGCGTCTAGAGTACCCTGACACGACAGACTCGCTTCACTTCTGCATCACTGTCCGAGTGAGGTAGATCGACCAAGCGAAGGACTGCTTCGGACGGCCGACATGCTAGCCCAGGCGAGGCAAGCTCACGAAGCGGCCTAGGCCCTTCTCCAAGCCAACCGGGCACCACATCAAGGCGCCTTCAAAGTCTTGCTGAAAAACGCCACGACCGCCGCATTGAAGCTCGCGTGAAACGCCCCCCGGTCGAAGCCCGGTGCACTGGCGCAAATCTCGGGCGCGATCGACGCCAGCGCGCTGCTGCACGGGGCCAGGAAATCGAAATGCCCGGCGTTGGAGACGACGCGATAGTCGGGCGCCTGCGGCAGCCCGAGCCGGACCACTTCGGCATAACGCGGATGCGGAAGGATGGCATCGTTCTCAGCGCGCCAGAGTTGCACGGGCACCTTGACGTTCTTGAGCCCATCCGGTGCAAAGGTGAACCCGAGCGCCGGCGCGGCCACCACGGCGGCCTTGATCCGCGCGTCCGCCGCCCTGGCCAGCGTGGACGCCGCAGGAGGGGTGACAGCGTTCCCGCTCTTTGCCAGGAGCTGGCAGGCAAAGTCGCCAGGGTACTGGCGGCACATCGGCCCGATCTTTGAAAAGTCGGGCACCGCACCGATGCTCGCGAGCGTGGTGAAGCCGCCCGCCGAGAAGCCAAACATGCCGACCCGCGCCGGGTCGATCGCCGCGCGGCCGCCCCAGCTCGACAGCATGTGGTTGATCACCCGGGTGATCTGTCGGGGCCGGTCCATGATGTCGACGCTGCGGCTCTGGTCTGCGTAGTTGTCGCCCGTGTGCGTGACGGCGGCCACCACGAAGCCCGCGTCGGCCAGCGCAATGGCCGTATCGAAATGCCCGAGCAAGGAGCCACCGGTTCCATGCGACATCACGACCAGCGGCAAGGCCTGGCCTTGCATCGGGCCGTTGGCCGCCACGCTCATCGTCGTCGGGCCCAATGCCATGGGCTGGGCGGCGGCCGGGCTCGGGTACCAGATGCCGATGGGGAGCGGCTTGCCGTCCGGATCTGCGGCCAAGCCATGCTGAAAGCCGGCGGCATGGGCGCAGGTGGCTGCAAGCGCCAGCGTGACGACCGCAGAGAACCGTGTTGCGTTGAGCGTTTTCATGGGGCGCGAGCCTCGGTGGGAATGAAGCTGGCGATTATCGGCACGGGCCCTGCACCGGTCTTGTGCCTTGCGACGAAGCGCGGATATTCTTCGCCAGATGCCCAGGGCCGGCGCGAGATGCCGCGCCTGAGCTTCACAACCATTTCAACCGCCCCATGCCCATCGAAGAACGCATCCACATCGCCGTCCCGCCCACGACCATCGATCGCATCTGGAGCGAGGTCGACCGATGGCCTCTGTGGGACCCCGACACCAGGCAAGCCCGGCTCGATGGGCCCTTCGCTGTCGGCACCAAGGGCCGGATCACGCCGAGCAAGGGCATGGGCGTGCCGATGGTGGTCACCGAGCGCACCGAAGGCCGGTCGTTCACCGTGGTGGGCCACATCCCGCTGTTCCGCATGCACTTCGAGCACACGGTGTCTCCAGTCGCCGGCGGGTCGGAGGTGACGCATCGTGTGTGGTTCACGGGAGCGCTTTCCTTTCTGTTCGGGCCAGGCGTTGCCAGGCAGGTTCGCGAGGGGCTTCCTCGAACCATGCAGTCGCTGAAAGCCTATGCCGAGCAACGCCACATGTCGCTCAACAGCGGCGCCTGACGCCCCCTCGTTCAGGAAGGCCTGGCCAGCTGCCAGCTGATGGAGAAAGGATCCACGGTTGCGCACACCGGCCCGCCATCTCGCGCCGTGCCGTGGATGCGAGCTTCGATGGCGCAGTGGGCATCTCCCGCTGCCGTCTCCACCAAAGACCGGGGGATGCCCGCCAGCTTGATCTTCGCCCTTCGCGCCCAGACGGTGTCCGGTTGACCGGCATAGGTGCCCGAGTTCAGGTAGATGAAGCGATCGGCCGGTGTGCCTTGCGCAAACGGGCCGCGGAAGTTGAACGAGCCGTCCGGCAGCGTGGGCCCGAGCGTCAGGGCAAAGGCGAATGACGCGAGCTCGGCCGTTGATGCGTAGGGCGGCAGCAAGCCATCGCGGCCCTGTTGCACAGCCCAGCGGACGCCGGGTGGAGCTGCCGTGACGAGCAGGATGATCTGAAGGGTGTTCATTGGAGTGATTGCCCGTTTCAATCCTCGAACCGGCCCGTGTCCTCGCGATCGCGCTCGTACCGTTTGCTGAGCGGAAACGGCGGCAGCCAGGCTTCGCGGCGCACAGTCCAGAGTTCGTAGGTGGGTGTGAACTGGTCGGGGGCGTCGAGGGCGCCCAGGTTGACTTCGATTTCATCGCCGCTGCGGCCATACACCGACGAGCCGCAGCGCGGGCAGAAGAAGCGGCCATCGTAGTCGCGCGTCTCGCCGTCGATGGTGACGGCGTTCTCCGAGAACACCGCCGAAGCGTGGAAGAGGGTGCCGTGGTGTTTGCGGCAGTCGAGGCAATGGCACAGGCCCACCCGGAAAGGCCGGCCTGTCGCCTCGATCCGGACATTGCCGCACAGGCAACCACCGGTGAATGTGTCCATGTGGTGTCTCCTCATGGTGTGGAAACGGCTTCGTTATACCGCCGGCCGGCGCGCCCGGATACGGATGCATAAGTGCTTGTTTTTCAACGAGTTTCAATACAAATCGAGAAATCAAAGAAAAATGTTGAAACCCATGGCCCAGGCCCTCATGACCGCGCGGCGCTAGAGGACGAGGTGGCGGGGCACGCGTTGCTGCAGCAGCTGCACGAGTTCGGGCTGCATGTAGCTGTAGTTGTCGGGGATGTCCAGGCAGACGAGCTTCTTGCCCTTCAGGTGGTGCTTGAAGCGGCGGGTGAGCAGGGCGCGATGGCGCTTTTCCATGACGCAAATGAGATCGGCCCAGGCCAGCTGATCGGCATCCAGAGGGCAGGCCGCATCGTCCGCCAGACCTGCGGAGTCGGTCTCGATGCCCGGCAAGGCAGCGAAGACGGCTTCGGCGGTGGGGCTGCGGAGTTGGTTGCGGCTGCAGATGAAGAGGAGGTTGGGCATGAGGGGAGGATTTTCCGGCCCCGGGCGCGCATGGCTGCTATGCAGCGGAGACTGACGGCCGCGCTTGCCCGCAGGACGTGAGGCCTGCATACATAGCTATCAATAGCTACGGCCATGAAGGTCTATGTCGACAGCAGAGGTGTCACCGCTAGATTGCCGCAATCGACCAAAAGCAGTCAATTATGTTTGACTCAACGGACCGCCATAAGCTAGTCTGTTGAATTGCACTTGTCTCTGACCCATCATTTCCATCGAACATTGACCCACCCGCTTTGTGAGCAAAGAAGCTCACGGTGTGGATAAGTGCTGCGTTTTCTCCTTTTCAGACTTGGGGTGTGTGGAGCTGCAGCAAAGTGCGCCGCTGTTTGCGCGACTTTGTTGCCTCGATCGACAGCCAGGTAGAGAGTTTTTCAGCGTAAGGATCGAGCTTGCTGGAGCTCGCACGCTTGGCGTAACGGGGCTCTTCATCGCCCGCCCGCAGGTACTTCTTAACGGTGTTGCGAGCCAGGCCTGTACGCCTGGAGATCTCGCGGATGGACATCTGCTCGCGCAGTGCCCAGCGTCTTATGACACTCAGTGTCGCCACGTCTATCACTCCTGAAATCTCCTGCTGCCAAAAGCAGCAGGATAGGGTTCTTACGTGGGTCAGCTTTCAATGGAAATTGATGCTCTAACTGGGTCAGTTTTCAGTGGAAGACAACACACCTGCCCCAGGTGATGGAACACGTGAAGGGCTATGGCCGCCCCACGGTGCTGCGCGCGTACGGCAACTGGATGACGCCTCAGCTCACGTCCTGGAAGAAGCCAATGCAGTTGCACGGCATCCAGGCGTGCCAGGTGTTCCAGCACATGAAGGGCAAGAACGCGGCCGACATTGCGATGGTCATGGACATGATGCAGTTGCTGCACGCGCGCACGGTGGACGGCTTTTGCCTCATGTCGTCCGACGGCGACTTCTCGGGCCCGGCGATGCGCATGCGCGAGGCGGACCTGCGGATCTACGGCTTCGGCCGGCGCGAGACGGTGCACACCTTCGTGGCCGCGTGCGATGCGTTCGTGTACCTGGACTGACTGATGAGTGGACCGACGGCCGCTAGCTAGCGCTCGGGCAACGACGCGGCGTCTGCCAAAAACTTATTGGCCTGGCTGCGCATGCCTTGCGCGATGGGTGCCCAGATGCGTTCGGGGAAGCCGTTGGGCAGGTTGGCTTCGACCTGGGTCAGCGCGCCATCCACGCCGTTGACCAGCGCCACCATGGCCTCCCACACCTCGGGGCCGCCGTTCTTCATGGCCAGGGCATGCCAGTGGCGGGCCTGGACGGTGTAGACGTTGTAGTGGGTGTTCCTGGAGCGCACGGCCATGGCCAGGCGCACGTCGCGCAGGTGCATCTGGCCCCGGCCTTTGCCGACGTAGGGCCAGACGGAGAGCACGTCGTACAACGGCGCCAGGTCGTAGGCGTTGCCCTGGCGCAGGAAGATGGAGAAGTTCTTGGCGTGGCCGTCGGGCGCGGCCATAAGCCAGAACACCAGCTGGGTAAGCAGGAAGGCGGCCCGGTCCACGCGGGCATCTGCGCTGCCGGCGAGCAGGCGCAGGCCGTCGGCCACGCCCGGGCCGCCTTCTTCTTCGTATTTCAGGCGCGGGGGCAGGCCCAGGGCCTGGCAGAAATCTTCCTGCGGCAGGCGGGCGATCCAGCGGTCGTTGTCGCGCCATTCGCGGTCGAAGCGCTCGACGATGAGCACCCGCTGCCCGTCGAAGCGGGCCATCTCGGTGTGGGCGATGGGCAGGCCCAGGGCGTCCACGATGCGGGCGCAGAGCCATTCGTTTTCGACGGAGTCGAACATCTCCACCCGGCTGGTGTTGGCGATCACGCCCAGCGGGAGCTTGAAGATGTGGGTGCTGGGCGTGGCACCCAGGGGGCGGCACCACTGGCTGCCCACGCGGGTGAAGGCGGTTTTTTCCTGCGCGCCGGCCAGCGAGATGCGAAAGGCCCGCGCTTCACCGTCGGCCAGCGTTCGCGGGTCGGCGGGCACGGCCTGCAGGGATGCGGCCACCTGGGCCTCGCTCAGGGGTTCGCAGTCGACGCGGTCCCAGCCCTCGGGCGTGCTGCCTTCGGGCAGCAGCTGCACGGCGCCCACGCAATCGCGCCCGATGGCTTCGAGCAGGGCAAAGGCGTCGAGCGACCGGGTCTTGAAGCGCCGGCCGATGCGCTCGCGGATGCGGTCGTTGTCGGGCAGGAGGTTGTCGAAGTAGTTGGCGACCACTTCGCCCTGGATCTCCAGGGTGCGCGTGAGCGGCAGCGAGAGGGACAGGGGCCGTGCCCGCGCCGATTCCAGCCAGGTGGGGGTGTAGGTGAAACTGTGGGCGCTGCGGTGCACCTGCCAGGTCCCCACCCACTCGCCGTTCATCCAGGCGTTGAGGGCGGCCACTACCAGCTGCCTTTCTTGGGGCGGATGGTCAGGCCGCCCAGGGAAGGGGCCGTGGGCTCTGCAACGAAGGGGGCGCCCGCGGGAGGCAGGGCCGGCCGGGTCGCCGGGGCGGTGGTGTCGTCGCGCAGAACCAGCGAAGCGTCCAGCGCGGACAGCAGCGTCATCAACTGGTCCAGGCCGACCACGCCCGGGTTGGCTTCGATCTCGGCGATCCGGGCCTGCCCCAAGCCCAGCAGGCGCCCCAACTCAGCCTGCGTCAGCCCGCGCGCCTTCCTGAGCGCGCGCAGGTGCTCACGCAGTTGGTCCGAGAAGTGAAGCGGGAAGTCCATGCCAGGGTCCTGTCTGCCCGCAGAATACGTCCTCTGGCAGATAAATGCAACATACTGGCTTTGGCCTATTTTTGCCAGATACTGGGTTTGGGCAGTATTTCAATCCAGCTCGTTCACGTCCCGCACGGCCCCCTTGTCGGCCGAGGTCACCAGCCGGGCATAGGCCTTGAGCGCGGTGGACACGCGGCGCTGCCGCGCGGCGGGTTTCCAGGCCGCGCCGCGGCCCTTGGCCTCCATGTCGGCGCGCCGCTGCGCCAGCTCGTCGGCCGGCACCAGCAGCTCGATGCTGCGGGCCGGAATGTCGATGCGGATTTCATCGCCGTTCTGGATCAGGCCGATCGCACCGCCGCCGGCCGCCTCGGGCGAGACGTGGCCGATCGACAAACCGGAACTGCCACCTGAAAAACGCCCGTCGGTGACGAGGGCGCACACGGTGTCCAGGCTGCGCGCCTTGATCAGGCTGGTGGGCTTGAGCATTTCCTGCATGCCGGGGCCGCCCTTGGGGCCTTCGTAGCGCACGATCACCACATGGCCGGCTTGCACCGTGCCGTTGCTGATGCCGGTGGCGGCCTCGCCTTCGCTCTCGAACACGATGGCTTTGCCGGTGAACGTCAGCACCGAGGCGTCCACGCCAGCGGTCTTGACCACGCAGCCGTCAGGCGCGAGGTTGCCGCGCAGGATGGCCAGGCCACCGTCCTGCGAGTAGGCGTGCGCGGCCTCGCGCACGCAGCCCTTCTCGCGGTCCAGGTCGAGGTCGGGCCAGCGCTCGGCCTGCGAGAACGCGGTCTGCGTGGGCACGCCGCCGGGTGCGGCGCGGAAGAACTCGCGCACCGCGTCCGAAGGTTCGCGGCGGATGTCCCATTTCTGCAGCGCCTGGGCCAGCGTAGGCGAATGCACGCTCTGCACCGTGGTGTCGAGCACGCCCATGCGGTCGAGCTCGCCGAGCAGGCCCAGGATGCCGCCAGCGCGGTGCACGTCTTCCACGTGCCACAGCGGCGTGGCCGGCGAGAGCTTGGAGAGGTGGGGCGTGTTGCGCGAGAGGCGGTCGATGTCTTCGAGCGTGAAGTCCACCTCGCCCTCGTGCGCGGCGGCCAGCAGGTGCAGGATGGTGTTGGTCGAGCCGCCCATGGCCACGTCCAGGCGCATGGCGTTCTCGAAGGCGGCGCGGCTGGCGATGGCGCGCGGCAGCACGCTGTCGTCGCGCTCCTGGTAGTGGCGGCGGCACAGGTCCACGATCAGGCGCCCGGCCTGCAGGAACAGCTCCTTGCGGTCGGCGTGCGTGGCCAGCAGCGTGCCGTTGCCGGGCAGGGACAGGCCCAGCGCCTCGGTCAGGCAGTTCATGGAGTTGGCGGTGTACATGCCCGAGCACGAGCCGCAGGTGGGGCAGGCCGAGCGCTCCAGTTCCATCACCTCGGCCTCGGCCACGCGCGCGTCACCGGCGGCCACCAGCGCGGTCGTGCCGTCGATCTTGATGGTCTTGGTGTTGCGCACCACCTTGCCCGCTTCCATCGGGCCACCCGAGACGAACACCACCGGGATGTTGAGCCGCATCGCGGCCATCAGCATGCCGGGCGTGATCTTGTCGCAGTTGGAGATGCACACCAGCGCATCGGCGCAGTGGGCGTTGACCATGTACTCGATGGAGTCGGCGATCAGGTCGCGCGAGGGCAGCGAATAGAGCATGCCGTCGTGGCCCATGGCGATGCCGTCGTCCACCGCGATGGTGTTGAACTCGCGCGCCACGCCGCCCGCGCGGGTGATCTCGTCGCCCACCAGCTTGCCCATGTCGCGCAGGTGCACGTGGCCGGGCACGAACTGGGTGAAGGAGTTGGCCACCGCGATGATGGGCTTGGCGAAGTCGCCATCGGTCATGCCGGTGGCGCGCCACAGCATGCGGGCGAGGGTGTTGTTGCGTCCTTGGGTGACGCGGGCAGAACGCAGGGCCATGGGGTGTCTCCGGTTTGTTGTGATGGTGGGTTCAGTCGTTGCTCTGCTGGCCGCGGCCGCGCTCGGTCACGGCGCGCCGGCGGCTCTCCACGGCGTCGCCGGTGAGGCCGGCGGCCCACTGGGCGCAGTGTTCGCGCTCCAGCCGCAGCGCGTCGGCCAACGGCAGCGCGGCGCCGTCGTCGATCAGGCGTTTGTACGCGCGCAGCGCCTCGGGCAGCACGCCGGCCATGTCGGCCGCGAGCTGCAGGGCCTGCGGCAGCAGTTGCTCGGGTGGCACCACGCGGTTGACCAGGCCCCAGGCCAGGGCCTGCGGCGCGTCGATGAAGTTGCCGCTGAAGGACATTTCCTTGGCGCGCGCCACACCGATGAGGCGCTGGAGTTTCTGCGACAGGCCCCAGCCGGGCAGCACGCCCACGCGCGCGTGCGTGTCGGCGAACCGCGCCTGGGGGCTAGCCAGCAGCACGTCGCAAGCCAGCGCGAGCTCGAAGCCGCCGGTGACGGCCGCGCCCTGGATGGCGCCGATCACCGGCCAGGGAAAGTCCGCCACGGCGGCCGCCGGGTTGTCCTGCGGGCTGGAGACCACCGCCGCCGAAGGGTCGGCGCTGGCGCCGAGTTCTTTCAAATCCAGGCCGGCGCAGAACACATCGCCGGCGGCGGCGAGCACCACCACGCGCAGCTCGGCGTCGTCGGCCAGTTGCGCGAAGGTGCTCACCAGCTCGCGGCGCAGCGCCATCGAGAGCGCGTTGCGCGCCTGCGGGCGGTTGAGCGTGACCAGCGCGACGGAGGGCAACGGCCGCTCGACACGCACCAGGCCGGTGGGGGTGGCGGTGCTGCTCATGCGCCGCGGATGGCCTTCTCGGCCTCCGCCCAGTCGTTGTCGGTCCACGCGCTGAGGTGCGAGAAGTTGGAGCCGGTGGCCAGGTACTCGGCGCCGTCGATGGCGACGGTCTGGCCGTTGACGTACTGCGCACCCGGCGACATGAGGTACACGGCGAGGTTGGCCAGCTCGGGCATCTGGCCGGCGCGGCGCATCGGGTTGCGGCCCGCCATGTCGAAGGTCTCGCCCTTGGGGTCGAGCCGTTTGAGCATGCCCTCGGTGGGGAACATGCCGGGCGAGATCGCGTTGAAGCGGATGCCGTGCGGGCCCCATTCCACCGCCAGCGATTGCGTCATGGCGTGCAGGCCGGCCTTGGACATGGCCGAGGGCACGGCGAAGGGGGAGCCGTTCCAGATCCAGCTCACCAGGATGGACAGTACCGAGGCCTTGCGCTTCTCGGCGATCCAGCGCTTGCCGCATTCCAGCGTGACCAGGAAGGAGCCCCGGAAGACGATGTTGGAGATGGCGTCGAAGCCGCGCGAGGACAGGTCCTGCGTGCGACTGATGAAGTTGCCGGCCGCGTTGTTCACCAGGCCGGTGAGGGCGCCGCCGTCGTCCCAGATCTGCGCCACCATGGCCTGCACGGCCTCGGCCTGGCGGATGTCGCAGGCGATGGGCACCACGTGCCCGCCGTGCGCGGCCTGCAGCTCGCTGGCGGTCTGCTGCAGCACCTCCAGCCGGCGTCCGCAGATGTAGACCTGGGCGCCGAGCAGCAGGAAGGCCTCGGCCATCACGCGGCCCAGGCCGGTGCCGCCGCCGGTCACGAGGATGCGTTCGCCCTGGAGCAGGCCGGGTTTGAATTGCAGGTCGTCGAGCGTCATGGTGTGTCTCCCTGGCCGCTGTAGCGCGGCGCGCGTTTTTCGAGGAAGGCGGCAATGCCCTCAGAGAAATCTTCGCCCTGGGTGCAGAGCACCTGGTTGCGGTCTTCCATCGCGATCGCCGATTCGAGCGAGGGCGCGTCGATGGAAAAGCTCAGGGCGTCCTTGGTCAGGCGCAGGCCCAGCGGCGTGGCGGCGAGCATGTCGGCCGCCAGCGCGGCGGCCTCTTCTTCGAGCGCGGGCAGTTCGTCCACGCGGCTGGCCAGGCCCAGGCCGAGCGCGCGCTGCGCGTTCATGAAGCGGCCGGTGAGCATGTACTCGGCGGCGACCGAAGCACCCACCATGCGCGGCAGGAAGTAGCTCACGCCCACGTCGCAGCCGCTGAGGCCCACGCGGATGAAGGCCACGTTCATGCGCGCATCGGGCGTGAGCAGGCGGATGTCGGACGCCAGCGCGAGCGCGAAACCGCCGCCCGAGGCCGCGCCCTGCACGATGCTGATGATGGGCTGCGGGCAGCGGCGCATGGCGAGCATGATGTCGCGCACGTTCTTCTGCACCTGCAGCATGTCGCTCACGCTCTTGCGCGCGCCGCCTTCCTGCATGTCCTTCAGGTCGAGCCCGGCGCAGAAGGCGCGGCCCGCACCGCGCAGCACCACCACGCGCACGTCGGCGCGCGAAGGCAGCCCGCCGAAGAAGGCATTGAGCTCGGCGATGAGCTGAGGGTTGAGCGCGTTCAGGCGCTCGGGCCGGTCCAGCGTGACCCAGGCCACGCCTTCGTGCACGTCGACCTCCAGGTGTTCGTAGAGCGCCATGGTCTTCACATCGCGCGCGCGATCACTTCGCGCATGACCTCGTTGGCGCCGCCGTAAATGCGCTGGATGCGCGCGTCCACGTACATGCGGCCCACCAGGTACTCGTTCATGTAGCCGTAGCCGCCGTGCAGCTGCAGGCACTCGTCGATCACGCGGCCCTGTTGCTCGGAGCTCCAGAGCTTGACCATGGAGGCGGTGGCCGTGTCGAGCTTGCCGGCCACGAGCTTTTCCACGCACTGGTCGACAAAGGCGCGCGCGACCTGGCAGGTGGTGGCGATCTCGGCCAGTCGGAAGCGCGTGTTCTGGAAGTCGGCGATGGTCTGGCCGAAGGCCTTGCGGTCGCGCACGTAGTTGAGCGTGGTCTGGTAGGCGCCTTCCATCGCGGCGGCGGCCATCACACCGATGATGGTGCGCTCGTAGGGCAGGTCGGACATGAGCTGGAAGAAGCCCTGGCCTTCGGCGCCGCCCAGCAGGTTTTCCTCGGGCACCTCGACGTCGTCGAAGAACAGCTCGGAGGTGTCCTGCGCCTTCAGGCCGATCTTGTCGAGCACGCGGCCCACACGGTAGCCCTTGAGGTCCTTGGTCTCCACGATGAGGATGGAGGTGCCGCGCGCGCGCTGCGTCGGGTCGGTCTTGCAGACCACCAGCACCAGGCCGGCGAGGTAGCCGTTGGTGATGAAGGTCTTGGAGCCGTTGATGACGTAGCGGTCGCCGCGCTTCTCGGCGCGGGTGCGCACGCCCTGCAGGTCCGAGCCGGTGCCGGGCTCGGTCATGGCGATGGCGCCCACGATCTCGCCGCGCGCCAGGCGCGGCAGCCACTTCTGTTTCTGGGCCTCGGTGCCGTGGTTGAGGAAGTAGTGCGCCACGATGCTGTGCACCGACGGGCTCATGCCGGTGAGGCCGCGCCGGCTCATGGCGTCGTACAGCACGGCCTCGTGGCGGAAGTCGCCGCCGCCGCCGCCGTAGGCCTCGGGGATGTCCGAGCACAGCACGCCGAGTTCACCGGCGCGCTTCCACAGATCGTGGCCGACGTGGCCCTGGTGGCGCGCCGCCTCGTCGTTCGGCAGCATCTCGGTTTCGACGAATCGGACGACGGTGTCCTGGTACATCGCCAGGTCTTCGTCCAGCCAGCTGGGGCGGAATTCGATGGTCATGTCGGGGTGGTTCGATGAAAGCCTGCATGCTGTCATGCGGCCTTTCACCCCCCATCGTCGTAAGCGACGAATTTCCCGAAAGCCCTACCGGATGAGCCCCAGACGGCGCGCCATGGCCACGGCCTGAGTGCGGTTGTTGGCGCCCAGCTTGCCGTTGATGTTGCGCAGGTGGGTGCGCACGGTGCTGTCCGAGACGAACAGCTTTTCCGTCAGCGCGCGGTTGGAGTAACCCTCGGCGAGCAGTTGCAGCAGGCGGATTTCCTTGGGCGTGAGCGCTTCCATCATCGGCGGCAACTGCACCGGCACGGTGGGCAGGGGCTCCTCGCTGGCCAGCGGGCCGAAGGCGATGCGCAGGCGCTGCAGGTAGTCGGCGAAGAGCGGGCCGAGCTGCCCCGCGTCCAGCGTGGCCTGCGCGCGCGCCACCAGGCGTGCCACGGGTTCGCCCTCGTCGAGCACCAGGCGCATCAGGCCTTCGGTGCAGGCCGGCTGCAGCACCTGCATCAGCACCTCCTGGGCCTGCTCTTCGTCGCCCGCGCGCGCCAGGGCCACGGCGTTGAGCAGCTGCAGCTGGTTGGTGCGCCGCACGCGCCCGCCGCGCTGCGCGAGCGCGGCCGAGGCCTCCAGCGCCACGGCGGCCTTGCGCGGATCGCCGGCCACCGCTTCCCAGCGCAGTTGGCCGATCTCGGGGTCTTCCCATTCGTGGCCCAGGTGGCGGCGCGCGCCCACCACGCGCCAGATCTCGGGCGTGCCGGCGGTGCGCAGTTCCTGCGCGGCGGCGTCGTGGTGGCCCTGCATCAGCAGCATGCGGGCGCGCTCCAGGCGCGCGGCGGCGGCCAGGCGCGGCAGCTGGCGCTCGTGCCCCAGGTACTCCAGCTCGGACAGGCCCTGGAAGGCGTGGTCGATCTCGCCCTCGGCGAAGGCGATGCGCGAGAGCAGGCGGTGGCCGAGCACCACGTGGTCGGAGAGCCAGACGTCGCGCGCCAGCGGCAGGTAGACCTGCAGCAGGCGCTTGGCCTGGCGCAGGTCGTCGGCCTCGTAGACCGAGGCGGCGTAGAGCAGGCCGGCCCAGGCGTTGCCCTGCGCGCTGTCCAGGCTGGAGCCCTGCGAGCTTTGCAGGGCCAGGTGGAAGCGGGCGCGCGCCTCGCGCAGCCGGCCTTCGTGCAGGTCGATCATGCCCTCGATGGTTTCCGAGTACATGCGGTGGAAGGCGCTGACGGCCTGGCCCTGGCTGCGGCGCGCGCGGTCCAGCAGCTGGCGCGCTTCGGGGAACAGGCCGAGCATGGCCGCGCCGTTGGCCGTCACGTTGACCAGCGCCGAGTTGGCGAAGGCCGAGGTGCTGGGCAGCAGGTGCAGCGAGCGCACGCCGATGGCGTGGGCCTCTTCCCAGCGGTCGAGCAGCGCGAGCATGGAGGCCTGCAAGGCCGCCACGTGCACCTTGATCTCGGGCCCGTCGGACTGCTCCAGGCCGGTGTTGCGCATGAGCGCCAGGCTGGCCTGCGGCCCGCGCGTGAAGCAGGTGGACCAGAGGTAGACCACCTGCAGCAGCGGGTGCTCCTTGAGCGCGGCCGGCGGCAGCGCGTCGAACCAGCGCGTGAGCAGGCGCAGCCGGCCCTGCATGAGCAGCGGCATGGCTTCACGCTCCAGCACCTCGACGGCCTGCGCGGCTTCACCGGCGGCGATGTAGTGGTCCACGGCGGGCACCGGGCGCTCCTGCGCCATGAACCAGCGCGCCGCCGCGCGGTGCAGCTCGGGCACGGCCTCGGGCCGCTCGCGCTGCAGCTGCCCGCGCAGGAAGCTGGAGAACAGGCTGTGGTAACGCCAGTGGCCGGGCCGGCCTTCGATCGGGATCAGGAAGACGTTGGCCCCGGCGAGCTGGCGCAGGATGCTTTCGCTGTCCATGCCGGGCAGCAGCGCCGCGCACAGCGGCGCCGAGAACTCGCGCAGGATGCTGGTGGAGAGCAGCAGCTGGCGCACGTCGGCCGGCTGCTGCGCGAGCACTTCCTCGGCCAGGTACTCGGCCAGGCTGTCTTCGGTGCCGGAGAAGGCGGCGATGAAGTCGCGCCGGTACTGGTGGCGCTCCAGCGCGAGCGAGGCCAGCCACAGCGCGGCGACCCAGCCCTCGGTCTTGGCGTGCAGGATGCCCAGGTCTTCGCTGCCCAGCGCCTGCGTGCCCAGGGTGTCGAAGAAGCGGCGCGTCTCGTCGAGCGAGAAGCGCAGCTTCTGCACGTCGATCTCCTGCAGCTGGCCGCTGGCTCGCAGCCGCGCGAGCCGCAGGTCGGGCACGTTGCGCGAGCCGATCACCAGGCGCGAGCCGGCCGGCACGCATTCGAGAAACTGCGCCAGCAGCGCCATCACGCCGGGCGAGCGGACGACCTCGAACTCGTCGATGAAGAAGGCGAAGGGAAACGGCAGCGAGGCGGTGCGCTCCATGAGCGCCAGGGCCACCTCGCCGATCGGCACGGTCGCGGTGCCGGCCGGGTCGTGGCCGCCCTCCTGGGGCGAGAGCTCGTCGAGCGCGCCGGCCAGGTAGGCGAGGAAGCGCGAGGGGTCGTTGTCGGCCGAGTCGAGCGTGAGCCAGGCGGTGGCCACGCCATCGGCCATGAGGCGCTGGCGCGCCTGGGTCATCAGCGTGGTCTTGCCGAAACCGGCCGGCGCGCGCACCAGCACCAGGCGCGCGGGGTGTTGAACGATGGCGTCGACCAGGGCCGAACGCGCCACCTGGCGCGCGTCCGCCGCAGGCGGGCTGAACTTGGTGGCCAGCAGGGGAGAGGACAGGGGATTCAAGACAACCGACCAATCGTGGGAGGAGGGGCAGCGGGCATGGCACCAAGTCTACGACCAGGGCCTGCCGCACCGCCGCGCATTTCACCGCAGGCGGCCGGGGGCGGCCTCGTCGGATGGGACGATACGCCGCCAGGCCGGCACCGGTTTTTCGTCGCAAGCGACGATGCAGCGCGCGCCCCGATCCGAAGAATCGGCCTCAGGAGGGCTTGACCGCCATGCGACGAAGCGAAGTGAGGACCTTGCGGCACGCCGCCACCCGGCTGGCCGCCCACGGCGGCGAAGGCGCGGCCGCCTTGCAGGGCCAGGCCTCGGCCCTGGCGCTGCTGGACCGCAGCCTGCAGCTGGGCCACGACCGCCTGGCCGTGCGCCGCCTGCTGCTGGCGGTGCAGACCGGCGCACCGGTGCGCCCCGAGCACTGGCAGTACTGCCTGCGGGTGGTGGCGCGCCTGGCCGACCCCCGCCTTTCGGCGCTCTATCTCGGGGCCCGGTCGCGGCCGGCGCCGGCGCTCTCAAAAGTCAATTTGTAGACATTCTTGGCGGTACCGAGCCGATAGCATGGGTCGGCACAACAGGAGACAAAACCCCATGAACACGCAAGCACCCCCAAGGGCGGAAGCGACGCTGGAAGACAAGTACACGCTGGAACACGGCCAGGTGTTCATGACCGGCATCCAGGCGCTGGTGCGCCTGCCGCTGGAGCAGCGCCGGCGCGACCGCGCCGCCGGCCTGCGCACCGCCGGCTACATCTCGGGCTACCAGGGCTCGCCGCTGGCGGCGATCGACGGCGCGCTGCGCCGCGCCAAGGCCCACCTCGAGGCCGAGGACGTGCTGTTCCGCCCCGGGCTGAACGAGGAACTGGCGGTGACGGCCGCCGCCGGCACGCAGTACGTGAGCATGTTCCCCGGCGCGCGCGTGGACGGCGTGTTCTCCATCTGGTACGGCAAGGGCCCGGGCGTGGACCGCTCGGTGGACGCGCTGCGCCACGCCAACTGGGCCGGCACCAGCCGCCTGGGCGGCATGCTCGCGCTGGCCGGCGACGACCACGGCGCCAAGTCGTCCACCGTGGCCTGTTATTCGGACATCGTGTTCGAGTCCTGCGGCATGCCGGTGCTGTACCCGGCCAGCGTGCAGGAAATCCTGTCCTACGGCCTGCACGGCATCGCCATGAGCCGCTTCGCCAGCCTGTGCGTGGGCATGAAGCTGGTGACGGACATCGTGGAGAGCGCGGGCACGGTGGCGGTGAACACCGGGCACCCGGCCATCGTCGAGCCGACCGACCACGTGTTCCCGCCCGACGGCCTGGCGGTGCGGCCCTACGAGATGGCACTGATCCCGGTGGAAGAGCGGCTCTACCACGGGCGCCTGTACGCAGCGCTGGCCTACATCCGCGCCAACGGCCTCAACCGCATCGTGCACGAGGCACCCGGCGCCACCGTGGGCGTGGTCTCGGCCGGCAAGTCGTACCAGGACGTGCGCAAGGCGCTGTACTCGCTGGGGCTGGACGAAGAGAAGGCCGCCGCGCTCGGCCTGCGCATCCTCAAGCTGGGCGTGGTGTGGCCGGTGGAGCCCGAGATCGTGCGCCAGTTCGCCCAGGGCCTGGACACGGTGGTGGTGGTGGAAGAGAAGCGCCCGCTGATCGAGCAGCAGGTGCGCTCCATCCTCTACGGCCAGGACAAGGCACCGCGCATCATCGGCAAGGTGAAGGACGGCCACATCTACGACGCGCAGCCGCGCTGGATGTTTCCCAACTTCGGCGAAATCAGCGCGCACACCGTGGCCGGCCTGCTGGCCGAGCTGCTGGCGCACAAAGACCCCGGCCTGCCCGCGCGCGTGGCGCGCCTGCCGGCGCCCGACCCCACGCTGGCACCCGCGATCCCGCGCACGCCCAGCTTCTGCTCGGGCTGCCCGCACAACCGCTCGACCAAGCTGCCCGAGGGCAGCCGCGCGCTCGCCGGCATCGGCTGCCACGGCATGCAGGTGTTCCTGGACCCGCAGAACTGCAAGACGGTGGCGCAGATGGGCGGCGAGGGCATGCACTGGATGGGGCAGCAGCCCTTCACCAGCGAGAAACACGTGTTCGCCAACATCGGCGACGGCACCTACGCGCACTCGGGGTCGCTCGCGATCCGCCAGGCCGTGGCCTTCAACGCGCCCATCACCTACAAGCTGCTGGTCAACGGCTTCGTCTCCATGACCGGGGGCCAGGCCGTGATGGGCGGGCAGTCGATCGCGCAACTGGTCGCCGGCATCCAGGCCGATGGGGTGCAGCGCATCGTGGTGGTGTCCGACCAGCCCGAGAAGTACCAGAAGCCCGAGGACTCGGCCGGTGCGCCGGTGTTCCACCGCAGCGAACTCGAGACCGTGCAAAAGGATTTGCGCGAGTACGTGGGCGTCTCGGTGCTGATCTACGAGCAGGCCTGCGCCACCGAGCGCCGCCGCCTGCGCAAGCAGGGCCAGTGGGACGACCCGCCCAAGCGCAGCTTCATCAACAGCGCGGTCTGCGAGGGCTGCGGCGACTGCGGCAAGGTCTCGACCTGCCTGTCGATCGAACCGCTGGACACGCCGCTGGGCCGCAAGCGCCGCATCAACCAGTCGTCGTGCAACAAGGACTTCACCTGCGTCGAAGGCTTCTGCCCGAGCTTCGTCACGGTGCACGGCGGGCGCCTGCGCCGGCCCGAGCAGGGCACGCAGGCGCGCCAGCCCTTCGAGGTGCCCGAGCCGGTGCTGCCGGTGCTGGAGCGCGGCTTCAACGTGCTGGTGGCCGGCATCGGCGGCACCGGCGTGGTCACCATCGGCCAGGTGCTGGCCATGGCCGCGCACATCGACGGCAAGGCCTGCCTGTCGCTGGACGTGATGGGCATGGCGCAGAAGTACGGCGCGGTGTTCTCGCACCTGAACTTCGCACCCGACGCGAGCCACCTGACCGCGCCGCGCATCGGCGCGGGCGAGGTGGACACGCTGATCGGCTGCGACCTGATCGTGGCCTCGGGCAACGAGCCGCTGGCCGCGCTGGCGCGCGAGCGCTCGGCGGTGGTGGTGTGCTCGGACGTGATCGCCACCTCGGAGTTCGCGCGCAACACCGACTGGAGCGCCGACCCCGAGCGCCTGATCGACCGCCTGCGCTCGGCCGCCGGCGCGAACGCGGTGCGCACCGTGGAAGGCCAGCGCCTGGCGGTCGAGCTCATGGGCGATGCGATCGCGACCAACATGCTGATGGTGGGCGTGGCCTGGCAGCTCGGGCGCATCCCGCTCACGCGCGCGTCGATCGAGCGCGCGATCGAACTCAACGGCGTCTCGGTGGACATGAACCGGCGCGCCTTCCAGTGGGGCCGCTGCATCGCGGCCGACGCCCAGCGCGTGGACGCGCCGGCCCGCAGCGGCCAGGTGGTGGTGATGCACCGCCGCCCGGTGGAGCCACCGCTGGACCAGCTGGTGACGCAGCGCGTGGAGTGGCTCACCGACTACCAGAACAAGGCCCTGGCGCAGCGCTACGCGGCGCTGGTGGAGCGCGTGCGCCAGGCCGACCCGGCGCCGCAGGGAAAGCCCGCGCTGGCCGCCGCCGTGGCCCAGGGCTACCACCGCCTGCTGGCGGTGAAGGACGAGTGGGAAGTGGCCCGCCTGTACACCCGCCCCGCGTTCCGCGAGGAACTGGCGCAGACCTTCGAGGGCGACTACCGGCTGCACTTCCACGTCGGCGCCTGGCCGTTCTCGCGCCAGCGCAACGCCCAGGGCCAGCCGGTGAAGGTGGAGCTGGGCCCCTGGCTGATGAAAGCCTTCCACGTGCTGGCGCGCCTGCGCGGCCTGCGCGGCACTGTGCTCGACCCGTTCCGCGGCGGCGACGAGCGCCAGCTGGACCGCGAGCTGCTCGCGCGCTACGAGCAGGACGTGGCGACGCTGGTGCAGCACGTGAACGCGGACAACTACGCCGACGCCGTGGCGCTGGCCGCGCTGCCGCAGCGCATCCGCGGCTACGGCCATGTGCGCGCGGCCCAGGCCGCCACCGCCGCCGTGGAGCGCGAGCGCCTGCTGGCCGCGATCGCCACGCCCCGTGAACCCCTGCGAAAGGTCGGCTGATGAGCACCAACCCCCACACCCTCCCCGCCACCCTGGCCGAGCCCGCCCGCCTGCAGGCCTTCATGGCCGCGATCTTCACGGCCGCCGGCAGCAGCGAGGCCGAGGCCGCGCAGATCGCCGAGCACCTGGTCACGTCCAACCTCTCGGGCCACGACTCGCACGGCATCGGCATGCTGCCGACCTACATGCAGCACCTGCGCGAAGGATTCGTGCACCCCGACCGCGTGCCGCAGCGCGTGGGCGGTGCCGACCCCTTCGCGGTGTTCGACGGTCAGATGGGCTACGGCCAGCCGGTGACCAACCAGGTGATGGACCAGGCGGCCGACATCGCGCGCCGCCATGGCGTGGCCCTGGTGACCTTGCGCAACGTGCAGCACGTGGGCCGCGTCGGCGCCTACGGCGAGCGGCTCGCGGCGCAGGGGCTGATGTCGATCCACTTCGTCAACGCGGTGTACTCCAACAACTGCGTGGCGCCCTTCGGCGGCAGCGACGCGCGCGTGATGACCAACCCGATCTGCATCGCCGTGCCCGGTCGCACGCCGCTGCTGCTGGACTTCGCCACCTCGGGCATCGCCCTGGGCAAGACGCGCGTGGCCTACAACAAGGCGGTGGACGTCGCACCCGGCCGCCTGATCGACCACACCGGCCAGCCCACCAACAACCCGGCCGTGATGTGGGAGGAGCCCAAGGGCGCGCTGCTGCCCTTCGGTGAACACAAGGGCTGGGGCCTGTCCTTCCTGGCCGAGGTGCTGGGCGGTGTGCTCAGCGGCGGGCCCAACGCCAGCGAAGGGCCGGGCAGCCAGCGCGGCCTGGTCAACGGCCTGTTCTCCATCGTGATGGAACCCGGCCGCCTGATCGACACCGGCTGGTTCGACGACACGGTGGCGCGCGTGACCGCGCACGTGAAGGCCTCGCCGGCGGCCGACCCGCAGGCCCCGGTGCGGGTGCCCGGCGAGCCCGAGCGCGACACGCGCGCGCTGCGCTCCGCCCAGGGCATTCCGGTGGACGCGACCACCTGGTCGCAGATCGTCGAGTGCGCGCGCGTGCTGGGCGTGCCTGCGCCGGATTTCCCGACCGCCTAGGGCCTGTTCACCCTATTTTTTCAAGTGCGAATGGGCTGAAAACAGCGCCAATCAAGGCGCGCGACGACGGCCAGACTGGGCGTCTGGCCTAGGAGTGCAACGAAGAGTGGCGCTGTTTTCAGCCCATTCCCTTCGGGTTGCGGCCAAAAAGGCCATGCGCCGCGTTGCGAAGCCTCGCCGGGCCACCGGCCCGTCTGCGTTTCGCGCCTTGCGCATGGCCTTTTTGATCCGCAACGCATCTTTAAAAAATAGGGTGAACAGGCCCTAAGCCAGCATCTTCCCGGGGTTGAGCAAGCCTTCCGGATCGAAGGCCTGCTTGAGCGCGCGCATGAGGTGCAGGCCGTGCGCGCCGACCTCGCCTTCCAGAAAAGCCACCTTGTGCAGGCCCACGCCGTGTTCACCGCTGCAGGTGCCGTCCATGGACTGCGCCAGGCGCACGATGGCGGCGTTCAGGCGCTCGGCTTCCTCGACCTCGTGCGGCGCGGCCGGGTCCACCAGGATGGCGCAGTGGAAGTTGCCGTCGCCCACGTGGCCACCGATGCTCGCAGGCAGGGTGGACGCATCGAGCAGGGCGCGCGCGCCGGCGATCGAGTCGGCCAGGCGCGAGATCGGCACGCAGGTGTCGGTGAGCACAGCGCGGCAACCGGTGCGCGACTGCAGGATGGCGAAGAAGGCGGTGTGGCGCGCGTTCCAGAGCCGGGTGCGGTCCTCGGGGTGCTCGGCCCACTCGAAGTCCTGGCCGCCGTGTTCGGCGGCGATGGCCTGCACCGTGGCGGCCTGCTCGCGCACACCGGCCTCGCTGCCATGGAACTCGAAGAACAGCGAATCGGCCTCGCGCAGATTCGTCTTGCTGTAGGCGTTGATGGCGCGCAGGTTGGCCGCGTCGAGGTACTCGGCGCGCGCCAGCGGCACGCCGCACTGGATGGCCTCGATCACGGTGTCGATCGCCGCGCCCAGGCTGGGGAAGTTCACCACCGCCGCCGACATCGCGACCGGCACCGGGTGCAGTTTCACCGTGACCTCGGTGATCAGGCCCAGCGTGCCTTCGGAGCCGATGAACACGCTCTTGAGGTCGTAGCCCGCGGCCGACTTGCGCGCGCGGCTGCTGGTGCGCAGCACCTGGCCGTCGGCGGTGACGGCGTTGAGCGCGAGCACGTTCTCGCGCATGGTGCCGTAGCGCACCGCCGCCGTGCCCGAGGCGCGCGTGGCGCACATGCCGCCGATGGTGGCGTCGGCACCCGGGTCCACGGCGAAGAACAGGCCGGTGGCCTTGAGCGCTTCGTTGAGCTGCTTGCGCGTGACGCCGGCCTGCACCGTGGCCGAGAGTTCCTCGGGGCGGATCGCGAGCACCTGGTTCATGCGCGAGAGGTCCAGCGAAAGCCCGCCGCGCACCGCGATCAGCTGGCCTTCGACCGAGGAGCCCGCGCCGTAGGGAATGACCGGCACGCCGTGGCGGCGGCACAGCGCGACGGCCTGCGCCACCTCGGCTTCGTCGAGCGCGTGCAGCACGGCATCGGGCGGTGGCGCGTCGAAGCGCGATTCGTCGCGGCCGTGCTGCTCGCGCAGGGCGCGCGCGGTGGAAAACCGGTCACCGAAACGCTCGGCCATCGCGGTCTGGAACTCGGCGGGCAGCTTCATGGGGTCTCCTACTTTTCTTGTGCGTCCGCATGCTACGGCGCGGCTCGCGGTCTTGAATGTCAATCCCTATACTTTCTGTTCTTTCCGACTTCCTTCGCAAAGGTCCTGCATGTCCGATTCCGAACGATCGTTGTGGATCGCCAAGCTCTCGCGCGATCCCTGGTTCGCCAGCCTGCGGCCCGAGATGGTGGACCAGATGCTTTCGCTGGCGGTGGAGCGCCGCTACCGGCCCGGGCAGGTGGTCTACAGCATCAACGCGCCGCCCTCGGGCATGTTCGGCGTGCTCAGCGGCAACGTGCGGCTCTCGGAGTACACCCGCGACGGCAAGCTGATCCTGGCCGGCGCCTTCAGCGCGGGCGTGTGGTTCGGCGTCATCTCCGAGTTCGACGGCCAGCCCCGGCCGCACACGGCCACGGCGGTGCAGCATTCGCGCGTGCTGCACCTCTCCAGCGCGGCGGTGCGCGAGCTCATGTCGACCGACTGGCGCAACTGCTTCGACCTCGGTCGCTGCGTGACCGCGCTGTACCGGCGCACGCTGCACAGCCTGTCCAATCTGCGCACCTTCGACTACCCGGCGCGCGTGGCGCAGTCGCTGCTGGCGATGTCGGACTACGAGATCGTGATCAGCAGCGGTGACGCCGACCCGCGCGTCACGCAGGACGACCTGGCCGCCGCCGTGGGCGTGACGCGACAGACCATCCACAAGCTGCTGACCGACTGGGAAGCGCAGGGCATCATCGAACGCGGCTACGGCCGCATCCGGCTGGTCAACCAGCGCATGCTCTCGCGCATCGCCGCCTCGTCGGAGTAGGGTGAACAGGCCCTTGTCACTCGTAGACCGGGAGGCCGATCGAATCGAGCTTCTGCTCGATGACGTTGCTGTCCAGTTTCTTGTCTTCCACGTGCCAGTAGGTCACGGACTGCGGCCACAGCACCACCACGACGACCACCGCGAGCTGCAGCAGGATCCAGGGAATGGCGCCGAGGTAGATGTCCGAGCTCTTCACCGACGGCGGCGCAATGCCGCGGATGTAGAACAGCGCGACACCGAAGGGCGGGTGCATGAAGCTGGTCTGCATCACCACGCACACCAGCACGCCGAACCACACCATGTCGATGCCCAGGGCCTTGGCCGCCGGCGCCAGCAGCGGGATCAGGATGAAGGCGATCTCGAAGAAGTCGAGGAAGAAGGCGAGCACGAAGATGAAGGCGGCGACGAACAGCAGGAAGCCGGTCTGCCCACCCGGCAGGTTGGTCAGCAGGTGCTCGACCCAGTGGCCACCGTCCATGCCGTGGAAGGCCAGCGTGAAGATGGTCGAGCCCATGAGGATGAAGATCACCATGGTGGTCACGCTCATGGTGCTCTGGCAGGCGCTCCACAGCGTGGCCCAGGTCAGGCGGCGGTTCATGGCCGCCAGCACCAGTGCACCGACCGCGCCCATGGCACCAGATTCGGTGGGCGTGGCCCAGCCGGCCAGGATGGTGCCCAGCACCAGGAACATCAGGCCGGCGGCGGGCAGCATGCCCAGCAGCACCTGGCGGATGAGCTGCCATTTCGGGCCGCTGCGCACCTCGGCCGGCAATGGCGGCATGTGCTTGGGCCGGAAGATCGCGACCGCCAGGATGAACAGCAGGAAAACCGCGATCTGCAGGATGGACGGACCGATCGCGCCCAGGTACATGTCGCCCACCGAGCGGCCGAGCTGATCGGCCAGCACGATCAGCACCAGCGAGGGCGGCACGAGTTGCGTGATGGTGCCCGAGGCCGCGATCACGCCGGTGGCCAGGCGCATGTTGTAGCCGTAGCGCATCATCACCGGCAGCGAGATCACGCCCATGGCCACCACCGAGGCGGCCACCGTGCCGGTGATGGCGCCCAGCACCGCACCCACCAGCACCACCGCGAAGGCCACGCCACCGGGCATGCCACCGAAGAGCTTGCCCACGCCCTCCAGCAGATCTTCCGCGAGCCGGCAGCGCTCCAGCACCGCGCCCATCATGGTGAAGAACGGGATCGACAGCAGCAGGTCGTTCGTGACGATGGCGTGGAAGCGCAGCGGCAGGGCGTGCAGGAAGCTCACGTCGAACTGGCCCATCCACACGCCGATGGCGCCGAACATCAGGCCGATCGCCGCGAGCGAGAACGCCACGGGAAAACCGATCAGCAGGAAGACCACCATCACCGCGAACATCAGCGGTGGCATGAATCCGAACTCAAACATGGCGGCCGTTCATTGCTGGGGTTTTTCGTAGTGCAGATCGAGCTGGTAGTCGCCCCGCAGGCTGGCCACTCGCTTGATCAGCTCGGACACGCCTTGCAGCGTGAGCAGGGCGAAGCCGATCGGCAAGGTCACCTTGGTCGGCCAGATCGGCAGGCCGCCGGCGTTGGGCGAGACCTCCGCGCTGAGGTAGGACACCAGGAACTGGTCCCAGGTCATCCAGCCCATCACCACGCACACTGGCAGCAGGAAGCAGAGCAGGCCGAAGATGTCGATCAGCAGGCGCGCGCGTTCGCTGCGCGCGCCGTAGATGATGTCGATGCGGATGTGCTCGTTGAGCCGCAGGGCGCGCGCGCCACCGAGGTAGACGACCGCACCGAACAGGATGGCCTGCACCTCGATCCAGGCGTTGGACGCGAGGTTCAGGCCGTAGCGCACGGTGGCGGTGCCCGCGCTGGCCAGCACCGCCAGCAGCACGAGCACGCTGGCCAGGCGGCCGGCCCATTCCCCGAGGCGGTCGATGCCGCGGCTCAGGGCCAGGAAGAAGTGCAGCATCGCGCGTGCACGCTCAGCGCTTGACGCGCACCGACTCGGCCTGCACGAAGTTGTCGTACGAGGACTCGGCGACGCGGAACCACAGCAGTGCGTCGGCGCGGAACGCCATGTAGTGGTCCAGCACTTTCTTGAAGTTGGCGTTCTTGGCCGCCAGCTCGTCCAGGTGCTCGAAGGTGGCCTTGTAGCCCGCGCTCATCACCTCGCGCGGGAAGGCCTTCACCTCCACGCCCAGCGCGATCAGCCGGCGCAGCGCGGCGGCGTTCTTGGCGTCGAAGTAGTTGACGATCACCTGCTCCTGCTCGCGCGCCACCGCCTGCACGGCCACCTTGTAGCGCTCGGGCAGCTCGGCCCACTTCTGCTGGTTGATGAAGTGGCCGATCTGCACGCTGCCTTCCCACCAGCCGGGGTAGTAGTAGTACTTGGCCACCTTGTGCAGGCCCAGGGCCTCGTCGTCCACCGGCGTGGTGTATTCCACCGCGTCGATCACGCCGCGCTCCAGCGAGGCGTACACGTCGCTCGCGGGCAGCTGCTGGGGCGTGACGCCCAGGCGCTGCAGGATCTGGCCGCCCATGCCCGAGATGCGCATCTTCATGCCGTCGAGGTCCTTGACGGTCTTGATCTCCTTGCGGTACCAGCCGCCCATCTGGGCGCCGGTCAGGCCCATCGGAACGTAGTGCACGCCGTAGCCCGCGTGGAACTGGTTGATCAGCTCCAGGCCGCCGCCGGTGTAGATCCATGCCTGGTGCTGGCGCGTGTTCAGGCCGAAGGGGATGGCGGTGCCGAAGGCGAAGGTCGGGTCCTTGCCGTAGTAGAAGTAGGTCGCGGTGAGACCGGCCTCGACCGCACCGCTCTGCACAGCATCGAGCACCGCCAGCGGCGCGACGATCTCGCCCGGGCCGTAGAGCTGGATCTGGAACTTGCCGTCGGTGAGTTCGCCCACACGGCGAGCGAAGGCCTGCACCGCCGGGTAGGACGAGGGCAGCGTCTTCGGGAAACTCGACACCCAGCGCCATTTGACGCTCGGGTTCTGCTGCGCGATGGCAGGTGCACCCATGACGGCGCCAGCAGCGCCCACGCCGGCGGTTACCGCGAACTTTCTACGGTCCATTGCTTGTCTCCTGTGGTGGTGTGCCGCGCCTTGTCGCCGCGCGGCGGGGCGAAGGCTCAGACGACCGGGCAGCTGCCGCCGTCGACGTTGATCGCGATGCCGGTGAGGTAGCCCGCGCCTTCAGTGCCCAGGAACAGGGCGGTGCTGGCGAACTCTTCCGCGCGGCCCAGGCGACCCAGCGGAATGGTCTTGCCGAATTCCGAGGTGAACACGTCGTAGGGCTTGTCCGGTGCGATCTCGCTGTGCCACTTGCGCGTCTGCTCGGAGTCGATCAGGCCGACCAGCAGGGCATTGACCAGGATGTTGTGCGGGCCGCCTTCGCCCGAGAGCACCTTGGTGAGCGCCATGCCGGCGGCGCGCGAGACCGAGGTCGGCGCGGTGCCGGCGGCGGGCGCCTTGGCGAACGTGTTGAGCACGTTGATGATGCGGCCCCAGCGGCGTTCCTTCATGCCGGGCCAGACCATGCGCGTCATGCGGATGGCGGCGAACAGCTTGAGGTCGAGGTCCGACTGCCAGATCTCGTCGGTGATGCCCTCGAAGCTGGAGACCTGCGACTTGCCGGCGTTGTTGACCAGCACGTCGACGCGGCCGAAAGCCTTCTGGATGTCGCCGAAGGCGCGCTCGATGTCGGGTGCGGAAGACACGTCGCACACCACGGACATGACCTTGCCCTGGGCCACGGCCTCGATCTTGGCCCGCGCTTCGTCGAGCTGGCTGGCGCGGCGCGCGAGGATCACTACGTCGGCACCGGCTTCGGCGTACGCCTTCGCCGTGGCCAGACCCAGACCTTGACTGCCGCCCGTGATGGCGACCACGCGACCTTCAACCGATTGCTTCATGCTTGTCTCCTTCTTGTGAATCTGGAGCGCATGGTAGTGCGGGGCGCGCGGCGAAAATGTATGCACCTTGACATTGTGAAAATTTCATGCGCGCCGCCTGCCGCGAGGGGGCGGATTCGTCCGTTTCGACGATGCAGAACCGCCGCGACAGCGCGTCGCGGCGGTGAAAGAAAAGGCGGCGTTGCTCGGCCCAGGTGCCCCAAAATCGGCCCAGAGGAGAAGCCCGACAGTCCAGACCGCGTCCATGCAGGTCATGCACGAACACAGCAGCGCCGCAAAACCCTGGGGACGGTGGCGGCTCGCACCGAAACACCATCCCCACAGAGGATGGAGTCTAGGAAGCGCCGGATGTTCCGCGCAGTTGCGGCATGAAATGGGTGCTGGGCCACCCGAAACGACAGATTGGCGGTTCGAGCTGCAGAAACGCGCCCGGACCGCCCCCGATCACTTGCGGTCGGGCAGCTCGATCTTGACCTCGAGCACGTCCAGGTTGTCCTGGCGGTCGAGCTGGACCTTGATGTCGTCCGGGTTGATCTTGATGTACTTGCCGATCACGGCCACCAGCTCGCGTTGCAGCGCGGGCAGGTAGTCGGGCTCGGAGGCGCTGCGCCCATTGCGTTCGTGCGCCAGGATGATCTGCAGACGCTCCTTGGCGACGCTGGCGGTTTTCTTCTTTTCACCCAGCAGGAAGGACAGGATCGACATGCCTTACTTCCCTCCGAACAAGCGCTTGAAGAAGCCCACTTTTTCGGCCTCGATGAAGCGCAGCGGCTTTTCGGCGCCCAGGAAGCGGTCGATCACGTCGCTGTAGGCCTCGGCCACGTCCGTGCCCTTGAGGTGGATGGCCGGCATGCCCTGGTTGGACGCGGTCAGCACGCTTTCGCTTTCCGGGATCACGCCGATCAGCTTGATGCGCAGGATGTCCTGGATGTCTTCGAGCGAGAGCATCTGGCCGTCGGCCACGCGGCCCGGGTTGTAGCGCGTGATCAGCAGGTGTTCCTTGATCGGCTCCTTGCCTTCGATGGCGCGCTGCGTCTTGCTGCCCAGCATGCCCAGGATGCGGTCGGAGTCGCGCACGCTGGAGACTTCGGGGTTGGTCACGACCAGGGCCTCGTCGGCGTAGTGCATGGCCATGAGTGCACCGGTTTCGATGCCGGCCGGGGAGTCGCAGATGATGTACTCGAAGCCCATCTCGGACAGGTCGGTCAGCACCTTGTGCACGCCTTCCTGGCTCAGGGCGTCCTTGTCACGCGTCTGGCTGGCGGCCAGCACGAACAGGTTGTCGCACTGCTTGTCCTTGATGAGGGCCTGGTTCAGGTTGGCCTCGCCCTGGATGACATTGATCAGGTCGTACACCACGCGGCGTTCGCAACCCATGATCAGGTCCAGGTTGCGCAGGCCGACGTCGAAGTCGATGACGGCGGTCTTGTGGCCGCGCAGGGCCAGGCCGCTGGCGAAGCTGGCGCTGGTGGTGGTCTTGCCCACGCCGCCCTTGCCGGAGGTGACGACAACAATCTTGGTCATGGTGAAAGTCCTTCGATTCGAATAAAGAGGGTCGGGCTCAGACGCCGATGGCGTCGATCACGAGTTTGTCGCCGTCGGGGCCGGGCAGCAGGCGGACCTGGGCGGTCTTGCCCAGGACCGATTCGGGCAGGGCCACTTCGCTGGTGCGGTAGATGCCGGCGATGGAAATGAGCTCGGGCGCCATGGACAGCGAAAAGATGCGCGCCTCGCCGTAGCCGCGCGCACCGGCGATGGCCTTGCCGCGCAGCGGCGCATAGACGTGGATGTTGCCGTCGGCGATCACCTCGGCACCGGGGTTGACCATGGCCATGACCACCAGGTCGCGGCCGCGCGCATAGACCTGCTGGCCGGAGCGCAAGGGCTTGTCGATCACCAGCGCACCGGGCGTGGGAAGCGGAACCGGCTGGGCCACCGCCACCGGTTCGGGCGCGGCGGTCTCGCTCGGTGCGGCCGAAGGCGAGGCCCGCTGCACCGTGGCATCGGGCGCGGGCGTGAGCCCCGCGGCCACGGCCAGCGCGGTCTGTTCGATGGTGCCCCCGCGCACCGCCAGGGGGGTGAGGCGGTGCTGGCGCAGCAAGGTCTGCAGCGCGCCGAAGTCGGGCAGGGCATGGGCCTCGGCCACGTTCAGGGGGTGCAGGTCGATGACCAGCGGATCGTGGTCGAAGAAATCGGGCATATCGCCGAAGCGCTGGGCGAATTCCTCGGCCAGCAGCGCCAGGTTGGACGACTTGAGCATCAGCGCCACCAGAGGCAGGTGAGCGCTCTTGATTTCAAAGGTGACGGGCGCGTTTCCTGCGAGGGCGACAGACATGGGCGAAACAGATCCAAAAACGGGCCAGCCGCAGGAACGCCGGGTCGGCAGGCTTGAGGGTGAAGCGGCGCATCTTACCAGCCGGGTCGCTGCCTTTCGCCGGGGACAGGCCCGCAGGTGTCAGGGCATGTTTCTGCCATCCGACCGAAGGTTTTGCACAAACATGTTGATAACTTTTTAATAAATACCAGGTTATCCACAGAAAAATGCCTGAACGGGGTTTTATCCCCGTTGGCGTTCACCAGAAACCGTTTCCTTCACACAGGCTTCTGGGTGAGACAAGTCATTGATCTGAAAAGAAAAAGGGCGCTTGTCCACACAGAACAGCGCCCTCTACTACTACTGCTATTTTTAAATAAAGACTAATGTAGATAAGAAAGCGGGAGCCCTGCGCCGCTTCGCGGCCCCGTTCAGACCGGCTTTTTCATGCCCGGATGGTCGCCATGGTGCCGGTGTTGACCCCCGTGGTCGCGGTGCATGCCGGCGCGCTGGAAGCCGCCGATGCGTTTTGAATCAAACACTTTCTGTTGATCGGCGTTCAAAGCGGCGTAGAAGCTCTTGATCGCGTCCACGCGCTTGGCCATCGCGGCGTCGCGCTCGGCTTTCAAGGCCTGCATCTTGTCCAGGCGCTGGGGCGTGGTCAGCTTGGACCAGTCTTCCCGCTCGCCGCGGCGCGGCATCGCGCCAGCCTGGGGCTGGGTGCGGGCGATGAACGCGTTCCAGGCCGGTTCCTGTTCGGGCGTGAGCTTGAGCTCGGCCTTGAAGGCGGCCTGGCGTTCGGCCATCTTCTTCTGCATCTGGGCGTGGCGCTCAGCGCGTTTCTGGTCGCGTTGCTCGGCGGTGGGGGCTGCGGGCTTGACGGCGGGCTTGGGAGCCGCCTGGACCACCGTGTCGGCCTGCGCAAGGACGGTCGGGGTGCTGGGGGTGGGGGACAGGGCCGAGGCCTGCACAAGGGCGGTGGCGAAGGTGCCCACCAGGGCGGTGGCCAGGGTGGTGGCGATCAGCGCGCGTTTCGGAAGCGATTTCATGAGGACTCCTGGTGACTGTTGAGGACGATCTCCACAGGACAAGGGGTCTGGCTGCGGAGTGATTTCAGTGTCTGGCGCGCGTGTTTCCGCCCCGTGCGGACGATGTGGCGGGTTTGTAAAGTTTTGTGCTGCTTTTTGCAGCAACTGTGCAAGCGGGGTGGCTGAGGTCGTCGAGGATCGGGCAGTCGGGCCGGTCGTCGCCCGGGCACAGGTGCAGCAGCTGGCCCAGGGTGCGCTGCATGGCCTGCAGGGCCTCGATGCGCTCGGCCAGTTCGTCCAGGTGCTTCTGCGTGATGCGCTTGACGCTGGCGCTGCTGCGCCGGCGGTTGTGCCACAGGCTGACCAGTTCGGTGATGGCGTCCAGGCTGAAGCCCATGTCGCGCGCGCGGCGGATGAAGCGCAGCGTGTGCACGTCGGCCAGGCTGTACTGGCGGTAGTTGCTGTCGGTGCGCGGCACGGCCGCGAGCAGGCCCAGGCTTTCGTAGTGGCGCAGCATCTTGGGCGAGATGCCGCTGAGCTGCGCCGCCTTGCCGATGCTGACCGGCCAGCGGATCAGCGCGTCGCCCGGGTCGGGCTCGCCGTCGGAGGCCAGGGTGTGGAGGAGGCGGTCGGCGGGCATAGGGTCAGGCCGCGACGGTGTAGCCTTCTTCGCGGATGGCTTCTGCCAGGGCTTCGCGCGTCTGCGTGCTGTCCACTTCGACCTTGTTCTGGCTGCGGTCGATGCGGATCTCGGCCTGGGGGTCGAGCAGCTTGATCGCCGTGGTCACGGATTTTTCGCAGTGGCCGCAGGTCATGCCTTGCACGTCGAGGACTTGTTTCATGTGATTTCCTTCGGGTTGGTTGGGAACATGAAGGCATTGTGATCCTTGACATGGTGTCAAGGTCAAGGGGTGCCCGCTCCGTCACAGTTCGCTACAAGCATGCTTGACCTTCCCATGGTGGTAAAGCTTATGCTGACCTCATGAACACGATCACGGCCCCTTCGGACACCGGCACCCGCTTTTCGACCTACCCGCTGACCCAGATCGACCTGGGCGTGGGCGGCATGACCTGCGCCTCGTGCGTGACGCGGGTGGAGAAGGCGCTGCGCAAGCAACCGGGCGTGAGCGATGCCACCGTGAACCTGGCCACCGAGTCGGCGCGCGTCACGCTCAGTGGCGTGGACGAAGCCGAGTCGCTGGCGCGCATCAAGCGCGCGGTGCGCGACGCGGGCTACGAGCCGCGCACGCTGGAGGCGATGGACGAGGTCGACACCGAGCGCGTGATGGGCGTGCCGCGCGACCTGTTGCCGGTGCTGATCGGTGCGGTGCTGTCGGCACCGCTGGTGTTGCCGATGGTGGGTGACCTGTTCGGCCGGCACTGGATGCTGCCGGCCTGGATCCAGTTCCTGCTCGCCACGCCGGTGCAGTTCGTGCTCGGTGCGCGCTTCTACCGCGCCGGCTGGCACGCGCTCAAGGCGCGCACCGGCAACATGGAACTGCTGGTGGCCATCGGCACCACCGCCGGCTGGGCGCTGTCGACCTGGTTGTGGTGGCGCGCCGACGCGGGCGAGATGCCGCACCTGTACTACGAAGCGTCGGCGGTGGTGATCACGCTGGTGCTGCTGGGCAAGTGGCTGGAGGCGCGAGCCAAGCGCCAGACCACGGCGGCCATCCGCGCGCTGCACGCGCTGCGGCCCGACCGTGCCCACCTGCTGCCCGACGGCATCCGCCGTACCGAGACCACCGAGGTGGCGGTGGACGAGCTGTTGCCCGGGGACGTGATTCGCGTGTTGCCGGGCGAGCGTTTCGCGGCCGACGGCACGGTGGTGCAGGGCCACACGCAGGCCGACGAATCCATGCTGACCGGCGAGTCCCTGCCGGTGTCCAAGGACGTGGGCGACGCGGTGACCGGCGGTTCGCTCAACGGCGAAGGCGCGGTGGACGTGCGGGTGCGCGCGGTCGGGGCGCAAAGTGTGCTGGCCCAGATCATCGGCCTGGTGCAGGACGCGCAGGCCGGCAAGGCGCCGGTGCAGCGCATGGTGGACCAGGTCGCGGCCGTGTTCGTGCCGGTGGTGCTGGTGATCGCGCTGATCACCTTGCTGGGCTGGCTGTGGACCGGTGCGCCGATGGAAGAGGCGCTGTTGCACGCGGTGGCGGTGCTGGTGATCGCCTGCCCCTGTGCGCTGGGCCTGGCCACGCCGGTGGCCATCATGGCCGGTACCGGGGTGGCGGCGCAGCATGGCATCCTGATCAAGGACGCGCAGGCGCTGGAGATCGCGCACAAGGTCGACACGGTGGCCTTCGACAAGACGGGCACGCTGACCGAGGGCCATCCGCGCCTGACGGTGATCGAGGCCGCACCGGGTGTGGACGAGCTGGCCGTGCTGCAGGCCGCGGCGGCGATGCAGGCCCAGAGCGCACACCCGCTGGCGCGCGCGGTGCTGGAAGCCGCCGCGTCGCGGTCGATCGAGGTGGCGGCGGATGCCGCACAGGACGTGCAGGCGGTGTCGGGCCGGGGCAGCCAGGGCCGCGTGAACGGCGCGCTGCTGGCCCTGGGCAGCCTGCGCTGGATGGGGGAGCTCAAGGTGGCGCTGGGGCCGCTGGACGAGCGCGCCAAAGCCTTGCAGGCGGAAGGCGCGACGGTGTCGGTGCTGGCCAGCCAGGCGCCGGGCCAGGGAACGGAGGCCGCCACCTGGTCGCCATTGGCCCTGCTGGCGTTCGGCGACGAACCCAAGGCCGGTGCGGCGCAGGCCATTGCCGGCCTGCGGGCCCAGGGCATGCGCCTGTTCATGGTGTCGGGCGACAACCGGGGCGCGGCCCTGGCGATGGCGGCCAGGCTGGGCCTGCGCGCGGACCACGACGAGGTGATTGCCGAGGTGTTGCCGGGCGACAAGGCGACCGTGGTGCGCAAGCTGCGCGCGGCCGTGGTGGGCGACCGCCTGCACACCGTGGCGATGGTGGGCGATGGGGTGAACGATGCGCCCGCGCTGGCCGCCGCCGACGTGGGCATGGCGATGAGCCACAGCCAGGGCGCCAGCGCCGACGTGGCCATGCACGCCGCCGGCATCACGCTCATGCGCGGCGACCCGCTGCTGGTGGCGGCCGCGCTGGACATCTCGCGCCGCACGGTGCGCAAGATCCGGCAGAACCTGTTCTGGGCCTTTGCCTACAACGTGGCGGGCATCCCGCTGGCGGCGCTGGGCTTCCTCAGCCCGGTGGTGGCGGGCGCGGCCATGGCGCTGAGTTCGGTGAGCGTGGTGAGCAACGCACTGCTGCTCAAGCGCTGGAAACCGCCGCAACGCTGAACGCGATGATGACCTTATGCTCTCCCAATTTTTTGTTGGAGGGTGAGGATGCTGAAGATTTACAAGGAACTCGCGGGCAAACGGGCCAGCAGCCCCGAATGGGGGGATGCGAACGGTTTTCTCCAGAGTGTTCTGGTCGAAGTGGCCACCGAAAACTACCGCCAGTTGATGTTCGAGTCGCTTGCGCTGGCCCCTTCAAACGAAACAGAAGTGCAACTTCACCTGGACCCACCATTGCGGGCGAATGAGAGGGTGATCTCGGGCTTGTTTGCCACGGCCATCGGGCGCATTGCACCGCGGTCGCGACCGGAGGCGCGCATCGATCGCACGGAATGGCAAACATCCGTCGAGGCCTTGTCGGACGACACGCTGGGTGGTGACGGAGCCACAACGAAGACAGGGCGTGTCGATTACCTGGCCTGGTATGGGCAGCGAATTTTTGCTGTTGAGTTGAAGGCTGCCGCCATGAACTGCGAGAGGTCCGAGGTGACAAAGACGGTGAGCGAGCGTTGGAACAAGGTGGTGAAACAGGCCCGGTCTGCTCAGACGCACTTGCGCCGATTGCAGCTTGTGGATCCGGTGAGATACCCTGAACCTGTGTCCCTGGCCTTGATGGTGGTCATCGGAAGGCGCGCGATCTCGGCTTCCAGCGGGGAGGATGACGGGGTGGCGCAGTCCAGCAAGAAGGAGGTATTGGACGAGGGTATCGAGGCAATGGAATCTTGCTTCATGGAGTCGTTCAAGGGACTGAAAACCCCACCCACTTTTCGCGCGCTGTACACCTTTCCGCAGGAATTCCGGCAACTGGCACCGCGCAAGGAGGGGCGTGCCGTGGTGAACAAGAGCCATAGCATCTACACGCCCTTCGTGGCCTTTCTCGGAAAGGCATTGGTGAAGGGCTCCTAGCTGCACGCAGCTGCCTTGACGCACGTCAAGGCGCGCGCGCGGCTGCCGCGCCAAGATCGGAGCTCCTGCAGGAGACTCCCATGACACACGACGCCGTGCGCGTGATCCTCGACGAACACGCCAGCCTGAGCGCAATGTTGCAAACCCTGTCGCAGATGGTGCGGCTGGGCCCCGATGCATCCGGCTCGGGCAGCCCCGAGCGCTACTTCGATGTGCTGCGCGCGATGCTGTTCTACATCGACGCCTTTCCCGAGAAGAACCACCACCCGAAGGAATCGAACCTGCTGTTCCCGCGCCTGGCGCGGGCCGCGCCGCAGCTGATGCGCACCATCGAACAGCTGGAGCGCGACCACATGAGCGGCGAGATGCGGGTGCGCGAGCTGATGCACCTGCTGATGGCCTGGGAATACATGGGCGAGCAGCACCGGCCCGCGTTCGAGGCCGAGGCCCAGCGCTATGTGAGCTTCTACCTGGAGCACATGCGGCTGGAAGAAACCGACCTGTTGCCGGTGGCCGAAAAGGTGTTGAGCGACGCCGACTGGGAGGTGCTGGACGAGGCCTTCACCCGGCATTCGGACCCGCTGAACCCCCGCAAGCCGCGCGACCCGCAGTTCGATCGCCTGTTCACCCGCATCGCCTTGCGCGCGCCCGCACCGCTGGGACTGGGCGAGGCCTGAAGCTTCAGCCGTGCGCGAGCGCGGCGAGCAGGGCGTCGAAGACCTGCAGCAGCTGGTCCACGTCCTGCGCGGTGGTGGCGGGTGAGACCAGCATCATGCTGTGGAAGGGCGTGAGCAGCACGCCCCGGTTGAGCATGAAGAGGTGCGTGAGCGCCTCGAGTTCGCCTTGCGCGTGGTCGCGCACGTCCTGCGCGTGGCGCGGGGTGTGCGGCATGAACTGCAGCTCCATGCGTGCGCCCAGGCGCGTCACCGTCCAGGGCATGGCGACACGGGCGATGCGATCGCGCAGGCCGGCTTCGAGCCGTTCGGCCTGCGCCAGCATGGCGGTGTAGCTGGCGTCGGTGTGCAGGTGGTTGAGCGCGGCCTCCAGCGCCGCGAGCGTGAGGGCGTTGCCTGAGAGCGTGGTGCCGATGCCGCTGTGGCCTTCGGGGGCCGCGTCCTTGGCTGCGGCCATGCGCCCGGCCATCTCGTCCGTGAAGCCGTAGACGGCGCAGGGCAGGCCACCAGCGACGGCCTTGCCGACCACCAGGAAATCGGGTTCCAGCGCGTGGGCGCGCGCGTAGCCGCCGAGCGCGGTGGAGATGGTGTGGGTCTCGTCACAGACGAACAGCGCGCCATGCCGGCGGCACAGGGCGCGCGCGGCATCCCAGAAGCCGGGTTGGGGTGGCACCAGGCCGAAGTTGGTGAGCGCGGGCTCGGCCAGCAGGCAGGCCACGTCGCCTGGCGCCAGCGCGGCCTCGAGCGCGGCCAGGTCGTTGAAGGGCACGACGCGCGTGAAGGCGGCGTGGTTGTGCACCTGGCCGAGCACCGAGGGGCGCGGCAGCGTGTGGCCGGTGGCGGGATCGAGGTCCACCAGGGTGTCGTCCACCGCACCGTGGTAACAGCCGTCGAACACCAGCAGCTGCGGCCGGCGGGTGACGGCGCGGGCCCAGCGCAGCACGAAGCGGTTGGCGTCGCTGGCGGTCAGCGCCATCTGCCAGCGGGGCAGGCCGAACACGCGCGACAGACCCTCGCCCACCGCGACGGCATTGGCCGCTGGCAGCATGCAGGTGAGGCCCTGCGCGGCCTGCCGGGCGATGGCCTGGGCCAGCGGTGCCGGGCTGTGGCCGAACATGGCACCGGTGTCGCCGAGGCAGAAGTCGGTGTGGTGCAAGCCGTCCACGCAGGTGAGCGAGGCGCCTTGCGCTTCCCGCACGAACAGCGCGGCGGGGCTGGGCCAGTCGCGCATCCAGTGCAAGGGCACGCCGAAGAGGTAGTGCGCCTGCGCGGCCTGGGCCAGCGCCAGGGAGGTCGGGTGGCTGGCGATGAAGCGTTCGCGCTCGGCCTGCTGGAGCGCGGCGATGGGTCGGGGGTCGGGCATGGCGCCAGCTTAAGCGCGCTCGCGCGGCGTGGGGCCGCTGCGCGGCAGTGGACATTTCGTTGCGCGCCGAATTGGCACCGGTGCCGATGGGCACGGCTTGAACCACAATGGCCCAGCCATGAACCCACGCACCGAACCCGCTACGCTCTCTGACGTGCCCGACACCACACCCTACGTGCGGCTCGCGCTGGCGCTCTCGCTGGGCGCGGCGGTGTCGCTGGGCATCACGCGCTTCGCCTACGGCCTGCTGTTGCCGCCGATGCGCGAGGACCTGGGCTGGAGCTACACGCTGGCCGGTGCGATGAACACCTTCAACGCGCTGGGCTACCTGATCGGTGCGCTGGTCACGCCCTGGCTGATGCGGCGCTTCTCGCCCACCTGGCTGCTGCTCGTGGGCTCGCTGCTGGCCTCGCTGTTCATGGGCCTGAGCGGTTTCTTCACGGCTGCCGCGCCTTTGCTCGCGCAGCGGTTGCTGGCGGGTGTGGCGAGCGCCCTGGTGTTCATCGCGGGCGGTCTGCTGGCGGCGCGGCTGGGCGCGCGCCAGCCCGGGCGCAGCGGCTTCCTGCTCGGCCTGTACTACGGCGGCACCGGGCTGGGCATCGTGGTCTCGGCGCTGGGGGTGCCGCCGGTGCCGCCGTAGTAC